>NPIE01000961.1_pt2 | contig 167833 bp, 156 predicted proteins | sample 8637661 | NCBI WGS metagenome assembly NPIE01 (sample SAMN07420842, study PRJNA396082) | bioreactor metagenome | isolation source: sample BA12 brine-fed electro-methanogenic bioreactor BA | place: Japan: Kochi | collected 2016-12-09
CTTCGACAACGAGATAGAGGTGGACGAGCTGGAAAAATGGCCCGGTGTGAAGAAGATAGAGATCAAGCCCCAGGTTCACCGGTTCCTCTACCCCGACGGCCACTCCATCTATCTCCTGGCCGAGGGCAGGCTTGTGAACCTGGGCTGCGCCACCGGCCACCCCAGCTTTGTCATGAGCAACAGCTTCACCAACCAGTGCCTGGCCCAGATTGCCCTGGCCGGTGAAAGGCCCGCCGTGGGTGTGTACATGCTGCCCAAGCTCCTCGACGAGGAGGTGGCCAGGCTTCACCTGGGCAAACTGGGAGTCAAGCTCACCGCACTCACCGAAGAACAGGCCGACTATATCGGAGTTCCGAAGGAGGGGCCCTACAAGCCGGAGCACTACAGGTACTAGTCCCCTTCGTTGACCCCGGCGGGGTTCGGGAGAATACTACGCTGGCTCCAGTGTTAAGGGAAGCGAGGATACTCCTGGAAAAGCGCACGATATGCACCACCCCGCCGGGCTGTCACAACGGATGCGGCATCATCGCCCTGGTGAGGAACGGCAGGGTAACGGAAATACGGGGGGACAGGGCCAACCCCTTCAACCGGGGCGCCCTCTGCCCCCGGGGAGCCGCCCTTCCCCGGACTGTCTACCACCCTGACAGGGTGCTTCACCCCATGCGAAAGACCCGTGGAGGCTGGAAGAGGATCTCCTGGACAGAGGCCCTGGACACAGTGGCCGGCCGTTTCCTCGATGCCAGGGAAAGAAGCGGGGCCAGGAGCGTGATATTCTGCAAGGGAACAGGCCGTGATACAGGCCCCTGGCTCTCCCGGCTTGCCCTGGGCTTCGGAAGCCCGGAGTACTACGCCCTGGGCCCGGGCAGCGGAAGCGCCTGTCTAATGCCCCGCATGAGCGTGTGTCATTCACTCTTCGGCGGATGGCCGGTGGCGGACTGCTCCCAGTATTTCCCGGATAGATACGAAGACCCCCGCTGGGTCCTTCCCCGGTGTCTGCTGATCTGGGGTTCCAACCCGGTGGACTCCAACCCCGACGGCTTTCTGGGGCAGTGGATAGTGGAGTGCCTCCGCCGGGGAACGAAGATGATAGTGGTGGACCCCCGGAAAACATGGATGGCCCGGAGGGCGGACATTCACCTGCCCGTTGCCCCGGGCACCGACGCTGTTCTGGCCATGGCCTTCCTTAACGTTCTCTTTGAAAAAGGACTGGTGGACCGGGACTTTGCCCGGAGGTTCATCACAGGCATCGAAGATGTCCGCGGACAGGTGGAACCCTGTACCCCGGAGAAAGCAGGAGAAGCCTGCGGCATCAGAGCTGAACTGATAGAGGCCGCTGCGGTCCTGTATGGAGCGTATAAGCCGGCTGCGGTTCACTGGGGGGTTTCAGTGGACATGTCCCCCTCGGCCCTGGGAACCGCCCATGCCCTGGCATCCCTCATGGCCCTTTCCGGCAACATAGACGTTCCCGGGGGCAATGTGATAGTAACCGACCCCTTCGGGATAAGAAGACGGGGCATCTCCGGAGAACACGCCGACGGGCTGCTGAAAACGAAAACCGGAGTGAAGGAATATCCCATGACAGGCATGGGCTACCCCTATGCCCACGCCGATACGCTCCTTGACGAAATAGAGGCTGGAAGGCAAGTGGAGTGCGCCTGGTACCAGGGAACCGGCATTACCGCAAACGGCTTCGCAGAGCCACGGAGGGCCGGTGCCCTGCTGAAGAGGACCGGCTTCTCGGTGGTAGCAGACCTTTTCATGTCCCCCGCCGCGGATGAGCTGGCTGATGTTTTCCTTCCTGTATGCACATGTCTGGAAAGGCGGGGCATAAGGAATTGGTGGTATCAGCTGGCGGCCTTCGACAGGGTGATAGAACCCCTGGGGGAAAGCCGGTCCGACATGGAATTAGTCCTTCAGGCGGGAAAACTGATGGCTCCCGACTACTTCCCATGGAGTGACGTCACCGGCTGGTTCGACCATGTCCTGGAGCCGTCGGGATACAGCTGGAGCGAACTTGAGGCAATTGGCTGGCTGATGCCCGGCACCGAATACCGGAAGGGATTCACCACTCCCTCGGGTAGGATCGAGCTCCAGCCGGAGATAATGGCCGGGGCGGGCCTCCTTCCCGCTCCCTGGTATACACCACCGCCTTCTGAAGGGGATCACCCCGGCTACCCGCTGAAGCTCACCACCGGGGCCAGGACCCCTGTGTACTTCCACGGCGAGCACAGGAACGTAGCGGAACTCAGTGTCCACGAACCCCTGCCCACTGTGGAGATACACCCCGACGACATCCCCCCTGGAATCCCCCCGGAAAGCTGGGTCCGTCTTGAATCCCCATGGGGCTTCTGCCTCAGGGTCCTCTCCCCGTCCCCCCTGATTAAAAGGGGAGTGCTGTCAGCCTCCCACGGCTGGCGGGGGGAGGGGCTCAACGTGAACGACCTGCTTGACTCCGGAATGCAGGGCAGGGGAGGGCTGGGCTACCCCTTCAGGTGCCTGCCCTGCAGCGTGTCCGGACCGGTCACGGCGCCGAAGGGATTCGAAGCCTCGAAAGCGGAAACACCCCGGGTGATCCGCAGGGTGAACACACTGTGGTGCACCGGTTGCAGGGCCTGCGCCGTTGCCTGTCGAATGCACACCGGTCTCACCGGAATTGCTGTCGAAATGGTGGAGGGCGAGTGGACCCCGGGTTTCACATCCCTCTGCCTCAACTGCCCCGACGCCCCCTGCGCCGCCGCCTGTCACACCGGTTGCCTGGAGGGTGACCCCCCTGTTCTGGGGTTCAGGACCTCGGGCCTCAGGGAGGTTCCCCTGGAGGAGGCTCTGAGGGGCATAAGGGATGCCGGTTATCAGGCGGTTGAGTTCTGCATGGAGCACCCCGGGGCGTCCCCGGAGACCCTCAGATCAGCCGTGGGCCTCGGCCTTCGTATTTCCTCGGTGAGCTACCACGGGAAGAAGGACCCGCCGGAACAAAGGCTGGCAATGGGCCTCCGGGCCATTGAGCTGGCCTGTGCCGCCGGGGTTCCCGTGGTTGTCTTCGGGTCTCCCCTGGACCGCCGGGAGTGTTTCCTGGAGGAGATACGGGAGCTCTACAGGATGTGCCGGGACAGGGGCATCATGCCTGCATGGGAAACGGAACCGGGCACTATTCTCGATTCCCTTTCGGAGTGGCACCAGCTCATCTCTCCCCTGGGCCCCCTTGCGGGGATCAACCTGGACGCCGGCCACCTCCACCTGCAGGGAAGCCTTTCCGAAGAAGCCCTGGAAGCACTGGGGGGGAGGATACGTCATGTGCACATAGAGGGGATGAAGCTGGGCAGCCACACCCATCTCCTGCCCGGCGGGGGAGACCTTGACTGGGGTGTTCTTCTTCGCGGTCTCAGAAGGGCTGGTTACAGGGGCCCCCTTGTGATAGACATTTTCCACCTTCCAGCGGACTGGAGAAGCTTTATTACAAGGGCGAAGATTGCCGCTTCGGGAATAATCGGCTATTCTACCCCATAAACAACCATGATCAGGGGGGGCACAGTGTGAAAAGGGCCATCGGAGCCGGTCTTACCAGCGCATGCACATTTTCCTGCAGACACTGCTATTCCGGCGGGGGGCGAAACCCGGTTCACATGGATATCGGCGTGCTTCTCCAATTCCTTGAGAAGTGCGGCGCCGACTCCATCAATCTCGGCACCGGGGAGTCATTCCTCCACCCGGAGTTCCACGGGGCCCTGGAGGAATTTCACCGGAGAGGGATTCCCGTTGCCCTGACCACAGCCGGCCCAAGCGTTGAAGCCATGACCGACACCGAGCTTTCCAGGCTTCACGACATAGACTTCTCCCTGGACTTCCCCCGGGAGGACCTCCACGACCGGTGGCGGACACCCGGGGCTTTCAAAATGGTATTGGATGGCATTTCAAGGTGCCGGAAACTCGGCGTCACCGCCTCGGTGGCAATGTGCCTCATGGAGCAGAACGGCGGCTTCATGGAGGACATGTGCCGGCTGTGTTCCAGCCTGGGGGTCTCCCTCAGGGTGAACGTTTACAAGGCCATCTCCTCCAGGGAGTTCGAGCCGGAATACAGCACATTCTGGAGGGCCGTGGATACCCTTTTCGCAATGTCCTCCTCGGCGGTCTCCTCGGAACCGGTGGTGAACGCCGCCCTGGCTGAGATAACAGGAACGAGGCTGTTCCCCGGGGGAGGGAGCCCGTGCGGAGCACATTCCCTGAGGCTGCGTCCCGGCGGCGAGGTGCTCCCCTGCGTTTACTGGGACAGAAGCATTGTAACAATGGCGGACTTCCTCGAGGGGCGTGCCGAACTGCCCTCCGGCTGCGGCCTGACAATACCCGCGGAATGCCGGGACTGCCCCTGGGTGGACATCTGCGCCGGGGGCTGCTCAGGAAGAAGGCTCTACACAGGAAGGAACCTCCCGGACATCTACTGCTTCCGTAAAGCGGGCAGGAACGAACCGCCTGAGCTCACTGTACCCCGGGTCCTCCAGGGGGATGCCTACATACACGCCTCATACCTGTGCACCATGATAGGCGAGTTCCGCTGATGACCGGGGTCTCTCCCTTCCTGCACAGGTACACCGCCGGGGGGGAGGATGTCTTTTTCCATTCACTGAACCTGGAGCTTTACTCATCACCTGATGAAGCCCCGGACCCCGCTGCCGAGGAGGAACTCCTTTCTGCTTACAGAAGCAGGGTGGCGATGAACACGGGTATAGTCATGGGAACCTTCTTCCTCACCACCTCCTGCCCCAGGGACTGCGGCTACTGCTTCCTCCAGGGAGTGGCCGGGGGCAGAATGACCAGGGCTGAGATCGACCGGGGTCTGGAGCTTTTAGGGAAGGGCCCGGCGGACCTGCTGCTGTACGGGGGCGAACCCCTGCTGGAGCAGGATCTCATAGAGCACACACTTGCCGGTATCAGCGGATCCGGGGCGGACATGAACATCGTTCTGGCCACCGGAGGTGTTCCGGTTAAAAGGCAGACCGCAGAACTCCTGGCCGATGCGGGAGCCTTCATAATAGTCTCCATCGACGGGCCCCCGGCGGTCCACAACGCCGCCAGGCCCCTGAGGGGGCCGGGGGATTCCTTCGCCCAGGCGGAACAGGCCTTCAGGGAGTTCACCGATGCCGGGTGCAGGGTGGGCATTTCCGTTACCCTAACCAGGTTCGGAATAGATAACGCCCTGGAAAACTTCCTCTGGCTCATGGATCGCTTCAACCCGGTGGACATGGGGCTGAACCCCTGGCTTCATCCCCTGAAGGGCGGAGAACACAGCCCCTGCGAGATATCCGGAGAGGAAGCCATCGGTGCGGTAACCGGGTGCATGGAGGCCGCCATCGAGAGGGGCATGTACATCGAGCAGCTTGCAAGGAGGGTAAGACCCTTCGTCAACAAAACCCCCAGGCTCAAGGACTGCGCATCCTCCGGGGGGAGGCTGGTGCTGGTTCCCGGGGGAACCGCCGGAACATGCGACTGCATGACCTGCTGCGGAGACCACGGGGTGTCCATATGGGACAATGCGGGATTAAAGGCCCTTACGGACAGCTTCAGACCCCTTTCTCCTGTGAACTTTCCCGGGTGCCTCCGCTGCCCGGCCCTCTGCATCTGCGGCGGAGGCTGCAGGTACGATGCCTTCCACGCCTCGGGCAGACTTACAGGCACACGGGAAGAACGGTGCCTGTTCGAAAGAAGGTTCCTTGAGTGGATGGTGGAAAGGACGGTCCTTCTGGGAAGGGATTCTCTTCTTCCCGGGGGAGGATACCCCAGGGACGCCATGCCCATGCCGGTGGGAACCATGCTTGGGGAGCACAGCTGATGTACCGTCATGGGAACACCTGGTTCGACCCGGTTTCCCTGGGGGTCTCAGTGGGGAGGATGCCCCCGGCCTCGGAAGGGCCCCCGCCCCCGGTGCCGGAACCCGCTGTGTCCGCCATCCAGGCGGTGGTCACCAGGAAATGCAACCTGAACTGCGATTACTGCAATGTGAAGCTCTCCGGAGACAGGGAACTCACCATGTCTTCCCCGGTGGTGGACAGTGTGATACGGGCCGCCGGGGATGCCCCCGCCGGAAGGCTGGTGATGGTCACCGGAGGGGAGCCCCTTCTTGTTCCGGACATCACCCTTGGAATACTCTCCTCCATCGAGCCACCCTCTGTTCTCTTCACCAACGCAACACTGATGAACCATGAGCTTGCCTTGAAGATACGGGACACCGGAGCCGCGCCGGTGGTGTCCCTCGACGGCATGAAGGAAAGCCACGACAGGAACAGGTGCGGCTCCTTCGAGGCCGCCGCCCGGGGACTGGACATCCTTCGTGAATCCGGGGTTCCCTTCGGCATATCCACAGTGGTGAACCGGGCAAACCTGAGCAACTTCCATGGAGAGATGGAAGCAGTCCTTGACAGGTTTCAGCCGGTGAGCATCGGCTGCAACATTCTCCACTGGACCCACGCCGGCTTCGATCCCGTGACCGGCGAAGAGTACGCAGGCGCCATTGAAGGGGTATTTCGCACCGCACTGAGGCGGGGCATGTTCGTGGATCAGATCGCCCGGAGGCTCACACCGGTGATAACCGGGAAGTACCGCCACCGGGACTGCGCCGCCATGGGGGGAAAGGTTGTTTTTCACCCCGACGGCGCTGTTTCCAACTGCATAAGTTCAAGGGTAATGGCGGACTGGTCAGGGCGGATACCGGCATTCATGGACCAGTGCAAGAACTGCCACGCCGCCGGTATCTGCGGAGGGGGCTGCGCCTGGGACGGCGTTCACCTGGGAACCCGGGGCGGCCCGGATCCCCGGCACTGCCTGTGGACGAAGAGGGTCCTCGACCTTTTCCTGGAGGATATCGAAATGAACTTTCCTCCCGGTCCGGTTCCCCGGGAAATGCTCCGGGAAATGTATGGCCCCCTTGTCTCCAGGTGGACCTCCACACTGAACAGCTCCATAGGGCACGGTGGGAAATGACCGGCTTCAGGTGGTCCCTTTCCCGTGCCCGGGAGTACTCGAAGAACCGGACCGAGTCCCCGGCGGACAGAGCCATACTGAACAGGCTCCGCGGACTGAACCCCGAAACCGTTATAGAGATAGGCTGCGGCCCCGGTGTAATCCGCCGCAGGGCCGATTTCATAGAGAACTATGTGTGCGCCGACCTTTCCATCCACTTCCTGAGGGAGCTTTCCGGCGCCAGGGTCTGCTGCGACGGCTGTGCGCTTCCCTTCAGGGCCGGCTCCGCCGGCTGCATGGTGGCCATGGCGGTGCTTCACCACCTTGAGTGCGAACCCCTCCGGGCGGCCCTCAACGGGATCCACCGGGTGCTTCGCCCCGGGGGGACCTTTCTCCTTCTTGAGGACTGGTGCTTCGTCAGGGGGGCAACGCCCTTCGAAGAGGAGGCCAGGAAGACCAGGTTCAAGTACGGTTCCCGGGAGAACCACCTTGCCGGGGGAACCTGGCTTATGGAGCTCCGGGAGGCGGGTTTCAGTGTCCTGAGCAATACCTGGGTGGAGAGGCCCTTTCACACCCATGACCCCTGTCTGCTCCGCTGGCCCGAGGAGGAGAGAAGGGTGAGGATGCTCCTTGTGGAATCGTTGAAACCCCTGTGAGGATACTCCTCGTTCAGCCCTGGCTGGGCAGGACCCAGCATCCGGTGTATCCCATCGGCCTTACGGTGATAGCTTCCGCCCTTGCGGGGCATGAAACGTTGATAGAGGACCTGAACCTGGCCGCCTCCCCCCTGGAGCGGCTGAAGGACCTCCTCAGGGAGTTCCGCCCTGATGTGGCCGGTTTCAGCCTTCGGAACTGCGACACCACGGCGTTCACCGACCCCTTCAGCTACATCCCCGCCTTCGCCGCCCAGTTGGAGCTCACCGCCGGGGTATGTCCGGGAATTCACATAATGGCCGGGGGTGCCGGCTTCAGCGTTTTCCCGGAAGATATCATGGAACACTGCCGGGAGATTGACTGCGGTGTCACCGGCCATGGCGAGGAAATCGTCCGCGGGCTGGCGGAAAACCGCTCGAAGGGCCTTTTTCACGGCGACGGGGGGAAAATGATCAACCCCTCACTGGATATGGTGGACTACCAGCCATACCTCCCCTTTCAGGAAAACCTTTCCACCGGGGTGGAGGTGAACCGGGGGTGCGACCTCAGGTGCAGGTACTGTTCCTACCCGGCCATATCCGGGGGAACGGTGATGGAGCGACCAATCGAGGACATTACAGGGGACATGCTGAAACTGGCATCCGCCGGAGCCAGGCATTTTTTTCTGATAGCACCGGTGCTTAACTCCACGGGGGAGAGGGGCATCGAGGTTGCCCGGGGGGTGAAGGCCGCCGGGGAGTTCACCTGGGAGGCCTACCACACCCCTAAGGGTTTCGACCGACGGTACGCAGGCCTTCTGGCTGAATCCGGCTGCACGGGGGTTTCCATCTCCCCGGACGGTGGAACTCAGGAGCAGCTGGAGCTCATGGGGAAGGACTACGGCGTGGATGAACTGGAATGGGCGGTGAGCGCCGCCGCCGGCGCGGGGATACCGGTCTCCCTGAACATTTTTCCCTGGCACGGTGAAACCGGCATGAGGGGCATGACAGAGGCTTTCAGGAACGGTGTAAGGTGGGGCATGATGGCGGGCAGCCGGTTGAAACGGCTTCGCTTCGGCCTTGTAAGGCGGATGCCCGGCACCTTCTACGGGCCCGCCGGTCTGTCGGTTTCCTCCGGGATCGATCCCGGTGAATTCGTGAAGCCACCCCCGGCGGCAATGGTGGCCTACCTTGTGATGAAGAGGCTGCACGAGAGGAGCACCACAGGGTGAGGGTACTCATACCCGCCGCGGGGGCCGGTTCCAGGCTCGGGGCTGGAATACCCAAGATACTGGTGGAGGTGGGCGGGGTGTCCATTCTTCACCGGCACCTCAGGTCACTCTCTGAAATGGGTCTTTCCCCTGACAGGGCAACCGTTGTTACCGGTTTCGAAGGGGAACTGCTGAGGGCACGGTGCCGGGCACTCGGCGTAAACACCGTTCACAACCCCGACTGGAGGAACCCGGGAACATATTCATCCTTTCATCTTCTTCCCCCCTCCGTAGAGGACCTTCTTGTTCTCCACGGCGATCTCCTGTGGGAGGGGGGGCTTGTGGACCCTCTCCTGAATATGCCCGGGGATATCCTTGTACCCGTTGATCCCCGGCGGAGGACCGATGCCGAGGCAATGAAGGCCGAGGTCCGGGGCAACCGTCTTCTGCACCTTTCAAAGGAGCTTCCCCGGCACAGGTCCGCCGGGGAATCCATGGGTGTGTTCCTGCTGAGATGCCACCGGCGGTTCAGGGAGATATCAGCGGGGCTACTGAACACACCGGAGGCCTCCATCGACGATGGCCTGAACATGGCCGCCGGGCGGATGGACATAAGGGTCCGTTTCCTCTCCGGGGAGGACTGGGAGGAAGTTGACACCCCGGAGGACCTGGAACGGGCGGAGGTGACCTTCCGTGGCCGGTGAATCCTGGGAGGGTCTGTGGAGGAAGAGAAAACCCGCCTCGTCGATGGCCCGTTCCCTGGCCGCCAGGGGTGACCTGCAGAGAATGGTTTACGATGCCCTCAAAGAATCGGGGGGTCTTTCCCCCTCTTCCTCTGTGCTCGAGGTGGGCTGCGGCACCGGAGCGGTCCTCGGAATGCTGAAAACCCGTTCCAGGACAGGGGTGGACATATCCCCCGCAGCCGCGGCGATCACATCGATCCACACACCCGCCGGGGTTTCCGACGGAAGGCGGCTTCCCTTCAGGGACCACACCTTCGACCTGGTGTACAGCACCGGTGTCATGGATCTATACCCCGACGATGAAGCGAAGCTGTTCCTGGAGGAGCAGATAAGGGTGCTGAAGCCCGGAGGGAAGGCTGTTGTCACCACCGCCTGGAGCGGCTGCAGGCTCCACTCCGTGGTGATGGATCACCTCTCAAGGAGGGGCCGGTGGAGGTACGGCCCGAAAAGGACCTTCTCCACACTGGACCACATACTTCCGCCGGGGGCGGCGCTCCTGGATGAGAAAAGGAGGGGGGCGTTGTTTCAGCTGCGGTTCATATCCTATCTTTTCGAGGACAACCCCTTCCTGCGAAGGCTGTATCATGGCTTCTTCCTGGTCCTGTCGGTGCTTTTCCGCCCTTTGAACCGGCTGCCGGGAGCGGTGCTGATAACATTTCTGGAGAAGAGATGATCCCCATTTCCGAACTGCGGAGGATATGCCAGCCTGCTGATCTGGACCTCTGCCTGTACAGGCGGAGGCTGGTCCGCAGGGTTTCCATCTATCCCACCTGGCTCTTCATCAGGCTGGGGGTGTCCGCCAACGCGGTTTCCGTGATCAAGAACATCATCGCCTGCGCCGGGGCGGTTCTCTTCGCCCCGGGGGAACCCCGGTTCGCCCTTGCCGGAGCCCTTCTGCTGCAGCTCGCTTTCCTCCTCGACGCCTCCGACGGCGAGGTGGCCAGGTACACCGGCTCCTCAGCCACCGCCGGGGGGGAGTTCATCGACAAGCTTGGCGACGCCGCTTCCAGAGGCCTTTTCTACGCCGCCTGGGGCTACGCCCTGGGAACCGGCGCCGGCTTCCTTGCAGGAGCCTTCATCGCCGGCACCTGGCTGGTGGTGCGGTTCTGCGCCCTTGAGACCGTTCTGGAAAGCATGAGCAACCACCCGGGAACCCCCCCCTCCCGTGACGAGCTTGCCGCTGCGGGCAGAATGTTCGTAAGGAACCGCCGGGGAGGCCTTGCTGAATACCTTCTCTCCCTGCTCTTTCACCCCTGGATAAACATGGCGACCCTGGCCGCCGTTGCCTCCCTCCATCCCCCGGCCTTCAGAGCCCTCTTCTGGGGCTATGCCCTTCTCTGGACGGTGAACACAGCACGAAAGATACGGCAATATTACCATGTTGTTGATTTTAAAAGGCCGCAAGGCCATCCGTAAATTTGACAAATAGATTGTGCAATATCATGTTATACAATAATTTAAGCATGGGCATACCCTTCGTATATTCCCCAGACATGAAGGGTGACAGGAACTGATGGGTGTTCAGGGAGTTGTGCTTGCCGGAGGCCGCTCGACCAGGATGGGAAGGGACAAGGGCGATGTCCTTCTTCCCCGGGGTGTTCCGATGAAGGTGCATGCCGCCTGCCTGCTTCGGCGCTCAACGGGTTCCGAGGTGCTCATCTCAGGACCAGGGGGAGTGCCGGACCTCCGTTCCGGCGTGGGACCCCTTGGCGGGATGGAGGCCGCGCTATATGTCGCAAAGGGTTCCGGTGTGCTGTTCCTTCCCTGCGATATGCCATTCGTCAGTGAATCCATTCTGGGAGGTCTTCTCAGATCCTTCGCTGAAGACACAAGGAGACCATCGGTGGCGCTCTCTCCCCATCTTGAGCCTCTTCTTGCGGTGGTTCCCGTTTCCCATCGGGAAAAACTTTCCAATGCCGTTGATGCCGGGCACCTGAAGGTGGGAAGGCTGTGGATGGACCTGGGCTTCGTTCCGGTGATGATTCAGGCCCCGGAAAGACTGGCTGATGTTGATTTTCCCTGGGAGGTGCCGGCATGACCGATCTGTTCTTCGGACTTCTCTTCATGCTCGAAGCGGGATTCAAGATCATTCCGGTTCCGGGAGTTCCCGTGGACATGGTTCCCTTTGAGACGGGATTTCTCGTTTCCTGCATCGATCCGCCCTCGGTGTTATCTCTCGGGGAGGACGGGTTGATATCATCTCTTCCCGGTGTTTTCGATGAACCCCGGAACCTGGCGGTCTGGAAGGGCATTCCTGTGATCTCCGACTTTGGAGCGGGGAGCCTGGTCATGGGGGAGACCGAATTGCCAATGACGGGGGAACCGGAGGGTATGGCGGAGGTTGTCTGGGACCGGGACCAGGAACTGGCGGTTTGCCTTTTCTCCCCGGGCAGCGTGGTTCTCGTGGATGGGAATGGTGAAACCAGACAGCTGGCTGCGGTGCCCGGGGCTAAGTCCACAGTCGCCGCCGACGCGAACCGGGATGGCCTTCAGGACCTTTTCGTTTCAGGCTGCGGCACCGGTGTCGTTCTTCTGGAGAACAGGGAAGGCGAAGCACTTGTACATTACATAGGGAACACAGGCGCCGGGGTGAAGAGGATAGCCGCTTATGACATGGATGGAGACGGCTTCGTCGATGTTGCCGGGATAGCCTGTGCCGATGGCGGAGCCGGATGGTGGAGGAATCCCGGAGAACCGGCTTCAAGATGGGAATACACACCTCTGTACCCTTTTCTGAAAGGGCCCAAGGATATCTCCATTTCCGGGGGAAGCATGGTGATCGCCTCCCTGTTCAGCCCGCTTATCCTTGCCGGCCATGGCGATGGGCTGCTTCCCGGGGGGTTTGCCAGCTGCTGCGTATCGGATGACGGGCGGATCCTGGCCGGGCACCGGAATGGATTCCTGGTGTTCGGATCACTCCATGATGGGATAACCGTGGACATTTCCCCCTGACATGCCGATATTCAGTTTCTTCTTTACACAAGAAATGGAGTTTGCTATGGCTATCAAGACGGTAAGAGTGGAAGCTGCCCAGGGAAGCGGCTATGAGATGAAGGTGAAGGCGGGGAGCCACACCGTGGTCATCGACCAGCCCAGACCGGCGGGAACCGATGCGGGCCCGAATCCCCTGGAATATTTCTTTGTTTCCCTTGCGGGATGCATAGGCGCCGTGGCCCGAATAATCGCCGACCAGAGGAAGATGGATCTGAAGGGTATCAGTCTCACCGTCGAGGGCGAGCTGGACACCGACCGGCTGTTCGGTATCGGCACCGATGAGAGGGCAGGCTTCAGCGAGATAAGGGTCAGGGCGGATTTCGACGGAGACATGACTCCGGAGGAAAAGAGCGCTTTTTTGAGGGAGATCGATTCCAGGTGTCCCATATCCGATGTGATGCTGAACGGCACTGCGGTTAAGTTCGAAACCGTCTGATATACCATGTGAATCATTTCACGATGAACTTGCAGAGGGCCTGAGGGCTGTTCACAGCCGCTAAAGACCTTTGCGAATAATGCCCCTGCACGCACTTGACAAGGTTGCCGCTCTGTTGTCTTATTGGGTGTCCGCACACTACCCAGACAAGAAATCCTGTATCAAACTAACCCGTTGATAACCCATGACAAACGGATATGGAAAGGGCTGAAAAATGGCAGATAAGATTAGGGTACTGCTTGTCGATGATGATCCTGATTTCATCGAAGCCAACAGCATCATCCTTGAGGCCAGCGGATTCGAGGTGCTTACCGCTTACAGCGGCGCCGAGGGTCTGAAAAAGGTTGAAGAGGAGAAGCCTGATGTTGTTGTTCTTGACGTAATGATGGAAAATACCGATGAGGGTTTTTCCGTTGCAAGGAAGATCCGGAAAAAGCTTCACAGCGATGTTCCTATCATCATGCTGACATCGGTTGCCCAGGCCACCGGATACAGCTTCAAACCCGAGGAGCACCCTGACTTCTTCCCGGTTGATCAGTTCCTTGAAAAACCGATTCCCCCTACGACCCTGGTCAAGAAGATCAAAGACGCCCTGGGAAAGGGGGAATAGCAGTGGCAAGGAATCCAAAGGAAATAGTCGCAGAGGGCATTCAGCGGTTCGGAAGCGGCAGGGAAGCCATCATGCAGCTTCTTACAATGGTTAACGATGAGCTCAGCTGGGTCCCGGAAGAAGCCATCATCGAGATAGCCGAGGCAACCGACGTAAGTGCCGCCGAGGTCTACAGCGTTGTGAGCTTCTACAGCTTTTTCAGCAACGAGCCCAGGGGCAGGAACATCGTTCGCCTCTGCAGCACAATCAGCTGTGCAATGGCCGGTCAGGGCAGCGTTCTCGACGCCCTTATCGATGAGTTCGGAATAGAGCCCTTCGAAACAACGGAAGACGGCAGGCTGACAATTGAAACCACTCCCTGCATAGGTCTCTGCGACCAGGCTCCGGCGATGCTGGTCAATGGAGAACCCCATGTGAAACTTACACCCGAAAAGGCGTGCGAAATCGTACGCGGACTGGAATAGGAGGCACCATGGAACGGAAAGTGCTGCTTGCCGAGAACCAGCCCGAGTTCGGTGCCGGGCTTGAAAAAGCCCTTGAAATGGAGCCTGCGGATGTGGTTTACGCCGTTCGTGACTCCGGGATCAAGGGCCGGGGGGGTGCCGGTTTTCCCACCGGCGTTAAGTGGAACCTCGCCGGTGCCGCCTCAGCGGATCAGAAGTATGTGCTGTGCAATGCCGATGAGGGTGAGCCTGGAACCTTCAAGGACAGAATACTCATAGAGAAATATGCCGAAAGACTCATCGAGGGAATGGCCATCGGCGGATACGCCATCGGCGGCTCGAAGGGGATCATCTACCTCAGGGCGGAGTATCCCTACCTTGTTCCCGCCATAGAGGCCGCAAGGAAGAACCTCATGGACAAGGGTCTTCTCGGGGAGAACATAAAGGGCAAGGGTTTCGATTTCGACGTGGAAGTACGCCCCGGAGCCGGCGCCTATGTGTGCGGCGAGGAAACATCCCTCATCGAGAGCCTTGAGGGGAAAAGGGGAGAACCAAGGAACAAGCCCCCCTACCCGGTCAACAGCGGCTATCTGAACAAACCCACCATTGTCAACAATGTGGAAACATTCTGCGCCGTGCCTCACATCGTTCTCAACGGACCTGAATGGTACGCCGGGCTCGGCATGGGAGATTGCTCCGGAACCAAGCTTTTCAGCATCTCCGGAGATGTGGAAAGACCTGGAGTTTACGAGCTTCCCATGGGCGCTCCCCTCAGGGACCTCCTCACCCTTGCCGGCGCAACGGATGTTCAGGCGGTTCAGGTGGGTGGAGCCAGCGGCAGGACCATCCCCGCCTCTGAGATCGACAGGGCCCTTTCCTTCGCCGACCTTCCTCCCGGTGGATCGGTGATCGTTTTCAACAGTTCCGTAAATATGGTGGAGGTTCTGGAGAACTTCATGGAATTCTTCGTGCATGAATCCTGCGGACAGTGCACTCCCTGCCGTGAGGGCAATCTGAGGCTTATGCACGCCGCCGAGGACATCATCAGCGGGAGCATATCCTGCAGGGAATGCCTGGCTCCCTTCTTCGAGCTCGCAGAAGCCATGAAAGCCTCCAGCAAGTGCGGCCTTGGCCAGACCTCCGCAAACTGCTTCGTTGACATTATCAGCAATTTCGTGGAGCTTTCCGATGAATGCGACTGCGAAGAATGCGGCTGCGAAGGAGGTGATGAGTAATGCACAGCGTTACCGTCAGCATCAATGGAAGAGAGTTCAGCGTTAAAGAAGGCGCTACGATCCTTGAGGCCTGCAGGGAACTGGGAGTGGACATCCCGACGCTCTGCTACCATCCCGACCTTTCAATAGCGGGCAACTGCCGTCTCTGCGTCGTGGAAGTGGAGGGCTGGAAAACACTGGTTCCTGCCTGTGTTACCCCCATAACTCCCAACATGATCATCAAGACAGACAGCCCCAGGGTGAGAAAGACCAGGAAGCTTCTTCTCGAACTGCTCCTGGCCAACCACAACAGCAACTGCCCCGAGTGCGAAAGAAACGGCAACTGCGAACTTCAGGCGCTTGCCGAGAGGTACAACATACGACTCAACCGTTTCCAGACCGACTGGAAACCCGACAGTATCGAACAGGTCAGCGTTGGCGTATCACGGGACAACAGCAAGTGCATCATGTGCACCAGGTGCACCCGGACCTGTGAGGAGTACCAGAGCGTGGCAGTTATCAAGCCCGTCGGCCGAAGCGCCGAGGTGCATATCGGAACATTCGGAGAGAAGGGTCTCGACAGTGTTTCCTGCACCCAGTGCGGACAGTGCATCAATCGCTGCCCCACAGGCGCCCTCTTTGAAACCGACGAGACCGAGGCTGTATGGGCCGCCCTTGAAGATCCGGAGAAGACCGTTGTGGTGCAGACAGCTCCCGCGGTCAGGGTGGGCATCGAGGAGGCACTTGGCCTTCCCACCGACCATCATACCGGCAAAATGGCCGCCGCCCTTAGAAGGATGGGCTTCGACCGGGTTCTCGACACCGACTTCACCGCGGACCTTACCATCATGGAAGAGGGGCACGAGCTGCTTTTCCGTCTGAAGGACGCCCTCGTGGAGAAGAAGGAAGTTGCCCTTCCGATGATCACCAGCTGTTCCCCTGGCTGGATCAAGTTCATTGAGCACAAGCACAATGATCTCCTCGACAACCTTTCCACATGCAAGAGCCCCCAGCAGATGTTCGGCCCCCTGGCGAAGACATATCTGGCTGAGAAAGAGGGTTTCGACCCCTCGAAGATGGTCTGCGTGTCGGTAATGCCCTGCACAGCCAAGAAGTTCGAGAAGAACAGGCCGGAAATGCGGGACAGCGGTTATCAGGACGTTGATCATGTGATAACAACAAGGGAACTTGCTAAGATGATAAAGGAAGCCGGTATCGATTTCGACCAGCTTCCCACCGAGAAGTTCGACAGCCTCATGGGTGAATCCACCGGTGCGGCGGTTATCTTCGGTGCCACCGGCGGTGTCATGGAGGCGGCCCTGAGAACAGCCTACGAGGTGGTCACTGGAAAAGAGATCCCCTTCGAGAAACTCAATGTGGGCCCTGTAAGGGGTTTCCAGGGAATCAAGGAAGCGGCGATAGCAATGCCCTCTGAAATGGCTTCAGGCTGGGAGTTCCTTGCCGGCGCCACACTGAAGGTGGCCGTTGCCCATGGCCTTGCCAATGCGGACAAGCTTCTGAAGGCGGTAAAAGCCGGTGAAGTGGAGTATCATTTCATCGAGGTCATGGCCTGCCCCGGCGGCTGTCTCGGCGGCGGCGGTCAGCCTATACCCACCGACATGGAGAAGCGAATGGAGCGGATGAGGGCCATCTACGCCGAGGACGAGTCCCTTCCCCTCAGGAAGTCCCATGAGAACCCGGAGGTTCAGCTTCTCTACGCGGAGTTCCTCAAAGAACCTCTGGGACACAAGTCCCATAAGCTCCTGCACACGAAGTACACCAGCAGGAGCAAGTTCTAGAACAGTAACGAACCGACAGGGGGCGCAGCTTTTCGCTGCGCCCCTTTTCATCTATCTTCCCTGCATAACGAAAGGGGGAGGATCCCATGTTCATTCTTTCTGTGTTCAGCATTCTTGCTCTTCTCGCAGCGGAACCGGAGGTTCTCTGGTCCTCGGTTACCAGCGGAGGTGTTTACTGCTCAATCGAGATGGGCGATCTCGATGGAGATTCAGTTCCCGACGTGGCCTGCGGGGTGAACTTCTGGGACGGTGAGCCAACTCTCTGGGCGGTTTCAGGCGCCGACGGCGCCACCATCTGGACCAGCAGCGGCTACAAGGGCATTTATTCCAACGAGGGTTTCATGTGGTTCCCCGATGTGGATGGCGACGGCAGACGGGAGATCCTGATGGCTACACCCGGGGGGTACGAACCGCCGGGGAGGTGCCTTTATCTGATCTCCGGGGCCGACGGATCACTCATCTGGGAATGGGCGGCATGCGAGGTAATGCCCTCATACACAGGCTGGGGTTATTCCGCCTGTGTGCTGGATGACATGACCGCTGACGGAGTGCCGGAAGCCGCCGGCGGTTTCGGAACCACCGGCAGTTCGGGAACCGGCCTTGTGGTCTGCCTTGACGGTGCGTCGGGAGACAGCCTGTGGACCCTCTGGATTCCCGACGCCGCCGAGGACCTTCACAGCTATGTCGACGCAGACGAAGACGGCTTCAAGGATATACTGGTTGCCACCGGCGGGAACAGCTACACAGCCAATACCGCCAGCCTTCTCAGCGGAGCGGACGGATCGCTGCTCTGGCAGAACGCGCCCGGCGGGGACTGCATGTCCATCGGACTCATTGAGCGTGCGGATACATGGCCAATGCCGGTCTTCTGCACCTTCAACGGAAAGGTGGCCTGCTACGATGGCGGTGGAACTCTCCAGTGGGACTACGACGGCTCGGGCATGTACATGGATGTGCGGGGGGGACCCGACGTGAACGCCGACGGAGTTGGCGATGTGGCCCTGGCGGCGGATAACGCCGGAGTGATCTGCTTTTCCGGTGCCGACGGTTCCATTCTCTGGTCTTATCCCTCGGGAAGCAATACATGGTCCGTTGCCTGGGTCGATCCGGTGATACTGGAAGGTATCCCGGTGCCCTGTGTTGCCGCCGGTTCTGTTAACGGCAGAGCGGTCACACTGATAAACGCCCTTACAGGTGAGGCGGTGTGGGAGATGCCCTTTACAGAGAGGGTCTATAATGTTTCCTCGGTTCCCATGGGGCTCGCCTCGCCGGTGGTCATGGCCGGTCTGCAGGATCAGGAATCCCTGCCCACCCACGCCTGGGCCCTGGCGAGTTCCACCGAGTCCGGTATCAGCCATGAACCGGATCAGCACGGCATCCTCCGGGGAGTGAACCCATCCAGGGGCGCCATAAGGTTCACCGTTGCCGGGGAAACAGATGCCGAGGTGGAATGCTTCGATCTTTCCGGAAGGATGATCTTCAGGGGAACCTATTCCGGTGGCGGAGAAACCCACTCCTCGGAAGCCCTGGCCCCGGGGGTTTACCTGCTCCGGGTTTCCTCGGGAGGTTCCAGGGAAACACGAAGACTGACCGTCATATAGCACAAAGGGGGGAGCCGCCGGCTCCCCCCTTTGTAAGACGTTGTACTAGAACCTGTCGAGGGGACTCTGTACCCTGAGTGGCGTACGGTGCCTGGCAAGCTTCAGATAAGGGGTTATCATTGAGGGAGTGGAGATCCCGAGGAGCTGCTGTACCATTTTCCTGTCTACGCCGTCTTCCAGGAGGTGTACCGCAAAGCTGTGCCTGAGCCAGCCAAGTGTTGCCTTCTTGTCGATCCCGGCTTCATCCAGGGCGTCGGTGAAGGCTCTCTGGATGGTTCTGGCGGACACATAGCTGGTTCTTCCCCTGCCGGGAAAGAGATAGGGGGAAGGATCGGTTCTGAGGTCGAGATACTGTGCAAGGATGCGCCCTGTGGTCCTGGCGAGAATTGTGTCCCTGAGGAACTCGCCGTCGATGCTGTAAACATGGATCACATTGTTGTCGAGGTCCACATGATCCCGCTTCAGTATGGCGGTTTCACTGACCCTGAGGCCGCTGGAGTAGATGAACATAAGGGCAAGCCTGTACTTGAGATCGTGGACATGCTGGAAGACTTCCGCTATCTCGTCGCGGGTGAAGACTCCGTGGAGGGGGACCTTTTTGGCAATAACACCCGGTCCGGGAAGGGGGTTGCCCTTTTTCAGGACCTGGGAGTAGAGATATCTGATGGCGCTCTGTGCCTGATTGATGTAGGAGAGGGATTTGCCTTCGCTTACCAGATTTTCGAGGTACTCCCTGAGGTCTCCCTTTTCCAGGTCGCCGGTCTTGTCTCCGAAGTGGTTCACAAGCCTGCGAAGGTGGGAAATGTAACTGTTGGCCGTTTTCGGGCTTCGCCCTGAAGCCTCAAGCATTTTTCTGGTTTCTTCTACGAAATCCATTGCGTACTCGCCTTTCTTTTGGTGCCCTGGTATCAATTGTCAATTCCCGTGAAGGAAATAATAAAATGCAATGAAAGGGATGTCAACCACTATTCGATATTGTGTGTGAATAAAGAAAGTGTTATTCTTTTAACAACAGGCATTGGATTCATTTCAGAGTAAGAAGGGGGAATTGTTTGACACGCACAGCCAACGACACCGGGAAGACTCGGTTCTATGTCCCTTTCATATTGGCATTTCTGGTGTTTTCAGCCGTTCTTGCCATGGAGTATGTCATTGTTCAGCAGCTGGCACGGGATGTATATCGTGATCAAACCTTCTATTATCATGAACTCTCACGGCATCTAATCTCCGCCATTGAGGCCCATGGCCTGGACAGCACCGACTCCGGTGGCGAAATAAACCCGATCCCGGACCTTCCCGGAACCATCACCATCCCCAGAGGCCTGAATGTGTGGATAGTGGCTGACAGCATTGAGTTAAATGCATATATGGATTCATCCATCGCTGGAGGAGCCATGGTTGAAGCTGGGCCGCTGGAAAACAGAGTTATAGAAACATCTACAGCTAAAATGACAACCGGAGAGATCGTAGTGGTTGAGGCTATTGGAAGCAGTAACAAGCTAATAAAAAACCTCGATGACATCTCAAAAGGCATAATTATTATTCTAATAATAATGATAATATTTGCGATAGTCCCCGGAGTGCTGATGATAGAGTCCTTCACCAGAAGGAGAAAGATGACCGGCTCTGTTCTGAACCCCTTGTCCGCCTGGCCCCACCAGAGGGCAATGGAGATTCTGGCCGGCTCAAGGGTGACAGGCTGCATGGTGGTTTCCGGCGAGAACGAGATAGTTTTCCTGAACGACACCTGCCGGAAGCAGCTTGAACTACAGAGCGCAGGGAGGGGGTCAAGCCTCACCTCGGTCACCTCCCTTCCGGATTCGGTGAGAAAAGCCGTTCCTCCCTTTCCCATGGACGTTCAGACGGAGACCATTAAGATCAGATCCATGACGGGCGAGGTCAGCACACTGCGAATGGAAGTATTTCCGGTGATCGCTGAGGGAAGTGTCGCCCAGAGGATATTCACCTTCACCGAACAGCCGGTGAGCAGCGTCAAAGGCGGATCAGCGCAGGGTTCCCATGAACTGAAGGAGGGGATGGCCCAGCCCTACTCGCTCCTGGTGGACTCGATCATACATGACATGAACAACCACCTGTCGGGGATCATCGGAGCCGCCATACTGGAGCTTAATGTTCACCGGCAGGAGGAGAACGGTGATAATTGCCGCGCTATCATACAGTCCGCCGAAAAGCTGACAGCTCTCTCAGCTGACCTTCAGCTGCTCTTCAGCTCGGGGGATGACAACGGCCTGAAGGATCCATGCGAGGAGATCAATCTGATAGCTGAGGTGATGAAACGGGTGCTTCCCGGCGATGTTCAGTTCCGGGTTTCAGGCAGTTGCTCCAGGCTCATCTCCGTAAAGCGGCTGCTTCTCAGGGACCTGGTGTACAATCTCTCGCTGAATTCCACAGAGATGATGAACGGAGAGGGGAGGATACAGATAGATGTTTCCCAGCGTACACCAGCCGGGGCTGACTACACCAGGAACATGCCCCCCGGCGGACAGGTGGTCATAAGATACTCCGACGGTTTCATCATGCCCGTCGCCCTGAGGGATGTACTTTCCAGTATGAAGTACTCCCTTTCCGACGTCGAGCGGCAGTTCGGCACCACCATCGGCACCATCTACAGGGTTCTCCGGGAGATGAACGGGCAGGTGGCCTTCGAACGGGGTTCAGGCGAGACGGTTCTATGCGTGCTGCTCGAGAGTTATGATAAACCCGAGGACAGGACAGGAAGAACACATGAAGCCGGGATGCTCTCCAGTGTCACCGGCCTGTCGGTCCTTGTGGCCGACGCCGTTGATATTGTCCTGTACTCCACCTGTGAGTTCCTGGAACACAGGGGGATGTCCACCACCGGCGTATCCGACGGAGACAGGGTGATGGAACTGCTCCGTGAGAACACCTATGACGCAGCTGTTCTGGACCTGAACATGCCCGGAATCCCCACCCCTTCCATTGTCAGGTATTGCCAGACAAGGCTCCCTGAAATGGCGGTGATCATCACCACTGGCTATGCGGTATCCGGACCGCTCCGTGAGCTTATCAAGTTTCCCTCCACCGATTGCCTGTACAAACCCCACCGCCCCGAGATGCTGGTAGAAACTATATATTCCACGCTGATGAGAATTCAGGAGGGAAACTGACATGGGTTTTCAGGAACTGCTTCTTCGAATTCTGGCCGCCTTTGCCGCAGGGGGACTCGTAGGCCTGGAAAGGCAGATCCACGGCAGACCCGCCGGTCTTCGCACCCATATCCTTGTGAGTACCGGGGCGTGCATAGCCGTTGCCGGCACAGTACTTGCCCATGACAGGCTGCCCGGTCTTTCCATCGACACCGGCAGGATAGTCGCCGGTGTGATCACCGGTGTGGGTTTCCTGGGGGCTGGAACCATCGTACGCTACCGCGAGGGGGTAGGCGGGCTGACAACCGCCGCCTGCGTCTGGTTCGTGGCCATGACGGGCATACTGGCAGGCCTCGGGTTCTATGAATTCACCGCACTGGCGTCAATTCTGGCGCTTATGGTGCTGCTTCTGCTGGATCGCCTGGAAACCAGGATCCCGGAAGCAAGCTACTGGAAACTCGGTGTCCGGTTCAGTGAAAGGCAGCTCTCCGGGATAAGGCGGGACTGCCTGGATATCCTGGACGACCGAGGGATCAAAGTAAAAGGTTCCACTGTAAGTATTTCAGGCAGATCTGTCGAGATGACCTTCGTGCTGAAAACACGCCACAGAGAGGATAATCACCTGCTCCTCGAGGAGTTGTCGAAGATCCCCGGTCTGGTCTCGGTGAAGTGGGCCCACAGATCCGAAGATGCGTGAAAACCCCGAGACTTTCATTTTTCTCTGAAAGTTAGCATAATCACACCTCCGAGGGAATACCCTTGAATTTAATCTTCATGGAGGGGCGATGGCACTGTTCTCCAGCAGTTTGAAAAAAATGCGGAACGAACTCGAGAACGACGGGATTGACTGGGAGAAGGTAGCTTCCATTTCCGCAGGAAAGTATGATCTCTCGGGAAAGAACTCCGCCGAGGGGAAGGAACTGGTCAGCCTCATCATCAGGAGGGGAGCCGAGTGCACCGTCGACAATCCCTTCCTGCCCACCGTTATCCGCAATGTTTCCTCAAGGGGCGGAGATTTCAACAGGTCCATGAATGAAACCGGTGCCACTCCGGTTCACCTTGCCGCGGGAATCGAGAACGGGGTCCTTCTCGGGGCGCTGCTCAAAGCCGGAGTTCCAGCCGTTGCCGTAACCCATTCCGGAGCCACGGCGCTCCATAAGGCCGCCGCCGCAGGCTGCCTGGGGAATGTGCGGCTGCTTCTCGCAGCAGGAGCGGACCCCGGGGCTGAAGACAGCATGAGCAATTCACCCCTTCATATCGCCGCCCAGACCAACGACAGCACCGATATAGTCAGAGCCCTTCTCGAGGCCGGGGCGAAGGCCTATCACAGGAACAGAAGCGGCAAGCGTCCGGTGGACTATGCCGGGGAAAAGGGCTGTGAGGTTTGCGCCACTCTGCTCCGGGAAAGCCTTCTCAATCTTCGCAGGAACAGGAAAACAGGCTGGAGCTGCCCCGGTTGCGGAACACAGATCAAGCGTCCCTCTCCCGGCAAGGTGGAGTGGTATCTCAGCATCGACATGTGGGAGCACCTGCGCTTTACCTGCGGCAACTGCGGAAGGGTAACCCCTGCCCTTCAGCTCGACGGCGAAGTTTAGTCCTCTCTGAAAAGGGGCTCGGCGGCATTCACGAATATTGACCGGCATGCCCTTTCCGCCCTCTCGAAATACTCCGGCGCGCATGATACCGTTAGCAGACTCCTGTTCGGTCTGGCCTTCGCAAGGTATTCCGAGAAGGGAGGATCGATATCCTCAAGGGTGATTATCCGGCCGCGTTTGTCCTGGAAGCGGATGTCCAGCCTCTGAAATCTCTCTTCGGAAACCTTTACCGCTTCTATTGGAAGGTCCACCATAAGGTATTCCGGCGGGATCCCCGATCTGTCAGCTATTTCCCCGGTGAGCAGCCTGGAGGTTTCCTCCGGCGTGCTGTTCCTGTTCCTGAGACTGTTCAGAAAATGGTTGTCCCCCTCGGAGGGGGTGATGGAGTCGATGCGGAAAACCTGGGAGAAAAGACCCTGTCTGTACTTTACCCGCCAGGCCATCTCCCTCACCCAGGGATCCGCTGAATCGTTCTCCAGAAAGCTCAGAAGCTGATCGTCGGTCATGAACATGAAGTCCTTGATCTCCCTGAGCTCGATGATGCTTTTCCGTGCCGCCGCCAGCAGCATCTTATCCACGATTCGCGTCTTCCTGTGAAGATACACCGATGAATACATCTGAAGCCTTGCGAGAAGGAAATCCCTGACGGCATTGAGCCCTTTCTCCATGAATACCAGCCTGCCCTCATGGATGGTCATGGTTGATATGATCCTGTCCACCTCTATGTGGCCGAAGGCAACCCCGGTAAAATGGAAGTCCCTCTGGAGATAGTCCAGCATGTCGGCGTCGACTTCACCGAATATCATCTGCTGCACGAAGGGTTTCCCGGTGTAGCTGCCTGTTATCAGCCCGGCGACTTCAACCGGATCGACGCCGTGCTTTTTCAGTATGCCGGGTATTTCACCGGAACCCCGTATAGGCATGACGGTCCTTCCGGTGACCATGTCCGCCACAAGGTCCATGTGATCCCCCCCTGTGAGCTCCAGGTACAGTGGCTCGAGGGTGTGTGACCACGGGGTGTGACCTATATCGTGGAGCATTCCAGCGGCTTCCACGAGGTTTTTGGTGCCCCGGTGCCCGGCATCGTACTCCCCGGGACACCTTCCCTCGAGGTGGGCGGCGATCCTCCCCGCAAGATGGGAAACGCCCAGGGCATGGGCCAGCCTCATGCAGTGGGCACCCGGATAGCTCTGAAAGGTGGTCCCGAGCTGGTGAACGAAGCTGAGCCTCTGAACCTCCACTGTTTTAAGTATGTCTTCCTGAAGCGGGGAGAGCATGATGGTTCCCAGTACCGGTTCGCGTATGTACATGACCTTGCGCTGCATTCTGTCCTTACCTCCATGGGTTCTTTTCAGAGAAGCGTTGTTCATCCACCCCACTATGATAATATTCCAGGCTCCGGAAAGGAGAACGATTGGGTATATGTGATTTCCATGTCCACAGCACCGCTTCCGACGGCAGGCTCTCCCCGACGGAGCTGGTCAACGAGGCGGCTTCCAGCGGTCTGGAAGGATTCGCCATTGCGGACCACGACACCCTGGCGGGGGTTCCCGAAGCCTTTGAGCGGGCATCGGAACTCGGTCTATTCTACATTCCCGCGGTGGAACTGAGCGTAGATCTTCACTCAGGCGGTTCGGCTCATCTGTTGGGCTATTTCCCCGGAGTGACCATCGGGGAGCTCCTCGACCAGTCAACTGAACTCCAGCGGGCCCTTGCCGGAGTCATCCGGGGCAGGAACACCAGAAACCCCGGAATAGTTGAGAACCTCCGTGGGCTTGGCTTTTCCATCACAATGGAGGACGTTGAAGAAGAGGCGGGAGACTCGGTTGTCGGAAGACCTCACATCGCCGCTGTCATGGTGAAGAAGGGCTTTGCCTCGTCCAGCGCCGAGGTTTTCGACAGATACCTCGGTTCAGGAAAACCCGCCTATGTTGAAAGGGAACGAATAGGGGATTACCGGGCTATCAGCATCCTGCGTCAGTCCGGAGGGCTGCCGGTGCTTGCCCATCCCATGTATATTCAAACCGAAGGGGTCACCGGGCTTGAAGCCCTGATCTGTTCACTGGCCGATGCCGGTCTCTCCGGCCTTGAGGCCTATTATCCCCAGCAGGGCATCGAGATAACGGCTCTTCTGGAAAGGACCGCCGGGAAGCGCAGGCTTCTCCTCACAGGAGGCAGCGATTTCCATGGGATTAAGCAGCCCCTCCCCGGCTGGGCCGATGGTTCCTTCGGTGTGGAAACGGAAAAAGTATCTGAATTCATGAATCTTTGCAGGGAAAGGATCGCCAATGGCAAAACTCAGTGACCTGGTCAAGCAGATCGATCAGACCGCGAAAAGCGGTGAAAGGGAGAAGGCAATCAAGATGCTCGAGGGCCTCCTGAAGAAGGTTCCAGAGGCAAAGGCCCAGCCGCTACTCATAAGAAGGAAGCAGTACCGTGACGAGCTGAAGACAGAACGTCGCATCGCAGCCCTGGAGGAGAAGTACGGAGCCTGACAACAGGCTTTTTCTGCTGGCCGCCGCCCTTCTGTTTGTTTCCGCCTGCGGAACCTATACCGCAGGCATACCGGTTTCCGCCTCCTCCTGGGCGGCATCAGCCGCCTGGAAATGGCAGGAAACCGACCACTTCCTTCTCCGCGGAAGGGCAAGGCTTCAGGGTGAGAACCAGGTGTTTTCAGGCCCCTTCATTATCTGGGCTTCACGGTCCGAAGGTGCGGTGAGGGCGGATTTCTGCGGTCCCGACGGGTCTCCTCTGGTTTCCTTCCTGGGCGATCCCTCCGGTGCCCTTTTCTACTATCCGGACCGTAGCGAGGCTTTCTTCTCCCCCGGGGGCATTCCCCTTGATACAGGCTATCTTACCGTTAACGCACTCATCTCGCTGATCCGAACGGGCTTTCCCGCCGAGCCTGTACACTGGGAACTCACCGAAACCTGCGATACCCTTGGGACCAGCCTTTCATGGCGCTTCACATCCGACGGAACCGACTCTCTCAGTGTGGTGCTCCACGGCGGCAGCCTGTTCCCGGTGGTTTCCACCGGAGATACACGCCTGGAGGCAACGGCGACCTCATGGCACGACCAGTTCAACGCCTGGCCCCTTGAATGGCTTCTCTCTTCTCCATCCCTTCAGGTGGTTCTAAGGATAAGGAGCATCGATACGGATACCCCGCCGGTGCAAGGCGCATGGGAACTCACCGTTCCGGTTCCCGTGGACACCATTTTGCCCCCACCGGGGGAGTGGACCCTGGCGGTGGCCCTCCCTATCCGTTAACTGATTCCAGTTAACGGTTCATTCTGCGGCAATTACCCTATTGAGGTAACCCTTTTCATCTCCCTTGCACTTTTGTATATAGCCTGCGTTACCATGTGAATCGAACAGGGGTTTTCCAGTCGGGGGACAATATGGGAATAAAGAGCTTTTTCGAAAGATTTACAGGTTCCGGAGACAGATCGTCCTCGGGGGTGTTTTCAACGGCCATGGCAATCGATCTGGGAACTGCAAACACCATGATCCATGAAGCCGAACGGGGCATTGTTCTCGAAGAACCCAGTGTAATCGCAATCGAAAGGGACACGAACACCGTTATCGCCGTTGGTGCCGAGGCCAAATCAATGCTTGGAAGGACTGGCCGTGACATCTCCGTTGTAAGACCCCTGAAGGATGGCGTCATAAAGGAGGCAACAGCCACCATGGCCATGCTGCGCCGATTCTTCGAGCAGGCACAGACAAGACGGTTCTCCATGCGCCCCAGGGTTCTGGTGTGCGTTCCAAGCGGAATCACCGAAGTTGAGGTTAACGCAGTCCGTTCCAGCCTTGAAAGGGCCGGGGCCAGGGAGGTGCTTCTCGTTCCCGAACCGCTCGCCGCGGCGGTGGGGGTCGGTCTTCCCGTCGAGGCCGCCGTGGGAAACATGATAGTGGACATAGGCGGGGGCACCACGGAAGTGGCTGTCATCAGCCTCAATTCGATAGCCGCGGACAGTTCCATCAGGGTTGGCGGCGACGAGATGAACGAAGCCATTATCAACTACATGAAGAAAACCGCCTACCTTCTCATAGGGGAAAGGACCGCGGAGCTTGTGAAGATAGAGCTGGGCTCCATGCTGGAGGATGATCAGAGGGAGGCGGAAGTAAGCGGCATGGACGCCACCTATGGCATTCCAAAGACCTACACGGTGAAGGCCAGCCAGATAAGGACCGCACTGCAGCAGCCGGTTAACGCGATAATACAGGCTGTTCAGCAGGGGCTTGAAAAGACACCCCCGGAACTGGGCAGGGATATTGTTAACAGAGGCATAGTCCTTACCGGAGGAGGAGCTCTTCTTAAGGGGCTGGACATACTTCTTTCAAGGGAGACCAGCCTTCCCATAAGAATAGCGGACAACCCTCTCTCCTGCACTGTCCTCGGGGCCGGGATCATACTTTCGGATCTTTACCGATACCGGAAACTCCTCATAGACTGACATGCGGAAACGAAGCAGAAGGATACTCTGGAACACGCTGGCGTCGGTCATCCTGCTCATAGCCGGACCGTCTGTCTTCGGAACCGGGGGGGCTATCCTCGGCAACAGGTTCGCCGGGATCTTTTTCCCAGCCTCCGAACACGGGGATACCGACTACATGTCCCTCTCGGTACAGCTCATGCTGGAGAACGCGGAACTCCGGGAGCTGGCCGCCAAGAGCCAGCTCTACCGAGCCATGCTCCAGTACACGAGAATGCCTGAGATCAGCGCGGTGGTTGGAAGGGTGCTCTTCCGTTCCGAGGGACTCATAAGGGGGGACCTCGTCATCGACCGGGGCCTTTCTCACGGAGTGTATCCCGGGGCGGTCTGCATAACCGACAGGGGCCTGGTGGGTATCGTTACCTCCTCCGAGGACAGGACGAGCACCGTGGTTCCCATAACCAGCCCGGCTGTTCATGTGAGCTGCATCACCTCCCGAAGCGGTTCCCTTGGAATACTGACATCATCCCCCGAGGGCGCCCTGACCATGCAGTACGTAGACATTTCCGCAGAACCCGCTGCCGGTGAAACCGTGCTCACAAGCAGGTTCGGCGGTGTCTATCCCGAGGGTATCGTAGTGGGAACGGTAATGGAGGTGAGCCAGGGGGGCGCCGGGCTGGACCTGGCCCTGTCCGTTGAACCCTCGGTGGATTTCGACAGGGTTGACGAGGTGCTGGTCCTTATCGAAGCAGGCGGCGAAAGATGAGTTCGAGGCTGGGGGGATGGTTGATCGTTTCCGCCGCTGTAATTCTCCAGTTCCTACTTGAGGTAACACTGGGGAGAACCCTTGTTGCCCCGGCCCTGGTGGTGCCCGCCCTGGTATACCTCAGCATATCCAGGGAAGACTACTGGTCCATCGAAGGCGCCTTCTGGACCGGTCTCGTGATGGACATGCTCCTGCACCATCCCCCGGGAACCAGTTCACTCGCAATGATACTGGGGATATCACTCTCCGGCTGGATAATGAGGATAACCACCGGCGCGGTGCGAATGACCTTTGTGGCCAACGCCCTGATCGCCTCGCTGATATCCGACACCCTTTTTGTCTTCCTCGCTTCATCCCCGGCGGGATCCGGTTTTTCCCCTGGAACCCTTCTCATCGTGCCCAGGATCGTCGTGCCCCTTGCCATCTTCCTCTCTGTTCCCCTTTTCCTGGGCGGGAAAATGCCCGGGGCGGAAGGGAGGGCCCGGTGAGGGCCGAGTCTTCCCCGGGCCACAGGCCGTTTGCTTCAACCATGGCACTGACGGCTGTGCTGTTCCTTATCATTGCCGGCAAACTCGTGGAACTCCAGTTGATAAGGGGAGACTACTACAGGGAACTGTCCTCGAGGAACCACATAAGATCCGTGGTGACACAGGCTCCAAGGGGGCTCATCACCGACAGGAACGGGATCGTTCTGGCGGATAACGAGCCATCCTTCACGGTTTCCCTTGTGGGAGCCGAGTTCGATGAAGGCAACACCACACTGCTGAGGGAGTTCCTGGGTATGGATGAGGAGGTCCTGGCGGAGCGGATGGAAACCGCCTCCTCGAACCCCTTCAGGGCCACCGTACTCGCCACTGGTCTGAATGTGATGGAGGCGGGAAGGATAGCGGACAATCTGTACCGCCTCGGGGGAGTTTCCGTGGAGGTTCTTCCCCGGAGAAGGTATCCCCACGGACCGGAGTTCTGTCACCTGGTGGGATATGTCGGTCTTGCGGACAGCACACGGGTCTTTGAGGGGGAGATAGCGGGAAGAACGGGACTGGAGAGGGTCTTCAACGATGAGCTCTCCGGCAGGCACGGTGTGGTGAGAGAGGTTGTGGATGCCCACGGAAGGGTGGTGGAGAGGTTCGAGGGGGGAGAGGTAAACCCGGTTCCCGGAGAAATGCTTACACTGACCATCGATGCAAGGCTGCAGCTCTTCGCCGATTCGATGATATCCCTGACGGGACAGCCGGGCGCCGCGGTGGTCCTGAATTACCAGACCGGTGAGATCCTTTCCCTTGCATCCGTTCCCGGATATGACACCAATCTTTTCATTGGGGGTATTTCCCCGGATAACTGGAACGGGATACTTAGCCATCCGGGCAAACCCCTTTTGAACAGGTCCTGGGCCATGGTATATCCGCCGGGTTCCACCTTCAAGACAGTCACCGCCTGCTGGCTGCTCGAATCGGGGATCGTGGACAGGAACTACATGCCCGACCCCTGCTACGGCACCTTTCACTTCGCCGGGAGCGATTTCCGCTGCTGGACCACCCACGGCAGGCTGAGCATGGTTCAGGCCCTGGCCCAGTCATGCGATACATACTTCTACAGGACAAGCATGGAGGGAACATTCGAGGAAATGGCCTATTACGCCGGCTGCTTCGGAATGGGAAACCGGGTCACGGAGATCCTTCCAGGGGAAGCCGGGGGAGTAGTTCCAACCAGGGAGTATCTCAATTCCCTCTTCGGCCAGGGGGGGTGGGGTATTGGAAACCTCATGATAGCTTCCATCGGCCAGGGAGAGGTCCTGGCCACTCCCCTTCAAGTGGCGGTAACATCCGGTCTGATAGCCTCGAATTTCCAAATGCCTCCATTGAGCGTCATTTCCGGCGAAGAACAGGGGGACCCTCCATGGCGGAACTGTGTCTCCCCTGAGAACCTGGAAATAGTGAGGGAGGGAATGCTGCAGGCGGTGGAGGGCTCCCGGGGCACACTGCGGAACTCAATGGGCAGCCTCCCGGTAAGGGTCTGGGCGAAATCCGGAACCGCCGAGAATTCATCAGGGGAGGATCACGCCTGGGTAACGGGATACATCCAGGATCCCCTTCCCCTTGCCTTCGCCGTGGTGATCGAGAACGGGGGCGGCGGAAGTGACATAGCCGGGCCGGTTGCCTCGGCGATCATACGGATGATGGCCGGGGGTCAGAATTGAAGCACCAGGCCGGTCACGACTGGATCTTCCTCGGCGCCCTGGTTCTCCTTGTGACTTCGGGAATACTGTGCATCTACTCCGCCTCGGCCTCCAGTAATTCTATCTTCGTGCACCAGCTCTTCTACTACGCAGCCGGGGCGGGTCTCTTCTACCTTGGTTCCGTTTTCCCCCTTCGAATAGTCGAGGAGTCCACTCCTTTTCTCTACGGGTTCACACTGCTGCTCCTTATTCTGACGGTGTTCTTCGGAAGCGGCCCCGCGGGCCGCTGGCTTCAGATCGGGCCTCTGAACGTGCAGGCATCTGAGCTGGCGAAGTTCACGGTGATCATACTTACGGCAAGGTGGCTTCCCGCCATAAGAAGGGGGTCGGTCAAGGGGGGGGTCAGCCTTTATTTCACCGCCTCCGGATTCCTCACCATTCTTACGCTGCTCCAGCCTGATCTTGGAACAGCGGTGGCAATGGCCATGATCATTTTCGGCCTGGTTTACTGGGCGGGTTTCGGTTTCAACTGGATCTTCCTTTTCCTCAGCCCCCTCTTCGCAGCCCTTTCCTCGATACATTTCTTCTCATGGCTGCTCTTCACCGTGTTCCTCTGCGCTGTTCTCTACCGTTCCGGGGCCAGCCTTCGACGTTGGGTCTTCTTCCTTGTAATGACCAGCCTCATCGCCGGGGCCACCCCATACGCCTGGAACCTTCTGAGACCCTATCAGCAATCCCGGCTGACCACCTTCATGAACCCCGAAGCCGATCCGTACGGAGCGGGCTGGAATGTGATCCAGTCCCGTGTGGCAGTGGGGGCCGGCGGCCTTACGGGACAGGGATTCCTTCAGGGAAGCCAGAACGAACTCGCCTTCCTTCCAGCCAGGCACACCGATTTCGTTTTCTCAGTGTGGGCCGAGGAATGGGGTTTCGCCGGGAGCACCCTTCTCCTCTTCCTCTACCTGCTTCTGATCTGGAGGTGTCTCAAGGGGGCCATGCGTTCTCTCAACCCCTTCAACTCCATGGTCAGTGCCGGCGCGGCGATGTATCTGCTCATACATGTCACGGTGAACACCGGAATGACACTGGGAATGATGCCGGTCACCGGCCTTCCCCTTCCCCTTATCACCTATGGAGGCAGCCACATAGTCATGGAATCGCTGCTTCTCGGACTGGCGATGAACGCCATTCGAAACTGGCGGAGTTACTGACAGGCTGCCCCCCTCTTGATTATCTTAGGCTCCGGCGTTTTCTCAACAAGGAAGAAGAGAGAATTATGCACCCAGTTCTTTTCAGAATAGGCTCAATGCCGATCAACACATACGGTCTGATGCTTGCCGTCTCCTTTCTTATAGGGGTGAAGCTCGCCTCCAGAAGGGCACTTAAGATAGGCATTCCCGAGGATGAAACCGTTAATCTCAGCATATGGATAATGGTTGCGGCAATAGTGGGTTCCAGGGCCTTCTATGTTCTTACCCATCTCGAGCAGTACGCCGGTGATCCCATTGCCATGGTGGCCTTCTGGAACGGCCTCTACGGCCTGAGCATGCTTGGCGGCGTGGTTCTGGCAATGGTGGTGGGGTTCACCTGGATCATAAGGAAGAAATGGCCTGTCTGGTCCTTTGCCGACGCGGTGATACCATCCTTCGCCCTGGGCATATTCCTCACCCGGATAGGCTGCTACTTCAACGGGTGCTGCTTCGGCTCTGAAACCTCATGCTCCACCGGTGTGATCTTTCCCGGGGGCTCACTTCCCCACTCGGTGTTCGGTTCGGTTCCCATCCATCCCACACAGCTCTACAGCTCCGCCGGGGGCCTTGCCATTCTCCTGATACTGCTTCTCAGCGACAGAAGGCAACATTTCCCGGGTTTCATTTTCGCGCTTTTTACCGGTCTCTACGGCGTTACCAGGTTCGGACTTGAGGAATTCAGGTACTTCGACCATGACTACACCGTTATTCTCGGCCAGAGCTTCACGGACAACCAGGTGATAAGCCTGGGCATGCTGGCGGTGTCCATGGTCCTGGGTTTATGGCTGTATCGCAGGAACCGGAATACGCCTTCCTGAACCCCTTCAGGAAAAGGTGTCCCGGCTGCGGCGCCGCCTTGGATGTCCACCGTGGCCTTCTGTGTCCCTGGTGCTCCATAAGGGTTTATCCCGTTGGGAGGAGTTTTCTCAGGGGCAGGGTGGTCCTGGTCGCTTTCCGGCATTCCGGTGTTCCCAGGGAAATGATAATAAGGCTGAAGTTCAACGGCGAGCGTAAACTCGCCGGGCCACTGGCCCGTCTTTCCCTGGATGGATGGCCCATGACACCGCGCCGGGGGGATACTCTGGTTCCCGTACCCTCCACCGGCAAGAGGATAAGGGAACGGGGATACAATCAGGCGGCTCTTATTGCCGGCCATATCGCCGCCGCCACAGGTGCTTCCACGGGCAGAATGCTGAAAAGGATACGGGGTGAGACACAGGTGGGACTCACCGCCGGGGAAAGGAAGGACAACATAAGGGGAAATTTCGTCTTTTCCGGTTTTTCCGGCGGAAGCGGCAGGACCTGGCTTATCGACGATGTGATGACAACGGGAGCCACAGTGTCCGAATGCCTTGCTGTCCTTGAGGATGCGGGCCTGTCAGAAGTTGTTCCGGCTGTGGTGTGCTTTCGGAAAGCCGGGGATGAAAGTATTATTCATGGCAAGGAGGTTGATAATGGAGGGTTCTGAGAAGGCTGTAAGGAACTATGTGCACAGGCTGAGCTTCCGTACCGGTGAATCGGTGCTTTCGGCCAGATACGGATTCAACGCCAGGAACATCCTTGAGTTCTTCAGGGGGCTCACTGCGGCATGGCTTGTCTGGGTGGTTTTCATGTACCTTGGGTTCTACGCCGCCGGGGACTCCCTCCCGGACAGATTCTCCACTTCAGCATTCTGTCCCCTTCCCGATGCCCTTTTCCTTAACAGCTCATCCTCCATGGCGCTCATGACCGCCGGGGGTCTTATTGCCCTGTTCATCTTCATGGCCACCTCTCTCAAGGTATCCAGACTTACCTTCGAACAGCTCAGGGGAGACCAGTTCTACTCAGGGAGGGATGCGCGAAAATTCTGCCGGTCCAACTGGAAACCCCTTCTGATGACCCCTGTCACCATTCTGTCCGGGATAGCCCTGGGAGTTGCCGTTATAGCCCTTCTCGGTCTTGCGGCGGGGATACCCGGCGCCGGGCCGTTCATCGCCGCGGTGTTCACCGTTCCCGGTGTCATCCTCGGGGTTTTCATAGTTCTGGCCCTTGCGGCTCTATTGCTTTCTGTCTTCCTGGTGCCGGTGATAACGGGAACCACGGGCGGCGACACATTCGAATGCCTGTTCGAGCTCTTCAGCATCCTCACCTCAAGGCCATTCAGACTGTTCCGGGGGATCCTGGCGGGTACTGTTATGCGGGTGGTGGCCCTTGCAACCCTTCTCTTCTTCGTATGGGGTGCGGTTTCCCTTTTCGGAACTGTTCTCGATTCCGTGTCCGGTCTTTCCGGAACCTCCGCCGCTCTTGAGTCCGGTTTTTCCAGGGCGGCTCCGGACCTCGTCCCCTTCTATTCATCCATTTTCAGCCCTGTGGCAACCACCTCCCATGGTGAAGGAACCTGGACGGGGTCTCCTGGAATACTCATTGCTGTCTCAGGAACCGCCATTTTCCTTTTCCTTGTGTCCTACTGGTTCTCCAGCTGCACCGCAATGTGGACCATCATTTATCTTGGCGCCAGGCATTCCAGGGACGGCGAGGATCTTCTGCTGAGGGCTGAGGAAGAGGAGTACAGGGAATTCAGAAGGGTCTACGGCTCGACGGACAACGGAGGGGACCGGCAGGAAAAATGAGCTCCCCCCGATTCGTTCATCTTCATCTCCATTCCGAATACAGTCTTCTCGACGGCGCCATCAGGTTCGAGAAACTCACGGGGCATCTCCTTGAGAAGGGCATGGACACAGTGGCCCTGACCGACCACGGAAGCCTCTTCGGAGCGGTACACTTCTACGATGTTATGAAAAGCGCCGGTGTCAGGCCCATCATTGGCAGCGAGGTCTACATCGCCCCTGGAAGCCGCCGCGACAGAAAGACGCTGGCGGGGAGACCCAACTATTACCATCTCACACTGCTTGCCTCCAATGAGGAGGGCTACAGGAACCTCATAAAGCTTTCCACCCTTGGATATCTCGAGGGAATGTACTACAAGCCCAGGATCGACAGAGAGCTTCTGAGGGAGCACAGCGGAGGGCTTGTCATCGGTTCCGCCTGCCTCCAGGGAGAGGTCCCCAGGAACCTTCTGGCAGGGAAAAGGGATGAAGCCCTGAGGGTGGTGGAGTTCTATCAGGACCTTGTGGGGCAGGACCGTTTCTTCATTGAGCTGATGGACCACGGCCTTGAGGACGAGAAGCGGGTTCTGGAGGGTCTGGCGGACATTGCCAGGGAAACCGGGGCCCTTCCCGTGGCCACCAACGACGCCCACTATCTCGCCAGGGAGGATGCCGAAGCCCATGCCGTTCTTCTCTGCCTCCAGACTGGAAAGACGATCAGCGACCCTTCCAGAATGAGGTTCGAAACCGAAGAGTTCTATGTCAAATCACCCGGTGAAATGGAAAAACTGTTCAGCTGGCTGCCCGAGGCGGTGGAGAACACCGGTGTTATAGCCGATATGTGCGATTTCTCCTTCTCCCAGAAGGTTGACCTTCTGCCCCATGCCCCCATGCCCGGAAAATACTCCAGCGAGAATGATTACCTTGCGGAGCTTTCCCGTCAGGGTCTCGAGAAGCGCCTGGGAAGGCCGCCGTCCCCCGGGGAAACTGATCGCCTTGACCACGAGCTGGGGATCATAGCCCACATGGGTTTCCCCGGTTATTTCCTCATCGTTTCCGAACTGATGCGGTGGGCAAGGGAGAATGGGATCCCTGTGGGGCCGGGAAGGGGTTCAGCCGCCGGCAGCCTGGTTTCATACGCAGTGGACATAACCGATGTTAACCCCCTTGAACACGACCTGAGCTTCGAAAGGTTCCTGAACCCCGCCAGGGAACAGATGCCGGACATCGACCTCGATGTCTGCGTCGAGCGCCGGGGAGAGATCATCGACCACATGAAGGAGCTCTACGGAGAAGAGAGCGTCTGCCAGATCATCACCTTCAGCAGAATGAAGACCCGGGCGGTAATACGGGACATAGCCAGGGTGCTGGACATGCCCTATTCCGAGGGGGACGCCTTCGCCAAGCTCATAGGCGAGGTTTGCGAGGGCGACGAAAAAAGCCTTGGGCAGGCGGTGAAGGAAAACGCCAGGCTTGGCGAAATGGTCGGGAGCAGCCCCCAGGCGGCCAGGATGATAAGGTTTGCCGACACACTTGAGGGGCTTGTGAGGCATGCCGGCGTGCACGCCGCCGGAGTGGTCATAACCCCTGGCAGGCTGGACGCCCATGTTCCCCTCTACTGGAACAGGGAAAAGGGCGTTACCACACAGTACGAGATGAAATCCGCGGAGAAGATCGGACTGCTCAAGCTGGATGTCCTGGGGCTTCGAACGGTGACCGTGCTGCACCACGCTGAGGAGGCCATCAGACTCAGGGAACCTGATTTTTCCATAGCGGACATCCCGGAGGACGACCCTGAGACCCTGAAAATGATAAGCGGGGGGGATACCACCGCTGTGTTCCAGCTGGAGAGTTCCGGCATGCGTGACGCACTGAGGAAGATCGGGGTGAACAGCTTCGATGACATCACCGCAGCGGTGGCCATCTACCGCCCCGGTTCCATGCACATGATCGACCTTTACGCCGAGAACAAGGAGAAGGTCCTCCGGGGAGAGAGCATAACCTATCCCCATCCGGCACTCGAGGAAGTCCTGAGGACAACCTACGGCGTGACCATCTATCAGGAACAGGTGATGAGGATCGCCAATGTGATAGCCGGAATGAACATGGCCGAGGCTGACAACCTCCGGCGGGCTATGTCCAAGAAGATGGCGGAAAAAATGGCCCAGATGAAGGATGTGTTCACCATGGGCGCCGCTGACAGGGGAATAAGCAAGAGGAAGGCCCTGGCCATCTGGGACCTTATCAGGAAATTCGCCGAGTACGGCTTCAACAAGTCCCATGCTGTCTGCTACGCCATCATCGCCTACAGGACAGCCTTCTTGAAGCGTCATTATCCCGCCGAGTTCATGGCCGCCATGCTTACAAGCGAAATAGGCACCGTTTCCAAGCTGAGAAGCCTGGTCAAGGAGGCGATGGATCTGGGCCTGAAGGTGATACCGCCCTCGGTGAATGGAAGCGGATCCAGGTTCGAGGCTGCCTCCCCCGGGGAGATAAGATACGGCCTTGCTGCAATAAGGAATGTGGGTTTCAGCCCCGCCGCTGAGATCGCCAGGGCGGCGGAGGAAAGGGGAGAGTTCAGGACCATTTTCGACCTCTGCGCCGGAGTGGCAATGCTGGAGGACTCAAGCGGACTTAACCGCCGGACCCTTGAATCCCTGATACTCGCCGGGGCAACCGACTGCCTCGAGGGCAACCGGGCCCAGCAGCTTTCCGCCATGGAACAGGCCCTGGGTTACGCTTCCGGGGTCAGGCAGCACCACAACGCGGGACAGATGAGCCTTTTCGGCGGCTCCGCCGCCCAGGAACCCGTTGTGCCCGCCCTGCCCCTTCAGGAGGAGCTGTCCCTTGAGGAGAAGCTGGAAAGGGAGAGGGAAATGCTGGGCTTCTATTTTTCCGGCCATCCCCTCGACGCCTTTTCCGAGGAGATACAGGGCTTCACCACCCACCGCATGGAGGACATCGAGAACTCCCCCTGCGGCAGGGTAACCACCGCGGGCACCGTCGCTTCCCTGAGAACCATCGACTCCCGGAATGGTCCCATGGCCTTCGTTACCGTGCTGGACCAGACCAGCAGCTGCGAGGTGATCTTTTTCAGTGATTCTCTGGAAAGGTACCGTTCCCTTCTCTTCGAGGGGGCCCACCTTCTTTTCGAGGGGGAGATATCCCAGGGAAGGAGGGAGGGGGAGAAAAGGGTCACGGTGAACAGGGTGATCCCCCTGAAGGACTGCAGAAGGGGCCTGAGGGCCGGAGTTCTCATAGAGGTGGACGGATTCTCCTGCAGCACCGGGCTTCTCCAGCGCCTCGCGGATATTTTTGAGAGCCACAGGGGAGATGGCAGACTGATGATGAACGTGAAGTTTCCCGGAAGGGAAAAGAGGCTGGTCTCCCGGGGACTGACCGTGGAGCCCACCACCGACCTTCTCAATGAAATACGCGGGATCCTTCCCGAAAACTCAAGGGTCACCCTCTGTCGAGGGGACGGGAGGTAGTTGTGAATAAGAAGCTTACGGTTCTCCTTCTGTTCCTGGCGTTCCCCGCCGCGGCGGGTGAGCTGATGCGTGTGGCCGGGGAGCCCACCGCCGGGGTCATTGCCCCCCGGACATTCAATGTCGCAATGAACACCTTCCCCGTGAACGGCCTTCGTTTCTCAATAACCGCCGGGGTCTTTCCCAGGTTCATGGCCGGTCTCGGTTACGGAGGCTGGAACATAACCGGCAGCAGCGACCCTGAATGGTTCGATTCGGTTTTCCTGAAGGCAAGGTTCCGTGTTCTCGATGAAAGGCGGGACTTTCCCGCCATTGCCTTTGGTTACGACAATGAACCTGAGCACGCCAGGGCAGGTGTTGAGTATCTCCGTCCCGAGAGGGGCTTCTACCTGGTCTTCAGCAAGAACTTCGCCGGATGGGGTGGGGATGCCGGTTTTCACGCCGGAGTAAGCATTGCCGGGGAGAGCTCCGATCACGCTGGCTGCTGGCTTGGTTTCGACAAGACCTTCCCCGCCGGTTTCGGAGCCGCGGTGGACTGGGATCTGGCCACATCCGGGGACAGGGAATACAGGGCCGACAGGACCGGTGGCTTCGTGAGCATCGAAACCTACTGGGAGAGTTTCGGGCAGGTGCGTGTGGGGCTTCGTTTCTGCGATGTCCTGGAAACCGCAGGCTCCCCCTACAGGTCCCTGGCCATCGATTTTCTGGGTCTGATATAAGGAGAAACAATGAACAGCGACATACTTGAGGCCTATTCCAGGGTCATACTTGAGGGAGCCCTCTCCCTGAAAAGGGGAGACAGGCTGTGGCTCAGGAGTGAACCGATACACGGGGATTTTCTGGCATACCTTGCCCGGATGGCCTATGAAATCGGAGCGGAACACGTTCAGGTAACCCTTGAGGACCCTGTTTACAGCAGGATAAGGGTGGACCATTCCGCCGAGGCGGGCTTTCTGGACTACACCCCGGGCTACACCGGCTGCATGTACCATCACATCGTTGAGGAGGGCTGGCGGTCCATGGCGGTCCGGGGTCCCGCCGATCCGGACCTCATGCTGGGAGCCGATGCCGGAAGGCTGGGCAGGATGAACAAGTCCGCATCCATGGCCAGAAGGGGTTTCCTCAGCGCCATCTCGTCCAACAGAATACCCTGGAATGTCTGCCTGGCACCCACGAAGGCCTGGGCGGAGAAGGTTCTGGGAGATTCCGGCAACTGGGAGAAGAGGATATGGGAGGTGCTTGTCCCCATACTGAGGCTCGACGCACCGGATCCCGCGGCTGCATGGGCTGAACACGACGCCGAACTGAAAAGGAGGGCCGCCTTCCTCAATGGGAAAGGCTTCGCCGCATTCAGGTTCACCGGGCCCGGGACCGACCTGACCGTGGGAATGGGTCCCGACCGGATCTTCCGCGGCGGGAGCAGCATCTCATCCGACGGAACGGCATTCTTTCCCAACATACCCACCGAAGAGGTCTTCAGCACCCCGGACATGAACGCCACCGTGGGCAGGGTCTCATGCACCAGGCCGGTGACCGTGCTGGGCGCACAGGTGGAGGGAGCCTGGTTCGTTTTCCAGGAGGGAAGGGTAACAAGCTGCGGAGCGGATGTGAACGGCGAGGTTCTGAAGAGCTACATAGAGACGGACCCCGGCGCCTCCATGCTTGGAGAAATAGCCCTGGTGGGCACCGATTCCCCCATCTACAGGTCCGGACTCGTGTTCCACAACATTCTCTTCGACGAGAACGCCACCTGCCACATCGCCCTGGGGAACGGTTATACCGACTGCATCAGCGGAGGAACCTCCATGGACGAGAAAGAGCTTGAGGACGCCGGCTGCAATCAGTCCCTGGTTCACACCGATTTCATGATAGGAGGGGAGGGAGTGGACGTTCTCGGCGTTTCCTCCTCCGGTGATGAAACAGCGGTGATCAGGAACGGGGAGTTCATTATCTGATCGAGGGAGGACGATATGCTTGATGAAAGGCTGGTGGAGATCCTTGTTTGCCCGTCGTGCAAGGGGGATCTCGAGTACATCACCACCGGGGATGAAATGCTGGTATGCCACAGATGCGAGGTTGGTTATCCGGTTAAGGACGGCATACCGGTGATGCTCATGGAGGATGCCGTACCGGTGAAAGGGAACGGGCGGAAGGATAGTTGATACTCACCGTCAGGGTGGTTCCCCGAAGCGGCAGGACCTGTTTCGACTCCATCATGGCCAACGGCCACTACAAACTGCGGCTGAAGGCCTCCCCCGTTGACGGAAAGGCGAATGCCGAACTGATCAGATGGCTTTCCGGGGAGTTCGCCGTTCCCCGGGAGAACGTGATAATAAGGACCGGAGCCTCTTCACGGATGAAAACAGTGGAGATAGTACACCCGGCTGCGCCTCCGGAATGGTTCCATGGTTGAGCGGGAGCTGGCTGAGAGGATAGTCAGCGAACTTACAGCGAAGGGCAGCAGCCGCATCGTGGTGCGGAACGCCCACCGGGTCGAAGCCATAATGGCTGTCCTGGGCCGAGAGATGGAGAACACCGCCTTCCTCTCAATAGGGTTTTCCGCTTCAGATCCGCTTCGGGAAGCCCTCGCCGCCCAGTTCCTTGGGAACTCCATGCCGGATCCGGGAACCGCCTTCGAGGCGGGATGGCGTTCCCACCTCACGGAGATGGCCCTTGTGAGCGGCAGGAGCGGCATGGAATCCGCCGCCGGTCTCCATTCATTCAAGGAGGGTCTGAAGGAACTGCTCCTCCACGGAAGGGAGCCCCTGGAGGGAACCGGGGACCTCTTCCTGCGGATACTGGCGTCCTTCACGAAGACCCTTCCCACGGTTATCTGCCTCCTGGATTATGTCCATACCCCCCTTTTCATGAACACCCCGGTTCCCTTTCCTCCGGTTATCTGTTTTCCACGGGGGCTGGATGAGATCCCATCACCGGACGCGGTTCTGGATTCCGGCTGTTTCTCCCGGGGGGAGATTGAAGCCCTTCTTGCAGGTGAAGGCTGTTCCGTTCCCACCGAAGAGGTAATCAGGGCCACCGGGGGCATGGCCGGCCTGGTCCGGCTGTACGCCGGCATCACCAGAGAACACGGAGTACATCATGAGGATGTGCTGTCCATGCTTCAGCGGGTGTTCTCCCTGGACCCTGAACTTCTGTCCTTTGCCCGGGCCGCCGCTGTGCTCTCCCCGGGCTTTTTCGTCTCCGAAGCCGGGGAGCTCTCCTCCACCGATGGAGAAGGCCCGTTCAAAAGGGGTAAAAGCCTCTGTCTCTGGCGGGGGGGGCTCATGGGTGATTTCCTCTCCGGTGAGGTGTCGAGGAGGATCCTGATGGATATTCCCGCTGAGACACTCCCGGAGCTTTACAGGAGAGCCTCGGATATAGTTCTCCGTTTCAGGGGAGAGTCCGCCGCTGCCCTGGCCTTCGCCGGAGGCCTCCTGGCCAGGTCAGGCTCCGGCCCGGGTGCCGCCGGGCTTTACAGAAGAGCGGGAGATCTCGTGGGATGCCAGTACAGAAGGGCGGACCTTCTCAGGACCGCCGCCCTCCTGGACCCTGACCACAGAGAGGAATGCACATTCCAGGCTGCCCTCAGCCTGTACAGGGAGGAAATGCGGGAGGAGGCCCTGGAGCTTCTGGAGGATGACGACCTCATGGGTTTTCCCGGCGTGGAGTCCCTGATGGCCCTCTGTTCACGCTCCCTGGAACCCCCCTCCGCCTCCTGGGATGATGCGGGTTATCCCGAGCTGTCCCGGAACATCCTCCTGGCGGAGACGCATAACGGAAGAGGCCGGTTCAGCCAGGCGGAAAGGCAGCTCACCGAGCTGGCTCTCCGGGTAGACGGCTCCATGCCCCTGGCCCTTGCCCTGTACGGGGAACAGCTGTTCGACAGGGGAATGGTGGAGGCGGCCTCCAACGTATCCAGGGCCGCTGCGGCCCTGTCCCGGGAGGAGGGGATCCAGTGGCTGGAAACCAGGGCACTGGTGCTCCACGCGCGGGCCTGCAGCAGAAGGGGGCGTTTCCGGGAATTCACCGAGGCTGCTGGCAGGCTTCTCGAACTGCTTCTTCCATCGGGCAACCGGCGGAGGCTGACCAGTGTTTACAATCTGCTGGCGAACTCGATGATACTGAGGCTGGACTACCGCATGGCACTGAGGATATACGAATCCTCCCTGAGGACCATGGGGGACAGGGGTGACTCTCTGAGAACGGTGATACTGAACAACATGAGCGTGGCTCAGCGAAAGCTGATGAAAACCACCGAAGCCCTGGGTTCCCTGATGCGGCTGGTCGGGGTCACCGTATCCCGGGGTGACCTGTCCAGGGCCTGTGTGGCCTACTGCAACATGGCCCGGATCTTCATCGACCTCTCCAGGTTCGATTCAGCGAGGGACTGCCTGGAAACCGTGCTTGAGTTCAGGGAACTGTCCGGAGCCATTGCCGTGGACGACACCATCGGCTTCATATCAGCCCAGATAGCCTTCCAGGAAGGAGATGTTCCCGGGGCGGTGGACATCATGGACGGCTGCATCAGGAACGCCAGGACCTCGGGGGACACCAGAAGACTGTCACTGAACCTTCTGAAGCAGGGATCCATGCTTCTCCGCTCCGGGGATTACTCCCGGGCGGTGGACATCCTTACCCAGGCCGTGGAAGTGTCATCCGCATCGAACTCCAGGCTCAACGGTTTCGTGGCACGAGTGAAACACACCGCTGCGCTGTGCTTCACCGGGGAGGCCGAACCATGGGAGCTGCTTGCCATACCTGTTCAGGGAAATCCGGACCCCCTTCACAGGGGCGAGCAGTTCTACTACCACTGGCGGCTCACGGGCAGTTCCCAGAGCCTGGCCGCTGCGGGCCACCTTCTCTCCACGGGATTGTCAGCCGGTCTGCATTATCACTCATATCTTCATATGCTGCAGGAAATTGCGCCGAAAATACCCCGCCGTCTTGCAGAAGCCCTGCCCCTTGTGCATAATTACCCTTCCGGTTCTTAATTGAAAGGTGACCGATGATATTATTCCTGCCCGGCTTCTGGGGAGGGGCGGTGTCCCCCCCGGACGGCGTTTCCGTTTCTCCGGAATATTCCCGGAGGGCCGTTGAGAAGGCCCTTGAGAAGGGTGAAAAGCTCTTCTTCATTGGTGCCGATGCACTGGGAACCAGAACCGAATGGCTCTTCGCTTCCGATCACCTGTCACTTTTCGGAACCGGGGATCTCGCCGGGGCCAACCGCGACGATCTCGGTCCCCGTTTTCCCAACCTTCGCGGGATGTACAGGGTTCCGTTCCTTGATGGCAAAGCCCTTCCTTCGGGAACGGTGATGAGGGTTCCCGACACGGGGTTCAGCACCGGCGCGGAACTGAAAGCCTTTCACTGCAGGGCACTGGTCTCCACTGGCCTCGACCTTGCGGTGACCGCGGCCCACGGAGGCGGGAAGGTAATATTCGCCCTGAACTGCGTTGCGCCGGAATCAACGGAGAAAAACAGCTTTTCTTTCCTGAATCGGGTTATTCGGGAAATTGAAGGAGGTGAGGAGTAGTGAACTATAAAGATACCATCAGGCTTCCCGAAACCAGCTTCTCCATGAAGGGGAACATGATCGCCAGGGAGCCGGAGCTCATTCAAAGATGGGAGGAAATGGATCTCGAGGGTCTCATTTCTGAGGCAGGAAGGCATTCCCATCCATTCATCCTTCACGACGGGCCCCCCTATGCCAACGGCCATGTCCATCTGGGCACGGCGCTGAACAAGATATTGAAGGACTTCATAGTGAAAAGCCATACCATGCTGGGACACTACTCCCCCTACGTTCCCGGATGGGACTGTCATGGAATGCCCATCGAACACAAGGTAATGACCGAAGCGGGAAGTGAACGGGCAGCCCTGTCAAAAATGGAGATAAGGAAGCGCTGCCGGGAGTACGCCGCCTCCTTCGTTGATGTCCAGAGGGAAGAGTTCAAGAGGCTCGGGGTATTCGGCAGATGGGACAACCCCTATCTGACAATGAAGAGAACCTATGAAGCGGGAATAGTCCGTGCCTTCGGAAGGCTTGTGAAGGAGGGCTACATCTACCAGGGGCTCAGGCCGATACACTGGTGCACCTCCTGCTCCACAGCCCTCGCGGATGCCGAGGTGGAATATGCCGACCACACCTCCCCCTCCATCTATGTGGCCTTTGCCCAGAAAAGCTCTGAAGACTGGGCCGTGGCCGGGGTGCCCCGGGGCGTGGAAGTGGTTATCTGGACAACAACCCCCTGGACCCTGCCTGCAAACATGGCGGTAGCCCTGAATCCGGGGGAGAGATACACGGTGGTAGCAGCCTCGGACCGCAGTTTCCTGGTGGCTGAAAGGATGGCGGAAAAGTTCATGGAGGAATCCGGTGTAGAGGGTTCTGTGGACACCGGTGTGAGCATTCCCGGAAGGAAGCTCGAGAACCTTCTGCTGGAACACCCCCTTGAGCCGTCACGGACATCCAGGGTGATACTTGCGGACCATGTCACCATGGAGGACGGCACCGGCTGCGTCCACACCGCACCGGGTCACGGATCCGAGGACTTCTCCGTGGGAAGGGCATACGGTATAGACACATTCTGTCCGGTGGGCCCCGGCGGCGAGTTCACCGCCGAGGGCGGAAAATACTCGGGAATGCATGTGTACGCCGCCAATCCCGTCATACTGGAGGATCTCGAAGCCTCCGGCAGGCTTCTCGCTGTTAAGCACATCAGGCACAGCTATCCCCACTGCTGGCGCTGCAAGACCCCCCTTATCTTCAGGGCCACTGAGCAGTTCTTCCTCAGCCTGGAACACCGGAACCTCAAGGAGCGGGTGCTGGAAATGGTGGACGGCATCACCTGGCATCCCGGCTGGGGCTATGAACGGATGAAGAACATGATGTCAGTCCGTCCGGACTGGTGCCTGTCCAGGCAGCGCTCCTGGGGCGTTGCCCTTCCCGTTCTTACCTGCGGGGACTGCGGTGAACCGGTGATGGACCCCGTACTCATCGACAGGTTCGCCGACAGGGTGCTCGAAGAGGGCGCCGATGTGTGGTTCGAATTGACTCCCGCGGAGATTTTTGCCCTCGACGGCAGAGAGGCGGTCTGTCCCTCCTGCGGCGGCACCACGCTGAACAGGGTGGACGACATACTTGATGTCTGGTTCGACAGCTCCCTGAGCCACTACAATGTTCTGACAGAAGAGTACGGCCTGGAAAGGCCGTCTGCTGTCTACCTCGAGGCAACTGATCAGCACAGGGGCTGGTTCGGCGTGAGCCTCATAACCTCCAGCGCCCTTGGCCTTTCCCGTCCCGCGGACCACATAATAACCCACGGCCTCATCCAGGACAAAAAGGGCAAGAAAATGTCCAAGTCCCTGGGGAATGTGATATCCCCCCTGAAGATCATCAATTCCAACGGGGCGGACATACTGAGGCTCTGGTTCGCCGGGATCGACTACACAGCGGATTTCAGGGCTGATCTCGGCCAGCTGGACGACTGCAGGGAAGCATACAGAAAAATAAGGAACACCATAAGGTTCATGCTGGGAAACATCTCGGAGTGCTCCGGAAAGCTGCCTGAGCCGGAACAACTCCGTGGCCTCGACCGCTACATGTGGCTCCGTTTCAGGAAGCTCTTTTCCTTCTGCCTTGAGGAGTATCGCAGATTCCAGTTCCACAGGGTTTACAGAGAGCTGAGGAACTTCTTCGTAATCGAGCTGTCCGGCCTTTACCTCGACGTGAGGAAGGACAGGCTCTACTGCGACGATCCACAGGGCCTGGAAAGGATCTCCACCGTGGAACTCCTGGGCTGGCTCACGGTGAATGTCACCAAGCTGCTGGCTCCCATAATACCATTCACCGCCGAGGACATCTGGGACCACCTCCCGGCAACCATCCGCCCGGCGGATAGCGTTCACCTGGCTGTATTCCAGGATGACATGGCCCTCACACCCGGGGAAGAGGCTGAACTTGCTTCCTGGACCCCCTATCTCGATGTGCGGAAGACCGTTCTCAAACAGCTTGAGGAGAACAGGGCCGACGGCACCATAGGCGGAGCCCTGGATGCCCACGTTCACCTGATCCTTCCCGGGGAAATGGTGGAAAGCGCCAGGGGAGAGAACTGGGCCGACTTCCTCATCGTTTCCCGGGCCCTTGTCAGCTCCGGTGAGCCGGTTGAGATACAGACGGTCAAGGCCGAGGGGAACAAGTGTCAGAGGTGCTGGAAGATAACTCCGGAGGTGGGCTCACACCCCTTCGCCGACGACGTCTGCCCCAGATGCGGAAGGGTGCTGAGGTCCCTTGGCGAGTAGAGGCAGAGCACCGGGATTCCTCGCCGCCGCCCTGGTGCTGCTGGGGGATCAGGCCACGAAGGTTGCAGCAAGGAATCTGCTCATGGACGGCATTCCAAGGGAGTTCATCGGAAGCGTGGCAAGGTTCACACTGCGGTACAACTACGGGGCGGCGTTCAGCATAAGCTGGGGGGGGCCCATCCTGCTTTCCGCTCTGGTCGCCCTGGCGTGTTTTTTCCTTGTGAGGTACATGCTGAGGACCGAAGGCGGCGCAAGAACGGTGTGGCTGGGGGTTATCCTCGGCGGAGCAGTGGGGAACCTGGTTGACCGGATACTGATGGGCAAGGTTACGGATTTTATCGATCTGGGCGTCTCCGGATGGAGATGGCCAACCTTCAACGTGGCGGACATCGCCATCTGTGTCGGGGGCATCGCCGTATTTTTCCTGGTCAGGAGAACCGGACGGCTCGAGGTCTCATCGGAGGAAGAGGAATGAGAAACGAAGGCAGAACGGTCGTTGCCATCGGAGGGAACTCACTGATCGATCCCGGTTCCCGAAGGGGGAATCTGGACACCCATAAGGTCGCCCGGGAGGTATGCGAGGAACTGGCTGAGATAGCCGAATTGTTCGGGAGCCTTCTGGTTACCCATGGAAACGGGCCCCAGGTGGGCTACGAACTGATAAGGAACGCCCAGGCGGCCCACATAATCCCCCCTGACGGCATGGATGTGAACGTTGCCGCCACCCAGGGGATTATTGGCTACTTCCTCCAGCAGGTGCTTGGCGACGTTCTTGAGGAGAAGGGCCGGGACATACCAGTTTCCAGCATAATCACACAGGTTCAGGTTAAGGCCGACGACCCGGGCTTCCAGAATCCCACGAAGCCGGTGGGACCCTTCTACACCGAGGCAGAGGCCCGGGAAAGAATGGAATCGAAGGGATGGATAATGAGGGAGGATGCCGGCAGGGGCTGGCGCAGGGTTGTTCCCTCCCCGATCCCTAAGAAAATAGTTGAAATAGATGCCATCAACGCCCTGCTGGACGCCGGTCAGATAGTTATTGCCTCCGGCGGGGGCGGCGTGCCCGTTGTACGGGACGGGAAGAAGATACGGGGAGTGGCGGCGGTGATAGACAAAGACCATGCCACTGCCCTTCTGGCAACCAAGGTGAACGCCGCAACCTTCATTATATCAACCGGTGTTCCCGAGGTTTACATCAACTTCGGAAAACCGGAGCAGAAAGCCCTGAGAACCCTTACCGCCGGCGAGGCGGAGAAGTACATGGAAGAGGGTCAGTTCGCCTCGGGCTCCATGAAACCCAAGATAGCCGCCGCCCTGGGGTTCCTGGAACACGGCGGTTCAAGGGTGATCATATCCTCACCGGGAAACCTTGTTGCCGCCCTGGAGGGCAGAGCGGGAACCACAATAGTTCCCGGCTAGAAGGAAAGCTTTATTCCAGCCCAGGTCTGCCTTTCCAGCGAGGAGGGGGGCGTGCTCTCTATTATCTTGAAAAGATCGCCCTCTTCAATGGACTGGCTGTAGGGCTGCCAGGACCACCCGGCGGATAGCGTTCTGTGGGCTTCTGAACCGGAAACCGTTGTTCCCGCCATGGGATACCAGTTACTGCCGTCTGTTCTCTTTGAACCCAGCCACCAGGTGCCGGCCTCGATCAGGGGCGACGGCGAGAGATTCAGCTCGGCTATCCAGACGGTGTAACCGGCGAAACTGAAACCGGAATCGGCGATACCCGCGGCGTACACCCTTGTACTTGCCGGGCCGCCCTGGGGGGCACCTCCCCCGTCGGGGACAAGCATGAGCTCCAGCTCGAAGGGGGGTCCTGCGGTGGTTACACCCCAGCATGTATAACCGTACACCGAGCCGGAAAATGTGAAGTCGTCCACAACGGCGTAGTCGCCGAAGGACGCTCCCACGGTGCTTGTGATCTGGGAGTGCTGATAGGCGTAGGTGTCGTAGATGTAGTCGGTGGCGGGGAAGATTGGGGCGGTCTGGGAAAGGGAGATCATGGAAAAAAGGAATACAGCTGCAATGAACTTCATAAAACACCTCCTGCCGCTATAATCCGATATTTCCCATGGAATGTCAAGAAAAAAGGGGAGGCCCTGGGGCCCCCCCTTAAACCTGTTACGGTTTAGAACATGTTCTTGATGCCTGCCCAGGTGTTCCTCTGAAGGGAAACGGTTCCTTCGACCACCTTGAAAAGGTCGCCGGCTTCAAGTTCCTGGCTGAAGGGCTGCCATTCCCAGCCGGCGGCTATTGTTCTGTAGCCCTCGGAACCGGTAACGGTGGTTCCGCCGATGGGGTACCAGTTATCGGTGCCGCTGCGGTGGTGACCCAGCCATACAGGTGTGACGACCAGGGGGTTGCTGGAGAGATCGAACTCGACCATCCAGATGGTGTATCCGCCGTAGGTGTAGCCTGTGTTCCCGGCGCTTATGGAGTAGGAGGTGATGTCAGGTGCTCCGGTGGGAAGGCCGCCGTCGTCTTCAACAACGATGAGGTTCAGGGCTGAAGGAGTGGAAACGGTGGTTACGCCCCAGCCGACATAGTTGGTGAGGGTGATGTCGGCGTCGACGCCGTAGGTGAAGTCGTCGATGGCTGCGTAGTCGCCGAAGGAGGCGCCGATTGTGCTCATCTGTTCTGCCTGGCTGTAGGCGTAGCTGTCGAGGAGGTCGTCGGTTTCAGGGTAGATGACTCCGCCGCCCATGCCGCCTGCGTGGCCGCTGAAGGTGGCAGAAGCAAAGGCGAAACCGGTAACGGCAAGAAGAATTGCGAAAAGTTTCATAGTAACTTCCTTTCATTTGATGGTCGTTATCTGTGCCGCGGCTGCCCGCGGGATGAACCTGATTAATAACCTGTATTCAAGCCGTGGTCAACTCCCCTTCCCACTTGACACGACCGATGGGCTTTGGATATTGTTCGCCGGCGGTATTAACATCACAGTTCAGTATCGGTGGGCGATTAGCTCAGTTGGTTAGAGTGCTTGCTTGACATGCAAGAGGTCACTGGTTCGATTCCAGTATCGCCCACCATATTCTATGCAAAGATTAATCACCCGGGGGGAGGTTGAGCGAAATGATGCGTATATTCTTTCCAGACAACAGTTCAACAGAAATATCCCCGGGCACCACCGGCCTGGAAGTGGCATCATCCATTTCCGGAAGCCTGGCAAAGAAGGCCCTGGCATTCAGCCTCGACGGCGTTCTCCATGACATATCCTCACCGGTGCCCTCCGGGGGCCTGATAAGGATAATAACACCGGCGGACGGCGAAGCCCTGGACATAATAAGGCACAGCTGCGCCCATCTCCTTGCCGCCGCGGTGCAGGAACTGTATCCGGACACCATTTTCGGCATTGGCCCCTCAATAGAGGACGGCTTCTATTATGACATGGTCATCCCGGGCTTCGACGGGGAATCCGACCTGGCGAAGATACGGGCCAGAATGAAGAACCTTGTTAAGAAGAACCTTCCCTTCAAGAGGGTGGAACTCAGCCTTTCCCAGGCAATGGAGTTCTTTTCAGCCAGGGGCGAGAAATTCAAGACCGAGCTCCTGACCGAGATAGACGACAGGGGGGAAACCATTTCCCTCTATTCACTGGGGGATTTCACCGATCTCTGCAGGGGGCCACATGTTCCCTCCACGAAGTTTCTCGGGGCATTCGAGCTGCTCAGCGTAGCCGGCGCCTACTGGCGGGGCGACGAGAACAACGAAATGCTGACAAGGATCTATGGAACCGCCTTCCCCGGCAAGGAAGAGCTGAAGGAACACCTGGCCCTTGTGGAGGAGGCGAAGAAGCGCGACCACAGGAAACTTGGCAGGGAACTGGGTCTATACAGCTCAAGCGGCATGGGCGGGCCGGGCTTCGTTTACTGGCTTCCCAGGGGAACCATCGTGAAGGAGAACCTGGAGAATCTCTGGAAAGATGCCCACCGGGCCGCCGGCTACCAGCTTGTGAGCACTCCCCACATCGCTCCGGTGGAGCTGTGGCAGACCTCCGGGCACTACGACTGGTACCGCGACAACATGTACTTCACCGAGGTGGAGAACGGCATGTACGCCCTGAAGCCGATGAACTGTCCCGGGCATATAATCATTTTCAAGAGCGAGAAAAGGTCCTACCGCGACCTTCCATTCAGGATAGCCGAACTCGGCACCGTTTACAGGTATGAAAGAAGCGGCGCCCTCCACGGCCTCATGCGGGTCAGGGGCTTTACTGTGGACGACGGCCACATCTTCTGCACCCCGGATCAGATAGTGGGAGAGATACAGGATGTGGTACGGTTCGCCCTGTACTTCCTGAAGATCTTCGACTTCGGATACCGCATAGAGCTTTCCCTTATGGATCCTGATAACCCTGACAAGTACGCCGGAGACCCGGCGGACTGGGCGGCGGTGGAGCCCACACTGGCCCGGGCCCTCGACGACATGGGAGAGGAATACACCACTGTCAGGGGTGAAGCGGCATTCTACGGACCCAAGATAGACATAAAGCTCAGGGACGCCCTGGGAAGGTACTGGCAGGGTCCCACGGTGCAGTTCGATTTCAACATACCGGGCAGGTTCGACCTCAACTACACCGGCGACGACGGCGCCGAGCACAGGGTTTACATGGTTCACCGGGCCCTCTTCGGGTCGGTGGAAAGGTTCCTGGGGAATCTTATCGAGCATTACGCCGGAAATTTCCCGGGTTGGCTGTCTCCGGTTCAGCTCGTTATCTTACCGATTACCTCGGCGCAGTCTGAATTCGCCGGGGAGGTGTATGAAAAAGCAGTATCCGCCGGCATCAGGTGCCGGCTGGACATGCGAAGCGAAACAATTGGTTACAGGATTCGGGATGCCGAAACCGGCAAGGTACCATACATGTTCATCATTGGTGAACGGGAAACCGAATCGGGAACTGTGGCTGTTCGCAGGCATGGCGAGGGCGACACAGGAACCTTCGACGCCGATCAGGCGATCGCTGTTCTTGTTGAAGCCTGCCGCAGGCCTGCGTTGCCGGAACGGAGGTAGAGGGAAATCGCAAACTCCACCCGCGTAAATGGAGAGATCAAGAGCCAGCAGGTAAGGCTGATTGATCAGGATGGTGAGCATGTGGGAGTGGTTGATTTCGCCAGGGCCATGGATATGGCAACCGAGGCGGGTCTTGACCTGGTGGAAATAAGCGGAGTGAGTGATCCTCCCGTCTGCCGGATAATGGATTACGGCAAGTACCGGTATCAGTTGAACCGCAAAGAGCGGGAAGCCCGCAAGAAGCAGCATTCAGGAGGGTTGAAGGAAGTTAAGTTCCGACCCAACACCGAACTGCACGACTACAACTTCAAGATGAAGCACGCCAGGGAGTTCCTCGAGAACCGCAACAAGGTAAAGGCCACTGTTGTCTTCAGGGGAAGGCAGCTGGTTTACAAGGATCAGGGATACGCTCTGCTCGAGAGGCTTTCAGAAGACCTGAACGATCTCGCGCAGATTGAAAAACAGCCGGCTATGGAGGGCAGGTTCCTGGTAATGATACTTGCCCCCAGACGGGAACAGAGTTCAAGCTGACAGAAGTAAGGGAATAGAGCCATGCCAAAAATGAAAACACACAAGGGCGCCGCCAGGCGCTTCAAGAAAACCGGGACCGGCAAGATAGTCGTCAGGCACAGCCATGCCGGTCACATAAAAACCAAGAAGAGCAGAAAGCGCAAGCGGAAGCTTCGCACGGCGGGAATCGCGTCGGCTCCTGATACCAGGCGCATGAGAGTACTCCTGCCCTAGAATACGGAGACCTGAACCATGAGCAGAGTTAGAAGTGCAGTAACCAGGCACAAGAGGCACAAGAAGGTACTTAAGGCGGCAAAGGGCAACTTCGGAGGCAGAAGGAAGCTCTACACCGTCGCCTCTGAAACCGGCAAGCGGGCAATGGAGTATCAGTACCGCGACAGAAGGAACAAGAAGCGGAACTTCAGAGCCCTCTGGATAACAAGGATCAACGCCGCTGCCCGTGAGAACGGCATGAAGTACAACACACTCATCGACGGTCTCGCAAAGGCCGGAGTGATGATCGACAGAAAAATGCTGGCAGACCTTGCTGTGATGGACCCCGTGGCATTCAGCAAAGTCGTGGAAGTGGCCCGGAAGGAACTTAATCCCGAGGGGAACTGATTAGACAGGAGGATCTGCATTGCCCATCACCGGTTCTGCCGAGAGGCTGACTGAAGCGGTGGACAGGCTCATTCTCAGGTATGGCTCCGTCTGCCGGGAGAACAAAAAGCTCCTCGACAGGATAGAAGAGCTCGAGAAGAGGCTCGAATATCAGGCGGGAAATACCGATTCCGAAGGGTACAATCTTCTCAGAATACACTATGCCAGGCTCCTGCGTGAAAGGCAGGAGATGAAACAGAGGCTCGAATCTGTTCTGGAAAAACTGGATGGTCTGAGGGATGATAAAGGGCAGAATACCAATGGGTGAGCGTCCGGAGAACACCAGGGTCAACATCTACGGACGGGAGTATTCGATAAGAGGAGAGGGCGATCCCGCGTACATAGCGGAGATCGCCCACTTTCTAGATATGCGCATGCGCCAGATGACCGAGAACGTAACAATGACCTCCACGGCAAAGGTGGCCATTCTTGCGTCTCTCAACATCATCGACGAGCTGTTTTCCAGGACCGCTCAGCTGGAGGAGATGGAAGATTCCCACCACATGCTTCTTTCATCCCTTGCGGACAAGGTGGACGCCGCCCTTTCAGAGGCCGGCGCCGACAAGGGGAAAACAGACACGGCGAATGTATCCGAATCACACTCCTCATCTGCCCCGGTCATCTTTCAGAGTTCCGATCAGAACAGCGGCAAAGAGTAGACACAGTCATCAGGGAGGCAGTACCGCAGACAAGCGTCGCGGGAATCTGCGGAACCAGACAGCCCCCCTGATTAACATAGATGCCGCCCGCGCCTGAAACGGAGAACTGAAGAAATGAGCACTTATCTGATACCGGCAGCAGCGGGGGTCATTATGTTCCTGCTTGGCTGGCTGCTGCATAAGATGCTGGTAAACAAAGAAATAGGTGGCGCAGCCACCGAAGTCGAGAGAATCCTTGCCGAGGCAAAACGGGAGTCCGAGAGCCTGAAGAAGGAAGCCATCCTGGAGGGCCGGGAAAGGATAACCGAAGAGAGATCCGCCGAGCTGGAGAAGCTGAGGAAAAAGCAGTCCGAACTCGACCGCCGGGAGAACGAGATAAACCGGCACTCCCAGCAGATGGAGAGAACGAAGGAGAACATAGAAAGCAGGGCGGAATCCCTCTCCCAGCAGGAAACCGCCCTGGGCGAGATGGAGCAGGCCCTCATTGCGAAGCACCAGAGGGCCAACAAACTCCTCGAGGAACAGAATGCCATGCTGGAGGAAGTTGCAAAGCTTTCCCGGGAGGAAGCCAGGGACCTCCTTCTGTCCAACCTCAGGGAAGAGACCGACCTCGAAGCGGCGAAACTCACACGGAGGATACTCGACGAAGCGGAAAGGGTCGCCGATGACAAGGCGAACAACCTTCTCGCCACCGCCATACAGAGATGCGCAGCGAACCATGTGGTGGAGAGCTGCGTTTCAGTGGTGAACCTGACCAACGACGACATGAAGGGCAGGATAATAGGCAGGGAAGGCAGGAACATAAGGGCCTTCGAGAAGTCCACCGGCGTTGACGTGGTGATAGACGACACCCCGGAGGCGGTGGTCCTGAGCTGCTTCGATCCTGTCAGGCGTGAGGTGGCCAGGCTTTCTCTGGAAAAGCTGATAGGCGACGGCCGTATACACCCCGGGCGGATCGAGGCAGTTGTAACGAAGATACGCAGCGAAATGGAAAAGACCATAAGGAAGCTGGGCAACGAGCTGGTGATGGAGGCAAGCGTAACCGGCCTGCACCCCCAGCTTATCAGACACCTTGGAAGGCTTCGCTACAGAACCAGCTACGGACAGAACATGTATCAGCATTCCCTTGAAGTAGCCCACATCTGCGGTCTCCTCGCAAGCGAGCTGAGGCTGGATCCCGCACTGGCAAGACGGGCGGGTCTCCTCCACGACATCGGGAAGGCCACCGACCACGACCTCGAGGGCTCCCACGCCGTGGTAGGCATGGAACTGGCCAGGAAGTTCAACGAGCCACGAACGGTGTCCAACGCCATCGGAGCCCACCATGAGGAGATGGAACCGGAAAGTCTCTATGCCATTCTGGTACAGGCCGCCGACGCAGTCAGCAGCGCCAGGCCCGGGGCAAGGCGGGAAACCCTCGAGCTCTACATCAAGAGGCTTCACCGGCTGGAGACCATCGCCGACTCCTTCGAGGGGGTGAAGAAGTCCTACGCCATCCAGGCAGGACGGGAGCTCAGGATAGCTGTCAGGCCGGAGGCCGTGAAGGATGAAGCCGCCATCGACATGGCCAGACAGATAGCCAGGAAGATAGAGAACGAAATGGAGTATCCCGGGCAGATCAAGGTTACCGTGATAAGGGAACTCCGGGCCTCGGAAACCGCAAGATAAGATGAACCCGTGCGTATTCTGATACTGGGGGACATAGTGGGAAGACCGGGAAGGAACGCCGTTATATCATTCCTTTCCCGGTCCGGCGGCGGATACGACATGAAGATAGTGAACGGCGAGAACGCCGCCGGGGGATTCGGGATCACCCCGGACATTGCCGAAGACCTTTTCAAGGCGGGGATCGACGTGATCACCTCCGGGAACCATATCTGGAAGCGGAACGAGATAATACCCCTTCTTGAATCGCCGGAATCCAGGGTTCTCAGGCCGGCCAACTATCCACCGGGGAATCCCGGAAGGGGCAGCGTCATTCTGTCCGCCTCGGGCCTTTCCGTTCAGATCATCAATCTTCAGGGCAGGGTCTTCACCGAGTTCACCGGAGAGTGTCCCTTCAGGACAGCGGAGAGGATCATCGAATCCCGCAGCGCCGATGTGAGGCTGATAGACTTCCACGCCGAGGCCACCAGCGAGAAAATGGCCCTGGCCCGCTATCTTGACGGCAGGGTTACCCTTGTCGCAGGCACCCACACCCATGTTCAGACAGCGGATCAGCAGATATTCCCCGGCGGAACGGCCTATATAACCGATCTCGGCATGTGCGGGTCACCATCCGGGGTTATTGGCATGGAGACCGGAACATCCATAGCCAGGTTCACCAGCGGCAGGTACAGCAGGCTTCTGGTGGCACCGGGCAGCGGAATGGTAAACGGGCTGGCGCTGGAACTGGACGGCGGCGGCAGAGTCATGGAACTGAGGCGGATACATGAGCATATCGGAGAAGCTGAAGCAAGGGCTTAGGGAGAGCCGCGTCCTGGTGGAAGAGGGGCTGGAGAACCTGGAAATGTTCAGGGAGAAAGGCCCCCATCATGAGAACTGCCGGTACTCCCTGGGGGCCGGCGGCAAGAGGATAAGACCCTTCCTGGTCTTCCAGGCCTGCTCCGCCCTGGGCGGCGAAACCGCCGCCGCCATTCCCTCCGCCTGCGCGGTGGAGATGATACACACCTACTCCCTGATCCACGACGACCTTCCGGGTATGGACAACGACGACCTCAGGCGGGGGAAACCCACCCTTCACAGGATATGCGGAAGGGAGAACGCCCTTTTTGCCGGGGACATCCTGCTCATGCAGGCCCTGCGGGAGGTTCTCAGAACCCCACTTCCCCCCCTGGTGGCGGGACTGATGGCGAAAAGGCTCGTCCTGGCCTCCGGGGCGTCAATGCTGGTGGGCGGACAATTCATGGACATGTATCCCCCGGAAAAGGCCGATCCCTCCTGGACCGAAAGGATGATAAGGGGCAAAACCTCGGCAATGATAAGGGTCTCCATGGAGCTTGGCGCCCTGGCGGCGGGGCTTCCTCCAGGCGAACTTGCTTCCATTTCCCGTATCGGCGATGATATAGGCTGGCTTTTCCAGCTTACCGACGACATTCTCGATGTCACCGGCACCGCCGGTGAAATGGGGAAGGCCGTTGCGAAGGATGCCTGCGCCGGCAAGTGGAACCCCGTCACGGCCCACGGGCTTTCCAGGGCCAGGGAGCTCGCCAGTGAAACTGCCCTTTCCATCCGCCGGAGGCTCGAGGCCCTTCCCGGTGACTGGTCCGGAACCACGGAGCTGGTGGAATATCTGCCTGAAAGAAGGAAATAGTGTCCAATCTTCTTGACACCATCAGGGATCCGTCACTGATACCGGGTCTTTCCATAGAGGAAAGGGTCCTCCTTGCAAGGGAGATCCGTGAACGGATAATCGGAGTCGTGTGCAAGACCGGGGGCCATCTGGCCTCAAGCCTGGGCGTGGTGGAGCTTACAATAGCCCTGCTCACCGTTTACGACCCGAAGACCGACAGGATATTATGGGATGTGGGTCATCAGACCTATCCATGGAAGCTCCTCACCGGGAGGGGCGACCTCTTCCACACCATAAGGCAGACCGGCGGCCTCAGCGGCTTTCCGAAGCGTTCTGAAAGCCCCTTCGATGTTTTCGGCACCGGCCACTCCAGCACATCCATCAGTGCCGCCCTTGGCTTCGCCAGGGCCAGGGACATCGCAGGCAGGGATGAAAGGGTGGTGGCGGTGATAGGCGACGGCGCCATGAGTGCCGGGCTAGCCTTCGAGGGGCTGAACAACCTCGACAGCAGGGGGACCGACGTCACCATCATCCTCAACGACAACGAGATGTCCATATCAAAGAATGTCGGCGCCGTTTCCAGGCATCTCAGCAAGCTCCTCACCGACAAGACCTACAACAGGTTCAAGGACGAGGTCTGGCACGCCCTTGGAAGGGTCCCTTCCCTGGGTGAACGAATGCGCATAGCCGCCCACGAGGTTTCCTCGGCACTGAAGAAGACCATCGCCACACGGGCATCCATTTTCGAGGAATTCGGCGTTAACTACTTCGGTCCAATCCCCGGTCACGACCTTGCCAGTCTTACCGCGGTCCTCGACAGGGTGAGCAGGCTCAGCGGCCCGGTCCTTGTCCATGTGGTCACCAAGAAGGGCAAGGGTTTCGAGCCCGCCGAGTGCCAGCCGGTTTCCCACCACGGAGTCAGCGGTGTGGCGGTAAAGGCTCCGGGAAGATCATTCACCTCTGCATTTTCCGGGGCAATGCTCAAGGCGGCCTCACTGGACGCCTCGGTGGTGGCCATAACCGCCGCCATGCCAGACGGCACTGGTCTCAGGGAGTTCAGCGAGGAATACCCGGAACGCTTCTTCGATGTGGGCATAGCAGAACAGCACGCGGTCACCTTCGCCTGCGGTCTTGCCTTCGGAGGTATGAAGCCGGTGGTGGCTGTGTACAGCAGCTTCATGCAGAGGGCCTACGATCAGGTGATACACGATGCCGCCCTGCAGAACGCCCCGGTGGTGTTCGCCATGGACAGGGCAGGTGTTGTGGGCGCCGACGGCCCCACACACCACGGCATCTTCGACATATCCATGTTCCTGGCGATTCCCGGTCTGTCCCTTGCCGCTCCCAGGGACTGCAGCGTACTTGAAAAACTCATTCTTCAGGAGCTGGAACATCTGTCCCGCCCTGTGGGGATCAGATATCCCAGAGGGCAGGAGCCCGGGCTCCGCTTCCCCTCCCCGGACACTCTGCCCATGGGCACAGGGCAGATAGTCAGGCAGGGAACCGATATACTCATCATTGCAGTGGGTCCCATGGTCTCCGCGGCGGTGGAGGCCGCCGGGCTGCTGGAGGGATCATCCATTTCCGCCTGTGTATACGACCCCGTCTGGCTTAAGCCCGCCCCGGTGGAGGAGATCCGGGCGCTGGCCTGTGGAAAGGCGGTAATCACCGTGGAGGAGGGCTCTCTCGCCGGGGGTTTCGGCGGTTTCATCGCCGGGGTCCTTCCCGGGAAGCATGTGCTTTCCCTGGGTATACCGGACAGTTTCGTATCCCACGGCTCCACAGGCGGTCTGCTTGCTGAACTCGACCTCGATCCCCGGGGGATAGCTCTGGCCGCCGAGGGGCATTTCAGGGAGATAAGATGAAGCCTATCCGCAGGGTGTTCATATCCGGCCACAGCGACTCCGGTCTTCAGGAATCCTTCATCCGGGCGGGGTTCACCATCGCCATATCCCCCTCGGAAGCCGAGGCGGTTGTCACCGTGGGGGGCGACGGCACCATTCTAAGGACCATGGACGAGCTCCTGGGAAGCGGCGTTCCTGTCCTTGCAGTGAACTCCGGGCACCTGGGTTTCCTTGCGGACTGCGAACTGTCCTCGGTGGGAGATTCCATGGAATGTCTTCTGAACGGGGACTACATGGTAGGGCATCTCCCCGTCCTGAAAACCACCGGACCCCGGGGGAAGAAGGTGCGGGCCCTGAACGAGATATGCATAAACCGCTGCGCCGAGGGGGGGATACTCCACATCAGGGTATCCGTTGACAACCGCCAGGTTGCCCTGATGGCCTCCGACGGCGTTCTGGTCTCAACCCCTTCGGGATCCACGGCATATAACCTTTCCTGCGGAGGGCCGGTGCTCTACCCCGATCTTCCAGTGGTGATAATCACCTCCATCTGCCCCCATCTCCTTGCCATCAGACCCATCGTGGTTCCCCTCACGTCCAGCATCGAGTTCACGGTAATGAGGGCCAGGGGAAAGGATCCGCTGATTATCGCCGACGGCAGGGCGGAGTGCGGTCCCATCGCCCAGGGAGAATCAATTACCGTAAGCGCTTCGGAACTCAAGTGTCCGGTGATAAGAACCGGCAAAAGGGCCGATTACTTCGCCACCCTGGGCAGGAAACTCGGCTGGGGATACAGGGGGTAGCGCCTTTGATACTGAAGTCCATCACACTGAAGAACCTGGCCACCATCAGCGATACCTCCGTGGAGTTCGGAAGGGGCCTCAATGTGCTCACCGGGGAAACGGGAAGCGGAAAATCCATTCTGGTGGACGGCCTGATGCTGGCCACCGGCAGAAGGGCCGACCGCTCCATGGTCAGACCGGGCACAAGGAACGCCTTCGTGGAGGCGGTATTCCTTGATCCCGCCGGCGGGGAGACCATCGTGCGCAGGGAGATCAGCCTCGACGGCAGAAGCAGGGTGTTCATCGACGACTCCCTGGCCACCCTCGACGAGGTCAGAGCAGCGGTGCGGCACTTCGCCGAGCTTCACAGCCAGCGCTCCACACCGGTTCTTCTGAAGTCGTGGAGACAGCTTGAGATAGTGGACGATTACTCGGGAACAGCTGGGCTCAGAGAGGCTTATACCGCTTTATTCACACGGTATCGCAGCGCCCTTTCAGAGATCGAGAGGCTGAGGTCCTTCATTCGAAGTTCCGTCTCCAGCAGGGAAATACTGCTCCACGAGATGAAACTCTTCCAGGAGCTCGCGCCATCGGAAAGGGATTACAGGGAACTCACGGATATGGAGTCCCAGCTCAGGAACGCCGCCAGGCATACGGTGCTTTTCGGAAGGTCCGAGGATATCCTTCAGGGGGAAGAGGGGGTGTCCTCTCTGCTTGCCGGGGTTCTCGGCGGCATACGGAGGGAATCCCCGGGCAGCGCGGCCATCATCGATCTGCTGGAACAGGCTTCGATAGCGGTGAACGAGGCCTCATCCCTTATCGCCGGGGAGATATCCACCGGAGAGGACGCTCCTGGAAGGATGGTGGAGATAGAAACCCGCCTTGACAGATACTCCGAACTCATTTCCCGTTTCGGGGGAACCCTTGAAGGGATGCTTCAAGCCGGGGAGTCCCTCCAGGAGAAGCTCCGGGAATACGACGAAGCCGAGGCAGCCCTGGAAGAGCAGGAGCTCTTCTCGGAGAGAACCGCTGTGGAGCTCGTTGAAATGGCGGAGGAACTTTCCGGAAAGAGGCGCTCGGGAGCCCGGGAGCTTTCCGAAAGGGCCTGCGGAGAAATGAAAAGCCTGAACATGCCCCATGCCCTGTTCGATGTTGAATTCAGGAAGCCGACGAATGCCATTTCCGCAGGCGGCGCTGAAATTGGTTCCACCGGAGCGGAAACCGTGGTTTTCATGTTCACCGCCAACAGGGGCATACCGCCGGACACACTGGAATCCGTTGCCAGCGGCGGAGAGCTTTCAAGGGTTGCCCTTGCCCTGGCCCTGTCACTGGCGGATTCCGGTTCGGCGTCCACACTGATCTTCGATGAGATCGATTCGGGCACAGGGGGGGAAACCGCCCACCTCCTTGCCGAATCCCTCCTGAGGGCCGCAGGTTCCCGCCAGATAATAGTCATCTCCCACCTGGCCCAGATAGCCTCCAGGGCCCACAGGCACATGGCGGTGGAAAAGACCTTCAGCAGCGAGATGCCGGTCACCGTGGTGAATCACCTCGACACCGCTGAGAAAAGGCTCGGGGAGCTTACAAGGCTACTGGGCGGAGGCGACGGCGCAGCGGCCCATGCAGCAAGGCTTCTGGAGGCTGGAAGTTGATAAAGGGAAAATTCCTCACCGCCCCCAACATCATTAGCATCACCAGGGTCCCCCTGGCCCTGGCGGCGGGGATATCCCTGCAGGGGGGACACAGGCTCGAAACGGCGGTATTCATGGTTCTGGCCACACTCACCGACGCCATCGACGGCGCCCTGGCAAGGAGGACAGGAACGGTGAGCGACTGGGGAAAGATACTTGACCCCGGGGCGGACAAGGCAGCCTTTCTCATAATGGCCTTCGCCCTTATCCGTGCCGGGCTCATGCAGCCATGGCTGCTGTGGCTCCTTCTGTGCCGGGATGGCCTGATAGTGGTCGGCGGGCTTTTCATGGCAAGGCGGGTAAGGGTTCCATCATCCAACTGGTGGGGCAAGACAGCCACAATGGCACTGGCCCTCCACATGATACGCCTGGCGGTCCTTCCGGAGCTGCGGTTTCCCGGTGGCCGGCCGTTTTTCGGCACCGACATCCTGGGTCTTTTCGCGGCGCTGCTCATCGTTTTGAGCTTCGCAACATATGTCCTTGTTTTTCTTCGATCGAACGGAACTTCAGATGCGTCTTAAAAGCCTTGAGATAGTCGGTTTCAAATCCTTTGCCGATCCCTTCAGGATCGATTTCAGGAGGGGTATATCCTCCATCGTGGGCCCCAACGGCTGCGGCAAGAGCAATGTGGCCGATGCCCTCCGGTGGGTTCTGGGAACACAGAGCCCGAAACAGATACGTGCGGAGAAAATGGAGTCGGTGATCTTTTCCGGTTCCACGAAGAGAAAACAGCTGGGCATGGCGGAGGTAACCCTTACCTTCGACAACACCGAAAGGTCACTGGGCCTTGACTACGACGAGGTGTCCGTGACCAGGAAACTCTTCCGCTCCGGCGAAAGCGAATACAGTATAAACGGTTCCAGGTGCAGGCTGATGGACATCACCGACCTGATAGTCGACAGGGGTCTCGGCTCCACCGGCTACTGGATACTGGAATCGAAAATGGTGGGCACGATACTGTCCAGCAGACCCGAAGACCGCAGGTTCCTCTTCGACGAGGCCGCGGGAATAGTGAAGTACAAAATTCAGAGACACAGGGCCGAGCTGAAACTGGAATCCGCCGCATCTGACCTTGAAAGGCTGGCGGACATCATTTCGGAAGTTGACACGGGCTGCCAGGCACTGAAAAGGCAGGTTTCCGCATACAGGAAGCACGAGAGGGTTACCGAATCCATCAGGCACTACAAAGAGGCCATGAACCTCATCGAATCCACCGAGGTGATGAATCAGCTCGCCGAGAGCACCGCCAGGCTGGAGGAGACAGGCGCCGTCGTGGGCAGGGAAACCGCCGCCCTCGCCGCCCGGAGCGCTGTTCTGGCCGAGGCCAGGACCGAATTCGGAAGGGTGCAGGGCAAACTCGACGAAGCCCACGGGAACTGCGCCAGGCTCGATTCCGCACTGGCCTCCTGCGACAGGGAGATAGCCGTTACAAGGGAGAAGATAGAAGCCTCGGAGACCCGGATCGCGGAGAACCGCGCAAGGATGGCCAGGGAACGGGAACGGCTGGAACTCTACAGCAGGGACATCGAAGAGCTTCAGGGGGAAAAGGACGGCCTTGCCCCGGCGGTGGCGAAACTCGAGGTCAGCCGGGTGGAGTCCATGGCGGCCCTTGAGGAGATACGGGGCCTTCTGGGAAAAGCCGATGGCAGGATAAAATCACTGAGGGATGAGAAGGCTTCCCTCGAGGAAGAGCTGGAGAAACTGAGGAACGGCTTCATGGCCGGGGTAAGGAAAGAGGAGGCAAGGCTTCAGAGGATCTCATGGCTGGAGAACTCCCTTAGGGAGAACGAAGGGCTTCTGAATGATATCCGTGTGGAAAAGGGATCTCTCCTCTCCAGGAAGGGTGAAACCGAGACCATTCTCAAGGAACTTCGCCGGAGAGCCCTGGACAAAGCTGAAACCGCTGCCGGGATCAGGGCGGAAAAGGAAAAGACCCTTGGGATGGCCACCCTTTCCGGAAGGGAGACAGCGGTTCTGGAGGACCGGGCGGCCCGGATCTCCCGCTCCCTTGAGAAGACGGCTGCCGGGGAATCCATTTCCGGCGGCATAGTTCCCCTGCCCGGTATGGGGAAAGCCCTTGGAGCATTCCTTTACGGCTTTGATTCAGCTGTTCTCGTTGATACACCGGACCTCTCCCTCCCCGGCGACGGCTCCCTCTATGCAATGCCCCTTCCCGACTCCCCGGGATCCCTGCCGAAGGAAGCCCTGCCCCTCCACCGCTGCGTTGAATCCTGTTCGGAACCCGCCATTCTCGCCATTCTGAGCCGGGGTGTTCTGGCACCGGACAGGGAATCCGCAGTAAGCTGGATCAGAGGCGGGCTTTCGGTTCCAGTGGTGACCCCGGCGGGGGATATTTTCAGGCCGGAGGGTTTCATAAGGATGGGTGTGGAACCGGAGTCCGCGGGATCCCTGGAGCTTTCCCAGATACTCTCGGAGACAAGGGAAGAACTGCAGAGGAAAAGAGAAGTTCATAACGGGTTCCTTAAAGCTCTGGAGAGGCTGACAGAAGAGGCCGCCGCCATTGACCGCGGGGCAGAAGAGGCTGAAAAGGCCATCGGCCTCCGGGAAAGGGAACTGGCCGGGGTGATATCCTCCCTGGAGAATGCGGAAAAGGAAGAACTGCTCCTTGAAAATAAGATCCTTCAGAAAAGCGAAGAGCTGAAGGGGTCTAAGGGCGGGGAAACCGAGGATTCCACCGAAAGATACAACCGTGAGATGGCGGTGCTTCAGAGGAAGAAAGAGGACATCACCTCCCGCGAGGAAGAGCTTCTGAAGGAGCGGTCCGGCCTCGAGGGCAGACTTGCCGGTACCCTCCGGGATTCAGACGGCATCGTTTTCAGCCTCAGGGAGAAGAAGAACAGAGAGAAGGAGATAGAGGACAGGATCTCCATGCTGAACTCCGAAGAAGACCGCATACAGGGTCTGATGGAGGAGCTCTCAGCCTCGAGCGCCGCCGCCTCAGCAGGGGTGAAGACAATGAAGGAGAGCCTTGAAGAGCTGGAAGTGTCCATTTCCAGATTGAAGAAGGAGAGGGGAGAGGCGGAATCGGTCCGCTCCGGTCTTTCAGTGGAGAGGAACCGGCTCATGGAGAGCACCGCCGTCCTTGAGAAGGAGGTCCAGCAGATACGGGACCGCCTTGGAAGGTCAAGATCCGCCATGATCGAGCTGGAGGCCGTGGCCAGGTCCCTGGGTGAGAAACTGAAGCTCCTGGAAGGGTCCGTCTCCTCTGAAGAGAACCCCTATCTGGGCCTTTCCCAGGAGGAGCTGAAGGCCGGGCTGGATGAGGAGAACCGGAAGCTGGAACGGATAGGCCCGGTGAACATGCTCGCGGTTAAGGAGTACGAAGATGCCTCGGGAAGGCTGAGCTATCTCACCGAACAGAGGGAAGATCTCGACCGTGCCAGGGCCTCCCTTTCCAGGGCCATAAGGGAGATAAACGAAGAGGCGGCCCAGAGGTTCGACGAAACCTTCGAAAAGGTCAGGAGCAATTTCAGGGAAATGTTCGTCAAGCTCTTCGGAGGAGGCGAGGGCGACATAGTATCCATCGAGGGTGAAGACCCCCTCGAGGGGGGTATTGAGATAATGGCCAGACCGAAGGGCAAGAAACTCAAGAATGTTATAGCCCTTTCCGACGGGGAGAAGGCCATGACCGCCGTTGCCCTTCTGTTCAGCCTCTACCTGGTGAAGCCCTCCCCCTTCTGCGTCCTCGACGAGCTCGACAGCCCCTTCGACGACTCCAACACCGACAAGTTCATCGCCATCCTCCGTGAGTTCAGCGGTGATACCCAGTTCATAGTCATAACGCATAACAAGCGAACCATGGAGGGTTCCGACGTTCTTTACGGGGTTACCATGGCCGAAGAGGGCGTGAGCAACATCACATCGGTTAATCTGGAAGAGATGGTGAACATCAAGTGAATCTCGGAGAAAAGCTGAAAAAAAGCAGGGATGTTTTTTCCCGGAAGCTCACGGCGGTCTTCCGCCCCGGGGTCGACCCGGATACCCTCGACGAGGCGGAGGAGGTCCTCCTGGGAAGCGACCTCGGATGGGAACTCACCGAGTTCGTACTGGAGAGGTTCAGAACTGAGTGCAGGCTCCACGGCACCACGGACTGGCGGGAGGTTCTGAAGGGAGTTCTCCAGGACATAGTTCCGGAGCATCCAGTGGAGACCATCGGCGGAAGGCCCCATGTAACCATGGTGGTCGGGGTTAACGGCGCAGGGAAGACCACCACGATAGCAAGGCTTTCAGGGTTGTATCTCGATCAGGGTCAGAGGGTTCTCATGGCCTGTGCCGACACCTACAGGGCCGCGGCCTCTGAACAGCTTTCACTCTGGGGAAAGAGGCTGGGGATTCCCGTGTTCACCTCACCGGCGGGTTCCGACCCCGGGGCGGTGACCTTCGACGGTGTGAAGAAGGCTCTATCCGGTGAATATGACCGGCTGATGATAGACACCGCCGGAAGGCTGCCTACACAGAAGGGGCTGATGGACGAGCTTTCCAAGGTTTACCGCGTGGCGGGAAAAGCCATGGAAGGCGCTCCCCACAGCGTTCTGCTGGTACTCGACGGCACCGTTGGCCAGAATGCCCTTCCCCAGGCCCGGCGGTTCATGGAATCCCTTCCCGTGACCGACCTTGCCGTAACCAAACTCGACGGCACCGCCCGCGGTGGTGCTGTTTTCGCCATGGCAAGGGAGCTTGGTCTGCCCATAAGGTACATCGGCGTGGGGGAAGGTCCCGGGGACATCATACCCTTCCGGGGCGAAGAGTTCGTTGAAGCGCTGGCGGGTGGGGATGTCTGAGTCACCCGGGCTGGTGCTGAGCGGGCTGGCCAAGAGCTATGGCGGCAACCCAGCGGTTGACGGCCTCTCTTTCAGTGCCGGACCCGGAGAGATCTTCGGCCTTCTGGGGCCCAACGGAGCGGGGAAGACCACAACCCTGAAAATGATAGCAGGCCTGATAATCCCGGATGCAGGCGGGGTCAGCCTCAACGGCTCACCGGTGGAGAAGGTCAGGGGCAGCATTGCCTATGTCCCCGACGAACCCACTGTGTTCCCACATCTCTCCGGACGGGAACATCTCCTTTACACAGGTCGTCTGAGGGGGATCCCCAGAGATGTCCTCGAAGGCAGGATCGAACTGTGCGTAAGGGTTTTCGAGATGGAGGGATGGATAGACGGCCGCTCCGGCTCCTACTCACACGGGATGATCCAGAGGGTGGTGCTCTCCGGAGCCTTCACCGCCAGGCCGGACCTTTATGTGATAGACGAGCCGCTGGTTGGCCTTGATCCCCCGGCTGCAGCCACTTTCTGGCTCATGGTGGAGTCCGCCGCCAGGGCCGGTGCCGTGGTCCTCGTTTCCACCCACACACTTCCGGTGGCCTCGGTCCACTGCCACAGGTTCGCAATAATCAGCAGGGGAAAACTGCAGAGGGTCATTTCCCGGGGGGAGCTTTCCGGGGTGGACCTTCAGGAACTCTTCTTCACCGTGACAGGGACTTCTCCCGGTGATGTCAGCGGCATTTTCGCCGAGGGCTGAGCATCTTTTCACAGGTGCCGCTTTGGGATATGTATTTACCGTTGACTTCAGGACCTGCCGCAGGGGGGAACACTGTCCATGACACCCGATCAGAATCAGACAGACTCACTGACCGGTCTTCTCAAGAGGGAGGCGTTCTCCCGTCATCTGGCGGAACTGGCCTCCTCATCACGGGAGGAGAGCGGCGTGTTCTCCCTGGCGATAATAGACATCGATCACTTCAAGAGCATTAACGACGGTTTCGGCCACAGCAGGGGCGACAGCATACTGACCGAGTTCGGGAAGAGGGCTGGGGCAATGTCCAGGGAGGACGACGTTCTTTTCCGCTACGGTGGGGACGAGTTCACCGCCCTTCTTCCCGGAGCTGATCTTCCCGAGGCGGAGAAATTCGCTGAAAGGCTGCTGAAGGCCTGTTCATCCAGGGAATATCAGGGGGACCCACCCCTTTCTGTAACACTCAGCATCGGTCTGGCCCAGTTCCCCGGGGACGGCCTTTCCCCCAGGGACCTGTTCGATGCCGCGGACAGAAGGCTTTTCTGCGCAAAGAGGGAGGGAAGGAACAGGGTAGTTTCCAGTGACTCCACAACTGTGTACGATGAGCCGGGCATCCAGAGCGGAAGGCTTCTGGGCCGGGACAGGGAGATGGCCTCCTTCATCGCCTTCACCCAGGAGGCGGCTGAGAAGGGCAGGGGTTTTTTCCTTGTGCTGGGCCCCGACGGCGCCGGGAAGGGTTCTTTCCTCCAGGCAGCCTCCTCCTATCTTTCCCTCGGGGACTACAGGCTTATCACCGTTAAGGGCTCCGGAGAAACACAGGGGTCCCACTCCGCCCTGGCCGCCGCCCTTGGCTGCAGCCCTGACAGGGGCTCGGTGATAGACGCCCTGTATTCTTCCTCCGGTTCATCCATGAGCCTGGGTGTGTTCCTTATGGACATGCACACCATGGACAGGGACTCCATCGAGGCCCTCACCGAGTTCTATTCCATGTATCCCGGCTGGCTGATAATAGCCGCTTCCACGGAAAGAACGGCACTTGTGGAGGGGGCGGGTTTCGGAGGAGTCTCCTCTTCGGTGCGGCTTGGACCGGTTTCACTGGAGGACTGCAGGGCATGGTTCCGGGCGGGGCTCATGTGGAACCCCCCGGACGATTTTCTGGAGTGGTTTCACGGTGAGACCGGTGGGCTCCCCGGCCTGTTCGTCCAGGGCATAACCCACCTCAGAAGGCGGGGCTACCTCTCGGGCACCACCGGTTCCTGCCGTCTCGAGGAGGACTACCGGGACTTTCCCCTGGGAAGCAGGCTGGCCTTCGGTTCCCGGGCTGAGATAAACAACCTCCCCGTCGATCTGACCCCCTTCGCGGGAAGGGAAAGGGAGCTGGAGGAGATCAGAGGGCTTCTGGAAGGGAAGGCCAGGCTCATCACCCTCAGGGGAATGAGCGGAATGGGATGCCGCAGGCTTGCCATCAGGGCAGCCGGTCAGAACGAATTCCTGTTCCCCCCGGGGATCTGCATGGTGGACTGCTCCGCAGGGGGCACCGCGATACCCGCCCGGTTTGCCTCCGAGCTATCTCTGCCCTCGGGAAGGAAACCCCTGGACACCATCGCCGGGTTCATCGAGGATTCCGCCATGCTGCTGCTGTTCATAAACATAAGCCCCGGGGACGAGGTGGTTTCCTTCATCGGCGAACTGCTCAGGGCCTGCGGCGAGGTGAAGGTAATAGCCACCTCCAGGGCGGCCCTGGACCTTCCGGGAGAGGTGGTTGTCCCGGTGGAGGGCATCTCCACGGAAAGCCCCGACGGCGAGTCTCCCTCCCCAGCCGCGGCCATCTTCATCCAGACCGCGGAAAGGCTGGCGGGGATCAGATTCCCCGGGGATCTCAAGCTTAACCTCGTAGAGGAGATATGCTCCCTTCTGGGGGGAGCCCCACTGGCAATCGAACTGGCGGCTTCATGGACCAGGGTGATGTCCGTGGCGGCAATATGCAGAAGGATCAGGGCCAACCCTTCGTTCATAGGCGGCTCCACCAAGGAGAAGAACACCGAGGGTCTCTCCGACCTTTTCCAGCAGTCCTGGGATCAGCTTTCCCCGGTGGAGAAGAACTCCCTCTCAAGACTTACTGTCTTCGCGGGACACTTCACAGTGGAGGAGGCGGAGGAGATATCCGATGTTTCCCCGGAGCTTCTGCTTTCCCTTGTGGACAGGTCCTTCCTCCTCCGGGATGACATGGGCATACACATCCCCGCCATGACAAGGGATTTCATCCTTCAGGAAAAGACACCCTACTCAAGGGGCTTCGAAGTTGCCAGGGAGATGCACTGCAGATACTTCGCCTCCCGGGCGGCCTTCTATGGCGAGATGGCCTGGATGGGCCTCGAGGCCGGGAGGGGTCTCGACGGGATGAAGTCTTCCTTCGACGACATATACCTGGCCTGGAAACTGGCCATTGAAAAGAAGCGGTTCCGTTTCCTCAGACAGATGATGAAACCGGTTTCGGTGTACTGCCAGGACAGGGGCAGGTTCCGCACCGGCTTCAACATGATGGAAGAGGCTCTCAGCGGGGCTGGATCCTCGCTGCCCGAGGGTCTTGCGGCGATAATAATGGCCAACCAGGCCCTCCTCGCCTTCAGGACCGGCAGGACCACTGTGTCCGAAAAACTGATCGGTTCCGCGGTGGAGTTAAGCCAGGGGCTGGTGGACGCCGACAGGGGAACGGTCCTTTACACCAGGGGAGCAATACTCCTGGAGATGGGAAGCCTTTCCGGAGCCGGGGAATATCTGGAACAGGCCCTGGAGGTGTTCAGGGATTCCGGTGCTCCCGTCGAAGCCCTGGAAACCGAGCTGGAACTGGTAAATTATCACCTTCAGTCAGGGAACTACGCAACCGCCAGGACCATGCTTCCCCCCCTTGCCAGACGGTGCAGGGACATGTCCTTCCGGTGCGGGGAGTGGAAGGCGAGGCTTTTCATGGGGGACCTCGCCGCCTCCGAGGGGGATCACAGACGGGCCAGGGACGCCTTCCTGGCCTACCTCTCCGCGGTGAAGACCGCCGGCTACACAGGCAAGTGCGCAGTTGCCCTGAACCAGGTGGCGGGGATAGAGGCCAGCCAGGGCAGGTACGGAGAAGCGGAGCAGCACTATTCCACCGCGGCGGACTACTTCATGCGGATAGGAAGCGTCAGGGGACAGGCGGGAACAATGCTGAACCTGGCCGCTCTGAATCAGATGCGGGGGAATGCCGACGAGGTTCGCAGGAATTACGAGGAGGCCCTGGTACTTGGAGAAAAGGCCCGTGACGAAACCATAATTTCCAACGCCCTGAACGGCCTTGCCTTTTACTATCTGAAGAGGGATGAACTCGAAAGGGCGGAATCCTTCCTCACCCGGGCGGGGGAAACCGCGGAAAAGTCAGGCAGCAAACCGGTACTCATAAGGATCATGTATGGCTTCGCCCTTCTCGATCATCGCAGGGGTTTATCGGAAAGGGCGGCAAGAACAGCCATAGCCCTTCTCCACCAGCCCGCCTCCGACGCGGAATCCGAGGGGTTCTGCCTTGACCTTCTTAAGAACCTCAGGGATGCCATCGGGGCTGAAGAGGTGGAACGTCAGAGGCGTGAGGCCCGGCTCATCACCCTTTCCGACCTTACCTCAATGTACATACGCCCGTCCTCACAGGAGGAGGAAACGGTCTACAGGAAGGGATGAAGAATGGAAGGGTCCTGAAGCTCGATACCCTTCCGGTGGCGCCCCGGGTGACCTGTGAGACCGTCATGCCCGATGCCTGCACACTGAAGGCCTGATGGGGTTGCTCAGCCCCTCCCCGGAGGGTAGGATACCCACACCATAGTCATGTAATTACCGTTGAGAATACGATCAAGGAGTGTTTTTTTATGGCTCTTTCCACGAAGCCTCTGGGTGGAATGCGGCAGAGATATCCCGAAGAGTTCAGGACCGAAAGGTATGTGACCGACCTTCTAAGGGCAGCTTCCCTGAGGGCCGGTTTCCAGGAGTACGACGGCCCTGTGATGGAACCCCTGGCCCTCTTCGCGGCGAAATCCGGGGGGGAGCTGGTGGAAAGACAAAGCTACTCATTTGCCGACAGGAGCGGCAGGGATGTCATCCTCCGGCCGGAAATGACACCCTCCCTGGCCAGGATGGTCTCGGGCAGGGGCGAACTGCAGCTTCCGGCAAGATGGTTCTCCATGCCCCTCTGCTACCGATATGAACGGCCCCAGAGGGGAAGGGTCCGGGAGTTCCTTCAGTACAACTGCGACATACTGGGTTCGGGAAGCCTGGCCTCCGAGCTGGAGATCATCCTCGTTCTCCAGGACATCATGCGAACCGCCGGCGCCGATCCCTCCATTTACAGGATAGGCTGGTCCAGCAGGAGGTTCATGACCCGTGCCCTGGCCCTCTCCGGAGTGGAGGATGCCATGATCCAGACCGTCTTCTCCGCCATCGACAAGAGGGACAAGATGAAGGAAGAGGACTGGGCGGAACACATTCTCCAGGTCTGCGGAGGCGCAGAGAAGACCGCGGAAGCCATTGAAAGGCTGGTGAATGTAAGCTCCGTATCCGATGAATGGCTAGCCGGGCTCATGGGGCAGTGCGAGGCCTATGAAGAGGTGGTGGCCTTCAGCGGACTTCTGAACCAGGTCGGCGCGGACAGCGCGGTGTTTTCCCCCGGCGTAGTCAGGGGACTCGACTACTACACGGGGATAGTCTTTGAACTGATGGACACCGGCGGGGAGAACAGGAGGGCCCTCTGCGGAGGGGGCAGGTACGACAACCTCACCTCCCTCTTCACCGGCAAGGGAATTTCCGGGGTGGGGTTCGGAATGGGTGTTCTTACCCTCACCCTCTTCCTGGAGACCTACGGCCTCATACCGGACAGCGTGGAGGATGAATCCCCGGCGGACCTCTTCATAGCGGTGTTCTCCCCGGAGGTCATCGGCCCCGCTGGAAGGATGGCTTCCCGGCTTCGCCGGGAGGGCTTCAGGGTAATCATGGATGTGTCCGGGAAGAAGCTGGGAAGGCAGTTCGCCGAGGCTTCGAGGCTGAATGTTCCCGCGGTGCTCACCGTTGGACCGGAAGAGGTTGAGAAAGGCATCTACCAGCTCAAGATACTCGCCGACGGTTCGGTGTTCCCCGTTGCGCCGGATGAGATAGCCAGCCACCTGAAGTAGGGAAGAATGGGAAGAGTACCGTTCCCGGCGGGAAGAAAGCTGTTCAGGGAGGCCCTCATCCTCTTCGCCCTTCTTATTCTTCTTTTCCCTCCCTCATCCCTTGGAAGCGCCTTTTCCAGGGTATCCGCGGGAATTCTTCTCATTGCCGCCGGTTTTTTCTTTTATCTCGGGGCGGGAGAGCTCCTCAGCGGACTCAGCCTTTCCAGAAGACTGGTGTTCTGCTTCTTCGCCGTTGTCCTTCTCTGGGGTCTCACCGGTTTCGCCGGAACCGCAGCCGATCCGGTGAGGACCGGTGGAGCAGGGCTCCGGGGTGAAAGGGTGCGGGATCTCGGCCAGCGCATAGACCGGGTGGCCGAGGTTGGCGGCGCCCAGGTGAAAACACTCCTGGACTCAACCTTCACAGGCCGAGCCGGCCAGTTCCTGGGCACTCTGGGAGAGGTAACCGGTTCCGCCGCGGGGGTTCTCATCGACGCCGTTCTCACTTCCACCAGCACCGATACCTCACTCGGGGCTCAGGCTGAGGGTGCCGGGGAGGGCGCACTTCCCGAGAGCCCTGTCTCCATGGTGCCCCTGGCGGGCCTGGGCATCCTTGCGGTCTCTCTGCTTCTTCTGGCGGCCATCAGGGGGTTCGTCTACATAGACAGATCCCCCTTCGTGGTCTGGCTTTACCGGCTTGCCACGGCTCTGGCCTTTCTCACGGCCCTTCTCCATGTTACCGGCCTTAAGCTGATAATCACCTCGGGAACCGAACTTTTCTACGGCATAGAGGTGGAACTCGCCAGCCTGCTCCTTCTTATCCTCTCCATTGCCCTTGGTTTCTGCCAGCGCTGGGTCCAGTACCTTTCCCGGAAGTCCAGGTATATTCTTCTTCCCGCGGCCCTTACAGCGGTCCTTATCATACGGAACGTCTATTTTCACCTCGCCGCCAATCCCCACGGTGTGATGGGCGGCCTCGACGTGTCGGTGGTAACGGTCATTTCGGTGTACATACTGTTCGCCTTCATAACCATGGTACTCCAGCTGCCCACCGCCAGGATACTTGAAAAGAGGGGAAGGGAGCTTACCACCCTCCAGGACCTGAGCCAGGCACTCCACTCCAGCTTCGAACCTGATCAGCTTGGAATGGCCTCTGTGCGCCTGGGTGTGAAGCTCACCGGCGCCGATGTGTGCTGGTTCCATCTCAACACCAGAGAGGAGCACATCCACGAAAGGGCCGGGGACTGGTCCAGCCTGTCGGAAAGGCTGGGAGACAGGTGGTACCGCGGGGTTGACCAGAGAATAGACGCCACCGGCCACGGCTTCATGATGAACAACTACAGAAGGAGCACACTGAGGAAGCTCGAAGAGGGCACCCCGGGCCGAACCAGGATAGCCTCCCTGGTGGCGGCCCCGGTGGAGGTAAGGGGGGAAAGACTGGGGGTGATACTCGCCGCCAGCCAGAAGCAGTTCTTCTTCCTGGACTACACAAGGGGTCTCTTCGACAGCTTCACCAGGCAGATAGCCCAGGCCATCCAGAGCGCCAGGCTCTTCGGTGAGAAGCTTCACAGGCAGTCCCTCGAACGGGAGCTGGCCCTGGCCAGGGAGATTCAGAAAAGCCTCCTTCCAGGCCGTATCCATCAGCCCGACGGATGGGAGATAGAGGCGGTGAGCATCCCCAGCAGGGTCATGGGCGGGGACTACTACGACGTGATACGGATGGGGGCCGACGAAGTTGCCGTGGCTGTTGCGGACGTGTCCGGCAAGGGCGCCGCCGCCGCCATGCTGATGGCCGCCCTTCAGTCCAGCCTGGGAACACTCCTCCGTGAGAAGCTCACCGTGGCGGATACGGTTTCCAGACTTAACAGGGCCCTCTGCGACAGAATGCCCGACGACACCTTCATCACCTTCTTCCTGGCCCTTATCAATACGGACACCGGCAGGGTAAGGTACTGCTGCGCCGGCCACGACCCGCCCATGCTGTGCAGGAACGGAGAAAAGGGTCTGGTGGAGAATCTCACCCTGGGAGGACTGGTCCTGGGGGTGGTTCCGGACACGGCCTATGAGATGGGCGAGGTGGTGATCAACCCCGGTGACAGGCTCTTCCTCTACACCGACGGAATAACGGAGACCATGACCCCGGAGGAGGAGCCCTTCGGTGTGCAGAGGCTTGAGGCATTCCTTATGAAACACTGTGGAGAGTCCGCTGAAAGCATGATAGTAACCATCACCGGGCTCCTTGAAAAATTCAGGGGGGACTGCGACCAGCAGGACGACGTTACTGCCCTTGTCCTGGTGAGAAAACCATCCGGGGAGGAACAATGTCCGAATACCGTTCACTGAAGGAGTTCCTGTCGCTGCGGGATGAACAGAACGGCACCCTCGTCCGCGGTGCGGACAGGATACTGAAGAGGGTCCTCAGCGTGGATTCATCCGCCTATGCTCCCGGCGCCCTGGAAGAGGGAATGAAGGAGCTTCTGGGGCTTACCGCCTCACTGGTCCTCAGGTGCGATGACTGCATTGCCTGGCATGTCCACCGCTGCATCAGGACCGGCGTTTCCAGTGAGCAGTTCACCGAGGCCCTGGGCATAGGAGCGGTGGTGGGGGGGACCATCACCATACCCCACATAAGGAGGGCAATGGCCCTGTGGGAATCTGAACACCTGGAGGATAACGGTGAGAACTGAGGAACTGAGAACGGCTGTAATGAGGGTCATGGATGAAAAGGCGCCCCCCGCCGCCAAACTCCAGGCGGTGTGCGATCTGCTGAGGATCGAGGGGGAGAGATACGACTGGGCGGGTTACTACCTGGTGGACCCTCACCGGGAGGAACGGCTTGTTCTGGGCCCCTTCTCAGGAGCGCCAACGGAACACACCAGCATTGCCTTCGGAGAGGGGATCTGCGGGCAGGCGGCGGGCACCCTGAAGGTCTTCGTGGTGGACGATGTAACTGCGGAATCCAACTATCTTTCGTGCAGCCCTTCTGTAAAGAGCGAGTTCGTGGCGCCTGTTCTTATGAAGGGGGTCCTTGTTGGGGAGCTGGACATAGACTCCCACACGAAGGCCGCCTTCACAAAGGAGGATGCCGCCTTCCTCCAGTGGGTGGCTGACATAACGGCACCCGCCGTGGCGGGAGCGGCGGGTCTTGGGGAATAAGGGTTCCCACCGGCTCACCCAGGCGGGTTTCGCGGTGATCTGTCTGCTCATCGCAGCGGGTATCCTCACCGACACCGCCCTTCCCCTGGCCGCCGGGGCGTCATTCCTCCTTCTGGCCCTGATGACCATGGCCTGCCCGCCGGGTATGGCGGCCATGCTTTTCGGTGTACAGATAGTGTTCACCACCTCCTTTCTGGGAGGACTGGGTGTCTACGCCGGCCCCTTCCGCCTCGCTCCGGACGATGTTCTTCAGATATGGATATTCATTCTGTGGGCGGGAGCCCTTATGGACGGCGACGGCCGAATTCCCTCCTCCGGCTCCGGTAAACTCATTCTGCTCCTTGCCGGGCTGTCCCTGGCCGCCTTCGCCAGGGGTGTCATCCGGGGATATGACCCCGAGACGGCCGCTGTCTTCCTGAAACCCATGATGGGCTATCTGTTCTTCTTCCCCTCCATGTGGCTTCTGAAGAAGGCGAAGAATCTGAAACTCCTCACCGTGACCATCGCCGCTGCCTCGGTTGCGGCTGCCCTCTGGGTGATACTCAAGGGCTATACCGGCGGCGAGGGCGTTTATGTCCGCCTCACCTCCGGCCTCCGTGTGAGCTCCCGTGAACTGAATGCGGTGATGATCGGGCTTTTCCTCACAGGTTTCGCACTCTGGAAGAAACACGCTTCCATACCGGTCATTCCCGCTGCACTGGCCCTTGTAGCAATGGGAGCCAGCCTTCTTCTGGGGCAGTCACGGGCTTTGTGGCTGGCGGTTGCCGCCGGGGCGCTTGCGGCCTTCGTGGCGGACCTGGGCAGGTCCGGCAGGGAGGGTCTGCGTCTGGGCCCCCTGGTCTCCAGGATACTTCTCATCGTGGTGTTCACCGCCGGCTCCATCGCCTTTGTCTACGCCGCCGGTCTGCTCACCCCAGGGGATGTTGCCGCAAGGGGCGGTGGCGCCGACGGCGGTCTCGCCGGGGATGTGTCACTCTGGGCCAGGTTCCTCTCCTGGTGGGAGATAACCCGTACGGTGACCGCCTCTCCGGTTACCCTCATGTTCGGAACAGGCTTCGGCCACGAGATAACCTACTTCAGGCCGGATCTTTTCTCAGTGGTTTCCATTCCCTATGTGGACGGCAGTTTTTTCCAGCTTCTATTGAACACCGGCGTCACCGGAGCCCTGCTTCTTGCCCTTCTTTACGCCGGGGGAATTGCCGGTAGTTTCAGGCTGGCGCTGGAAACCGGCTCCATGTACGGCATGTGGCTCACCGCCTCCTTCACCGCCCTCACCATAGCCGCCCTCAGCAGCTCGCTGATCACCAACTACCGGTTCACCTGCGTCTGGGGGTTCCTCTTCGCAGTCATGGAGACCCTCCGGTCCCGCCGGGGGGAAAACGGTTGAAATCACGGTGTAAATCCGGTATGTTCCGGGGGCATTTTTCCGTGGTTTCGAACATCAATTTCCAATAGATCAAGAGGCTGAAATGAAGATCCTTGTTATCAACAGCGGAAGTTCATCAATCAAATTTCAGGTGGTCGACGGCGAGAGCGAGGAAATGCTCGCATCCGGTCTCATAGAGAGAATAGGCCAGGACCAGGGCAGGATGAAGTACAAGTGCAACGGCGAGAAGACCGAGATCACCAGGCCCATCCCCGACCACGAGACAGGGCTGGACATGGCCCTCGAGATAATCATCGACCCTGAGAAGGGCGCCATGGAGTCCCTTGACGAGATAACCGCCTGCGGACACAGGGTGGTCCACGGAGGCGAAAGGTTCACAAGCAGCGTGCTTATAGACCAGGCTGTTCTCAGCGGCCTCCGGGAGGTCAGTGAGCTTGCTCCCCTCCACAATCCCGCCAACATAATGGGCATAACCGCCGCCATAAAGAAGCTTCCCGGTGTTCCCAATGTGGCTGTTTTCGATACCGCCTTCCACCAGACAATGCCCGAGGTCAACTACATGTACAGCCTTCCCTACAGCCTGTATGAGGACTACGGCATCCGCCGCTACGGCTTCCACGGAACCAGCCATCAGTTCGTTTCAGAGCGCACCGCCGAAATACTGGAAAAACCCCTCACCGAGATCAACATGATCACCTGCCACCTTGGCAACGGTTCCTCCCTCACCGCCGTAAAGGGCGGGAAATCCATAGACACCAGCCTGGGCTTCGGCACCTTCTGCGGTGTAATGATGGGCACCAGGTCCGGCGACATCGACCCCGCCATACTTTTCGACCTGATGGAGAACCGGGGCTGGACCCTCGAGCAGGTCAAGAACATGGTCTACAAGGAAAGCGGCCTTCTGGGGATAAGCGGTGTCTCAATGGACATGCGTGATGTCGAGGAGAAAATGTGGAAGGGCCACGAAAGGTCAAAGCTGGCCTTCGAGATGTTCGCCGACAGGGTAAGGAAGTACATCGGCTCCTACGCCGCCACCCTTGGGAAACTCGACGCCGTGGTGTTCACGGCGGGCATCGGAGAGAACGGCTGGGAACTAAGGGAGCTTATCTGCGATAACATGGATGCGCTGGGAATCAGTATCGACAAAGAGGCCAACAAAGTGAAGGGTGAGGAGCGCATAGTTTCCACACCGGACAGCAGGGTTGCCGTTCTTGTGGTTCCCACCAACGAGGAACTGATGATAGCAAGGGAAACCCTTCGTCTTACAAGCTGAAACCCGGGGAGGCTGAATCATGAGCGTTTTTGCACTGTTCAGCCTCCTTTTTTTCGCCCAGGTCCCTCAGTACGGCATAGAATGCGACCCCGATCAGTTCCAGTACATGATGGACAACTACGATGAGGAGATCGTCATTCCCTGCACGGTTGAACACCAGGGAACCGTGTATGAGAACTGTACCATGCGGATCAGGGGCGACACATCCAGGGAATTCAGGAAAAAATCCTACCGTATCGAGTTTCCCCCTGACCAGCCCCATCTCGGCAGGACCAGATGGAATTTCAACGCCGACTATCTCGATTTTTCCTACATCCGTGCCTGGCTTTTCTCACGGGTACTGGGGGACATGGGATTTCCCTGCTTCCAGGTTTCCCACGCAAGGCTGGACGTAAACGGCGAGTACAGGGGGCTGTTCATGCTCCTGGAGCCTGTGAACGAATCCTTCCTGGAGAGGAACGGCATCAATACCCTGGGCAACCTCTACAAGGCCAGGAGGGACGGCGCCTGCGCCAGCATTCACGACGATGTCGATTCACTCTGGTCGAAGATGACCAACGAATCATCCGGGATGAACGATCTCCTGCAGCTCATAGAGGGCATCGAATCCTGCCCGCCGGAGAACTTCGAAGCCTTCATGGACAGCGCCTTCACCATGTACGGGCCCCGGGGGCTCATAAGGATGCTGGCCATAAACGCCGCCTTCGCCAACAACAGCACCTACTACCACAACTACTACCTCTACAACGATGTGCTGGGGGATGGGAAGTGGATAATGCTTCCCTGGGACGTCGACAGGGTCCTCTCGAAGAACATCAGGATAAACTACGCCGGCTGCACCAATCAGAACTGGTATGACAACCCCATCCATGCCAGGACCCTCACCGTCCCGGGCTTCCGGGAGGCCTTCACGGATACGGTGGAGACCATATTCAGCCATCATCTAACCCCGGAGAAGCTCCAGTTCTGGTGTGATTCCCTGGAGGTTGCACTACACGACGCGGTTGAGCAGGACACCTGGGACGACACGGACATACAGGGGTTCCATGAGGCCCTTCAGGAACTGAGGGGCAACCTCGGCATAAGGATATCCGACCTTCAGTGGCAGTTTCAGTACAAATACCATCCCTTCCGCTCCCTCAGGTCCGACTCCCTGGCAACCGGAAGCCTCACGGTGTCCTGGCTTCCCACGGAAGATCCCTCCGGGGTTCCGGCGGCATCCTACACCGTCATCCTCCGGGACAGTCTGGGCACGAGCTCCGATACATTAGCCATGTTCGAAGGCATCCAGGACACCCTCTTCACGATAACGGGACTTGACCCGGGGGAGTACTGGTGGACGGTGGAAACCGGGGAACAGGCCGGCTGGAGGGTAACCGAGGCAACCGACAGATACAATCCCTTCACAGTGGTGAACCCGGTGGTGCTCACCGGGACCCTTCCCGGGAACACCACCCTTTACAGGGCACTCTCCCCCTATTCGATACCGGGAGAGGTAACCGTTCCCCAGGGCGGCACACTGCAGATAGAGGCAGGGGTGACCATACTGATGGGGGAGAATGGAGCCGTTAACTGCCTGGGCAGCATCATCTCAGGTGGAACCCCCACCGACTCCGTGGTGTTCATCGCCGAAAACTCCCTCGCTGGCTGGCGGGGCATCAGGATGAGCGGTGGCTCCCTGGACATGAGCCACACGGTGGTTTCCGGCTCCATGGGCTATGCCGGGGAGCCCGGGGCCGATTTCGCCGGTGTGGCGACCCACTCCTCGGAAGTGGTTATAAGGAACAGCGTCTTCAGGGATAACTGGTCCTGTTTGAAGGTGAACGGGGGTACCGCCCAGGTGGACAGCTGCATCTTCACCGACAACAGGGGGGAGCTTTTCTTCCTGGGCCAGGGGGACAGCGGCAGCGTTACGAATTCCCTTTTCAGGAACCTCACCGACCCGGTGGCGGACAGCATGGACGGAATAGAGTTCCAGCTGTGCACCGAGGGCTCCTTCACCGTGGACAACTGCGTGGTTCAGAACATGGCCGACGACGGCATAGACATAAACGCATCCACTGTAACAATAAGCAACACACGGATCTCCGACTGCGCCGACAAGGGCTTTTCCCTAGGCGCACCCACGTCAGGTGGAGCCGGGGGCACACTGGTCACCATTGAGAACTGCGTAACCGAAGGTTCAGCAACCGGGGCAGCGGTGAAGGACGGAGCTTCAGCCGTGATCGGGAACACACTGTTCAGGGACTGCGAAACAGCCCTGCATGTTTACGACAAAACCACGGGAAGCGGCGGACATGCCACGGTGTCCAGTTCCATATTCACTCTTTGCGGAAGAGATGTATTCGTGGAAGAGGGCACAGCCTCCGTCCAGTGGTCAATATCCGACGGCGGACTGATCCCCGGCCAGGGCAACACAACGGGAGACCCGGGTCTGGATTCCCAGGGCCGCCTTGTTTTCAGTTCCCCGTGCATCGACGCAGGTGACCCGGACATGGAAGACCCCGACGGCTCAAGGCTGGACATGGGTCCCTACTTCTACCCCGTCAGGATGAACGGCCTCTGCGTGAACGAGGTAATGGCCAGGAACGATACGGTGATACAGGACGACTGGGGCAGGTTCTCAGACTGGATAGAGCTTTTCAACGGAACCTCCTACGATCTCGACGCCGGGGTACTTGTCTTCTCGGCGGGGGACACCGCCTGGTCGGTCCCCCGGGGAACCATGATCCCCTCAGGGGGATTCATGCTCTTCTGGGCCGACGAAGACGCCTGGAAGGGGGGGAACCATCTTCCCTTCACCCTGGCTGCCGGAGGGGACACACTTTCTCTGGGAAGGATAGCACCGGGTGAAACCCCCCGGGTATCCCCCATCGAGGAGGTGGGGTTCCAGGACCAGACGGCGGACATCTCACTGGGACGGTTTCCCGATGGAGGTCAGTGGAGAATACTTGAGAACCCCACACCGGGTTACAGCAACGGAACCCTCTATTCAGTTCCCGTGCTTCTGGGGAGCCCCAGGCCCAATCCCTGTTTCACCGGCCTTGTCACAATGGATGTAACCGTTGCCGGGGGGGAGACCGAGGTCCTGGCCTACGACCTGGCGGGAAGAAGGGTGGCAACGGTTTTCGACGGCCACTGCCAGCCCGGGCTGAACACCTTCACCTGGAACACATCCAGGATTCCCGCCGGGCTGTATCTCATTTTCGCCAGGTGTGCCGGGCAGCTCCCCGCCTCGGGGAAGGTCACGGTTCTCAGATAGGGGGTTAACCGCGGTCCCTTATCCGTCTGGTTTCGAAGGCGGTAATGTCCTCCAGCATTTTCCTGTTCGCCGCGGAGATATCCGCAATGGAGGCAAAGAGGACCAGCAGTATTCCGAAGGTTATCATGAAGAGCCCGCCAATGCCGAATGCTGCGAAGGGGGTTATCTTTCCCACCACCAGCCACCGGACAAGAACGAAGAGGTCAAGGGCCGCTCCCAGGAACAGAAGGGTGAAGGCGGGCCTTCCGTAGAACCGCCATGGGGAATGGCCGTGGGCCACGGAGTACATGGCCTCTATGGAGAGGTGGGCGTACCTCCAGAGGTTAGATGCGATCCGGGACCTTCCGTGTTCCCGCTCCCCCCGTATCTTCAGGGGGATCTCCCTTATTCGAAGCCCCTTCCTGGCAATGTCGATTATGGTTTCCTGGGTGTATGTGAACCTGCTGAAGCAGGACATCCGCTCTATCGCGGCGGGGCCGTAGGCCCTGAAGCCGCAGGTGGCGTCCTTCACCTTTATACCCGCCATTCTGCTCACCAGTTTCGCCACACGGGCATTGCCCCACTTCTTCACCGGTGGCATCCTTTGAGTGAGGGCAGGGTCGAGGAACCTGCTGGCGGTGGTGAAATCGGTCTCGCCGGCAATCACGGGACGCAGGAGCGCCGGCAGGTCATTCGGATCGAACTGGCCGTCGGCGTCGATGGTTGCCATGCAGTGGAACCCGCCCCGCCTGGCGTAGGCCAGCATGGTCCTGAAAACCGTGCCCAGACCCATGTTGCGGCCGTGGGACACGACCACCGCACCGGCTGCCCGGGCGATGGCGGCGGTGGAGTCGGTGGAGCCGTCGTCCACCACCAGCACCTCAACAGGGTGGGAATCGATAACGGAAGGTATGGCGGAGACAACACCCCCCAGGGTGATCTCCTCGTTCAGTGCGGGAACCGCTACCAGCAATTTCATGACTGTAGTATATAAACAAGAGTTTTTCCCGCAAACAGCAAAACGGAGGTAATCATGACTCTTCTCCTTGCCATGGCCATACTGCTCCAGCCCCCGGCGGAGTACGACCTCAGGGATGTGGCCGGCGAAAGCTACGTGACATCCATAAAGAGTCAGCAGGGAGGAACCTGCTGGACCCACGGAACCATGGCGGCAATGGAGTCGAATCTCCTCATGACCGGGGTTTGGGAAGACAACGGTGAATCCGGTGAACCGAACCTTGCGGAGTACCACCTCGACTGGTGGAACGGTTTCAACGATTTCTACAACGCCGACATGGACCCACCGGGTGGAAGCGGCGGTCTCACGGTGCACGAAGGGGGTGACTATCTCGTTGCCACAGCCTATCTGTCCCGGGGCGACGGCGCCGTGCGGGATATCGACGGCCAGTCCTTCGACCAGGCCCCGCAGCTTTTCTCCCCGGACTTTCACTTTTACTATCCCGCCGATGTCCAGTGGCACACCGGCGGCGACGACCTGGCTTCGCTGAACTCCATAAAGGAAGCTGTCATGGAGCACGGTGCCCTGGCAACCTGCTACTGCGTTAAGGCAGCCTTCATGCAGGACTACATTCAGTACCAGCCCCCTTCAACCGAAGACCTCCCGAACCACGCAGTGGCGATAATAGGCTGGGACGACGACATGATAACCCAGGCCCCCCAGCCCGGGGCGTGGATATGCAAGAACAGCTGGGGGCAGAACTGGGGTTACGACGGCTACTTCTACATAAGCTACTGGGACAAGTGGTGCGGCAGGGAGCCCTTCATGGGAGCGGTTTCCTTCACCAACACACAGTTCATGGAGTACGAGCAGTTCTACTACCACGACTACCACGGGTGGCGTGACACCTTCACCGGCCCGTCAAAGGTGATGAACGCCTTCGAAGCCCAGGGCGACCACTACATAACCGCGGTCTCCTTCTTCACCGCAGCCGATTCCGTTGATTACACCGCCTCCTTCTACGGCAGCTTCCAGGGGGGGATCCTCTCAGACCCCATCGGTACCGAGACCGGTTTCTATCAGTACCGGGGCTTTCATACACTCCAGCTTGAGAGCCCATTCGAAATAGCTTCAGGGGACAGCATCTACTTCGTCATGGAGTTCTCCGAAGGAGGCTACCCCTTCGACAGGACAGCCGATGTGCCGGTGCTTCTGGGTTCAGCCATGCGGGTAATCGTTGAATCCTCGGCGTCACCAGGGGAAAGCTGGTACCACGACGGCTCCTGGCAGGACCTCCACACATGGCCGGACAACCCCTACCCCGGAACGGCGAACTTCTGCCTGAAGCTCGCCGGGTTCGACGCCGGGCTCAGGGTCTCCCCCAGCCAGGACGCCCTTTTCCAGGGCGAGGTCGGGGGGCCCTTCGACCCCTCTTCCCACAGCTGGGAACTCTCCTTCTATGGCGATGGTTCAGCGGAGTACAGCGTTTCCCCGGACCAGGCGGACTGGTTCGAGCTTTCCGGTCCCCTCACCGGCAGCATTTCCCAGGGTGAAACGGTTCAGATAACCGTTTCCCTCACCTCTGCGGCTTCGGAGCTTCCCCTGGGGGTCTACACCTCCGATGTGGATTTCGTTAACGAATCCACAGGCACCGGGAACACCACCGCCACAGTTGTGCTTGTGGCGGGCCAGGCAGGTGTGATCTACAGCTGGAACATGGACAGTGATCCCGGCTGGACCGCCGACCCGGGCTGGGAATGGGGTCAGCCCCTCGGAATGGGCGGTTCCCACGGATATCCCGACCCCTCCTCGGGGTACACCGGTTCCAGCGTGTACGGCTATGATCTCGAGGGAGACTACCAGCCCAACCTTCCGGAAAGGAACCTCACCACCGGAGCCATGGACTGCTCCGGCCTCTACGGCACTCAGCTCCGTTTCCAGAGGTGGCTTGGCGTCGAGGGCAACCAGTACGACCACGCGTACATAAGGATATCCACCGATAACGAGACATGGTTCACCGTCTGGGAGAACGGCACCGAGGAGATAACCGACAACGAATGGAGCTCCAGGGTCTTTGACATCTCCCAGTTCGCCGACGCGGAACCGGAGGTATACATAAGGTGGGTCATGGGAACCACCGATCCCGGCTGGGAATACTGCGGCTGGAACATCGACGATGTGGAGATATGGGCCGCCGGGGCAATGTCCGTGGAGGGGGGAACCCCTCCGGAAACATTCTCCCTGGGGTTTGCCGGGGTGAATCCCGCAGTCAGCTCCACGGCGTTCAGGTGCTCCCTTCCCGGCGAGGGACTGCTTACCCTTCAGGTTCACGACATCACCGGCAGGGTGGTGAACACCATATACAACGGCACCGTTCCCGCCGGCAGCATCGATATACCCTTCAACCTCACCGACTCCTCGGGGAACAGGCTGCCCGCCGGGGTTTATCCCGTAGTAGCCTCGGGAGCAGGCCGGACAGCCGTGTCCAGGCTGGTCGTTCTGGGTAACTGACAATGAAGCCCGGCGGGGAACCGCCGGGCAACCACCCTGAAAGGAGCTCTCTTGGCAAGGGTACTTCTGGTTAACCCGCCGTCGGCGATAGATGTTTACAGCAACAGCAAGATAAGGGTGGCCATAACCTCCGCCCCCTTCGTTACACTGGGCGCACTGGCCGGGGCGGTTCTCCTCGACGGCCACGAAGCGAAGATTGCCGACCTCATGATAGAGGCCAGGCCACTGGATGCCTACCGCGACATACTCACGAAGTGGAAACCCGACTACATAGGAATAACCTTCACCACCCCCCTTGTAACCGAGTCCATTGCCCTGGCGGCAACCGCTAAGGAGCTTTGCCCCCGATCGGTGGTCATTGCCGGAGGAGTTCACGCCTCCACACTGCCCGAAGAGATTCTTAAGGATACGGGATTCGATGTGGTGGTGGTGGGCGAGGGGGAGAACACACTCAGGGAGATATGCCTTGGGGATGCTCTGGAGGATATTCGGGGAATAGCGTACATGGAGGAGGGCAGGCTGAAGCAGACCCCCCCCAGGGAACTCATAGCGGACCTCGACGAACTGCCAATGCCCGCCTGGCAGCTCTATGACCTCCAGTACTACCGCTCCCCCCGTATAGCCTCCCGGAAGAACCCGGTGGGATACATGGAAACCAACAGGGGCTGCAACCACCACTGCACCTACTGCAGCCAGAACATTTTCGGCCACAGTGTAAGGGAGAAAAGCCCCGGCAGGGTGGTGGACGAGATGTTCAGGATGCTTGAGCTCGGCTTCAACGACATCCATATAAAGGACAACAACTTCACCGCAAGCATAGACAGGGCCAAGGCGGTCTGCAGGCTTCTCATCGAGAGGGGGTTTCCCGCTCCCTGGGCGCTTCCCACAGGGGTGAACGTACACGATGTGGATGCCGAATTCTTCCGCCTGGCAAAGCGATCCGGCTGCTATCAGGTGGCCTTCGGCATAGAGAGCGCCTCCTCCGAGGTTCTGGGGAATGTGGGAAAAAGGCAGGACATAGAACTGATGCGCAGGGCGGTGAACATGGCCCACGACGCCGGAATAGAAACCGTTGGCTTCTTCATGATAGGCCTCCCCGGCGACACCGAGGAAACACTCCGGGAAACCCTGAGATTCGCATGCAGCATACCCCTTACCTATCTCAAGGCCTCCATGACCCTGCCCTTCCCCTCCAGCGCACTGTTCCGCCAGATAGAGCGGGAGGGCAGGATAAAGAGCAGGAACTGGGACATATACAACTTCCACTGCACCACCGAGGTATGGGAGCACGAGAACCTCTCCTGGGAGACCATCCGGAAGTACTATGGCCTCTTCCACAGAAAGTTCTACTTCAGGCCCTCCTACATCTGGAAACGGTTCTGGAGGGACATCCGCACAGGATACCTCTTCGACGACATAAAGGCCGTGCTTTCCAACAACTGGGGGGACTGACCGTTGAAACGGGTCCTCCCACCGGTACTTCTACTTCTCCTTGCCGCCGCGGCTGCTATATGGCTGTTCCCCAGAATAACAATGAAGCAGCTCACAATAGTTACCGTTCCAAGGGGAGCGGTGTTCTATATAAACGGAGTTCCCGGGGGGCTTACACCGGCGGTGAGGCTGGTCCCCTCCGACGGAATACACCTGTCCGCCGCCAGAGACGGCTTCTTCCCCAGGGACACCCTTCTGGAAGCAACACCGGACACGGTCTTCCTTCAGCTGACCCAGGGATGCCTTCTTGTGGTGAACACCATACCCACCGACTGCCATGTGGAGGCGGGCAACTTCTCCGGAAGCTCCCCATGCTCCCTCGTCATCCGCCCGGGCAACCCCATAGAAGTAACCGCCAGGGGCCCCATGGGGCTCTCCGTTACAAGGACCGTCAATGTGCTTTCCTCCGATGTGAAGCTTCTGAACATCACCGTTCCCTTTTACTACACCGACACCGACGCAGGAATGGATTTCGTTGTGATCCCCAGGGAGCTGATGCCCTTCGCAATGGGGCCCATGACAGTGGGGAGGGACGAGGTCACCGCCGGGGACTTCGCGGCCTTCATGAACGAGATGGACCCGGGCCTCCTCAGGGACTCACACACCATACGGGGGAGGACCCTTCTCATGGACAGCATACTCAGAAGCAACTGGAACGGCCCCATTTCCTTCAATGAAGACACCACCGCCTACTCGCCCCTTGCGGGTATGGAGACCCATCCGGTTACAGGCGTTACACAGGAGGGGGCCGCACTCTTCTGCTCATGGCTTTCTGAAAGGTCCGGAAGCGGCCTTGAATACAGGCTTCCCGACCCGCTGGAATGGGCCATTCTCGCCGGGCCCGGGGCGGATCTTCCGGTGAACCTCTCCGATGAGACAGAATCGATCCTCGGAAGACATCCCGATATCGACGATGGCTGGCCCCGGACCGCCCCCGCCGGAGCCATGGGATACAGCGAATGGGGTCTTGGTCACATGGGGGGCAATGTCTGGGAATGGACCTCGGAAACCGGTATGGCCGCCGGGGGCAGCTGGATATCCTCACGGCAGGACTGCAGGCCGGATGCGCTGATCGAGCTGGATGAAGCCCTGGGCTATCCCTTCACCGGATTCAGGGTGGTTGCCACGGGAACGCCTGAAAGTATTATTCAGGCAGACCACAATCGGATGGAGATGGAAAGATGAACAGAACCATACCAGGCGGTCCGCTGAATCCCGTTCCTGAAATGCCCAGCATTCCGGAGATGATACACAGAACCGCCAGCAGGATCCCGGACACCATCGCAGTTCGTGAACCACTCGAACCGGGCAAGTTCCGCTCCATCAACTATTCACACCTTGCCGGCAGCATGGACTGGCTTGCCAGGGGAATACTGGAGCTTAACCCGAAACCCGTGGTGGGAATCGTTGGAAGGAACAGCATATCCTGGTATACCGCCTATCTTGCAACCATGAGGGCCGGGGGTATCGTCGTCCCCATCGACCCCGCCCTTCCCGAGGCGGACATGCACACCATCCTGCATTACTCCGGGACCAACCTCATCTTCCACGACACCGAGTTCACCGACTGGTTCCAGGGGCTGAAGGATGTTCAGTCCGTTACCATGAACTCAGGCTTCGAGGATGTGAAAACCACCTTCGAAGGTGTTCTCAGGAGCGGCAGGCTGAGCAAAGGAGAGCTCCCCGCCTCCTATGATGTCAACAGGGTGGCGGTGATAAGCTACACCTCGGGCACCACCGGCACCGCCAAGGGCGTGATGCACTCCCAGAACTCCATACTCACCAATGTGAAGCAGATCATTAAGTTCGTGAATCTTGACGAAGCCGACACCTTTCTCAGCGTTCTTCCCGTGCATCACATGTACGAGGGCACAGCAGGTTTCCTTCTGCCTCTGTCCATGGGGGCCCAGATAGCCATCGTCCATGGTCTTCGCTACATTGCCGACGACCTTGTAACCACAGGGGCCACGGTGGTACTTGCGGTTCCCCTTGTCTGGGAAACCATGTACCGCAGGATAATGGACAAGATACGGAGCGGCAGCCTGGGCAAGGCCAGGCTCGGTTTCGGCATGGCGGTCTCCTCCGCCGGGGAAAAGATCGGAATGAAGGGGCTCAGGAAGAAGATCTTCGGCAAGGTCCACGAAAAGTTCGGAGGCAGGCTCAGGCTCCTCATATCCGGCGGGGCCGGCATAGACCCCGTGGTGGTGGAGGGGTTCGAAAAACTGGGGTTCAAGGTACTCCAGGGCTACGGCCTCACTGAAACAGCCCCGATCATCAGCGTGAACAGGATAAGGGCCAACAGATACGGCAGTGTGGGACCGGTGATCCACGGAATGGAATGCAGGATAGACGAGCCCGACGGCACCGGCACCGGAGAGATAGTGGTACGGGGCCCCAATGTGATGCTGGGCTACTACGGCGATCCCGAGGCCACGGCTAAGGTGCTCTCCGATGACGGCTGGTTCCGCACCGGCGACTACGGCTACGTGGACCCCGAGGGCTTCCTCTTCATCACAGGCAGGAAGAAGAACGTCATCATAGCCAAGAACGGCAAGAACATCTACCCTGAAGAGATCGAAACAAGGCTGAACAGGTTCAGGCACATCAGGGAGTGCGTTGTCTTCGGCAAGGCCTCGGAAACCAAGGGCGAGGAGATATTCGTGCTTGTGGTACCCGACCGCGACCTCCTCATCGAAGAGGCCGAGAGCCAGGGCAGGAAGATAACAGTTGAAGACGAGGTCCAGGCCATCCGCGACGCCGTGAAGCGGTACAACGCCAAATCCGAGATACACAAGCGGATAGCTGGATTCCTCATCTCCGAGGACGAGCTTCCGAAAACCACAACGAAAAAGATCAAGAGGAACACCGCCCTGAAGGAAGCCGGCGTTACCCCCGGCCGGATCTTCAAAGCCTGACCCCGGTATGGCGGGACGCAGGGCCAACAGCGCGTACATGCTCCTGGGGCAGATAGTCGGCAAGGCCGGGCTGTTCGCTTCCCTGATGATCTATTCCAGGATATTCACCGACGGTGAGTTCGGTGAACTGCTATTCGCCGTGGCGATCTCCCTTATTCTGTTCTTTCTCTCTGATATGGGAGCTTCACTGATAACCACCAGACGACTGGTGATACCCCTTAAGACCGATGAGTACCTTTCTTCCGCTCTTACGCTGAGAACCATGCTCACCGCGCTGAGCGTTGTTGTTCTATCTGTTGTCGCATGGACAGCGGGGTATTCGGACACACAGACGAAGCTGCTCTTCCTGGTCTTTTCGGGTTTTGTACTCGACGGGTATTTCGAGACATTCTACGCCCTTTTCCGGGCGAGGGACAGAATGGTGTTCGAAGGGATGGCAAGATCTCTCCAGGGCCTCCTGGCGGTTGTTCTGGCCCTGATGATAAAGGAAAGGGGGCTCGGACATCTCTGGGCAGGGGCATCATACCCCATCCGCTCCGTGCTGCCCTTCATCCTCTGTCTGGCCGCCTCGATCAGAATGGCAGGCTGGAGGTATCTTCGCCCTGCAGGTGTTTCCAATGCCATGGTGCTCCTCAGGAACTCCCTTCCCCTGGGTTTGATGGGTTTCATCCTCGTGGCCGCCCAGCGTTTTGACAACACCCTTGTTAAGGCCGTCCTCTCCGACTCGGCGGTTGCCGCATGGCAGCAGTGCTACCGAATGTTCGAACCTATGGTGCTTCTGGTGGCGCCAACCCTCCTGCCCGGCGCTCTCTTCGCCGATCTCTGCCGGGCTGAAACCGCGGGCTGGCCCAGGGTGAGGGAGCGAATAAAATGGATGACCGAGGTGTTCACGGTCATGGCCTTTCTGATAGTCATACCGTTCTTCTTTCTGGGAACGGATATACTGAGAGTGGTCTGGGGGGGTGATTACCTAAGGAACCTGTCATACATGGAAGTGCGGAACTCTCTGCGGGTTCTCATGCTGGGTCTGCCGGTCACCTATGTGTTCCATATCTTCCTTGCGGTGATACTGGCCCAGGGCAGACAGAAGCGAGTCCTTCTCCCGGCGGCGGTATCCTTCGTGATACAGGTGACGGGTCTGTATCTGTTCCTGGAAAGGTACGGCATTGTCGCCGCCGCGTTGATGCAGCTCATTTTCATCTCAGCGCTGACCCTCTGGCTCGGATACAAAGCCTTCAGGATACACGGGTCCACCGGATTCGCAGCCGGTGTTGCCAGACCTCTCCTGGCAACTGTTCCATTCATCCTCTCGATGACACTGCTTGAAGAGTCTCCTGTGATTGCCACCGGGGTTTCCCTTGCTGGATTTCTCTGTGTCTGGCTGTTAACAGGCGGGGGAAAGGCCGTCATTCACCCGCCGGCGCTGTGCGCTATCTATTCACAGAAAAGCGAGTAGTAACGTAATTCGATGTATCTGCGAATCGACAGAAATAGAGACCATCTGGAACAGGAGTTCCTGATGCGTCTCTAAGATCCCATCGGAACAATGTTCCATTTTCTGCTTCTATTGTATCAATGTAAAGTTGCCTTCCATAAAGGTCATAGATAGTAACCAAAGATGTATCGCTACCCCCGGTCAGCTGAAGAAGAAGTTCTGAGTCAGTTGGATTAGGTGATAACATACTGGCCGAGATTGGAGTTGGATCCATGCCAACATGCAAATGAGTATCGGTCGAACTAGCAGAACGTTTATTTATAAAATTGCCATCGTAATGAGCAGTTAGATAGATATTGCCGGATGGTTCACTATCTGTACCAAGGTGGTCTAGCCAAGTAACGAATACAAAGGTACCGGTATCAATCGTGATTGTTCGCAACTCCCAGGCAACCAAAGGAGCATCTGCAGCACTAGCAGGGTTAAGCTTAAAAATATGGTATCCATCATTATACCACCGAAAATTGCGGTCTGTATTTTCCCCGTTTTCGCTGAAGGGATTGAGAAAACGGGAGAGATCCATTACTCGAAGTCCGTCGGTACCATTTGCAACAAACAAATGGATTTTGGGATCACCTTCGACGGACTGATAGCAGTTGACACCGATCCCAAAAACGAAGCCAGGAGCATTCTGGTTGGGTGAATACCCACTGCTGGGTTCACCGGATCCCGAACCAAACCATGAGAAATCATCGTTGCTGGAGGGCGAATACTCGCAGTGCCGAGTGTCGTTATCCCACTGCCAGACAAGTATTGGTGCGCTGGGAACACTAATGTCATAGACAAGCACGCCAGAGCCAGCGTTGCCTACAAAGGCCAGCTTTGCTTCATCATTGCAATCATTAATGATAGCCGCCCTGTGGACATCCCCCAGATAGTTACCACATTTAAGCTTGTTGTTAACGACGTATACATCATCACTCCAAGCAACTTGCGGAATCCGTAGCCAACCTATTATTGGGTTCAGCATAGAATTACTACATGGATCCCAGATAACTGAACCACCAACATGACACGTTGTAAGTGCAAGATTTGAAGTGTCATAGTTGATAGAATAAGTCTCATAGGCACGAGCAGGAATATCATAGTAAGATGAAGCTGCATATGAGCGATTACCCAATGTAATACTACCATAAGTAGTAAACTTTGGTCCGGTTAAAGAGTATGTATTAAGAATAGCAGGATATATATCACCAGCAATGCTTAAAGAATAGTTATAAGTATCATTCTGGAAAACATAATCAACCGGCAATCCACTGTCTAAGCAGTTATAATAACGTCTGTTTTCCAGATCGAACACTGATACGCCTCCGGTTGCACCGCTAGCTGATCTTAAAGGTGCGACCAGGCACCAATGACTATCTTGCGCATTAGTTGTCGGCATATGAATAAAACTAATGTTGAATACGTGCAGGTTTCGGTCGAAAACTAAATCTTCAATGTGAGCAAGATCGCCAGATATGGGATCAAAAACGTAAAGTTTAACATACTCGTTACCCATGCTAACGGCGACAAGAGTATGAGGAGAAGGAGCAATGGCATTATCAGGTTTGTATAAAACGGTTTCAACTGCCATATGACCAGCACCGAATCGAGTATCACCGGAATTGAGTAATTCAGAATCTAAAAAGCTAAATGCATCTGTTGCACGAGATACATTACTGATCAAAATAATGAATGCTGCAAAACAAGCTTTGAACATTGTAGTACTCCCTACATGCATGATTGGTATAGGTTCCCAACACAGTATTATGCAAATAACATTTTGCTGTACGCATCATGTTCAAAGCACATATAACAAATAGTGCTCATTGAGTCAATCAAATGGTTGCGATATAGCACATATAGGAGACAGATTAGATTTGTAGAAAGCAGTTTTAATTAGATATGATTTGCTCGAACTTCAGAGCCAGAAGCTGGGGAAAACGCTTGAGGAACCGCTGATGAACGGTTCTCACCGAAGCTCTGCCTGTCTTTCGGCTTTCGATAACGCAGTACATGAAGTGGGAGATGCCCTTTTCCCTCTGCAGAGCGAGGTCGAGCTTCAGATTTGTGTATTTCCAGGCGTGGAGAATAATTGACAGTCCGTGTTTATCCGCGATCGGCAGAAGGTTCTCCCTTAGAATGTCCCTGCCCTGTATGATCGGCGAACCGGCCAGAACGGCTGAATAGCCTCCATTGTTCAGACGGGAACCCAGCCCTTCCATGATCCTCAATGGAATATCGAGCCCCAGCTCGCCGCCGCCGAAAGCATCCATGTTCCTGGCTGAAACGCTTTCGCTGGGCATTGGTACATATGGCGGATTCGCGATGATGACATCGAATGAACCCTGAACATTTTCATACAAGTCCGATTGGATGATCTCAATACTCCCGATGTCATTGATCTGTCTGGAAGCTTCGGCATAGGCTACCGCTCTGGGATTGAGTTCAGCCGCTGTAATGCTCTCGCTTCTGTCCAGCATGTTGTAGGACTGAATTGAAGTTCCGGCGCAGAGGTCAAGGGCCCTGCGGGCCTTGAAGCCCCCTTCGAGACGGCGGTGGACGAAATCAGTGAGCAGGGTAGAATCCCCCCCGAGATATACATAGAAGTCCGTTCCCCGCCGGGCTCCCTCGTCGGGGTCGGACAGAAACAGAAAGTTCCGCCAGGGAACGAATCTGACCGTGCTGAGAATGCGATCATTCTCAGAGACCGCGATTCCAGCCTCCAGCAGCTCATTCAGAAGATCCTTGCCCAGAAGGGATTCACACCCGGGCCCGGGGACGGGTCTGTTAAGGAAGAACAGCCTGTAGGCCGTCTTCAGCCTTTCTTTTCCCCTGAGGAATCTGTCTGCCAGGAAGTCCGGCATTGCGGTGGGTTCAAAACAGTAACCTGTTCTGTCCGGCAGATGGAACAGCCTGTGGAGTTCAAGGATCATCTTCCATTTGGGGCGTCTCAGAGAAGGAATGCTCTGAGTTGAGAGGTATCCAGTTTCCCGGAGGACCGTTGCGGTCCGCCGGAGAACAGCCGTGCGGGTCAGTATTTCGTCTGGATTCATCGGCGGAATATACTTGCCGTCCTCACCGGCGGACAACGGCTCCAGGCGGCTCTGCATGGCGGAAAGCTCCCGCTGCGGTTTTTGTCCTCCGGGAACAAAACCCGCCTCCCCGGTGTCTGACAGACTGTGACAAAGGCCGGCGAATGGGCTATCTTTCATGTTCCCGCAGGTAAGGAGCATAGTGAAAACAGCGCTAGTTTATCCCAGGTTCAAGTGGTTCGAGTACAACGGGCTGGCGGAACCCCTGGGCGTTCTGCATCTGGTGAGTTCCCTCAGGAACTCCGGCCACACGCCGGTGTATCTCGACTACTCGTTCTGTTCTGAAATAGATGAGCTGGATCACCTTGCCAGCGGATGCGGGATCGTTGCAGTGGCCATATCCGCAGCCGCCAAGCTGGAAAGGGCCTCCTTCGTTCTGAAACACCTCAGGACCGTTGTTCCCGATGCCCTCTTCGTTGTGGGGGGTGCGTATCCCAGCATTTTTCCGGGGCATTCCATCGAAGGGACCGGTGCGGACTGCGCGCTGGTGGGTGAGGCCGAGGAATCCATAGTCGAGCTGGCTGGCAGGCTTGACAGGGGAGAGGACCATCTCTCGATGGAGAACCTTGCCTTTTTCGATTCCCGGGGAGAACTCGTTCAGAATCCAAGAAGACCGGTCAACGGCACCATAGACACCATTCCCTTCCCGGCAAGGGATGTGGTGGATTACGATTCCTACCTGGCCCGTGGAATGGCCGAGTACGGCATGGTGACCACCCGGGGATGCCCCTTCAAGTGCATATACTGCAAGCCAAGCACAGACATGATATACGGCGGCGGCATCAGATACCGCTCGGCCGTGAATGTGGTGGAGGAGATAGCAGAACTGGCCTCCCTGAGGAAAACCGATTCCCTGCGGATTTTCTTCAAGGACGACACCATAACAATGCATCCGGTGAAATGGTTCGAGGAGTTCAGGGACCTTCTGAGGAACGCCGGAATCAAGCTGGAGTGGCACTGCAACAGCCGTGTGGACACAGTTACCAGGGACAAGATAAGGGTCATGAAGGAGAGCGGATGCCACTGCATTTCCTTCGGCGTTGAGAGCGGCAGCCAGAAGATCCTCGATTTCTACAGGAAGGGAACCACCCCCGAGCAGGCCATCAGCGCCTTCAACTGGTGCCACGAGTTCAGGGTGGAGGCCACCGCCAACCTTATGATAGGGTTCCCCATGGAAACCGACGAAGACCTCAGGCTCACCTACGAGCTTCTGAAGAAGCTGAAGCCCGACGACATCATAGTTTATTTTTCCACCGCCATCCCCGGCAGGTACATACACGACTGGGCGGTGGAGAACGGCTACCTCGCCTCGGATACCAATCCCGAGCTCCTCGACCCCGCCAGGAACAGGGCACACGAGGTGATGAACATGAGGCTTCCCAACATGACCGTCGAGGATGTCATAGGCTGGAAGCACAAGATCGAGAAGTACAGAAGCTGGAGAAAGGTAACCAGTTTCTCCAACATCCGCAGATGGGCTGGGGAAATGCTTTCTGAACCCGGGCTGGCTGTCGGCAAGGCCCGCAGGGTGCTCAGGGGATTCTCCGGACAGGGCGACTGACACCCTCCGCCTCTTCCAGTTTTGCTCACAATATTGTATACTTACCATTGGACAGCCCCTACATATGGCATTTCCGGCCCTTTCACTGCCGGTGTAACATCATGTGGGGCATGGGGCATAACCGCAATCAAGATATGGTGGTATTATGGGTGGAGACACCTCGGTGAAGTACGACGAAAGCAAGATCAAAACCCTCTCGTCCATCGAGCACATAAGGCTGAGGACCGGAATGTACATCGGCCGGCTGGGCGACGGGTCCAACATCGACGACGGCATCTATGTGCTTCTGAAGGAAGTTATAGACAACTCCATCGACGAGTTCATAATGGGGCACGGAAAGCGCATCAGGGTGAAACTCAACGGCAGCTGCTGCTCAGTCCGGGACTATGGCCGGGGCATTCCCCTGGGGAAGCTCCTCGAGTGCGTTTCCCAGATTAACACCGGGGCGAAGTACAACACCGATGTGTTCATGTTCAGCGTTGGGCTCAACGGTGTGGGCACCAAGGCGGTGAACGCCCTTTCAGAACACTTCATGGTATGCTCCCACCGCGACGGCAGCTCCCGAAGGCTTGTATTCAGCAGGGGAGAGCTGATACAGGACGAACAGTCGGAAACCACCGAGAGGAACGGAACCTATGTGGAGTTCGTACCCGATCCGGAAATATTCGACGGCTACACATTCCGCGACGAGTTCATAGAAAGAAGGCTCCAGCACTACGCCTTCCTTAACTCCGGGCTGAAGATCCAGTACAACGACAAAACATATCAGTCCGACAACGGCCTGAAGGACCTCCTCGAACACGAAGCCGGGGAAGAGGCCATCTATCCTGTGTTCTATCACCGGGAAAAAACCCTGGAGTTCGCCTTTACCCACACCTCCGCATACGGCGAGAGGTACCTTTCCTTCGCCAACGGCCAGTACACAAGCGCCGGGGGTTCTCATCTCTCCGCCTTCAAGGAGGGGATACTGAAGGGGGTAAACGCCTACAGTTCCGAAAAATTCACCGGCGACGACGTCCGCGACGGCATAACCGCCGCCATATCCATCAAGCTGAAGGACCCGGTGTTCGAGAGCCAGACCAAGAACAAGCTGGGCAACAGCGACATAAGGCGGGACATCGTTGCCAGGGTCCAGAGCGAAATAGAGCAGATGCTCCACCGCGACAGCAGCCTGGCAGACCAGCTTGTGAACAAGGTCAGGGCAAACCAGAAGCTTCGCACCGAGCTGCAGATAGTTCAGAAGAAGGCCAGGGCCCGGGCGAAGCAGACAGCCATAAGGATCCCCAAGCTGAAGGACTGCAAGATACACCTTGGAAGCGGCCACGACAGGGACGAGGAAAGCTCCATTTTCCTCACCGAGGGGCTCAGCGCCGCGGGAAGCCTGGTTGCATCCCGTGATGTGTACACACAGGCGGTCTACGCCCTGAAGGGCAAACCCCTGAATGTCTACTCCCACAGGCGGGACACGGTGTACAAGAACGAGGAGATCTACAACATAATGCGGGCGCTCAACATCGAGGGCGGTGTTGAGGGCCTGAGGTACAACAGGGTCATCCTTGCCACCGACGCCGATGTGGACGGCCTGCACATAAGGAACCTCCTCATGACCCTCTTCCTTCACTTCTTCGAGGACCTGGTGCTTAACGGCCATCTCTACATACTGGAAACGCCCCTTTTCCGCGTGCGCAACACGAAGGAAACCATCTACTGCTACACCGAAAGGGAAAAGGAAGATGCCCAGGCCTCCCTTGGGAAAAAGGCCGAAGTAACCAGATTCAAGGGACTCGGGGAGATCAGCCCGAAGGAATTCGGCCAGTTCATAGGTGAGGACATCAGACTGCAGAGGGTGGGGATCGACCGCCTTGCGGATGTTTCCGATATGCTGGAGTTCTACATGGGCAGGAACACTCCCGACAGAAGACAGTACATAATGGAGAATCTCAGATGACCGGGCTTAAAAAACTGTATGAAGAGAACTTCCTGGATTTCGCCTCCTATGTTATCAAGGAGCGGGCAATTCCCGATGCCTCCGACGGCCTGAAGCCGGTCCAGAGAAGAATTCTCTGGTCCCTCCGGGAAATGGACGACGGCAGGTTCAACAAGGTTGCCAATGTCATAGGACACACCATGAGGTACCATCCCCATGGAGACCAGTCCATAGGCGCCGCCCTGGTTGCCCTGGCCAACAGGAACTATTTCATCGACCGCCAGGGGAACTTCGGAAACGTCCTCACCGGCGACGAGGCATCCGCCCCCAGGTACATCGAGTGCCGGCTCACACAGCTTGCCAGGGATGTGCTCTTCAACAACGACATAACCGATTTCGACCTTAGCTACGACGGCAGGAACAAAGAGCCGGTCCTGCTTCCGGCCAAGGTCCCCGTGGTGCTTCTGCTGGGCGCCGAGGGAATCGCCGTGGGTATGTCAACGAAGATCCTTCCCCACAACTTCAACGAGGTATTGAGGGCCCAGATAGCAGCCCTTAAGGGCGAGGACTTCATTCTATATCCCGACTTCGTCCAGGGCGGCGCGGTGGATGTCTCAGGCTACGAGGACGGCAGCGGCAGGGTCAAGTGCCGGGCCCGGATCGAAAAACGGGGGAACAAGAAGGTGGCCATTACCCAGATACCCTTCGGCACCACCACCGAATCCCTCATCGCCTCCATCGAGGGGGCTGCGAAAAAGGGCAGGCTGAAGATATCCAGCATCGACGACTTCACCGCGGAGAACGTTGAGATAGAGGTAACCATTGCCCGGGGAGTGTCCTCCGAGGAGACCATTCAGCAGCTCTTCGCCTCCACCGACTGCGAGGTGGTTCAAACCGCCAACATGATGGTGATAATGGACGGCGCCCCGGTGGAAACCACCGTGTCCGATCTCATCCGGTACTCCGCCGGGATGCTGAAGACCATTCTCAAGCGGGAACTCACACTGGAGATAGCCGGCCTGCAGGACAGGCTTCACTGGATGACCCTCGAGCAGATCTTCATAGAGAACAGGCTCTACAAGGCAATAGAGGAATGCAAGACCCTGGAAACCGTACGCGATGCCGTTCTCCAGGGGCTGGAACCCTTCCTGACCAACTACGACAGAGAGGTAACCACCGAGGATGTGGACAGGCTCCTGGCCCTGAAGATAAGAAGGATAAGCCGGTTCGACATCGATTCCCACAGGAAAGAGATGGGCGAGATACAGGCGGCCATGAAGGTTGCCGCAAAAAGGCTCCGTGAGCTCACCCGCTATGCGGTGGAGGTGCTGGAGGGTTTTCTGAAGAAGTACGGCCGCCTTTACCCCAGGCTCACCTCCATCGAGGAGTTCACCGACATCGACAAGCGTGAAGTGGCCATAGCCAACCTCAAACTGGGCTACGAGCGGGAAACCGGTTTCATCGGGACCTCGGTTAAGGGTGATGTCTCCTGGAATGTATCCGAGCTGGACAGAATTCTCTATTTCCTCGCCGACGGCACATACAGGGTGGTCCCCATGCAGGAGAAGCTGATGATGACAGGAAGCGTTCTCTGGTGCGGTCCCTGCAGCCGCGAGAAGCTCTTCGCCTGCGTCTACCGCGATAAAAAGACCAAGATCGCCTTTGTGAAAAGGTTCAGCATCGGAGGCTACATACTGGACAGGGATTACAGCTTCATTCCCGAGAACAGCGAGGTGATGGTTTTCCTCGACAGGCAGAATGTCCTCCTCGACTACTGGTTCGAGCGGAAGAAGAGAATGAAGACCAGGAAGGGGGAGACCCTTCTGGATGACATTGCCGTAAAGGGAGTAAGGGCAAAGGGCGTTCAGCTCTGCGGGAACCGTGTGGTCTCCACACTGAAGGCCATCGAACTCCAGGACGAGCCCGATGAACCCGAGGAACAGGAAGAACCGGAAGAACCGAAAGAACAGAATGAAAAGGGCGAAGAGGAAGAGACAAAGGCCGAGCCCAGAAGATCAATCGAGGAGATAAGCGCCGACGCCGAGGCCCTGAGGAACAGAATGAGCAACATTCTCAAGAAGTTCGAGGGGGATACGCCGGACCTCTTCGGAGACGACGGGTGAAAAGGCTCAGGAACTCCGCCAAGGCGGTGATAATCAGGAACGGAGAGCTTCTCGTGACCGAGAACCGTTCCATGGGCACCGTCTGGTACCTTCTTCCAGGGGGCGGGCAGAACCATGGTGAAACCATCACCGATGCCCTTATCCGGGAGTGTCTTGAGGAGATATCCATCCCTGTGATCCCAAGGGACCTGCTGTTCATAAGGGACTACATATCAAGGAATCACGAGTTCGCCGCTGAAGACGCCGATGCCCACCAGGTGGAGTTCATGTTCCGGTGCGAGATACCCGATGGGGCCAGGGCTGCAATGGGCGGAACCCCGGATCCCCTGCAGACAGGCATTGCCTGGCTTCCCCTGGAGAAGATAGAGGAGTTCAGCCTCTATCCGAAGCAGCTGAAGGAAATACTCAGGAACGGCATTCCCGAAAACCATCCGGTCTATCTGGGTGACATAAACTGAGGAGGACAATGGAGTGCAAGAAGGAGAGGAATCTCAAGAACTGCAACTGCACCTATGACCCCTGTTCCAGGAAGGGCGTCTGCTGCGACTGCATAGCCTACCACCTCCGTATGAGGCAGCTCCCCGGCTGCTGTTTCCCCGACGGGGCTGAGAAAACCTGGGACCGCTCCTTCGAGCACTTCGCCCGGCTGGTGGAACAGGGCAAAGCTTAGCGTTTCCGCCTTCGAAGCCATAGACACAGCAGCGGCAGAACTGCTATCCAAAGTGGAACAAGGGCCCAGAGCCTTCCCGAAAAGATATCGTAGTCCTGAAGCAGGGCTTCCCATGAATGCCCCGCAACCCAGTGGCCGAACCCGAACTCGAAGAGCACGGTAAGCAGTAGCCACATAAGCCCCAGCCCCAGGGCCTCCCTTCTTCCCGATGGTACCCTCATTCCAGTGAGCACCCAGACGAATCCCAGGAAGAGAAGCAGGGCGATCAGGGTGGAAACCTGATGCCCTGCCAGTTCGCTCATGTAAGGGCCGTATCCGTAGACCCGAAGCACTCCGTTCAGTATGCCGACCAGGGCCATCAGGGGCCATGCCAGCAGATAGAACAGGAAGGTGTTCAGTTTCACTATAGCTTGGAAACCGCCTCCAGGAGATCCTTCGCCGGATCCCCCTCCACCGGCTGGAATTCCTCTCCGGTAATCATCTCGAAGAGAGTTATGTACCTTGATGAAAGCTCCACCACCAGTTCTTCCGGAGCCTCGGGGAGCACCTCGTCATTGTAGGGGTCGCAGTTGTCACGGAACCAGAGGCGCAGGAATTCCTTGTCTATGTTCTTCGGCTCGAGACCGGCCTTCACCCTCTCCTCATAGCTCTCAGCAAGCCAGTACCTGGAGCTGTCAGGCGTGTGTATCTCGTCGATGAGGACTATGTTGCCCTTCTCGTCCCTGCCCATCTCGTACTTCGTGTCAACCAGTATGAGCCCCCTGCCAGCGGCGGTCTTCACACCGAAGTCGAAAAGCTCCATTGCGATTCTGGAGGCTTCATCCCAGTCCTTCTGGGACATCAGGCCGCTTGAGACTATCTCCTCCGGGGTGATTGACTCGTCGTGGACCTCGCTCTTGGTGGTGGGGGTTATTATGGGAGAGTCAAACTTCTGGTTCTTCACCATTCCATCGGGAAGCACGTTGCCGCAGATGTTCCTGTCTCCCTTTTCGTAAAGGGTCCAGGCGCTGGTGCTGCTGCTTCCGGTGAGATAGCCCCTCATAACGAACTCCACGGGGAAAACATCCATTTTCTTACCCAGTGTGGCATTGGGATGGGGTATGGATATCACATGGTTGGGCACTATGTGCTCGGTCTGGCTGAACCACCAGGCGCTGACACGGTTGAGCACCTGGCCCTTGAAGGGCACCGAGGCAAGGACCCTGTCGAAGGCGCTCTGCCTGTCGGTGGTTATCAGAAGCAGCCTGTCGCCCAGGTCGTAGATGTCCCGGACCTTGCCACGCTTGCATTCGCCTATGCCCAGGTCCTTCGTTTCCGTGAGGCAGTTATTCAGATTCGCTTTAATTACAGTTTCCTTCTTCTTCATTGCTCCTCCAAGGGTTATGTCCACGGGAAATCCATACCTCTAACATAAAGAATTGAACACAGGGTCCGCCATATGGTTATATTTCGCCTTCCCCCACAACAGCTAAGGAGTTTTCATGACCACAGCGGAAGAAAGAAACCTCACCTGGCACCCCCAGGCAGTTCGCAGGGAAGACCTGGAGCAGCTCAACGGTCACCGGGGAGCCACCATCTGGTTCACCGGCCTCAGCGGCAGCGGTAAGTCCACCGTGGCGGAGTACGTTTCAAGGATACTCCACGCCCGTGGCATTCGCACCGCGGTGCTGGACGGCGACAATGTGAGGCACGGCCTGAACAGGGACCTGGGCTTCTCGCCGGAGGACAGGACCGAGAACATCAGGAGAATAGGTGAAGTGGCCAAGCTTTTCACCGGCTACGGCATACTCAACCTGGTTGCCTTCATAAGCCCCTACCGCACCGACAGGGACAGCGCCAGGGACATACAGCTCAAGGGGGATTTCATAGAGGTCTATGTGGACGCTCCCCTTGAAGTGGTGGAGCAGCGTGACCCCAAGGGCCTCTACAAGAAGGCCAGGGCGGGGATCATTCCCAGTTTCACCGGGATCAGCGCCCCCTACGAAGCCCCGGAAAAGCCCGAGATCCATCTCCACACCGACACCCAGTCCCCTGAAGAGTCAGCCATGGAGGTCGTTGTGGCCCTGGAAAAATTCAAGATAATCCCGGAGGAATAGGGCTTGTTCTTTCACAGAAGAGCGGTTCCGCCTGTAATAGCGGACCGCTCTCTTTTCAGGGTGCCCCTTTCCCCGGACGAAAAGAGCGCCTTCAAGCTTCATCTGTTCAGTCAGGTCCTCGGGGCTGTGGCCACCGGTGTGATACTAAACCACGACTATATCGCCACCAATGGCCTTGGCGCCTCGGTGGTCCAGATAACACTGCTCACCATGATCTGGCCTGTCAGCAACCTCTTCAGCGTTCTTTCAAGCCACTTCATAGACAGCTCCAACCGCCACTCCACAGCTATCTTCATAGGGGCGGCAATGCGGCTTCCCATTGCACTGATGTTCTTCTCCTCCAGCGTGAACCTCATGCTTGGCCTTCTATTCCTATATTTCGGAAGCAACAGCCTTGTTCTTCCCGGGCAGAACGCCGTGATGCGCAGCAGGTACAGGAAGGGGCACAGGGGACTTCTCTTCGGCTGGTCCATGAGCGTTCTGAACCTCTTCGCCCTTCCGGCGGCCATGCTTGCCGGAGCCCTTCTCGACGCCGACTTCGTTTTCTACAGGTGGCTTTTCCTGGTGGAGGCTCTAATGGGTTCCGCCCAGGCGGTGGTTATGGGCTTCATGGCCAGGGGAATGAAAGACCCGGTGGCAGTGGCGCAATCCAATCTCAGGGATTTCTTCACCAGCCTGAAGAACGTTCTGAAGACCGACAGGGAGTTCGTTCTCTTCGAAGCCTTCTTCATGACCTACGGCTTCGGCTTCATGAGCATACAGCCTGCCATACCATTCTTCTCCCAGGAGGTGCTGGGCCTCTCCTATGAACAGTACGCCATGGCCAAGGGCGTTCTGGGCCAGATGGGGCTTCTGGTGCTGGGACCATTCCTCGGCGCAAGGATGGACAGGCTCCACCCATTCAGGTTCACCGGGGTGGTGTGCCTAATCCTTGCGGGATTTCCCCTTGTGCTTGTCTCCAGCAGCCTTGTTCCGGTGCTTGGAATACCCCTCTTCTACATAGCATGGATCTTCTTCGCCATAGGAATAGCCGGGGTCAACCTTTCATGGAACATGTCCAGCATGTACTTCGCCCCGGAGGGAAGGACAGCCACCTACCAGGGCCTTCATGTTACAGCCACGGCCCTCAGGGGCTTTCTTGCCCCGGTGCTGGGCAGTGTGGTAATGACCTGGCTGGGCTACACCGCGAACTTCCTTCTCTCCTTCGGATTCTTCGCCGCCGCAGGCATCCTGTTCCTTCTCCACTACAGAAAAAGATGTGAGGCCGGCCTCATATGAAAAAAGGGGGCGGCCGCAGCCGCCCCCAAAGCAATGGGCCGTTCTAGAAGTTGATTCCGCCCTGGATGCCTACCCACATGTCGTCGAAGTCGACGAAGTGCAGCTTGGCGCTGATGTCAACATCTCCCGCGGCCATGGGAACGATGATTCCCGCGCCGAGGTATCCGCCGACCTCGCTTTCGGAGTCGTCTGCGGAATATCCCGGACCCTCGACTTCGGTCTTGACGATGTCGAGTTCGAGACCACCGGCGGCGTAAATCCTTGAGGAGTAGCTTCTGATCCCGATTGTGACAGGAATGATGCTGCCGGAGTAATCATAACCCTCGAGCTCTTCACTCCATTTCAGCGGGGTGTAGCCCACTGAACCCTCAACAGCCACCACAGCCATGTGGTAGATGTACTGTCCGCCGAAGTAGAAGTTGCCGTCGAAGGCATCTCCCGCGTCTCCGGTTGGAAGCCAGTAACCCACCTGTACTCCGAATTCACCGAATCCGAAGGCGGCCGCCGCAAGAACAGCCATTACTATAAGTGTTCTCATATTTTCCCTCCTTTACCGTTAGAGTGTTCGCACTGAATATGTACCCTTAACACTATCTTAACCAGTGCCAGGGCAACTGAACAGGTATATATGAAACCCATGGCTTTAATGTCCACTGTCCCGGAGCAGAGTCTTAACTTTCGAATTCGCCTCGGGGTACCAGTTTCTTAGCAGGAGAAAGTTCGAAAACTATTCAATACGGGGTGCGAAATGAAAACAAGAACTACCTCAGTTGTCTGGGGTGGTGATTATTCCGATGTCTCCACGGAGTTTTCACTGGTGAAAGGTTTGAATATGCGAAACAGCTCAAATTCCGATACTGCGGAAGTGAGGCATAGTTCTTCATTCTCAAGGTCGGTTCTTATTAGAAAGCCTTCTCCATCGTTGAAGCTTACAACTCCCAGAATAACATCGGTTTGATAAGAGCCGGTGTTGTCTACTCCTTCTCTATATTCGAACCTGAGGATACCCGCAGTCTTCGTAATAAATCCAAACCTCTGACGCATCTCCTGAGATATGAATGCATCCTGTTCTGGAATGAACAAGTACTGTGAGTCGGTGATACTCAGTGTTCCGATGTGCACAAAATTGACATTGCTGTCCCCAAAATAACCATCGAGAACTTCCCAGTCGCCTTCAAGTACATTCAGGGTTCCAGCGTCATCAGCGGCAGGTATCGAAAGTATTGCATGGAGCAGTGATATTGCAGCGATCGTTAGAAGCATTAGTATCCCCCCTGGGTTCCGGTGCTTTCGAAGTTACTCCTGTGCAATATACAACAAGGGTTTGATGCAGATAAAGGCAGTATGGGTTATCAGAAACTGTTCTGTACTCGTTAGGTATTCCAGGTGGTCCAAAGTGTTTTCTGGGAACACTGTTCCATATCCAGGGATAGGACGTCTAGAGGTTCCTGAGGATACTAACGTGAACTGAAGAGGTTAAATTGTTGTTTCTTGTTCTTGCAGTTTTCTTGTCTGTTCCTGAGACTGATCTGCTTCCATTAGATGAGACTGTAAACCTGAATCCGGATATAATTCTCGGTGATGAGGTTGCAGAATTGTTCGAAGTGTCTGAGTTTGTCTTTACAGTTAGAAGTGTTACTCGGCGACTTTCCATGCTTGGCTGGATATCCGAAAGGTACGATATAGAAATCGGGCATGAATTAAAGGGAGATCTGCCTGAAAACACAGTGTTTATGTACACCTTTCCCTGTGGGATGTATTCAAATCAGTTATCATCTCTCACTGAAGGAGAAGGACTAGTTGTCTTTGCATCAATACTGAGTTCTCCGGGAAGCATGGAGGGTCTCCGTTCCAGTCTCGGTACTTTGAGCGTGTGTTTGTATACTCCGACTTTGAAGTGAAAGAAAGTAACGGAATTCGTGAGATGAACACCGCTTCTGGAAGTGAAGTTTCTTTGCCGGAAGAGTGCCCTTTGTTTTGTCTGACCGGTTTTGCAGAGTACTAAAGGTCTTCATAGGAGAAGATAGTCAACTGACTGACTGGAGAAGGCAGCTCCAGTTCCATAAGCATCCACAGGGGTGCCAGGCCCCATTTACAAAATAGTTCGAAAACTGTCCAATACGGGGTGCCAGAAGTGGTCAGTGCTTGTAAGCTTCTAGACGGTGTCTTACCCTGGTAATGAGTATTGAATCATCAAGGATGGTGAAAACCACTCGGTAATCCCCAACACGGTATTTTCGGAAGCCTGAGAACTTACCCTTTAGTTCCGGAAGAGAATCGGCAATATGCGGTAGCTCTTCAGTAATGAGCTTGAGAACTCTTTCAGCATCGCTTCTGTCGAGTTTCTTCAAGTCCCTGGAAACAGAGTTCTTGAAGGTAATGCTACAGGCCAAGACTCTTCTTCATTTCATCGAGTGAGATGACCTTATCTGTTGGATCCTGGAGCCTATCCAGAGAAACCTGAAGATCAGCCATGTCCTCAAGGTAGGCCTCAATTGCCTTCTGTATCAGATAGGATTTCGACCTGTCTGTTTCTTTGGCAATTTCTCCCAACTCAGATGCAATTTCATCAGAGAGCCTTACTGATATTGCAGTGCTCATTCTACCTCCTGTACGTACTGCTGTGTATTCTATTGTAATACAATATACTACAATCAAATCACCTGGCAAGCCCCTTCTCTGGTTCCATCAGCATCCAATACGGAGTACCTATATGAAAGAGTCCTTTATACTCCCCCATGTACTCCTTAACAGGGAAGTACCATCGTGTCCGATGATTACCATGTCCCCCATAGTCCAGTATAGATAGCTGCTCCAGAAATCTCCGCCGTTAGTCCAATGGTATACCCAGCTGTTCAATTCAAGTGTATTGTCCGGTAGGAGTATAGTCTCTGAGATGAAGGTAGTGTCCGTGTATGAAAACAGCAAACCGCTGGCTTGCATTTCGTCATAAAAGAAGATGTTCGAGTCTGGAGTTAGGGCAGTTATGCGCAATTCAAAACCGCTGCCGCAACTTGACAAATTTCCATTGAACTGCCATCCGCTGTGCATTTCAATAGTAATTGAATCTACTTCAGGGGGAAAGATCAGCATACCACTGTCCGCCCAGCCAACGACCGACCACCAAGGATCTGAAACGATGAGATGATTATAGAATGAATTTCCTGTTGAATGCGGTGTAAATACAGCGGTATCCCAATCCCACTCTGCTCCCAACTCAGTAAAAGGATATGTCCATACCGTATCGCCAGAAGCAACAGCACTGGCAATCAAGAGAAAACAAATATGTTTCATGAAGAATAGATAGCAGCGTCGAGGAAAGAAGTCAACTAATGACATACATGGCTAAATATAATTAGGGCCTATACCCGCTCTCTGTTGCGATAGAGCTTATACATAGATTTTAATAGCATCCAATACGGGACGTAAAAGAGCCTTAGAACGGTCAACGCTCATGGTTCTAAGAGTATCCACTACAGGGTGCCAGACTTTATACAGCACACAGTGCTCTGATTCTGAATTTATAGTTTTCGAGCTTTCTGCAGGTGCTGACAGTCCATGTGAAGTGATGAAACCGCGCCTGGTTTTCTAGGTGACTTTATTTTATGTCCATTATTCGCTTGTACTCCTGATCCAGAGAACCAACTGGCAGTTCCTTCAGCAGCTCAATGAAGTATTCCTCGAAACTCTGTTCCGCAGACTTGGGGAATTTGCCGAAGTAATCGAAAAGAACCACCGACAGCATATGAGAGCCTCCGTCATGTTCGGCAAAGTACTTCAAGGGATCCTTTTCCAGACCTGTCTTGTGACAGATATGGATCGCCATTGCCTCCACGACATTTTCTTCGATAAAGCCAGTCATGGTATTGTAACCGAACCTGGGATCCTTTGTCTCAAAGGCATACTGCAAGAGAGGATCTTTCCCTATTCCGTCAAGTTCAGTTTCCAGATGGTTGGCATTATATGGCGGGTGGAACATTTCATGCACGGCAATTCCCAGTGAAGCTTCCATGGGAAACACCACATCCGTAATGTATCTGGGACCACATAACTTGATTCCGTGAGGCGCAGCAAAGGTGCACAGATATACAGTGACGCTCTCAGGAGCACTGCCCCTCCCAAGCATCAGCTCGATCTCCCCGTCCAGATGGAAGGTGCTGGTATAGGCTAGAAACCTACGCTGTTTCTGTTTTATCTGGGGGTGCCTTTCATCTTTCCAGTACTCACGAAACCCGATGTTTTCAAGCTCATCTATCAAAGGCAGCAATGTTCCGAAAAGCTCTGCCTTGGCATCCCAGGTATCTTCATTGTAATAGCTGTATCGGCTGAAGCTTTCTCTTAGCAGCTCCGTATCAGACAGCATGCGAACAATGCTTCTTCTCTCGAATCGCGGAACGGCTGAAACCACAAGACTCAAAATAGGACCCAGCATCGTGCTACCGTTTTTCTCTACTGAGTTTTCGAGGCTTTTCATGGCAGAGGTGCTTAAAAGTGGCCTGAAACGCTCATATATTCCCCTATGCCAGTTCGTATACAGATCGCTCCCGGTAAGGATGTTAACGAAATTCAGCAGGTCTAGATTGTAGGAATAATGAACTTTGAATCGCATGGATGAACTCCCATCTTTCTCTATTAAAAAAAGAGAACATTTACTCGCTTCAGACTTACAATCACATTGGCATCCAAACAGGCACAGGCAACAACTGGATTACTTTTCCCTACCGTTCAAACACAATTCGTATTCACCAAATACTGCTGTTTGCTCTGAATCATGCCGGCATGTATTGATCTCGTCAACACCGTTACAGGCAATTCCGAACAGGGGATGCAGGTTCATCACCTATGCGGTGTGGTGGTTGGGCAGGGAATACTGCAGACCCTGGCTGAAAAAGCTCTGAAAGCGTTCGGCATGACCTGCCTGTAATTCCTTCTAGATCAGTTCGAAAAGCGTCCACTAGGTGGTGCCTAACTCTATTCTTGAAGAGTTCACAGTGAGAACCCCATTTCTTGAAAACTATGGTTGCCATTTTCAATTTTGCAGATAAGCAGCCAATCGGTTTCGATATGGCATTCCCGCCTGCCTGAAGCAGTTTCGATCATATCCAAATCAACTCACCGATAAAACAACTTCTTTATTTCAAACGAGTTGGAGCAGACCAGGATGCCAGGTACTTATCAGTGAAATGGAACTCATCATCACTGGAACAGTATACTCTACTAAATTGGTCAGAAATTATGCTGACCATAGAAAGGAGAATCTCCAATGAGAGGGATTGCAATGATACTCATGCTTGGTCTTGTTCTCGTTGCAGCAGTTCCTGCCAGCGCCAGAAACTGCCGAAGCGGAATGGGAGATTCAATAGGAATGATGGCCGGCGAAGGCTGTATTTCCAACAGTGAGTACCGACGAGGTACCTGCAATGGAGCCTGTAGTTGCCGCCTTTCGGTGCTTCCTCTTCTGGACAGCATAGATCTCTCAGAATCACAATTGGATGAAATAGAGGAAATCCTTGCTGATGCTGATGAAGCAGTACTGGCTGCCAAAGAGGATGCCGGGCTTGCTGATCCGTTCATAACGGTGTTTGCCTCCCCGAGCTTCTCTGTATCTTCCCTGGAAGATCTCGCATCCAGGAGTGACCTGCTCAGGGAGGAAATTGAAGACATTCACAATGAAACCCTTGTAAGCATCCACGGCGTGCTTACCGGTGAACAGCTTGCTGAGCTGGCTTCACTGGCTGAAGAGAATATGCATGATGGTGGCCGTGGGATGGGTAGACACGGTGGTAATCCCTGCGGTGCTTTCACCGGCAGCCGCTGCGGAGGCAGCTGCCGCTAAATACATGGTATCATTTGATTCTGACCGCCGTGAGGAAACGGCGGTCAGTTACTCTAAAGGCTGATCCCGAGTTTCCGCAGCATGAAAAAGAGAAGGTAGTAGAATCCCCCGGTGACACTCATTGATATGATCATGCTCAGATAGAAGTTCATTCCGGACTTAAGCAGAACAGGAAGGATCAGGAACAGAGCCAGAGAGGGAATGACAAGCCAGAAAACGCTTATCGAAAGTGTTGCGACCTTCAGAAGGTCTTTCGTTTCTATGTAAAGCCATATCATGGCCATAACGGAAATCAGCGGGATCGACGCAAGAAGAGCTCCCAGAAAGGAGCTTTTCTTGGAAATCTCCGAGATAGTAACGACAAGAATGCTTGTGATCAATACCTTCATGACAAAGAAGCCCATGAATCTCCTCCCGATGGAGCTCAATATACGAGAACACTTCAAGAAACAGAGCTACGGAACTATTTCAGGAGAAAATAATACTATTTAAGTAGGAAATAGCAAGGAAGACTCAATGTCTAACAACACGAAACTGCTTCTGGTGCTTCTGGGAGGGCTGCTTATAGGGGCTCTTTTCTCCGATTACGCAAGATTCGGCTTTTTCAGCTGGAACGGTCACTCGCAGGGTCATCATGGCCGTGGATATGGAAGAACCACCAGCACCGATCATCCAGAGCAAGCAGGAAGTTGCTGGGGAGATACGAACTGAGAAGAACCCGCTTGAGCTGTGGCCGTGAAAGCGCTGAGCCAGTATTCTGTGATAGCCGAAAACAACTCTCTATTGACACAAAGAACCTGAAGACATCAGCAAGATACTGTTTGGGAAGTCCCAGCCATGAGATCCTGAAGTATTCCGCTATCTGTTGACAACATACCAAACAACAGTCATTTTCCTTTCAGGAGAAAAGCCAATGATCAAAGGACTGCATTATTCAATTCTGTTTGCTGTCTTATCATCAGCGATTGCTGATTCTTCAACTCAAACAGACTGGTCAGGTGGTAGTGGAGTTTGGGGACCAGTTTCATCTTTTAACGATCAATATTATTACGGCAACTCTATTGACTGTTCTGTATCCGGCAGCGTTCGTCTTGCTCCCGCTGTCATCTTCCATCTTGCTGATTCACTTTACAATGGAGCCAACTGTGCCCGGTTCGTTGACATTGACGGAGATGGATATGTGGACATTCTGGGTTCTGCTATGTATGGAACAGTAACCTGGTGGAAGAATGTTGATGGCTCAGGTACTGAACTGGCAGCATATCCAGTTTCCAGTTATTCAGGATTTTCTTCAGCACACACGAATGACATGGACATGGATGGAGATCTTGATGTTATTGCATGTTCCTGGTATGCAAAAAAAGTATGCTGGTGGGAAAATCTTGATGGAGCGGGTGTGCTTTGGACTCTCCACAATATAGACAGCAACTACATCTCTGCACAATCAGCTCGATCTGCAGATATTGATGGAGATGGAGACCCGGATGTAATAGCGTCATCCTTCTTCAATGATGCATGCAACTGGTGGGAGAACACCGACGGCCATGGTGAGACATGGGTTAAGCATACCGTACCTGGTTATGCCCACGGAATCAGAACCGTGAACCCGGTCGATATCGATGGTGATGGTGATATTGACATAATTGGAGCCCTTCAGCCTGAAGATGCCATTGTATGGTGGGAGAACACCACAGGAACTGGCTATTCATGGGTTCAACATGGAATTACCGGATCATTTCAGGAGCCCTGGGATGTATATCCTGAGGATATAGACGGTGATGGCGACATGGATGTAATAGCAGCCGGACATGCTGTTTGCTGGTGGGAAAATCTTAACGGTTCCGGTACTGACTGGTTTGAGCATGTGGTCGTGGAAGACTACACCGGAGCGACAGTGATAGATACAGAGGACTTCGATAGTGATAATGACATGGACATTCTGGTAAACTCACAAGGCGGATCTGGCTCTATTTCATGGTGGGAGAATATCGATGGTGAGGGTAATTCCTGGATCGGGCATTACATCACGAGTGCAATATCCTCTTTTGTTTCTGCTGGAGACATCAACTCCGATGGGGATATCGACATTGCGGGGACATCATATCAGAATGATATCATTGCCTGGTGCGACCTTTCCGCTTTCTCCGACGGCATTTTGGAATCGAGCTGTTTATATCTTCAGAACGATCCCGGATGGGGAGAGCTGAACTGGATCTCACTGGAACCATCCGGAACTGATGTATCTTTCCAGGTGAGGTCTGCGGATTCCCCCGATCCCCAGGATATGGGGCCATGGTCTGATACACTCAATACACCCTGTAGTCTTGCCGGTCTGCTTGACGAGAGTGACAGCTACTTTCAATACAGGGCCATACTGCAGTCTGCGACTCCTGATGAAACACCTTCATTGAATGAAGTGACAGTATCCTGGGAATCCCTGGGAATCAACGATGGTGATGTCGAATCAGAAGAAGAACCGACACTCCTTGCGAATCCATGCGATCGCCCTGAGATTTCATTCCAGCTGATCAATCAGGAATCTGTTGAGATCTCAGTTTTTGATCTGGCAGGAAGATGCATAGTTCAGCGTTCATTAACTGAATATGCTGCTGGAAAGCACTCGATTGTGCTTGACGATATGAATTCTGGGATGTTTTTAATCTGCATTAAAATTGGTAGTTCCGAATTCGTAAAACCCTTGATTGTAATTCACTAAGCGCCCATAACCGAGAGAATGGTCCTTAGAGTGCTGTCCAATACGGGGTGCCAGCGATGATCCACTCAGTGCGGTAAGGGAAGATGCTGCGGGAGCTATTGCGCTATGCCCGTTTTCAGGCAATGTTTCAGTTATGAAAACCATTGATTGCATGAAACAGAGCGGGGAAAGGCCCTGACGTTGAAATCAAAGAGAACTGGTTCCCATGAACAGCTCACTGTTTAAGGCTTTGACATTGTTCGTTTTTCTTTCTTCCTCGTGCACATACCGCCACTGGGTTAAACCTGATGAGGTGGATGTAAGGGAAAGTGAAACGGTATTCAGGGCGGTAACACAGGACGGAGACACTGTCTCATTTGCCGGGTCCAGTTTCATTGAGGGAGAAAGGAATCACCTTACAGGCGTATCAGGGAATGAGTTCGTCGGACAGGGCGGTATCCGCAGTGAAGGCACCATTACCGGTGTGGACAGCAGCGGCAAAACGATTTCCCTGCCCGAGGAGGATGTCAGCGCGCTGGAGATCCCGGATAGAACTGCCATGGTAGGGACAGTCTCTCTGATGTTAGTCAGCATTCCCGCTGCTATCATCGTGCTGGGCGCTGTGTTCAGTAACCGCTACCATGGTTCGGTGTTATGAAGTATCCACTTCCTGGTGCCGGCCATGTGTTGCCCCCTGTCTGCTGACGGAGCCGGTGGTCTCTATATAACCTTCGTGGATGATTCCGAGATGGGATTCGAAGTGGTCATTTTCCACAGGACAGGTTAGAGCAATACCGTTTGCCCTCCAGGGCCATTTGGTGTTCTCTTCTCAATGATGTACCAGCGTCAGCCTTTTGCAATGAAGCCCATGGAATTATGATATCCGCTCAATAATGGAAGTGAGCGAAAGACACATGAGATCAAGAATTCCTGTGCTTCTCCTGTATGTTATTTTGGCAGTTACCTTTGCGTCCATTCTTTCCATTTCCATGGACAGGCACTTCGAAGAAATGGTCCTTGAACGAATTGAGTTCAGAGGTTGGGGCGGGCATACACTCGCCAGGGTTGTTTCCCCGGTCATTGTCCTTCTTATCAGCAAGACAGGGTTTTCAGCAACGACTTCAGCCTTCATATACATCGGAGCCAGCACGATGCTTCTGTTATTAGCATACTCAGGGTATCTTGAGCAGGGGACAGCAGCAGCACCGGCTTCTTCCAGCGCGCTTTCCGCACTGATACTGGTTCCCATGGTATGGAACTACTCGATTCTGAGTTCTGCCCATTACATCGATGATGTTCCGGCGATCCTGTTCTTCGTGATGGGGCTGAAACTGCTTCATAACAGAACTCCCCCCCCCCCCTGCAATTTAATCTGCTTTTTATTTTTGCGGTCCTCAACAGGGAAACGGCGGTCTTTCTCGTTCCGGCAATGATCGTACTGGAACTGGGTAAACGAAAACTGCTTCCGCTGATGGCCCACGGCATTATCCTTCTCGCAGTGGCATTCCTTATCAGATGGGGAATGATCCGCTACCTGAGTGCAAGCCCGGAAACATCCACGGCAATGTTCGAGAACCACTTCAGAACCAATGTCTCCTTTCTGTTCACCATCTTCAGGGGAAACCTGCAGGCTTTAAGAATGCTGATGACATTCGGCGGACTCTGGATATTCCTTCCCTTCTGCTTCTCGAAGGCAACCAGTGAGTCAAGGAAGCTTCTTGTACTTCTTCCCGTTTTCTTCATGGGCATGCTGGTGGTGGGGAACATGAACGATGAAGCCAGGATATTCAGTGAAATGATACCGGTGGTGACATCTGTTATCGCGTCGGCGTTCCTGCAGAAAGCCGCTTAGCCGCCAGCATGACAGGATCTGATGCAGATGGGAGTATGCTCCGGCAGCTTCCTGACTCAGGGAATCACCGTCGATGGTCTGAAAGCCTGTCCCGGGATCAGGAACAAACGGTCATGCGGGAGAATAATATATCTATCACGGTTTTATGAACGGAGGCCTGTCTTGCCATTGCTTGTTTTTCTTGTTTCTTACGGATTCGCCGTTACCGACTCCCTTGTCCCTGAACAGTCTTCTGTTTTCGATGTTTCCGTTAATGAGACCCTGGCACTTTCCTATTTCTATGAGAATGAGCTTGACGGGCATCCCCATTACTCCCTTCTCTTCTCCGGAGGACCATTGTTCTGCTCCAGTGACTATTTCGAATCCGCCACCTGGGGCTGCGGGCTCAATGCTGAACTGAGAAGGTACAAGTTGGAGGGTTCTTCCGGCTTTTTCATCTCAGGTATTGGCGGAGCTGCTCTGAAATGGTCGGATGGGAAGGTGCTTGAATCCATTTTCACGGGCTTCAAGTTCGGATGGAAATGCAGTCTTGCAGAAACCGGAGCAGGGCTTGCCCTGGAACCCGGTATGGGCGCCGGGGTGATGCTTGAGAACACTGGGGATGAGTATCAGCAGGGGGTTGAACCGGAACCCTATGTCAATTTCGGGCTGAGCCTGATGATCCGGTGACTTTCCTTTGTTACGGAAAGCCGCTGGTGTGGTTTTTTTGTGAGAGGCCCCCGGCGTTCATGTGAACACCGGGGGTGTGTGCCTTCGTTCAGAACTGGTTCAGAACCTCTTCGTCGGCTATTTCCGGGATGGTGACCTTCATCAGGGGCTCCGCCTGCATTGCCTGCTTTATGGCCCAGATGGCGCCATCGTTCCTTGCCCAGCTTCTTCGGGCAAGGCCGTTGCCCACATCCCAGCTGAGCATGGACTTCGCCCTTTTTTCAGCTTCCTTAGAACCGTCGAGGAGCATGCCGAAGCCTCCGTTTATCACTTCTCCCCAGCCGACGCCTCCGCCGTTGTGGATGCTTACCCAGGTGGCTCCCCTGAAGGAATCGCCTATGACGTTCTGAATGGCCATGTCCGCGGTGAACATTGAGCCGTCGCCTATGTTGGCGGTTTCCCTGTAGGGGCTGTCGGTGCCGGAGACATCGTGGTGGTCCCTGCCCAGGACTATGGGGGCGGATATCCTGCCGTCGGATACCGCTCTGTTGAATTCGGTGGCCAGGGCTATCCGCCCCGCCCAGTCGGTGTAGAGTATTCTGGCCTGGGAACCCACAACCATTCTGTTCTCCTCGGCCTGGCGTATCCAGAGCAGGTTGTCAAGAAGCTGCTGCCTGTTCTCCTCCGGGGCTTCATCGGCCATTTTTTCAAGTACGAAGGCGGCTATCCTGTCGGTCTTTTTCAGGTCATCGGGGTTGCCGGAGGTGCAGACCCATCTGAAGGGGCCGAAGCCGTAGTCGAAGCACACCGGACCCATTATGTCCTCCACGTAGGAGGGGTAGGAGAAGGTGCCGTCTGCCTTCAGAATGCCCTCGGCCCCGGCCCTGGAGGCCTCGAGGAGGAAGGCGTTGCCGTAGTCCCAGAAGTGCATTCCCCTGTGGCACATGGTGTTGATCGCCCGTACCTGCCTTCGGAGGGATTCCTTTACCCGTTCCTTGAACTCCTCCGGCTGGTCGACCATCATCCGGTTGCTTTCCTCGAGGGTGAGCCCCGCCGGGTAATAGCCACCCATCCAGGGGTTGTGGAGGCTGGTCTGGTCGCTGCCCAGTTCGATGGTGACATGCTCCTGGACGAGTTTCTCCCAGAGGTCCACTATATTGCCCAGGTAGCCCAGGGAGAGGGGTTTCCCCTCCTTCTTTGCCCTTTTTATCCTTGCGATGACCTTGTCGAGGTCTTCCTCCACCTCCTGGAGCCAGCCCTGCTCGTATCTTGTGTTGAGGGCCATGGGGTTTATCTCGGCAACGACGCCTATGGCTCCGGCGATCACCGCGGCCTTTGCCTGGGCTCCGCTCATTCCCCCCAGGCCGCTTGTTACGAAGACCTTTCCCGCGAGGCCGCTCTCACCGGTTTGCAGGTACTTCCTTCCGGCGTTGAGAAGGGTAATGGTGGTGCCGTGGACGATGCCCTGGGGGCCTATGTACATGAAGCTGCCCGCGGTCATCTGGCCGTAGCTGGTTACTCCCAGGGCGGCCATTTTCGTGTAGTCGTCCTGGCTTGAGTAGTTGGGTATGACCATTCCGTTGGTGACCACTGCCCTGGGGGCGTCGGGGTGGGAGGGGAAGAGGCCCAGGGGGTGGCCGGAATAGAGAACGAGGGTCTGCTCTTCGGTCATTTCCGAGAGGTACTTCATTGTGAGCAGGTACTGGGCCCAGTTCTGAAACACCGTTCCGTTCCCGCCGTAGGTGATGAGCTCTTCCGGGTGCTGGGCCACCGCCCTGTCCAGGTTGTTCTGTATCATGAGCATGATCGCCGCTGCCTGGGGGGTTTCCGCGGGGTACTCCTCGATGGCCCTGGCCCGCATCTCATAGGCGGGCCTGAACCTGTACATATAGATCCTGCCGGTTTCCCGGAGCTCCTGTGCGAACTCCGGGGCCAGGGTTGCGTGCCACTCCTTCGGGAAGTACCTGAGGGCGTTCTTCAGGGCCAGCCTCTTTTCCTTTTCCGTGAGGATGTCCGGTCTTGCCGGGGCCCTGTTCACATTCTCCATCGGGGGGGGCATGGGGGGGATCTCAGAGGGTATGCCCTGTCTTATCTGTTCCTTGAAGGTTTTCATGTTTCCTCCGGTTCCTCGATTGATATTTGATGACCAAAGATACAAAAAAACAGCCCCTTCGTGGCCCTTTCCCTCAATTGCTTCCCGGGCCCGCCCCTTGTATAAATCATACATTACCCCGTATTGACTTTTCAGGAGGCAGAAATTGAAAATACTACTGTTGATCTTCGTGGTTGTTTCGGTTGCTCTGGCTGGAGAGATACACTCACTGATGCATTTTACCCCCTCATCCCCTTCCCGGGCTGAACTGTTTGGAAGACTGGGCTTCGATGTGGTACAGGTTTATTCCGACGGCTCGGCGGATTTCGTGGCCGGACCCCATGAAAGGGCCCTTCTGGTCCAGCATGGCCTGGTAGCTGAAACCCTTATAGCAGACATGGCCGGGCACTACAGGGCCCTGAACGGCACGGGCCGCTCCATGGGAGGTTTCCTGACATATACAGAGGTCAACTCCTGGATCGATTCACTGGTGGCGGCCAACCCGTCCATCACCAGCGTTTCCTCCATCGGCGACACATACCAGGGACGCCCCCAGAGGGTGGTAAAGCTCTCGGTGAACAACACCTTCGGCTCCGACGACCCTTCCATGGCCAACGCCTGGTACGACGGCCTCATCCACGCCCGGGAGGGCTCCGCCATGAGGAACGTCCGCTACTGGATGATGTGGCTCACCTCGAACTACCAGCGGAACGGATACTGCGGCTACCAGGCCACATGGATCCTCGAGAACCGCGAGATATGGTGCCTTCCCATGAACAATCCCGACGGCTGGGTGTACAACGAAACCCAGTCCCCCGGCGGCGGAGGCATGCACAGAAAGAACATGAACTGGACCGGCGGAGGCACAGGCATCGACCTTAACAGGAACTGGTCCGTGGCCTGGGGTGGAGAAGGTTCCAGCGGCTCACCCACAGCTGAGACCTACAGGGGAACGGGCCCCCTCTCCGAGCCCGAGACCGCCAACATCGACGCCTTCTGGCAGCAGTGCCCCCCTGCCCAGATGCACTCCACCCACGCATACAGCAACGCCCTTATCTACCCCTGGGGCTGGACCGACGACCCCACCACCCACGCGGCTCAGTACACAGCCCAGGGTGAGATGATGGTTCAGTGGGCCACCGGAGAGGAGCACTATCCCTCGGCGCAGTTCTACTACGCCTCGGGGAACACCCGCGACCACTCCTATGGCCTCTACGGCGCCATGAGCTGGAACCACGAGACCGGGGCGTCCTTCGCCGGCTTCTGGCCCTCGGCCACCGAGGTGGTGAAGCTCTCCAGGCGCAACCTGAGAAGCTATCTCGTTTCGGCCTGCCTGGCGGGCTGCCCCTACGACCCCCACGAACCGGGAGTGCCCGTTGTGGATCCCATCGGTCCCGTAACACCGCCCTTCACAGTTGACTGGACAGATGCCGCCAACGCCTCCTCCTACGCCCTCCAGAGGCTCCAGGGCTATCAGGTCCTGGTTGATGACCAGGGCGACAGCGGACCCTTCGACAGGGTCAACTGGATAATGACGACATCGCAGTACCACAGCTCTCCCCAGTGCTATCTGTCCAACGGCACCGGCACGCTGACATGGCAGGAAACCGTTACCATCCCCGAGAACGGCGGAGGCAGGATCAGCTTCTGGTCCATGCAGAACATCTCGCCTGAGAGCTATCAGGGCGCCTTCTCATACAGCCCCGACGGCGGAGCGAACTGGTACTACCTGCAGACATTCGGCAGGAACGACATGACCTGGCGCTACAACATACACGAGCTCGACGAATTCCAGGGCGAAACACTGATGTTCCGCTGGGAGAGCTACGGGTCCGGTTCCGTGTGCAAGCTCTACATCGATGACATCAGGATAGATGTCTGGGATTCCAACACCATACACGCCGACGGAATTACCGCTTCGGAGTACTCGGTAACAGGCATAGCCGACGGCGACCACTGGTTCAGGGTGTGGGCGGTGGACGATTCCTTCGGCCCGGGCTGGGCCTCGGAACCTGAGCTGGCCCAGGTGGGGGGCTCCTCCACAGAAGACTTCAACCAGGGACTTGCCCCCTCGGTGTCCGGTCTGGGTCTTGTAACCCCGAACCCTGCGGTTGCCTCTGCTGTAATACCGGTGACAGCCGCCCCGGGGGACATGGCCGGTATAAGCCTTCGTGTTTACGATGTTACGGGAAGGACCGTTGCAGATCTCACATCCCTTGTGCCTGAAAGCGGTTTCAGGAATGTTCTCTGGGATGTCAGCGGTGTTCCCGCGGGGGTTCATTTCGTAAGGCTGGAGGCTCCCTCGGGGGTGTCCACACGAAGAGTGGTGGTTTCCCCGAGATAGCCCGCGAAAACAGAGGGGGGTAACGGCGGATGAAACTGGAATGCACACAGTGCGGTGCCCGTATTGCCGTTACCTCCCCCGACGCCTTCGCGAGCTGTACATACTGCGGCGCCAGAGCGGTGATAGAAGGCTTTTCCGGAGCCAGCTACTACCACAGGCCGGTACTCACCGACCAGGACGCACTAAGGAAGTTCCCCCCCGGCACCGCTGCTTCTGTATCCCTCTACTGGTTTCCCTATGACCCCGACAGCCTTGCCGGGGTCTTTACGCAGCCCTACCCGGAGATGGAGAACTACACCCCCCCATCGGCTGACAGAAGGGTCTGGGACAGCGGATCCGCCCTGGGCACCGTTATTCCGCCGGACCCTGACCTGACAGGGGAGAGGGGTGTTATCTACCACCCCTTTCTTGTGGTCATGAACGCCTCTTCCGGCCAGGGAACCATGGTGGACGCGGTGAGCGGCGGCATTCCCGGCGTAGTCCCGGCGGCTGTGTCCTCCGACGATTTCAAGCCCCTGGAGGAATCTATGAAGGCCTTTTTCCGGGGTGTGGTCCCGGCCCTGGTTATCTTCTTCCTTCTCAGGGGTGTTTCCCTTTTCTGGGCGGCGGTGCTCGGGATGGCAGCGGCCATTTTCATACCGGAACTGTACCCCCGGATCAGGGGAGGTGACAAATGAGCGATCTTGTCACCCTCTCGTGCCCATGCTGCGCCGGGCTTCTCGAGGTGAGCGAGGGCAGCACCAACACCGTGTGTTCCCACTGCGACACACCCCTGCTCCTTGGGGGAGCGGTGAACAGATACATACTCCCCGCCGGGGTGGATCCCACCGGGGCTCTGCGGTCGGTAAGGAAGAAACTGGAGGAACTGTCCGGCGGCGTTTTCCCAGAGTGCCGAGTGCAGAAGCCCTTCCTGGCCTATGTGCCATTCTGGCTGATGACATGCAGGGTGGACGGATATGTGTTCGGAGCCAAGCCCGTCTACCGGGAACGGAAGGTTAAGATCGCCCCCGAGGGTGATGACGGCGGCGGCCATGGCACAATAGTAAGGACCATTAAGCAGAGGAAGGGCATTCGGGCGGAGGAGCACCAGATAAGCAACGGCATTGAGATGATAATCAGCGCCGCCCGCCTTGAGCCCCTGGGTATTCCCTCCCTTGGCGCAAGATCCCAGATGGGCCTCTCCGGCATGGCCCTGGGCCGGTCCGGCGAGGGGCTTCCCCTCGAGGTCTTCGATTCCGGCAGACTCCCCGAGGGGGCCCATGTGGTGGACCCCACGGTTCCCATACTGAAGGCCCGGGAGGAGGCGGAGGGGTATGTTGCCAGGCTGTGCGAGGGGGTTGGAGTGGGTCTTGAACAGCGGTCCATGTACCTGGCTGTTACCGGGGTCCGCGAACGGCTGGTACACTATCCCCTGTGGACCGTTGACTACTCCCTGGGGCGAAGAACATTCAGGACCGTGGTGGACGGCTTCAGCGGCCAGGTCCTGAAGGGCACCTTTCCCGCAGACTCCCGGCACTGGAAAAGGGTGTGCAGGGTCCTCGGAAGCATCTGGGCGGGTCTTTTTCCCATCATGCTCCTTTTGCTGTTCTCCCGGGCCATTACCGTCGGTCCCGTTCTGCTCGTTGCTTTCTTCATGCTGTGGGGGCTGGGAGCCCTTTCTGCAAGGTTCCTCAAGCTGGCTTCGAAACACGGTGGAATGGACAGCCACATATGAAGATAACCAGGCTTGTCTGCCGGGGCTGCGGCGCCCCTCTTTCCGGGCTGGGAACCGACAGCATCTTCATCTGTTCCGTGTGCGGCAGGGGCTTCGCCGGTGGCGGGAACGGCCTCGAACCCCTGTCCGTGGAGCACAGGGCTCTGCCCGGTTCCGGTATCCCCCTGCCCTTCTGGAGGGTAAGCGCAGCGGTGCATGTTCTGAGGAGAACCGTAAGGAACGAGTTCACCACGACCATACTGAGGTTCGGAACCATGTATGACGGCCACACAGCCGGGGGAAAATACAGGGAGACCGGAGGCGGCTCGGAAAGAAGGGAATTCCTCTTCCCGGCCTTCCCCGTTGACGGGCTTCCCGGGATAGGGGTCAAACTGAGCCGGTGCTTCGAGAGTGTTCCACCTGTCATCGACGGGGCATCTGGATTCCCGAATGTATCCGGCGGTTCGGTGAGTCCTGAGGACGCCCTGGTGCTGGCCAGGTGCGTTGCGGTGGGGGAGGAGACCGAGAAGGCTGACTGGCTGGCTGAGATAGAGCTGGTGATATCCGCGGCGAGGAGTTCCATCGTTATACTTCCCTGTTCTCCCGAGGGCGAGAAGGTCCTCATAGACGGAGCCGGTGTTTCCTTCTTCAGGAGGGCGGTTCCCGGGTGGAGCGATATACTGGAGTACACCGGCTCACAAGCTTGACCTTGGACTCCATACATTCTAAACTAGACCAGTCGAAAACTCATAAAAAAGGAGAAACACGATGTCCGGACACAATAAATGGAGCACCATCAAACACAAAAAGGGAAAGGCCGACGCCGCTCGGGGAAGGATATTCAGCAGGCTGGTGAAGGAGATATCCGTTGCAGCCAGGCAGGGGGGCGGCGACCCTGAAATGAACCCCAGGCTCCGTGTGGCAATCGATACTGCGAAGAGCCAGAACATGCCCGGTGACAACATCGAGAGGGCCATCAAAAGGGGCACCGGGGAGCTTGAAGGCATTACATACGAGGAGATGGTTTACGAAGCCTACGCCCCGGGCGGGGTGGCAATGATCGTGGAGGTGCTCACCGACAACAAGAACCGTTCCGCCGCTGAGATAAGGCACATTCTCACCAAGGGCGGAGGAAGCCTGGGCTCCAAGAACAGCGTTGCCTATCTCTTCAGCAAACAGGGGCAGATAACCATCGACGGCTCGGTCCACGGAGAGGACGAGGTGCTGGAAGCGGGCCTTGAAGCCGGCGTTGAGGATGTGCAGGAGCAGGACGGCGTGATAATAGCGACAACCGCCCCTGACCAGGTCTTCGAGGTGAAGAAGGCACTGGAAGAGGGGGGCATCGCCGTTGAGTCCGCCGAGGTGACCAAGGTTCCCGCAAACACGGTAATACTGGAGGGAAAGGAAGCGGAGAAGGTCATCAAGCTTCTGGAGGCCCTTGAGGAACACGACGACGTACAGGCCCTGCACACCAATTTCGACATGGCGGAGTAGTTGCCTGAGAAGATCATACTGGGGGTAGATCCCGGGCTGAACATAACCGGGTTCGGAGTGATAGTGTCACAGGGCGCTTCCCTGAAGCTGCTTGACGCGGGAACCATAAGGACCAGGGCTTCCGACCCTATCACCCCAAGGCTTACAGAGCTTTATCAGGGCATTGCACAGGTGATAGAGACATACCGGCCCCAGGTGATGGGCCTGGAAAAGATATATTCCCACTACAAACACCCCACCACCGCCATCATCATGGGCCATGCCCGGGGAGTTCTCTGCCTGGCCGCCGGGCTGAAGGGAATACGGGTGGAATCCATCCCCGCCAGCAGGGTGAAGAAGGCGGTTACCGGGAACGGGAGGGCGAGCAAGATACAGGTGAACGGAATGGTGAGAAGGATATTCGCCATGAAGGGGGAGCTGAAGCCTCTGGATGTAAGCGACGCCATTGCGGTTGCCCTGGCTCTCTACGAAGGGGAGAAGCATGCTTGAGAGCATAAGCGGAAGGGTATGGGGAACCGACGGCCAGAACATCTTCCTTGAAGTGGGTCCCGTGGTCCTCAGCCTTCTTGCCCCGGGATATTTCCTCAGGCATGTTTCAGCCGGGGATGAAGCCCGTTTCCATCTTCTTTTCCAGATAGTCAACGAGGGCAACAGGGGCATTCCCCTTGCCGTGGCCTTTCCATCCACCAGGGACCGGGATTTCTTCACGAAGTTCATAAGCGTTTCGGGGATAGGGGTCAGGGCGGCGGTCAGGGCCATGACCATTCCCCCCGGTGAGCTGGCCTCCGCCATAGCCACCGGGGACATAGGCGTTCTCAAGTCACTGCCGGGAATAGGGGGCTCCAGGGCGAAGCAGATAGTGGCCAAGCTTCAGGATTCGATTGCCGGTTTCAGCACCGGCATGCCGGCATCATCCGAGCCCGGCAGCGCCTCCGACGCCAGGGCAATTCTCGAACAGCTTGGCATTCCCTCCGCCGAGGCGGTTTCCCTGGTGAACGCCGCCCTGGAGAAGGCAGGTCCATCGGCTTCCCCTTCGGAGATAGTCCGGGCGGCCATGAAGGCAAGGAGCTGACATGGCCCTCGAGTCGATCATCCGTGGAACCGAAGACCCCACCGAAGAGAGGGAGTTCACCTCCCTCCGGCCAAAGGACTTCTCGGAGTACATAGGGCAGAAACGCATCATACGGAACCTCAAGATCGCCGTTCAGGCTGCCCGGGAAAGGGGTGAGCCACTGGATCACCTCCTCTTCCACGGCCCCCCGGGCCTGGGGAAGACAACCCTGGCCCATGTGATCGCCGCGGAGATGGATGCCGAGATAGTCTGCACCTCCGGTCCCGCCCTTGAAAGACCGGCTGACCTGGTGGGTATACTCACCAACCTGTCCCGGGGGGATGTTCTTTTCATCGACGAGATACACAGGCTTCCCAGGATAGTGGAGGAGTACATCTACCCAGCCATGGAGGATTTCCAGATAGACATGGTGATAGACCCGGGACCCCACGCCAGAACGGTGAAGCTGGAACTGAACCATTTCACCATTGTGGGAGCCACCACCAGGGCCGGGCTCATCACAGGCCCCCTCCGTGACAGGTTCGGTTTCTCCATGCATCTGGAGTTCTACGACAGCAGAGACCTCTGCACCATCATCAGGAGGTCCGCGGGCATACTGGAAACCCCGATCACCGAGGAGGGATCGAAATCCGTCGCCCTCCGGGCCAGGGGAACACCCAGGATCGCCAACCGGCTCCTTAAGCGTGTTCGTGACTACGCCCAGGTCATGCGCCGGGAGGCGGTGGACGAGGAGACCGCCATTGAGGCCATGGACATCACCGGAGTTGACGAGGCAGGCCTCGACCGCCTCGACAGGAGCTATCTCACGGTGATAATAAAGCACTACGGCGGAGGCCCGGTGGGTGTGTCGGCCCTTGCCGCAACACTGAACGAGGAACGGGACACCCTGATCGACGTGGTGGAACCCTTCCTGCTTGCCAGGGGCTTTCTGAACAGGACCAGCAGGGGCAGGCTCGCAACCGCCCTTGCCTACAGGCATCTGGGTTACACCAGGGCCGGCCAGGAGGAGCTTCCCCTCTGATGAACCGCATCCTTCTTCATATCTGCTGCGCGCCCTGCGCCACCGCGGTCCTCGAGGAGCTCCGCTCCGGGGGCTTTTCCGTATCGGGGTATTTTTACAATCCCGCCATACAGCCCTGGAAGGAACTGAAGCGAAGGACAGAGGCTCTGGAGGCCTGGGCCCCGGAAGCGGACCTCCCGGTGGAGATCTTCCGCGACTATCCCCTGGAGGCCACACTGGACATGCTTCTCCGGGCTGAGAACCGCTGTTACGCCTGTTTCCTGGACAGGATGACCAGAACCGCCCGGAGGGCCTCGGAAATGGGGATCCCCGGGTTCAGCACCACACTGCTGGTTAGCCCATATCAGAACCTCGAGCTGATCCACAGGGCAGGTCTGAAAGCCGGGGAAGCCGCCGGTGTGGAGTATGTTCACCGGGATTTCACCGGACTCTACAAAAGGTCCATTGAGCTGTCCCGTGAAGCTGGACTGTACAGGCAGCCCTACTGCGGCTGCATCTTCAGCGAGCGGGACCGCTACCTCAATATCAGGTCACCGGGGCAGAAAGGTTAATTGGTTATGGGTATTGACTGTTACGCTGTTTTATGCGATACTTTCCACGATTGCACGTACGCCAATTTAAAAGGGGGAATATACATGAGAAAATTGATGTTAAGCGCCGTTCTGCTTCTGGTGTTCACCGGGGCTTATGCCGAAAGTGAAACACAGACCACATGGGAGGGCGGTCCTGGCATAGCCGGACCGGTAACCATATGGACCGACAGGTTCGATGTTGCCGACGAGATGGACTGGGACACCGAGCCCGGTCAGCTGAAGCTCATCGTGAACCGCAGCGAGAATCCCATCGCCACCGCCAACGGCCCCTACTATGTCATCGCCGTTGACATGGACCTCGACGGCGACCTCGACGTGGCCTCCTGCGGATACAACTCCAACGATGTCTTCTGGGTGGAGAACACCAACGGTCAGGGAACCGCCTGGACCAAGCGAACCATCGGAGCGGTGGCCAACCCCAGGTTCATCGCCGTTGCCGACTTCGACGGGAACGGCTACAGGGACATCGTGGCTTCAAGCGGCGAAGAAGACAAGATAATCCTCTTCCGCTACTTCCCCGGTGGCTGGAGCGCAAGCACCACCATCGCAACGGGTTTCGACGCCAGACAGATAAGGGCCGCCGATGTGGACGGCGACGGCAATACCGATGTGGTGGGTGTTTCCTCCCTCTCCGGTGATGTGTGCTGGTGGAAGAACGACGGCACATCCAACAACTGGAACATCAACTACATCGACGGCGCCCTCATGGGTGCCTACGCCGTGGATGTGGGCGACTTCAACGGCGACGGCCATGTCGACGTGGCGGCGGCGAGCAACAGCCAGAACGATGTGGTGGCCTATATTTCTCAGTCCCCCTACGGCTATTCATGGAGCAAGTACACCATCGAGACCAACTACAACAGCCCTGTTTCCATCACAACCGCCGACTTCAACAACGACGGATCAGACGACTTCGCCGTTGCCTCCTCCGCCAGCACGGGGAACCTCAGATGGTACGATTTCCTTGACACCCAGAGCACCTGGGTCTCACATCAGATGTACGGGGCCGGCGGACAGCAGATCTACGACATAAGCGCCCACGACATGGACGGCGACGGCTATCCCGACATCACCGCCGCAAGCCTTGGCGAAGACAAGGTCATCTGGTGCAAGAACAGGGAATACCTCGGAGAGGCATGGGAAACATTCCCGGTCTCCACTTATTTCCAGGGAGCCCTTGGTGTTTCCGCCGGTGACATGGACGGCGACGGCGCTCCGGATGTGCTCGGCTGCGCCTTCTACGGCGACAAGATAAGCTGGTGGAGGGTGAGCGGATTCACCTCCCCGGGAATGCTTCGCAGTTCCATAGTAGATGTTGAGCCCCCGGACCCCAACATGGTGGAATGGGACTACATCTACTGGGCCACCACCCTTCCCGGGGGAACCAGCGTAAGGTTCCAGCTTAAGACCTCATACGATTCCGGCAACATGGGCCCCTGGAGCAGCTGGATAACCTCCCCCGGCGACCTCTCCTCGGTGGTTTCCCAGGGCGGACGCTATCTGCAGTACCAGGTTGAGCTTGCAACGAACAACCCCAACGCCACTCCATCCCTGAAGGATGTTACCATCCTCTGGGACCCCGTGGGCATAGAGGACCAGGGCTCGGCCCCCATCGACGGCAGGAAGGTCTGGCTCATGTCCGGCAACCCGGTTTCCGGAGCCTTCACCATTGGCTACAATGTTGAACAGGCCGGAAGGGTAAGCGTTGCTGTGTACGATGTCACCGGAAGGACAGTAGCCGTGGTGAGCCAGGGTGAAATGACCCCCGGCGTGTACTCGGCGGTGGTTTCGGCACTCCCCGCGGGGAACTATTCCGTGATAATGCAGACACCTGAAACAATGGCAGCCCAGAGGGTGGTCGTTCTGCCCTAGCTGACATGCCCTGAACGATTTGAAGCCCCGGTTCTGCCGGGGCTTCAACTTATGTGTGGAACCGCTGCTATTCCGGGGCGGTGAGGTTCTTCGGGGATACCTCGGTTACCCTTTCGCAGTAGGAGCAGCGGTACTTCACCGCCTTCTTGTCCTCAAGTGTGAAGTGCCTGTGGGCGCCGAGCCTGTTCGTTGCGCAGTTGGGGTTCGGGCACTCCATCACTCCGTGGATGACCTGGGGAACGGAGATCCGGCGCTTTTCGCTTACCCTGCCGTCCCTGATGATGTTTATGGTGGCATCCGGGGCGATGAGGGCGATGGTGTCGGTTTCGCTTTCAAGGAGAATTCGGTTCTCTATCTTCACTATGTCCTTGCCGCCGGGGTATCTCTTCGAGTGGAATCCCACGCCTATGGTGAATATGCCCTCGGTGCCTATTCCCAGTATTTCCACCACCTTGAGGGCCAGGGGGGTGGGGATGTGGTCGATGACCGTGCCGTTGTCAATGGCGTATACCTTGTATGCCCTGTCCATCAGCTTATACCTCCTGTAACCAGCCCAAGAAGCGCCTGTCTGGTGGGAACACCGTTGTGGGCCTGCCTGAAGTAGATGGCGTTGGGTGTGGAATCCACCTCTTCGGCTATCTCGTCCACCCTTGGGAGGGGGTGCATTATCCTCACGCCGGAGCCGAGTTCGCTTATGGTGTCCCTTGTTATCCTGTAGCTGTGGGCCACATTCTTGTATTCCTGGGGGTCTCCGAACCTTTCCTTCTGTATCCTTGTCACATACAGCACATCCAGGTTCATGCTGCCGGCTTCCTCGGGGGTCAGGGCGGTGGAATAGGTGATGCCCCTTTCGTCCAGCTCGTTGAGTATGGTGGAGGGCATCTGGAGGGAGGGGGGTGAGATGAAGATCATCTCGGCATTGAACAGCGACATGGCGTGGGTAAGCGAGTGGACCGTTCTGCCGTATTTCAGATCTCCCATTATTCCGATCTTCAGGCTGTCCAGCCTTCCGAACTCCTCGTTGATCGTGAACAGGTCGAGAAAGGTCTGTGTCGGGTGCTGGTTTGCGCCATCGCCTGCGTTGATCACCGGGACGGTGGCGGTTTCGCTTGCCAGCCTTGCAGCTCCTTCCACCGGGTGTCTTATCACCATTGCGTCGCAGTAGCCGGTTACCGTTCTTATGGAATCGGAAAACGACTCACCCTTCTTCTGGGAGGAGGCCCCGGGGTCAGCGAAACCGAAAACCTTCCCGCCGCTCTTCATCACGGCGCTCTCGAAGGATAGCCTGGTCCTGGTGGACGGTTCGAAGAACAGTGAGGCAATGGTCTTGTCGGCGAGACAGCCCCGGTGTCCCCCTTCCTTGACCTCCCCGGCTGTGTTCACGATGGTCCAGAGGTCTTCGATGGTCATGTCCCTGAGGGAAATTATGTCCCTTCCCTTGAATGCGTTCACCCTTCCTCCATTCAGCTCTTGACACTTGAACTGATAACTTCCAGTTCCCTGTGTTCAACTGCGTTTATTACCTCTTCTTCAGTTCCTGACCCAAGAAGGGATTCAATGAATTCCTGATCTCTTAAAAGCCTGTTAAGCCTTGCAAGTATGTGGATGTGTCTGTGGGCGTCGGGGAAGAGCAGAAGGAAGAAAAGCGAGGTGAGCCTTCCCGACGGTTCCCCGAAGGGGATGGGGTGGGGGGGTATCATGAGCAGCAGCAGTTCGTGCTCCACATATAGTTTGGCTATCTCAAGGGGATGTACCAGGGCGGCGCCGCACCTGAGGGCTGTTGAAACCACCTCTTCCCGGCTCTCCAGCTGTTCACGGAGTTCGTTCTGGTCGTAGACCGCGCCGAGTTCCACGGCCCTTTCCGCTAGGCACCTGAATACCGAGGATCTGGTGGAGGTCTTCGGGGGAAAGAATATCCTTCCGCCCTGGAGGAGCTGGGTAAGGCCGCAGGTGAAGGGGTCGAGTCCGCCGTGGTCCCCCGAGGACAGGTCCGCCATCATGAGCCTTTCGGTGGTGAGGGAGCTGAAGTTCTCCGCCATCCAGTTCATCACGTCGTCTCTGTTGAAAACCGTCTGTCCCTGGCGAAGGATGCTTTTCAGCCTGCTTCCCCCGATGGCCTTCCTTGCATCGGGAAGGCTCTGTCCAAGGAACTCGGCGATGTCCATTTCCGTGAGGAAACGGTTCATGCTTTTCACACTCCCTGTTATGGTTGGATACCCTGCTGGCAATTATACTATCCGGGCAATATTTTTTGAAAGGAGCACCCATGGATTCCCTCGTGGAAAGGTTCGTCAGGTATGCCGGGGTCCACACCGCCTCCGACCCCTCTGGAACCGGAAGCCCGTCGTCGCAGATACAGTTCGATCTTCTGCGGATACTTCAGAAGGAAATGTCCGACATGGGAATGGAGGACGTCCACCTGTCCCCGGAGGGGGTTCTGTACGGAAGGGTGCCCGGAGGGGAGGGCCAGGAGACCATAGGCCTCATCGCCCACGTGGACACATCCCCTGAAGCCCCGGGTGAGAATGTGAGGCCTGTGTTTCACGAGAACTGGAACGGAGAGCCCATAACCCTTGCCCAGGGTGTAGTGATAGATCCCGGTGAATGCAACGACATGTCCCGTTACAGGGGAGGAACGATCATATCCTCCGACGGGAGCACCCTTCTGGGCGCCGACGACAAGGCCGGTGTTGCGATTATAATGGAGGCCTGCAGGTGGTTCATCGGCAATCCCAGGGTGAAAAGACCCCGGATATCCGTTGCCTTCACACCGGACGAAGAGGTGGGCAGGGGGGTGGACAACTTCGACATAGACAGGTTCGGAGCCCATTTCGCCTACACGGTGGACGGCGGGGAGATATCGGAAATTTCCTCGGAAACATTCAACGCCTGGTCTGCGGACTGGAGGATAACCGGCAGGGAGGTTCACCCGGGAAGCGCCGCCGGCAGCATGATCAACGCCGTTCGCATCGCCGGTGAGCTGATATCCATGATGCGGTCCGAGGAAATGCCTGAGAACAGCAGCGGTCTCCAGGGGTACGATTACCCCATGGCCATCAATGGAACCACCGGTTCCGCAGCGGTGAAGACAATTCTCAGGGACTTCACAACCGAGGGAATGGTTCAGCGCAGAAGGAGGATGGAGGCGATCAGGGACTGTCTGGCAACCCTTTTCCCCGGCGCCGGCATCGAGCTGGAAATGAAGGAGCAGTACAGCAACCCCGGCGAGATACTGAGGAAGGACAGAAGGCTGCTGGACCATGCGCTCGAGGGGTTCCGCCGCCTTGGACTGGACTCCATGGAGGGCTCTATCAGGGGAGGCACCGACGGCTCCAGGCTGAGTTTCATGGGGGTTCCCACGGCAAACCTTCCCACCGGGGGAGAACTGTTCCATTCCAGGCGGGAGTGGGTTGCGGTTGAGGGGCTGGAACTTGCCCTCGAGGGGTTGAAGAACACACTGATGATATGGGGTGAAAACCTGTAATTCAGTGCCCCTTGCGGCTTGCCCCGGCTTTTTCTATTATGCTCAGAGGGAAATCACGGAGGGGAAGCATGAGAAAAATCGTTCTGCTGGTGGTTCTGGCTGTTTTTTCAGGCACTTCAGCAGCCGACGACGCTGAAACAGATTCCCTGGTAAGGGCAGGTGTGGAGCAGTTCATGCAAGCCCTCCAGAGCGGCGACGGCCCTGTGGCGGCGGAGCTTTTCTCCACCGAGGCCCTCGACCAGGTCGAGGCAATGCTGAACACCATCAAGCAGAGCCTCAGGAGCGACCCCGAAGGCACCCTCAGGCGGCTTGCCAGCGCCGGCTACCGGATCGAGCTTGAAACCGCCAGGAACTGGGACCCGGTGGACTACCTGGCCCAGACCCTCTCCCTGCCCATGATCAGCGCCAGGTACACACCCTATGAGCTTAAGATAGACACAGTGATAGTTGACAGGCGCAGGGCAACGGTTGAAATGACATTCCAAACCGCAAGCGGCGCCGAGATACCCCAGCAGGCCCTTCTCGATTACGAGGAAGACCGCTGGAAGGTTACCTCCTTCATGGGGATAACAGCCTTCCCCTGATCACTGTCTGCCCTTTGTCACCTCTCTGGTCCCCCGGGTTACCTCGGGGCAGGCGGGGCAGTTGTCCTCAGTTGAGAATTCGCCGGACCTGAGCCTTGCATATGTCCCTCCCCTCCAGACGCTCTGAAAGCCCTCCATGACATTTCCCAGGGGATGTTCCGTGTTCCAGTAGGGGCAGGGGAATATGGAGCCGTCGGGGTCTATGTACACCGTGCTTTCAAGATAGGGGCAGGGATGGGGGGCGTTTCCCCTTGATACGTTCCGGGACAGGTGGAAACGAATCCCCAGCCTTTCCGCTTCTTCCCGGGCCCTGCGGATGTGCGGCGCCACCTCGGGTGAATCCGGGTCAACCACTCTGGCCATGGTGTTCAGCCCCTGGTAGGGAACCAGTGGGACAACTCCGCATGAATCGGCGGAAACTTCGGAGGCAAGGGAAACGATTCCCTGGAGTTCACGGTAGTTTTCCCGCTGGAGGGTGGTGCTGAGGCCTATCATGGGAAATCTGCGTTTACCCTTCAGCCGGGTCAGTTCCCTCAGCATTCCCGTGATATGGTCGAGGTCGGCGCCGTCCCTGATCCTTCCGTGGGTTTCCGGGGATGCGCCGTCCACTGAAACGAAGAGGCTGGTGGGGGGGTATTCAAGTATTTCCCTGATAAGTTCCCCGGTGAGAAGGGTCCCGTTGGTGACCATCTCCCGGTAGGGAACACCGCTTTTGTAAAGCGCTCTCAGGTGGCCCATGAAACCAGGGTTCGCAAGGGGTTCGGCCCCGCAGGAGATGCCAACGGTCCGGGCAATGGGAAACACCTCGGCGGATATCCTTTCGAACACCTCCCTGTTCATGTGGTGCCATTTCCTTTCGGGGTCGCCGTCGGACAGCCGCATGGGGCACATGGAACACCGGAGATTGCAGTAATTGGTGGTGTCCATTCTCACCAGGAGTTTCCTCCCCGGGCTCACCGGACGGAAATACGGGAAACGGTTCTTCCTGGCAATGATCCCCGGTGACATATTCTCCCTTCGACGGTTGAACAATGATACATCCCGTTGAAGCTTGTTGCAATTGTTTTCCAGTGTTGGTTATTGTTGCGATGAACAATCCTTTTCCGGAGGGCACAGCTGATGGACAAACCCGTTCTCATCCTTGACTATTCCGTTGACCAAAGATCAGGGGACAATATCGGCGGGTGGTTCAAGACGCCGCTCTCGGTGCTCAGGATATCGTCGGAAGCCCCTTTCCCCGCCCTCGATCCTTCCCATTACGCCGCTGTTGTCCATTCCGGTTCGGCACTGTCCATCAACGACCACCATCCCTTCCTTGACGGAGCACGGGATTTCGTTGAAGCCTGCGCCGGCTCGGTGCCTCAAATGGGCATCTGCTATGGCCACCAGCTTCTGGCCAGGGCCCTCTGCGGAGCGGACGCCGTTGGGAAATGCCCCTCAGCGGAGATAGGCTGGCTTCCCGTGAATTTCCTTCCCTCATGGCCGGTCCCCGGCCCCTGCGGCATGCTCCGTGTATGGCAGTCCCACTACGACCGCATAGTGGAGCTTCCCCGGGGTTCCGTGGTGACCGCCACCAATTCCCATACGGAGATACAGGCATTCGTTAACATGAAGCTCAGGCTTTTCGGCACACAGTTCCATCCGGAATTCGACAGGGAGAGCGGAAACGCCTGCTTCGCCTCTGATCCGGAGATCTTTCGGAAAAACGGGCTCAGCCTCGAGAGAACCCTCGAAGGCGGCCCGGATATCAACACGGGAAAAGTGGTTTTCCAGCATTTTCTAAAAACTTTCGAACAGGAGCTCTGATGTTTCCAGCGGAACTGAAGGATAAGCAGGTATGGAGGTTTTTCGGGGATATCTGCGGGATACCCCATACCAGCGGAAATGAGGCTGCACTTTCCAGATATCTTATCGCCTTCGCGGAGGACAGGGGGCTGAAGAGTGACACCGACAGGCTCGGAAACGTTGTGATAAGGAAGCCTGGGAGGGGTGAACCCGTTGCCCTCCAGGCCCACATCGACATGGTGGGGGAGAAGGTCAGCGGCAGTTCGCACGATTTCCTTACGGACCCCATCTCCGCGGAGATCGACGGGGAAGTGCTCATCTCCAGGGAAACCACACTGGGTGCTGACAACGGAATAGGCGCTGCGGTGATGCTGGAGCTTCTCCACGGAGACTACCCCGGCCTGCCCCCCCTTGAATGCGTCTTCACCGTGGACGAGGAGCGGGGGCTCATAGGCGCCCTTGGAATGCCTCCGGAATGGATACGGGCCTCAAGGCTGGTTAATCTCGATTCAGAGCAGCTGGGAGTTCTTACAATTGGCTGCGCCGGCGGCAGGGATGTGAATATTACCCTCGATGGAGTTTCCGAGGAGTATTCCGGGTCCGGCGTGGAGATAACTGTGGACGGCCTTAACGGAGGCCATTCCGGTATGGAGATCAGCTCCGAGAACGCCAACGCGATCAAGCTGGCGGCGAGGCTGTGCCACCAGCTCAGGGAGTCCATGGGGGGAAGGCTGGTGAGCTTCAACGGAGGAACGAAACACAACGCCATACCAAGGCAGGCCTCGGCTGTGCTCACAGTTGACGACCCGGTGAGGGCCAGGACCCTGTGCTCCATGATAAGGAAGGATCTCTCCGAGGAGTATGCCGGGATCGAGGAAAGCATAACGGTGAAGTGCCAGGAATGCAGTGTTGAGAAAAGGCTTACCGAGGAATCTTCGTCAACCATGATAGACCTGCTTCTGGCCCTGCCCCACGGCGTTGAAAAAATGAGCGGTGTGGTGGACGATCTCGTGGAAACCTCATGCAACCTGGCCATTGCCTCCATGAAGGGGGATTCCCTGGGGATACGTCTCAGCGTGAGAAGCGCCATAGAGTCCGCCAAGAACGCCCTTTCCGATTCCATAGCCGCCGCCGGCAGGCTTGCCGGGGGCAGGAGCGTCCCCGGGGAGGGTTATCCAGGCTGGGCCCCGGACACCTCGTCGGAGCTCCTGGAAGCCGCCTCTGTCTCCTGCCGGACCATTCTGAGAATGGAACCTTCCATCGAGGCCATACACGCCGGTCTTGAATGCGGCATCATAGGCCAGAGGGTCGGCGACCTCGACATGATAAGCCTGGGGCCGGACATCAACGATGTCCATGTTCCCGGGGAGTCGGTGCGCATCGAGTCGGTGGACCTTTTCCTGGACTTCCTCGTCCATCTCCTGGAAAGCCTCTGATTTGAACAGGCTTCTCATTCTTCAGGAACCGGGCATCTCCCCTGCGAAAACCCTTTCATCCGCAGCGGAGATTCTTCCCGGGTGGAAAATTCAGGGGGGGAACGAACCCGATGGGCACCGGGCACTGATAACCGTCAGGCGGTCCGTCGACCGGGAGATGCTGAAGAAGCTCACAGGGGGCATGGTCTCCGTGGCCTTCACCGGATACGACCACATCGATATTGACTCCGCCAGGGAGTTCTCCGTTGCGGTGAGCAATGTGCCAGGCTATTCCACCCGCAGCGTTTCCGAACTTGCCTTCGCCCTCACAGTGAAGTCCCTCAGGGACCCCCGCCGGGAACACGGTATTGAACTCTGCGGGAAAACCGCGGGGATCATCGGAACCGGAAGCATAGGGAACCGCACCGCGGAGCTTTTCAGGACCGCGGGCTGCAGGGTGGTGGGCTGGAGCAGGTCAAGAAACCCCGGTTTTCCAGGTGAATACATTGAACTGGGGGAGCTGCTCAGTGAATCGGACATCATAAGCCTGCACCTTCCGCTGACCGATGAAACCGCTTTGTTCCTCAACGGCAAAAGGCTCTCCGCCATGAAGAAGGGAGCCATCCTGGTGAACACCGCCAGGGGTGGTCTTGTGGACCAGAACGCTCTCCAGAGGCTTCTTGTCTCCGGTGATCTCGGCGGAGCTGCCCTGGATGTGACTACCCCGGAACCCCTTCCCGCCGACAGCCCGCTCAGGGATATTCCCGGTGTGATCATCACACCCCATGTGGGCTACAACACATCGGAGGCTCTCCAGAGAAGGACCGTCGAGGCCCTGCTGAACATTGCCGCCTGGACCCGGGGGGAAAGGAGGAACCGCATTGTATGACTTCAGCGGTTTCCAGGCCCTTTTCCCCGGCGAGAACCCCGGTGCTGCCCTGGAATTCAGAAACCTCACCGGACCTGAGAGGGAAGGCCTTGTTTCCAGGGGATGCCTCTGCGACGGCTGGGAGAACGTATGGGTCACCGGTGCCACCCGGATGGAACTGATAAGGAACTGCGCCTTCACCGGGGATGTTTTCATACACCTTCCCGGCGGGGAACTGCGGGATACCGGGTTTGCGAACTGCCGCATCATCGGGCCCGTCACGGTGGTTTCCACCGGACTGGTCAGCGGCTATACCATTTTCCCCGGCGCCAGGGTGGAATACTGCGGCTGTATTGAATGGACCGGCCCCCCGGGGTTTCTCCAGGCCAGCATACAGGCCGGTCTGGAAACCGGGGAAAGGGCGGTACCCATCCTCGGAAGCATGACCCACAACCATGCCGCCTTCCTGGGCTCAGCCCGGGGAAGGGAGCATGTTCCCCCACTGAGAAAGCTACTCGACGGCCTGAAGGAAAGCGTTTACGGCTCCATCGGAGAGAACGCCCTTTTAAGGTGCTGTCCCGTGGTTGAAAACAGCGTTCTTCTTGAGAATTCATCCATGAACGGCTGCTGCGCCGTCAGGGGCTCCATGCTCTTTCCGGGTTCAGCTGTTTCCGACGGCGCCATGGTGAGGAACAGCGTGCTCCAGTGGAACGCATCGGCGGATTCCATGGCTGTGGTGGAGGATTCCATAGTGGGGGAATGCTCACTTGTGGAGAAGCACGGCAAGCTCACATCGTCCTTCCTGGGGGCGGACAGCGTTCTGGGCCAGGGGGAGGTAACCGCCTCGGTGGTGGGCCCCCTTACCGGGATACACCATCAGTCCCTCCTTATTGCCGCCATGTGGCCCGGGGGCAGGGGGAACATCGGCTACGGGGCCAACATCGGAAGCAACCACACTTCAAGGCTCCCCGATCAGGAAATACGCCCGGGAACCGGCTTCTTCTTCGGCCTGGGCGCATCGGTGAAGTTCCCTTCCGACTTCAGCCGCAGCCCCTTTTCCGTGATCGCCACGGGAATGACGACCCTTCCCCAGAGGGTCGAATATCCATTCTCCCTGATCACACTGCCCATGGCCAGACCGGAGGGTGTTCCCGAGGGATGGTGCCGGCTGGTGCCGGGATGGATGCTTCATTCCAACCTCTATTCACTTCTCAGGAACCTCTGGAAGTACCGGAACAGAACGAAGTCGGTGGTGACCCCTGTGGAAACCGGCATCTTCACCCCGGAAGTCCTGGGGGCGGTGGCGGATGCCCTTGCCAGGCTGGAGGCCTGCACCGGCATCACCCCGGAGGGAGCCGGAAAGAACTTCGTAACCGAGGAGGACCGCCTGGCGGGGATCTCCGCCTACAGGAAGTGCCTCAGGACCTTCCGGCTCATGGAAGCCTACCGGGGGGGGGACATGAACCCCGGTGAGGCCGGGGAGCTTCTGGACCTCATCGCCCAGATCAGGGAAGGCGCCCTCGGTTCCAGGGAAAAGGACATGGCAAGGGGCCTTCGGATAATAGACGACTACGGCGCAATAAGGCCCCCCACCGCGGAGGATCCCTTCCTGTCGGTGCTGGCCCGGGCCTCGGAACCAGTGGAGATATCCCTGAAGGGCATATTGGCAAGGGGCTGATGCCCTGTGGTGTTTGCTCCATTCCTCCGGTTTTTTTATATTTGAACAGTTGTTCAAGTATTGTAATTATTCCGGAGGTAGCGATGTCCATTTTCACAGAACTGGCCAGGGGCTTCTGGGTAACAGGTGAGGCACTGGCTCCCTCGCTGTTCCTGGGGCTTTTCATAGCGGGTCTGCTGCATGTTTTCGTAAAACGGGAGAGGATATTCAGGCACATGGGGAAACCCGGGGCCGGTAGCGCCTTGAAGGCAAGCCTCATTGGCATTCCTCTGCCCCTCTGTTCCTGCGGTGTGCTCCCCGCCGCCCTTTCCCTGAGGAAGGAGGGAGCCAGCAGGGGCGCCGTGGTGAGTTTCCTGTCCAGCACCCCCCAGACCGGGGTGGATTCCATACTTCCCACCTGGGCCATGCTGGGCTGGCCCGTTGCCCTTGTGAAGGTAGCCGCCGCCTTCATCTCCGGTGTAGTAAGCGGAACTGCGGTGGATATGCTTGAGGGAAAGAAGCCAGCCATGGAACACCCTGATCCCCATCCCCTTCATGAGGAGGGCGGTGTCTTCCGAAGGATATGGAACTACGCCTTCGGAACCCTTTTCGCCGATATCTACCTCTGGCTCCTGGCGGGCATCGGAGTATCGGTGCTGATAATGCTTTTTGTGGAACCGGGGCAGCTTGCGAAGTATCCGCTTCTTACCGGCCCCCTTGGCCTTCTCGCGGCGCTTGCCCTGGGGATTCCACTGTATGTCTGCTCTGTTTCCTCTATTCCAGTTGCCGCGGCTCTGGTTCACGCGGGTTTCCCAGTGGGAAGCGCCCTTGTTTTCCTTCTTGCGGGCCCGGTGACCAATGCCGCCACCATGGGAGCGGTACGAAGGACGCTGGGCAGGGTTTCCTTCAACAGCTACATCATCACAGTTATCGGAGTGAGCCTCCTCGCCGGCCTGCTTCTCAACGGACTGGAGATCCCCCCGCCGCTGAAGGTCCTCCAGGGGCATTCCGATGATTCGGGGATACTCTCCGGCATTGCCGCGGGGCTGCTTTATTCCGGTATGATAGTCCTCGGGGCGAAAAGCCTGATAAAGAAGCTGAGGGGTAAAGGCAGGAAAGCGGGAGCCGGGGGGTGTGTTTGTGGAACATGTGAACGATAGGGAACTGCAGAGCCTGGCGGATCTTTTCAGGAACGCCTCGGACCCCACCCGACTCAGGATACTTCTAATCCTCCTCAGCGGTGAGGAGTGCGTATGCGCCATTTCCGAACGGCTGGATGTTTCGGTCTCCGCCGTTTCCCACCAGCTCAGGCTTCTCAGGGCAGCCGGTCTTGTTGAAAAACGCAAGCAGGGAAGACATGTTTACTACCGCCTTGCGGATTCCCATGTGGAAACACTCATCTCAGTTGGGCTGGAACATGTCAGGGAGTGAGTAAAATCAGCATATTACCGCCCATGGCAAACGAAGTGAGAATGATCCCGGGAGAACTGGTGGCCGAGGCGGTCTCAGCACTCTACACCAGGGTATGCACCATACCCGATCCCCAGGTGGAGAAGCTGCTGTCCCGGGCAATGGAGGGCGAGCCTCCGGGGCCGGGCAGGGAAGCTCTTGGAATAGAGCTCGAGAACTTTCGGATTGCCGGAGAAACAGGGCTTCCCATCTGCCAGGACACCGGGACCGCAGTGATCCTCATCGAACTGGGCAACCTTGTTTGCGTTGAGGACGGCGGGCTTGGGGAATTCGTTAACGAAGGGGTTCGACGGGCATGCTCCAGCGCATTCCTTCGCCCTTCACAGGTGTTTCCTCCCCTCTCCCTGAGGGAGAACACCATGGACAATTCCCCGGCGGTCCTTTTCATAGACCATATCAAGGGCGACTGCCTGAGGATATCCCTGATGGCCAAGGGGGCGGGGTGCGAGAATGTTTCCCGTTCAGCCATGCTTCCCCCCCTTTCCGGGGAGGCCGGGGTAACGGCCCTGGCGGAGAGCTGTCTTTCCGAGGGGGCTTCCAGGGCGTGTCCACCTGTCTTCATCGGCATAGGCATAGGAGGGACACTGGAGGCAAGCGGCATACTGGCCAAGAAAGCCCTTTTCAGGGAACCGGGGACCATTAATCCCGACCCCGACCTGGCCGGGGTGGAAGACCGGATGAAAAAAAGGCTCAACGCCCTCGGAACAGGTCCCCAGGGCTTCGGAGGGGAAACCACAGTACTGGAGGTCCGGATCCTTCATCAGCCCTGCCACATGGCATCTTTGCCGGTATCGGTCTGCATTGAATGCCATGCCCACAGAACGGCATCATGCGAGATCTGACCTTCCCGGCGGAGGCGCGCCTGCTGGAGGAGCTGACGGCTGGGGAGCTCATCAGGATCTCCGGAGTTGTGGCCAGCGCCCGTGACGCCGCACACCAGCTCATCACCGAAGCCGGCGCCGCCCCATTCGATCTTTCATCGGTCCCGGTTTTCTACACAGGCCCCGCCCCTGCTCCACCGGGCCGGCCCTGCGGTTCCTGCGGACCCACAACATCCTCCCGGATGGAACCCTTCGCGAAGAAAATGCTTGAAATGGGAATGAGAACCGCAATAGGCAAGGGGGATATGGGCCCCGAGACCAGGGCGCTCTTCGCCCGGCACCGCGCCGTTTACCTGGCGGCGGTGGGGGGAGCAGGCGCTCTCTGCGCAACCCGGATACTGTCCCGGCGTGTAATAGCCTGGGACCATCTTGGCCCCGAGGCGGTATCTCTGCTTCAGGTCCGGGGGCTTCCGGTCTTCGTTGCCTGGGACCTCCACGGCGGGAACATTTACAACAGACACGGGAGACTGACATGACACCTTCACAGGCCCTTGCTGAATTACGGAAAAGAGTTCCCGAAAACCGGAGCAACGAGGCGGCAACTGAGTTCCTCTACCGCCTCTCCCTTGATGCCCACGGCCACTACAGGGGCAAGATGATGACCATCCCACTGGTGGACCAGGTGGACCACGGCTGGCTGGAGGCCTGGTACACACCGGGGGTCTCATCGGTATCCCGGGCAATAAGGGACAACGTCGAGGTATCCTTTTCCCATACCTGCAGGGGGCGCACCGTGGCCGTGGTAAGCGATTCCACAAGGGTGCTCGGCGACGGCGATGTGACCCCACCCGGAGGGATGGCAGTGATGGAGGGAAAGGCCCTTATAATGAAACTCCTGGGGGGTTTCGACGCCGTTCCCGTGTGCCTGGACATCAGGGGGGACATGAACAGGTTCGTGGACACGGTCAACGCCATTTCCCCCTCATTCGGGGCGGTGAACCTGGAGGACATCTCACAGCCGGGGTGCTACAGGGTGCTCCGTGAACTGCAGAAGACCTGTCCGGTGCCGGTTTGGCACGACGACGCCCAGGGAACGGCCTGCGTGGTACTTGCGGGGCTTTTCAATTCCCTCAGGATAGTGGGCAAGAAGCTGGAGGACGCCAGGATGGTCTTCTTCGGCGCCGGGGCATCCAACTCCACCGCGGCAAGGCTTGCTGTTACAGCCGGCGCCGACCCTGAAAGGATCATACTCTTCAATTCCCGGGGAGGGCTTCACCCTGGCAGGGTGAACGAGTTCCAGGGCGAGGACTGGGCCTGGCACAGGGAGCTGTGCATGAAGACCAACCCGGGGAGGATCGAGGACATACGGAAGGCCGCCGACGGGGCGGATGTGTTCGTTGCCGCGTCCAGACCCGGGCCGGATGTGGTTCATCCCGCCTGGATAAAGAGAATGGCCGACGACGCCATAGTTTTTGCCTGCGCCAACCCAGTTCCCGAGATCTACCCCTCGGAAGCCTTCGACGCCGGGGCGGCAATCGTTGCCACCGGGAGGGGAGACTTCCCCAACCAGGTCAACAATTCACTTGGATTCCCCGGCATACTGAAGGGGGTCCTTCTCACAGGAGCAACCTCCATAACGGACAGAATGGCGGTTTCCGCGGCAAGGGCCATTGCAGGCTACGCGGTAAGGGGAATAATCGGACCGGGAAGGATACTTCCATCCATGACGGAAACCGGTCTGTTCTCATATGTGGCCTCGAAGGTGGCCCAGGCCGCCCAGGCCGAGGGAGTGGCCAGGTTCTATCCCTCCCCGGAAGAGGTTCTGAAAACCGCGGAGACCGACATGGAGAATGCCCGGAGGGCGTGGGCGGCGGTCACGGCAACCGATGCGGTGACACCGTATCCCCCGGAGAGGGTATCCCTGGTGATGGAAGCGGTTATAGAGGAGTTTCAGTAAAGGTCGTACCTGGCCAGCCTGCCGTCGAGCCCGCCTGAGGACAGCTCCCTCCGCCAGGTGGACCTGAGCCCCACTTTTTTAAGAAGACCGGTTTCTCCCAGGTATATGTATGCCTCGGAACCGCTGCATTTCTGTTTCAGGAAGTCGCCGAACTCTGTGATAAGCGCCCCGGCGGTTTCTTCGAGAAGCCGTATTCCATGGGGAGGGTTGGTGAGAATGACCATGGAGCGGTAGCCGGGGTTATCGTGCCAGTCCTCCTGGCGGATATTTACAAGGCCGCCCTGCCTGAAGGTTTCCAGGTTCGCCCTTGCGGCGTTCACCGCCTGGTGGGAGATGTCGCTTCCACAGATGAGCCCCTCGGGAAGGGAGATTATCCCGTTGTCGGATTCCGCCTTCACATTCTTCCATTCCAGCTTCGAGAAGCCCTCCATTCGATAGAAACCCCATTTTTCCCTGTAGAAACCCGCCGGGATCCTGCAGTACTTCATCAGTGCCTCGCACAGAAGGGTCCCTGAACCGCACATGGGATCCACCAGTGGTTTCTCGCCGTTCCATCCTGTCATTTCCAGGGCCGCCGCCGCCACGGTCTCCCGCATGGGGGCCTTGATGGTTTCCCTTCTGTAGCCCCTTCTGTGAAGGGCGCCCCCGGAAAGGTCCAGCCTTACCTCCGCAACGGCTCCCCTTACCCTGAGGTCTATGTTCACGTCGGCTGTGTGCCTGTCCACCGAGGGCCGTTTCCCGCAGATCTCCCTGAAATGGTCGGCAATGGCATCCTTCAGCTTCAGGGCAGCCCACCTGGAATGGCGGATCTTGCCCCCGGAGACAGCAGCGGAAATGGCGAAGGTTGAATTTATACCGAATATGTTCTCCCACTGGTACTTGAGGGCTTTTGCGTAGAGCTGGTCGGAGGTGTGGCAGGGAAAGGAGACAAGGGGAAGCAGGAACCTGTCGAATAGCCTTGAGTTGTAGTTCACACGCATTGCGCAGGCTGTGTCGGCTTCGAAGAAAACTCCCCTGAAAACCGGGCTGACTGACTTTGCCCCCAGTTTTTCAAGTTCCCGGGAGCCAAGTTCCTCGAGGCCCCCCGATATCTGTCCCAGTATTTTCACAGGGCAAACTCCAATATTGCGTCAGCCGTTTCCACGGGACACTGCCAGGGGAAGCCATGGCCGGTTTCCATGACGGTTATTCTGGAGCAGGGCATCGCTTCATGGATGGCCCTGGCATGCACCACCGGTGTTATGATGTCGTAAAGGCCGGCCAGTATCAGCACCGGCGTGTGCACTTTGCCGAGCCGGTGGATGAGGCCGTCCCAGTGGTATATCGCCCGGCTCTGGGCCTCCAGCCTGTCCCCGGGCACCGAACGCTTCACCCGGGGAAAGTACTCGGTTACATCGGGATTGGCAGCCAGCCACTCCGGAGTGAACATCATTTCCAGCATGGAGGCGGACCACTTTCCCCGGCCGTCGGAGAAATCGTGGGCCCTCTCCGGCGGTCCGGGAAACGACTTCCCCGCCGGAGGAGCCATGAGAACAGCCCTGGAAACACCGGTCAGGGGGGATACCAGCATCTCCTGAACAACCGCGGCGCCGATGGAGAAGCCAATGATGATGTAAGGCGGCGGGGAAAGGGCGAACCCCCTGGCCATCTCCTCGATGGTCATGGCTTCCCCGGGGAGTTCCACTGTTTCCACCGTGAAACCGGACTTGAGCCTTCCGGTGAAAAGCGCGTTCCAGCAGTCGGTGGTGCCGCCTATTCCGGGTATAAGCAGGGCCCTTTTCACTGAATGAGCCTGTCCCGTATGGATGAAAGGGCGTTCTCGTCGTTCCTTATGGGGATCATTACCGCCCTGGCGGTTGCCAGCACCTCGCCGTTCCTTTCGATCCTGCTCCGGGTGGTGATGGACCGCCCCCGGTTCTCCTCCACCTCCCCGGTGATGACGATGGGCTTCTCGGTGGGAACAGGTTTGTGGAACTTGACCTCGATGGTCCCGGTTACGGTCATCCAGCCTAAGGAAGTGCAGGCGTACACCATGGTTTCGTCCATCAGCGTGGTAATGATGCCGCCGTGGACCGCACCGAACCATCCGTTGAAGTGCTCGGCTATCACCGTTTTCGATACCGCCCTTCCGGAATTCGGCTCGATGCTGAACTTCAGCCTGAGTCCCACGGGATTTCCGGTGCCGCAGGCGAAGCAGTTGCCGTCGTCGAGGATTACCTCTTCAAATTCTTTCATGGCTTCGTTTCCCTGGTGAGGTGCATTATCTCATTTGTAAGGTCCGGAAACATACCGATGAGTTCGTTCCTTTCCGGCATGGTGAGGTCTTCAAAGGAGAAACCGGGCATCACGGTGCATGACGCCAGGGCAAAGGAGTTCTCCTCTGCCACCTCGGCTCCGAAGAAGAACCCTCCGGGGACGGTGTAGCAGGGAACTTCGCCCACATGGACATCGAGACCAAGCCTGACCTTGCTGTAAACTCCATCGGGGCTGATGAGGTGGAGGAGGAAGGCGGAGCCGAAATGGAAGTGCCAGGTCTCGTCGCCGGGGAGCCTGTGGAGGGCTGAGAAATCGTTCCTGGTGAGCATGTAGTAAATAATGGAACCCAGGCTGCGTTCACCTGAATAGCCACGGGGGAGGGCCCCTGGTCCCAGGGAATGCCCTGACCGGTAGAACTCGCGGTAGTAGCCCCCCTCGGGATGGGGAAGGAGAGCAAGCTCCTGTATCCAGTCGGTGCTGGTTATCATTCCGGGTTTCCTCCTTCGCTTTCCACCGGGTAACATAGCAATGTTTCTGCCCTCTGGAAAACCTGTCCCCCCGCCGGGAACCATCCCTGTCATAAGGGAGCTACTGCTTTCAGCGGCGTTCGGGGTATATTACGCCATATGGACGGGTTTCCCTGGGAAACCGGCGGCAATGTCTTGTCAATCAGCAGGGTAAGGGGTTAGCACAATGGGTTGTGAAGGCGGCAGACACCTCTGGACGGCACAGTTCTACCAGAGCGGCTCCCTGGCTTTCTGGTTCTGCAGCAGATGCGGCGACACCTACCGGGACGTGGGCGAGCTCCACGAACCCCTGGAGCCCCCCTCCGCAGTCTCCGAAGACTCGACGGCGGTGACCATCGAGGGAGAAACCCCGGAAAGCCCCCCCAGAAGATGGAAGCTTTCAGACGGTTCGGTCCTCACCGAGGGTTTCCCCGCCTCCATATCCTTCAGGGGCGTCCCTCTGCCGGGGATCCCCGATTCACACAGCTATGTCCTTGAACTGTCAGGGGGAGGCGAAAGGCATTTCACTCCCATGCTGGACAGGTCCTCCGCCAGGGGGGACTGCTGCATTCTCACCAGATACAGGGTTCTCCAGGGGAGGCTTGTGAAGTACCGCATCCACTGCTGTGAGAACACCGACAGGAAGCCGGTGTCCGTCCAGGTTGACGAACCCTCCGAGAACACCATACTCAGCGGCCTGGAGATACAGCCATAATTCCCCTGATCGGAATAAGCGGATGCCTCACCGGCATGAAGGTACGGTACCACGGCGGCCACGCCCTGAACGAATTCATAATGAACGAACTGAACATAAGGGCGGAACTAGTGAAATTCTGCCCCGAGGTGGGCTGCGGCCTCCCCGTTCCCAGGGAACCCATGGACCTCTACACAGAACCCGGAGGGGTAAGGCTGAGGACCATCAATACAGGGGAAGACCGCACCGAACTGCTCACCTCCTGGTCACGAAGGTTCCTGAACATGCTTGAGAACATGGAAATGGCCGGTTTCATACTGAAATCCGGCTCCCCTTCATGTTCCAGGTGCAGCGCCAGGCTTCATTCGGAGGCAGGCCTGACCCTGAGCGGCACAGGGTTGTTTGCGAAGGTCCTCACCGCAAGGTTCCCTGATATGCCCATCGCCGAGGAAAGGGAACTTGCCACAAGGGAAGGCATCGACGCCTTCCTTGAAACCATTCGGCTAAGAAAGGCCGGTGGCGGTTGCTGAGGGTTGAGGGACTCACAAAGGTTTTCCGTAACCGGCGGGGGGCTTCCTCGGGGGAGACCACCGCGGTGAGCGGGCTTTCATTCCATTGCATGCCCGGGGAGATATACGGTCTTCTGGGACCCAACGGGGCGGGAAAGACAACCACGCTGAGATGCCTTTCCACACTGATAAGACCAACTTCGGGGAATGTGTGGATCGACCGGTTCAATGTACTGGAACACCAGAGGGAATTCCGGTCCGGAATAGGGTTTCTCACATCGGACATGAAGCTGGACGGATACTTCACACCGGACTACATGATAGACTGGTTCGGCCAGCTGAACAAAATGGACAGGTCCCTCATCAGGTCCAGGAAGCAGACACTTCTTCGGGAACTCAAAATGGAGGAATTCGCCCACAGGCGAATCGATGACCTGTCCACGGGCATGAAGCAGAAAACCGCGGTGGCCATCAGCCTTGTCCACGACCCCGGGGTGATCATTTTCGACGAGCCCACCAACGGGCTGGATGTGGTTACATCCAAGGCTGTCACCGACTTCCTGGTGAAGTGCGCCGGCCAGGGGAAAACGGTGATAGTCTCCACCCACATAATGACCATAGCGGAGAAGCTCTGCCACAGGTTCGGCATACTGGTCAAGGGCCGGATGAAGGAGGAGGGGACACTGGAGGAAGTTCTCCGGGGAAGCGGCATGGACAGCCTGGAAGACCTCTTTTTCAGCCATGTCCTTCCCGGGGAGGGCGAAAATGCTTAAAGACAGCTTCATAATTCTGAAAAAGGAACTTCGAAGGATATTCACCGACAGGAAGCTTCTTTTCATGCTTGTGGTGCTTCCCCTGGGAATGCTTCCCCTGATGTACTCCTTCATGGGCAGGGCGGACAGGTCCAGGAACGCCGAGATCGCCGCCTACAGACCCCGGATCTCCATACATGTTCCGGCGACTTCACGGGAAGGGGCAGGTGTGATCCTCGCCGCCCTTGAATCCCTGGACGCCGAGCTCGTTACCGTTCAGGAATCCCGGATCGATTCCGTGAGGCAGCTTGTTTCCGATAAGGAAATGGAGCTTCTTCTCGTGCTTCCCCCGGCCATGGATGAACCCGTCGGGGAGTACCCCTCCTTCGACATCTCCGTTTATCACAATTCCACCGGCGACTACTCACAGCACGCCCTGGGCAACGTTGCCGCCCTTTTCAAGGGGCTCAACGATTCACTTGTCGGCGGAAGGGTCGTCGGTGCCGGGCTTCCACCGGGGATACTCACCGCTGTAACGGTGAACAGCGGAATGCCCCAGGGGAGTTATGACCTGGCCGCCGAGGGAAGCCTCATGGGAAAGATAATCGGAGTGATGGTTCCATTCTTCATAGTCATCTATCTTTTCGCCAATGCCATGAAGGTCGGGCTGGACACCGTGGCCGGTGAAAAGGAGCGGGGAACCCTGGCTGTCCTTCTTGTGAACCAGGTGGACAGGCTGTCCATTGTTCTCGGCAAGATGCTCTCGGTGATGATAGCCGCCATGGTCGGGGCGGTAAGCTCCGTCATCGGTCTGAAGATCGCCTCGGGCTACCTCCTCGAAATGATGAGCGATGGCGGGCAGACTGTCTCCGGGTACACCATGGGAACCGCGGACATCCTTCAGTTCGGTGTTATCGTTCTGCCACTGGCGGTGCTCATATCCGGCATCGTGCTGCTGGTGTCCACCTGGGCAAGGAACCTGAAGGAGGGCCAGGGAATGATAATGCCCGTTTACCTTGCGGTCATGGTGGTGGGTCTCACCACCATGCAGTCCTCGGAAACCCCCCCCTCCTGGATGCGGATCGCGCCGGTCTTCAATTCGCTGGTGGTCCTGAAGGAGATCTTCACCGGCGGAGTGCTGTGGGAGAACGTGGCCTTCTCAGCGGGCAGCAGCCTTGCTGCGGCGGCGGTGCTCATTTTCATAACCCTCAGGATGTTCAATGACGAGAGAATACTCTTCAGAATGTAGGGAGGAACAGCGGATGAGATCTATCTCTCCCGAGGACCTTGTCCTCAAACCAGTGGACCTCTGGAAGAACCAGTGGCTTCTGCTCACATCGGGAACCATGGACAGCTGCAACATGATGACCGTGGCCTGGGGAAGCATGGGCTGCATGTGGAACAGACCCTTCGTTCAGGTGGTGGTAAGGCCCCAGAGGCACACACTGAAGTTCATGGAGAGCGCCCGGTGCTTCACCCTCTGCGCCTTTCCCCCGGAGTACAGGGATGCCCTGAGACACCTGGGAACCGTATCCGGTAAGGACCGCGACAAGCTGTCGGAAACCCCCCTGACCCTCAAGCCCTCGGAAAAGGTGCTTTCTCCGGCCTACAACCAGGCCTCACTGATACTGGAGTGCAGGAAGATCTACCGTCAGCCCATGGACCCCGCCGGCTTCATTACAGATGCAGGAGCCTCCGCCTACCCTGACAGGGATTACCATGTGATCTTCTTCGGGGAGATCGTGAGGGCCCTGGCGGAATAGCGGCATCTGTTTCCCCGGCCCCTACAGGTAGTATCTTCGGGTATGTTCAACCATCTGCGTATCCTTCTTCTCATGCAGCTTTCCTCCTTCGCAGGGGGCCTGGCGGAGGAGTGGGAAAACAATCGTCTGAAGCTCATAGCAGGGGTTATCACCATGGGCGTGATGGCCCTGGGCTTCTATCACATGTTCCGGGGCCTCTTCCAGTACCTCGCCTCCCTTGACGCCGAGCTCTATGGCTTCGGCACCGCCCTTGCTTCCCGGCTGTTCGGCATGGCCCTCCTGGCCTTCGGGGTTTTCGTTGGGGTATCATCACTTATCACAGGTAACTCCTCCCTCTACCGCTCCCCCAGGATAACCCTTCTTCTGGCCTCCTCCGCCAACCACTCCTCCATGGCGGTATCCGCCGTTCTGGAAAGCTGGTTCAACGCCGGATGGACCATGCTCCTCATGGGCTATCCCATCCTTCTGGCATTCGCAAGGGGGCTGGCCTTCAGCGAGGTTCATCTTACACTGGGCTTCCTCCTTTACCCTCTGATGCTTCTGTGCTGGACCTCCATGGGAACCGTTGTAACCGTTCTTCTCGGCAGGCTCGGGGGCATGAACGGCTGGAAGCTCTTCGGGGGCATCGCCCTCATAGCAGGCAGCGGAGCCCTTTTCTTCTTCGCCAGCGGCACCAGCGCCGATCTGGTCATCGAAGAGGCGCCGGGGATGAAACTCGGAGGGCTCCACGAGTTCGTGTCCGGCCTTCCCAGCCAGAACACCGGCTACTGGCCCCACGCCCTGTTCCTCCGGGCCATGGTGGGGGGCAGCGTTTCTTCGGCCCTGCTCCTTGCAGGGGAGGCCCTTCTTCTGACCCTCACGGCTCTCTTCTTCGCCTCGGGCAGGTATCTCCAGGCCTGGAACCGCTCCTCCGAGGTTTCGGTGCGCTACCAGTCATCTCTGTTCTTCAGGGACGGGGGACGGGCTTCCACTATTTTCCAGAAGGATGTGCTTCTCTTTCTCAGGGATCCTGTCCAGTGGAGCCAGCTGGGGCTCCTTGCGGGGATGTTCGCCATATATGTGATCAACCTGAGCAGGTTCCCAATCGACTTCAGCAACCCGTACTGGCTGGCGGTGGGGGTGTTCATGAACATCTCCTTCAGCGCCTTCGTGGTGGCCACGATGATGGTCAGGTTCGCATTTCCAGCGCCCAGCATGGAGGTGCCCGGACTTCACTCCATGATACAGCTTCCCCGTGGAAGGGAGCTTCTCTACCGCTCCAAGTGGACCCAGACCCTTTTCCTGTCAGTTTTTCCCGCCAGTGTCCTGGCCTGGCTTTCCACCCGCAGCATCGGCGCCGGGGCGCTGCTCCAGATCGAGTCCGTGGCCTGCATATTCATCACCGCCTTCGTTCTGTCCACCATTAACATCACGCTGGGCTGCGTATTCATGAAAAAGGGAGAGGGGAGCGCGGTGAGCCTTTCCAGCGGCCAGGGCGGTATCATTGCCGCCTTTGCCTCGGTGGCCTTCGTTCTCTTTGTGGTCACTGTCCTTTCTGTGGTTACAAGGCGCTACATGACCGACAATTTTACCGAGGCCATGCTGGCGGGTCCGGTTCGGGACTCCATCGTGTTCCTGATGCTCCCCGTCGGGGCCGGGGTGAGCTTCCTCATGTACAGGGCGGGAATGGCGAACCTGCGCCGGAGGGTTTTCTGATGGTCCTTCTGGGCGTGGACTACGGAAGGAGGAGAACCGGAATGGCCGTTTGCGTAGCCGGGATGGTCCTTCCTTCGGAGCCCGTCCTGGGAACATGGATGGACATACTGGACAGGCTTGACGAGCTGAGGAACAGATACGGCGAGGTGGAGGTAGTTCTGGGGCACCCCCTGTCAGCCCTTGGAAAACCGACGGAGCTCAGCGCCGAGGTGGAGGTTCTGGCCGAAAGGATAAGGGAGAGAGGTTTCAAGCTCAGCCTGGTGAACGAGGCCCGCTCGTCACGGGAGGCTGTTCGTCTTACAGGCAGGAAGGACAGGAAGGGTCATGTGGATTCCCTGGCGGCCTGCGAAATACTGAAAAGGTACCTGAACATATTATGAAAAGAGCAAAAGCCCTTCTGCGGATACTTGCGGTGATCCTGGCGGTCATTCTGGCAGCCCTCATCCTGTACAGGAAGCTGGAAAGTCCCCCGGGAACAGGCAGGAACATCGAGTTCACCCTTGAAAGGGGCTGGGGAGTCCGCACCGCCGCCGCTGCCCTTGAGGACAGCTCACTGGTCAGAAGCCGCTGGGCGGTTCTTCTGCGGTACAGAAGGCACTTCAGCGGCGGGTCGCTCCAGGCTGGAAGGTATGCCCTGTCGGACACCATGCCAATAGACACCATGCTTACCATGTTCACGAACGGGGATGTCATACCGGTGCCCACGGTCTGGGTAACCCTTGCCCCGGGTCTTCGGAGGGAGGAGAGCCTGGCTCTGCTCTCCCGGTCCATGGGGTTCACACATGAAGAGCTCGAGTCCCTCTCCCGGGACAACGAGTTCCTGAGCGCCATGAGCGTTCCCTCCCTGGAAGGCTATCTGTTCCCGGAGACCTACGAGTTCGCCGACACCCTGCGGTCCTGGCAGGTGGTGAACAGGATAGTGGCCACCGGGCAGCGGGTGATGGACCAGGAATGGGAGGCCGGGTGCGAAGCCATCGGGCTGACCCCCTTCCAGGGAGTTATACTGGCATCCATCGTGGAGCGGGAAGCCGCCTCCGATCCCGAGCGGGACCTCGTTGCCGGGGTTTTCATCAACAGGCTCAGGAGGGGCATGCGCCTCGAGAGCTGCGCCACGGTTCAGTACGCCCTGGGCGAGGTTCGCGAGCAGCTGCTGTTCAGTGATCTGGAGATAGAGAGCCCGTACAACACATACAGGAACAACGGGCTGCCCCCGGGGCCGATATGCTCCCCGGGAACGGCATCCCTCCTGGCGGTCACCTCTCCGGACACCACCGACGGCTATCTCTTCTTCGTAAGCAAAGGAGACGGCTCCGGTGAGCATCTTTTTGCCACGACCGCCGCCGGCCACGCCCGGAACATTAATGCCGTCAGGTAGTGTCTTATTGACGCGAAGAGGCTTAGTATATAGGTATGATATTCATGACTGCAGCTGGAAGATCAATCATCCTGGGAGGGTAAAATGAGCGAAGGAAGACAGCTCAATTTCCTGGAAAAGGCCATACGGATTATTCCGGGATACAAGGGTTACAAAGCGAAGGAAGAGAGAAGGGACAACGACGCCCTCTTCCGCTCCATGCTGGCTAAGAAGCTCGAGGGGCTCAATGCCCTGGCTACAAGCGGCCTCGCCAGCCTGAAGGGCCCCGGGGCACTCACCGCCGCCGGGGGATTCGACAGGCTCACAAAGAAACTGGAACTCGCGGCGGATATGGTCCGCTTCGCCTCCAGGGGCTACAGGGGCTGGTTCGACATGCACAAGGTTCAGGAGACCGAGCTGGACAGGCTCTACGAGTTCGACTGCGCCCTCACGGAAGACGCCGAGAGTCTTGAGATCGATTTCAGGGCTGTTGGCGCCGCTGTTGAATCCGGTTCCGGCCTCCGCGAAGCCCTGGACGTGGCCATAGCCGGTCTCGATGAGTTCATACACAAAATGGAGGGTCGCAGCTCGCTGATGATCGACCTTCAGAACAACACACCGATCGATTAGGGAGGGTGAGACATGTTCAAGAGACCTGAAATAATCGAGTTCCTTGACAACACAGGAAAATCAATGGCCCACAGAATTCCCGAGAACGGGTCGGGAGAGTTCCGTCTGGGAAGCCAGTGCGTGGTCCGGGAGAACCAGGAGGCGGTCTTCTACCGCGATGGCAAGGCGATGGATGTGCTGGGCCCGGGCAGGCACACCCTCACCACCCAGAACATTCCTCTGCTTGCAGGACTGGTGGACATGGCCTTCGCCGGGGAGGGCACCCCCTTCAGGTGCGAGGTCTATTATGTGAACAAGAAGACCTTCACCGACATGAAGTGGGGAACCAAGGAACCCATCATTTTCCGTGACAAGGAGCTCTCCATGGTGAGGCTCCGGGCCTTCGGGAACTTCTCCATGAAGGTGGTGGACAGCCAGCTGTTCATAAACAAGCTCGTGGGCACCGAGGGCAGGTATTCCACCGATGCCATCGAGAGCTTCCTGAAGAACATGATAATCAGCAGGCTGGCTGACCTCCTCGGCGAAACCCTGGAAACCATATTCGACCTTGCCGCCTACTACGACGAGCTGGGAACACTGGCCAAGAGCCGTTTCGCCGACGACTTCAGCAAATACGGCATACAGATGGTGGACTTCTACATAAGCGCCATAACACCCCCCGAGGAAGTTCAGAAGCGCATCGACGAGAGAAGCGCCATGGGCGCCCTGGGCAACATGAACGAGTACATGCGCTTCAAGACAGCCACTGCCATGGGCGACGCCGCAACCGCCGGAGGCGGGGGAGCCGCCGGGGCCGGGGTTGGAATGGGTGCCGGACTCGGCATGGGAATGGCCATGGCCAACCAGATGGGCCAGGCCATGAACCAGCCCTCCGGAGGCGGAGGCGGAGGCCAGTCGGCCCCCGCAGAGCCCGGTGTTACCTGCCCTTCATGCGGCAAGAACGTCAGGAACGGCAAGTTCTGCCCCGAGTGCGGAAAACCCCTGGCGGAGACATGCGCCGCCTGCGGCGCTTCCATGCCAGCCGGCGGCAAGTTCTGCCCCGAGTGCGGCGCTAAGGCGGGAGCTGGAAAGAAGTGTGAGTGCGGTGCCGATGTTCCCGGGGGCAGCAAGTTCTGCCCTGAGTGCGGCAAAAAGGTTGATTAGAGAAAGCCTCACCATCCATGGCCTGCTGGAGAAGTGGGCCATGGAAAGACCAGACAAAACAGCGATCCTCGACGGCGGCAGTTCCCTTTCCTTTGCCCAGTGGCACCGGGCCTCGGAACATCTGGCCGGACGGCTTCAGAACGCCGGCGTGGAAAAGGATACACTTGTTGGTGTTCAGGTGGACAGGGAATGCAGCCTTCCCGTTGCCTTCACAGCCATTTCCCGTGTTGGGGGCAGGTTCCTGGGACTTAATCCCGGCTGGCTCTCCGAAGACCGTGAAATGGTTTTCTCCAGATGGAACAAGAAGTTCATCCTCTGCTGGGAGGGGATGGACGTCGAGGGATGGAAGGCGGGGACTATCCTTCCCTTCAACAGGAACGATCTCACATCCCCTGCCCTTTCCGCCCGGGGCACTCCTCCCGTTGGGATATTCGACGATTTCTACATGAACGTAACCAGCGGCTCCACCGGTCTGCCGAAGGTTGCCGTGAGCACCCACAGAGAGCTCATGGTGAATACCGCCGCGGTCTGCGAAACCCTGGGGCTCACCGATGCCGATGTGCTGATGTCCCTCTTCGGCGTGATAGGCCATCCCCATGAGATTTTCCTGAGGGGGCTCTACCTGGGTGCCACAACGGTACTGGAACCATCGGTCTACCCCCGTGAACACCTGAAGATGATAAGGGACAACTCCGTAACCTTCCTCATGGGGCTTCCGCCCCAGCTGGAAGCCATGAGCCGGCTGGTTTCCAGGGAGGATGCGGATATTTCCTCCCTTCGAATAGTCGAAGCCGGGGGAATGAGGGTCACCGACCAGTTCCTGGGTTCCTTCCGGGACCGTACAGGGATCGATGTAACACCTGTCTGGGGGAGCACCGAAACCTCCGGAGTGGTCCTGGTGGGAGAACCGGGCATAGCGGGGTTCTCCAGGGTGGTGAGCGGATACGACATTCAGCTCCGCGGGGAGCAGGGAGTCGTCGAGGACGACGGCAGGGGTGAGCTCTGGATTGCCGGCGAGGGAATAGTTAACCGCTACCTGGGTGAGAGATCCGATTCCTCGGAGATACTCATCGACGGCTGGTACCGCACCGGAGACATATTCACCAGAAAGGGCGGAAGGATCTACTTCACCGGAAGGCGGGGCGGTCTCATAAAGGCCTCCGGTCTCAAGGTTTTTCCCAGTGAGGTGGAACTGGCGATACTCAAGCATCCCGGGGTAAGGGATGTGTGCGTGGTGGGTGAGGACATCCCGGGCAGGGGCGAGGCCCCGGTGGCCTACATCGTGCTTCGGGGCGGTGAGGAGCTCTCCCTGCCGGATCTGAGGAGCTTCCTGTCCGGCATTCTTGAAGATTTCAAGATGCCGAGGAAGTACAATTTCGTTCTCGGTCTTCCAAGAACTGTTTCCGGCAAGCTGGACAGGGCAAAGATCGGCCGGGAGGACGTAGAACCTGACTACAGGTCCGAGCTTCTCAGGCTGGATGTCGATCTGGTGAAGCTGCTGAATGCGAGAGCGGATCTGATGGAAAAAATAGATTCCCGTTTCAACCCCAACTGGGTCGAGGAGCAGGTCAAGAATGCCATGGGACATAATCCCGGCCCCCTCTCCGACAGCATTGTCCGCGAGGTAATCAGATACATCGTGAACAGTCTGGGAAGGGGTTAGCATGCCTATCAGACAGGTTATTGTGGGCAAAGCCGTTTTCGGCGGAGCTGATCCGGTGCTGATCGCCGGTCCGTGTTCCGTTGAGAACGAGGAAATGGTCATCAGGACCGCGGAAACCGTGGCGAAACACGGCGGCGGGGTTCTCAGGGGCGGTTCGTGGAAACCCCGGACATCTCCCTATTCCTTCCAGGGGATGGGGGAGGAGGCCCTTCGAATACTCAGGAAGGCCGGTGACGAGTTCGACCTTCCCGTGGTCACCGAGGTTATGTCTCCGGAACAGATAGAGACCGCCGCCGAGTATGTGGATATGCTTCAGGTCGGCGCCCGGAACATGCACAACTTCATCCTCCTCAGTGAGATAGGCCGAAGCGGCATGCCGGTGCTCCTGAAAAGGGGTTTCATGGCCACCGTTGAGGAATGGCTTCTGGCGGCGGAATACATACTGAAGGAGGGGAACGAGCAGATCGTTCTCTGCGAGCGGGGCATAAGGACCTTCGAAACCTGGACCAGGGCCACCCTCGACATCTCCGCAATTCCCCTGGCGAGGGATTCCATCGGGCTGCCGGTGGTGGCTGATCCCTGCCATGCCGCCGGCAGGAGGGACCTTATACTGCCTCTGTCCCTCGCCGCCCTGGGAGCGGGAGCCGACGGCCTTATGATCGAGGTGCACCCCGACCCCGACAAGGCCCTTTCCGACGGCGGTCAGTCCCTTTCCCTGGAGCAGTTCGAGAGGTTTTCGGGAATAGTTTCTTCAGTGGGGGAATCCCCCTGCCGTTTTAAGGAAAAGATCAGGAGGTAGCAAGTGCACATAGGAATTCTCACCGGCGGGGGCGACGCCCCGGGGCTGAATGCCGTAATCCGCGGAGTGGTTGTGAAGGCCGAGGCCGACGGACACAGGGTAACCGGTTTTCTCAGGGGCTGGAAGGGCGCCATAGAGAACACCGCGGTAAGCCTTGACCGGGAAAGCGTTCTGGACATACACACCCAGGGCGGGACCATTCTTTTCTCCTCCCGGACCAATCCCAGGAAGGTGGAGAACGGATTCGAAAGGATCAGGGAAACACTGGAGAAGAACGGGATAGACGTTCTCATAGCGGTGGGCGGAGAAGACACACTGGGCGTTGCGGTGACCCTGATGGAAATGGGCGTTTCCGTTGTGGGCGTGCCGAAGACCATAGACAACGACCTTTCCGCAACGGATTTCACCTTCGGGTTCGATTCCGCCATAAACTATGTCATGGACTCCCTCGACAGGCTGAAAACAACAACGAAGAGCCATGAAAGGGTGATGGTCGTTGAGATAATGGGCCGGCACGCCGGCTGGATGGCCCTCCACGGAGGAATTGCCGGAGGGGCCCATTTCATACTCACACCGGAGAAGGAGTTCAGCACCGATGAACTCTGCGAGAGCCTCAGGAAAAGGTATGAGAAGGGCAGAAGGTACGCCATAGTCGCCGTGGCCGAGGGCGCCATCGACCCCGGCCTTGCCAGGCATGTCTACCACTCGGCGGAAACCGACGCCTTCGGCCATGTGCAGCTGGGAACGGGGATCGGTATCGGCGAGGTACTGAAGAACGAAATACAGGACAGAACCGGCCTGGAAACCAGGCATGTGGTCCTTGGCCATGTCCAGCGGGGGGGTAGCCCTTCGGCCTTCGACAGGGTTCTGGGAACCAGGCTGGGGGTAAAGGCGGTGGAGATCGCCGAGTCGGGAGAGAACGGGAAAATGGCGGCGCTCAGGGGAACGGAAGTTGTGGCGGCGGACCTTTCCGAGGCCGTTGGAACACTGAAGACCGTTCCTGAATCGGATATAAAAACAGCGGAACTCTTCTTCGGCTGACAGGAGGTTGATGATGTCTGTTAAAGTAGCGATAAACGGATTCGGACGGATCGGGCGGCTTGTTTACAGAGAGTCCCTGAGGCACGACGAAATAGATATAGTGGCGGTGAATGACCTCACCGACCCGAAAATGCTGGCTCACCTGCTGAAGTATGACTCGGTCCACGGCAGATTCCAGGGTGAGGTCGCCGTGGAGGACGACAGCATAAAGGCCGGAAAGGATTCCTTCAGGGTCCTCAGCCAGCCTGACCCCTCAAAGCTCCCCTGGAAGGAAATGGGTGTTGACATGGTGGTGGAGGCCACCGGTTTCTTCAGAACAAGGGAGAAGGCGGCGCTTCACATCCAGGCCGGGGCGAAGAAAGTCCTGATAAGCGCCCCGGCAAAGGGCTCCCCCGGGGCGGACATAACCGTTGTATACGGGGTGAACTGCGACCTCTACGACCCCGGGCGTCACCATGTCATAAGCACCGCCAGCTGCACCACCAACTGCCTGGCTCCTGTGGCCAGGGTGCTCCACGACACCTTCGGCATCGAAACGGGAATAATGACCACCATCCACGCCTACACCAACGACCAGAGGATCCTCGACCTTCCCCACTCCGACATGCGCAGGGCCAGGGCTGCAGCGATCAATGTCATCCCCACCACCACCGGCGCCGCAGCGGCTGTTTCCCTTGTGATACCGGAACTGAAGGGAAAGCTGGACGGCATGGCGGTGAGGGTTCCTGTCCCCGACGGCTCCCTGGTGGATCTGGTGTGCGTTCTTAAGACCGACGCCACCGCCGAGAGGGTGAACGAGGCCATGAAGGAAGCGGCGGAAACCACACTCAGGGGGGTGCTTCAGTACACCGAGGAGCCCATAGTCTCAACCGATGTGGTGGGCAATCCCCACAGCAGCATTTTCGACAGCCAGATCACCAAAATGATGGGTCCCAGAATGCTCAAGGTACTTTCCTGGTATGACAACGAATACGGCTACTCTTCGAGAATGGTGGACATGCTGGTCAAGATGGCCAGAAAGGGATTCTGAGATGCAGTACCCTTCAATAAGAGACCTGAAGACCGGAGGGAAGAGGATCTTCCTCCGGGCGGATCTGAATGTGCCCATAGAGGGCGGAAAGATCCTTGACGACACACGGATAAGGTCCGTTCTCAGAACAATAAGACACCTGACCGAACAGGGTTCTCCCGTGGTCCTGGCATCCCACCTGGGGAGACCCGGCGGCAAAATGGACCCCCGTTACAGCATGAAACCGGTGGCTGAAAAGCTCAGGGAAATCCTTCGGGAGACCAGGATACTCTTCGCCCACGACTGCATAGGCAAAAGGGTGGAGGCCATGGCCGCCGGCCTGGCCCCGGGGGAGATACTCGTTCTTGAGAACCTGAGGTTTCACCCCGAGGAAACCGCAAACGATCCGGAGTTCTCCCGCAAGCTTGCCGCCCTGGCGGACATCTATGTGAACGACGCATTCGGAACCAGTCACCGGGAGCACGCCTCCATGGTGGGCATACCGGGAATACTGGGCGGCGGATACGTGGGCTTCCTGGTGGAACAGGAACTGAGGGTTTTCAGGGAGATAGTCAAACACCCCAGAAAGCCCTACACGGTTATCCTCGGCGGCGTCAAGGTGAGCGACAAGGTTGCCCTTATCGAGAATGTACTTCCCAAGCTGGACAATCTCATAGTGGGCGGTGCCATGGCCTTTACCTTCTTCCGGGCCATGGGGCTTGAAACCGGGAAAAGCATAGTGGAGGAGGACCGTGTCCAGACCGCGAAGGACATCATCAAAGCAGCGGAGGACAGGGGCGTGAACCTTCTGCTTCCCCTGGACATAGTCTGCGCTCCCTCGAAGGACGCAGGTTCCGACTCCGGGGTTTACCGGTACGACAACCTTCCGGTGGAAATGGCGGGGTTCGACATCGGCCCTGAAACCATAGATCTCTTCCGAAGGACCATGATGGACAGCAAGACAATCGTCTGGAACGGTCCCATGGGACTCTTCGAGGTACCTCCCTTCGATGTGGGGACCAGGAAGCTGGCGGCCTTTATGGCCGACGCCACCAGTTTCGGCGCCGATGCCGTGGTGGGCGGCGGCGACAGCATGAGGGCGGTGAGGGAAGCCGGCGTGGCGGAGCAGATCACCCATGTCTCCACCGGGGGCGGCGCCTCCCTCAAACTTCTCCAGGGAGAGGAACTCCCTGCTCTGGAACACCTTAAGATTGACGGGGTGAAGCCCTTCATAGGCGCCAACTGGAAGATGAACGGCTCCTATGAGATGGGAATGGATTACCTCACCGCGCTGGACGAGGGCAACATCAACTACTTCGGCGCCGATGTGGTGGTTTTCCCCCCCTTCACCCTCCTCCGCTCCTTTTCCATCCTTGCGGACAAGGCCGGGGTCGACCTCGGCGCCCAGGACCTTTTCTGGGAGGAAAAGGGTGCCTTTACCGGCGAGATAAGCGCCGAGATGCTCCGGGAGGCGGGCTGCAAGTGGTTCCTTGCCGGTCACAGCGAAAGAAGGCACATACTCGGTGAGAACAACGATATCGTGCGAAGGAAGCTGATCGCCGGGCTCAAGTCCGGGCTCTGCTGCGTTCTCTGTGTGGGAGAACTTCTCGAGGAGAGGGAAGCGGGAAGGACGGAAGAGGTGGTGAGGGGCCAGATCGAAGCGGCTCTTAAAGACCACGAGGAAGCCACGCCCTTCAACCTGGTCATAGCCTATGAACCGGTGTGGGCCATCGGCACCGGGAAAACGGCCACCCCCTCCGAGGCCCAGAGGGTTCATTCCCTTATCCGGGGCTGGGTTGCCGGGCTTGAGGGTGACGATTTCGCCAGGGATCTCAGGATCATATACGGCGGCAGCGTGAAGCCTGAGAACGCCGAGGAAACCATGAAGGGCACCGATGTTAACGGAGCCCTGGTCGGCGGCGCCAGCCTCAGGGCGGAGAGCTTCATCGAGATAGTGGCGGAGTGCAGATAGCATCCTCCCCGGAGGCCAGTTGGGTGTTCTGAACTACATAGCTACCCTTCTTCTCTTTGCCGGGATGGAGGTGGCCAGCAAGCCCCTGATGGGCACGGTGGACCCCCTGGTGCTCACCATGTGGAGGTTCCTCTGCGGGGCGGCGGTTCTGGGAGCCCTCCTTGCTTTCAGGGGGAGAAGGATCAGACTGAGCAGGAGGGATGTGGCCCTGCTGGCACTGATGGGTGTGATGAACACCTTCCTCAGCATGTCACTGCTTCAGCTGGCGGTGAAGCACACCACCGCCTCAAGGGCTGCCACAATTTTCTGCTCGAACCCGGTTTTCGTAGTTGTGGCCGCATCACTGATGGGATGGGAGAAACTCAGCCGAAAAAGGGTCCTGGGCCTTCTCCTTGGTGTGGCCGGCCTTGTGCTCGTCACAGGCATCCACACCATGCGGGTGGATGACGGCACCATATATGCCCTTCTGGCATCCATGACCTTCGCCCTGTACATGCTGATAGCGAGAAGGGCCTCCCTCAACCTGGACCCCGTGGTGATAAACACCGTTTCCTTCCTTTTCGGTACCGCCGCCCTTGCTGGATGGCTTCTTCTCAGGGGGGTCAGCATGAGTCCCGTGCCGCTTTTCAGGGAGCTTCCGGTGTTCCTCTTCATGGGAATAGGCGTGAGCGGTATGGGCTACATAGCCTTCATGCGGACAATAAAGAGGCTGGGTGCGGGGAACGCCTCAACCATTTTCCTTCTGAAGCCGGCGGTGACCACCCTGCTGGCGGTTCTCCTTTTAGGCGAAAGGGTAACCCTTCACTTCGGAACAGGGCTTCTCCTGGCAGGGGCGGGAAGCTGGCTTGTCACCGCACCGGCGGCTAGGCCTTCACCGAGGCCCTCATGAACTGAACCCTGCGGTGTTCCGCGGGATTGCCGCTCTTCGAACTGCTCAGTTTTCCCCTGAAATCCTCGATGGAGCTGAAGTTGTGGCTTCGCATCCAGTCCGCCAGGAAACCCTGCATCTCGGAAATGACGCCGATACCGTTCCTGTACATGGTGGAGGCTATCTGGACGGCGTTGGCCCCGGCGAGGAGGTGCTTCACAAGGTCGGACCCGTGGTGAATGCCTGTGGTGGCGCAGATATCGCAGGAAGTAATGGGGCTGAGGAGGCTGACCCACCGGAGAACGCCCAGGGTTTCACCCGGGGAGGAGAACTGATCGCCGTCCTTTATCCTCAGGCTGTCTGTGTCGAAATCAATGTCGAAGAACCGGTTGAAAACCACCACTGCGTCGGTTCCTGTTCCGTCGAGCTCCTTAACGAAACCGGAAACGCTGGAGAAATGTGAACCTATCTTCACCGCCACCGGAATGGACACCCTGGACTTGATGTCGCTGACTATGTCCAGGATGATGTTCTCGTTCTCCCGGCCGGTTCGCCTTGGATCCGACGGCAGAATGAAGGCGTTCAGTTCTATTGCCGAGGCCCCTGCCCTTTCCAGCTGTGATGCCCATTCGGTCCACTTGCCGGTTCCGAAACAGTGGATGCTGGGGATGACCGGTATGTCCGTGGAGTTCCTGGAGCCCTCGAGAAGCTTCAGGTAGGTGCCCAGGGCGTTCTGCATTCCGTAGCTGCTGATGTAGTCGGCTGCCTCGGGGTACCAGCTTTCGCTGGCCATGTGCCCGAGTTCGCCCTCTATCTGCTCTTCGAAAATTGATTTCAGGACAACCGCCCCCACCCCGGCGTCGGCGCATGCCTTCACGCTGTCCACGGTTCCGGTGAGACCGCAGCTGGCAGCTATGACGGGGTTGCGGAGTTTCATGCTCATATACACGGTGGAAAGATCCATCAATGCTTTCCTTTCTTTTGTTTTCCGGGAAAATTCGCCCGGTGGAACATATCAGGGGAAGGGAAAGATGAACAGACCCTGTGCAGCGCTAGCATTCGTACATGGTGATCCGGTTCCGGCCGTTGGCCTTGGAGTAGTAGAGGGCCTCGTCCGCCCTTCTAACGAGTTCCGACGGATCCCCGTGGGAGGGAACGATGGTTGCTATGCCTATGCTGATGGTCAGCACAGGCGCCGCGCCGGAGGATTCGTGGGGTATGCCAAGATCCTCCACCGCCCGTCTGGCCTTTCTGGCAACCTTCACGGCACCCTCGGAACCGGTTTCCGAGAGGACCGCGGCGAATTCCTCGCCGCCGTAACGGGCCACCAGATCGGTGGCGCGGACGGCGGAATCCCTGAGGGCTTCAGCAACGGCCCTCAGGCATATGTCGCCGGCGGTGTGGCCCCGGGTGTCGTTGAAGAGCTTGAAGAAGTCTATGTCCATCATTACCAGGGAGACCGGTGCTGATCTCCTTCTGCATCTGTTCCATTCCGACTCGAGGAACTGGTCGAACCTTCTTCGGTTGCTTATCCCCGTGAGGCCGTCGGTTATGGAGAGGGTGCTCAGTTTCGCGTTTGCCTCCTCCAGCTTTCTGTTGGCGGCGTAGAGTTCGCCGTTCATCAGTTCGAGCTGGGCCTCCATGCTGGCGATCCTGGTGGAGTTCAGTATCTGTCTGTCCAGCCGGTGAAACTCCCTGTGGTGGGCCAGGGCCAGTTCATGCCTCCCTGTTGCCCCGAAGAGATTCGAGAGACAGATATGATTCTCCCTGAGGGCGGTCTGGCTGCCCACCTCCCTGGCAAGCTTCGAACCCTTCTCAAGGTATCTGGCCGCGGCTTCCCAGTCGGCGGTGGTGGTGAAGAGGCTGCCGATGGTGTTGCATATCCTTGCGGTCTCCAGCTTCATTCCAAGACGGATCTTTATGTCCAGTGACCTGAGGTAGTACTTGAGGGCCCTGTCATGTTTGCCCTGATTCTCGTAGATCATACCGAGGTTGTTGAGGCAGAAGGATATGCCCTCCTGGTCCCCGAGGGACTCCCGTATCTTCAGGGCCTTCCTGTGGGCACGGGCGCTTTTTCCGCTTTCCCCGAGATGATGGTAGCAGGTGCCCAGATTGCTGTAGGCGTCGGCCTTCACATTGCTGTCATTCAGCTCTTCCGCCAGCTCGAGGCATTTCGTGTAGTACTGCAGACCCTCGGGGTACTGTCCCATGCTGTCGAAAATGTTGCCGATGTTGCCGTAGAGCTTGACCAGATTGCCGGGGTCGTTCCTTTTCTGTTCGATCTTCAGCGACCTCATCAGGCAGTCGAGGCCCCTGTCGAAGCTGCCCGTGTTCCTGAAGGCGATGCCCAGGGTGTTCAGTGTGCTGCTGATGCCGTCTTCATCCCCCAGGTCGTGGAAAACATCCAGGGCCTCGCGGCTTTTTTCCACAGCGGACTTGAGGTCGCCGCTGCGGAGGTGGTAGAGAGCTATCAGGTGTTTTGCCCTGGCGGTTCCCCTGGGGCAGTTCGCCTTCCCGGAGAGCTCCTCGGCAAGCTCAGCGAGCTTCCTGCTTTCCACGGGGCTGCTGCTGGAAAGGGAATAGGCCCTCTGTATGAGGGAATCGATCCTTTCCAGGGGCGGTTGCTTCTCGGCTGTTTCCCTTGATGTCAACGGATCTCCATTCCGGCGGAAAGCCCGCAGCCATTATAATCCCCAATAGCCCGGCGGATGTCAAAGGGCGGGAAAGACAAGGGGGAGGCAGGATGGTTTCGTTTCTGACCATGATCATGGCAGTTACCGCGGTTTCATACCAGGGGGGACTTCCCGGCGGTGTGCTTTCCTGGGAAAGGAGCCGAGTTACCACCAGGCCTGGAAGCGATCATATCCTCGCCTGCGCCAGGTCTGAGGATCTTTCCGTGTTCCACGCCGTGGTACTGAACAGCATGGAGAACAGATGGACCTGGAGTCTCCTGTCCCTGGACAGGTACGGAGCTGAAACCGGGAGTACCATTCTTCTTTCCGACAGCGGAAGCATGGAACACTGGGTTACCCCCTGCTTTCTCCCCGGTCCCATGCTGGCGCTGGCATCCGGGAACAGGCTTCTGCCCGGTGCAGCCTTTCTTCTGATCATGGAGCCCGGGTCACAGGAAGTTCCCACACCGGTGGAGATAACCGGACTCCCCGGTGAATACGGCGGTATCGTCATTACATCCATGGAGCACCTGGCAGAGGGGAAAATGGTAATCGCCGGAACGGCCTCCGGGGGCGGCGGATCCCTTTTCACTGCCGGTCTGGGGCAGGACGGCGTTGTCTCATGGTACGGCGAGGTACCCGGCTTCAGGGGAAGAGACATCGAGAATACCGCTTTGGAAGTGCTGTATGACGGCAGTTTCATCCTGGGCGTCGAGCTGGAGGGCTTTCAGTCCGGTATCGACGTGCTGAGGCTTGATTCCCGGGGAAGCGAACTCTGGAGGGCCTATACCGGCCTCGAGTCGGAGTTTGTTGCCCGGGTCGCCGATTTTCTTGAGCTGCCCTCCGGCGACATCCTCTGCGCCGTCACATCCGATGTGGTGGGCCAGTTCCTGCTGCGGGGCAAACTGTTTCTTTTCGACCCGGCGCTTAACGAGGTATGGAACGCACTGCACCGCTACGATGAACACACATCCTTTTCATCACTGATACATACCGGGGACGGCGGGGTCCTTGCCTCGGGCTGGACCGGTCCACAGGGGACGAGACCCTTTGAGACGGAAGGGCTGAACGCCTTTCTGGCTCCCCTTGACCCATCCGGGGACATAAGCGTGTACATCATCACCGGAGAGGGTTCACAGGTCCCCGTGGGGGTGTTCCCGGGGGGGTTCGACGAGTACTTCGTCCTGGGTGAGCACACCCCCGAAGGGGAGGACCAGTCGGACATTTTCTGGGGGCAGGTTTACATAAGATAGGATAGAGGGGGCACCCGGACAGGTGCCCCCCGGTCTTCTTCTAAAGGACTTCCCTGATAAGCTTGCCCAGCCTTCGGCAGCCCTCGATTATTTTTTCCTCGTCGCAGTAGCTGAAGTTGAGCCTCATGGACCGGTGGTTGTCGTTGTTGGGATAGAAGGCGCTTCCCGGAACATAGGCCACGTTCTCCTCCACGGCCTTCACGAATATGTCGTCGGTGCTTATGCCCTCGGGAACCGTGAGCCAGAGGAAAAGGCCCCCCTCGGGTTCGGTCCAGGTTACACCGGGCACATCGCCGAGGTTGGCCTTCAGCTCAGCCAGCATTATGTCGCATCTTCTGTGGTAGAGCTTGATGGTTTCCTTGAGCCCCGCCTCCAGAGCCCCCGCCTCCAGCATGTGGTAGGTGATGGCCTGGTTGAAGGGGGGGGTGCAGAGGTCCATGGACTGCTTGGCCATGACCATCTTGTTTATCACCCAGTCCGGTCCGTAGGCCCAGCCAAGGCGGAAGCCGGGAAGCATTATCTTGGAGAAGGTGTAGAGGCTGAGGACCCTTTCGGGAGCCATGCTCTGGAAGGTGGGCTGGTGTTCGCCCCGGAACCTGATCTGGCGATATGGTGTGTCCTCCACTATCAGATAGTCCCGCTCTCTGGCGATCTTTACTATCTCCGCCCTTCTTTCCCCGGGAATTGTCACCCCCGCCGGGTTCTGGAAGTCTGGAATTATGTATATGAGCCTGGGGCGCCTGCCCTCTCCCTCGAGCCTGTCCAGGGTTTCAACCAGCTTTTCCGGGATCATTCCGTGTTCGTCGAGCTCGACACCCACGGGAACCCCGCCGTAGCTCTTAATCGCCTGGAGACCGCCGAGATATGTTGGAAGCCCCACCACGCAGGTGTCCCCCGGGTTGAAGAACACCTTGGCCATGAGCTCGAGGCCCTGCTGGCTGGCAGTGGTTACCATGATGTTCTCGGGGTCGGCGTCGATGCCGTCCTTCCGCATTATCTCCGCCAGCTTGCCCTTCAGTCTGGGGTCGCCCTCGGTGGCGCCGTACTGGAGGGCTTTTTCAGGCTCGTCATCGAGAACTTTGGTCACTGCTCTCCTTACATATTCCACCGGGAAGGTGACCGGCGCCGGAAGACCGCCGGCGAAGGAGATTATCTCGGGCTTGTTGGTCAGCTTGAGCAGTTCTCTGATAACCGATCTCTGCATGCCGTTGGCACGGTGGCTGAAGAAGGAAGTTCGGTCCAAATGAGGACCTCCTTTCTGCGTTCATGTATGGGGGCGAAAGCATTCCATGCGTACACACCGATACTATCGGTTGCGCACTCCGTCGGTGTCAACACCGGATAAAACAAGCTATATTTCCCCGTTGATCCCTTTGGTCAACAACAGAAAAGGAGATGTGATGAAGAAACTGATCTATGCACTTCCCGTACTTATGCTGGTGTTTGCCTGCGGTCAGGAGGAACCCGCCGATGAAGCGGCGGAGGTCACCGTTGAAACGGTGGAAACGACAGAGGAGGTTCCCGTGGAGGAAGGACCGCCCACAGTGGTCACCGCAAGGCACATACTCGTCTGCTACGACGGCTGCGCCGTTGAAGGTCCCTTTGACCGCAGCAGCGAGGAAGCCCTTGAACTCATTCAGGGTATCGAGGAAAGGATCCAGGCCGGCGAGACCACATTCACCCAGGCGGCCATCGACTACTCCGACTGTCCCTCGGGACAGGACGGCGGAATGCTGGGCGAGTTCGGCAGGGGCGCCATGGTTCCCCCCTTCGAAGACGCCGCCTTCGCTCTGCCCGTTGGCGGAATGTCCGGCGTAGTGGAAACACAGTTCGGTTACCACCTCATTCTCAGGGAGCAATAGTCTGCTTGGGCGTTCCTGAGTATCAGGTGGAGGAGGACGAATCAGGGATAAGGCTCGACAGCTTTCTGGCCCTGCAGGACGACCTGGGCCTGAGCAGGAGCTACATCAACACCCTGGTAAGGAACGGACATGTCAGTGTTGACGGCGAGGCTCCGGCCAAGCCGTCAACCAGACTGCGGGAGAACCAGATAGTATCCCTGTGCGTACCCGACCCGGAGCCCATCGATCTCACCCCCGAGAACATACCCCTGGACATAGTGCACGAAGACGGCCACCTGATTGTTATCGACAAACACGCCGGCCTTGTTGTGCACCCCACCCCCAGCACCAGGCGGGGGACCCTTGTCAACGCCCTGCTTTATCACTGCCGCGGTTCACTGTCAGGCATATCCGGTGAACTCAGGCCGGGAATAGTGCACCGTCTGGACAAGGACACCACCGGACTGATCATGGTGGCGAAGGACGACGGCACCCACAGGCATCTGGCGGCCCAGCTTGCCGCCCGGACGGTGAAAAGAAGGTATCTGGCCCTCTGCTGGGGAGCCCCCTCCCCGGAGGAGGGCAGGATAGACGGCCCCATAGGCCGGGATCCCGCCAACCGGCAGAAAATGACGGTCATAGAGGGCGGCAGAAGGGCGGTGACCAACTACCGGGTGCTGAGCAGGTATTCCATCGCTTCCCTTATCGAATGCCGGCTGGAAACGGGAAGAACCCATCAGATAAGGGTGCACATGTCGGTGATGCAGCGGTGCCCCATAGTGGCCGACATGAAGTACGGCGGCATGAATCCCAGGGGATTCCCCTCCACCAGGGAGAACAGGGAAACCGTTTCCGACGCCATCCGTCTTGCCGGCCATCAGATGCTCCACGCCGAGACACTGGGGTTCGTCCATCCGATAACCGGGGAGGAGCTGGAGTTCCAGTCCGCCCCGCCCATCGAGTTCCGCCTGGTTCAGAAGAAACTGGCTCTCAGGAAGGGGAATGACTGAATTGGCCGCTGAGGTGATGGTTTTCGCCGCCCTCGTCGCCGTCCCGGCCTCCGCCTTCCTCTGTCCCGCCGGGCTCCTTCCCTGTTTCGCCCTGTTCCCCCTGGCGGCACTGTTCCATCTTTTTCCAGGATATTTCAGGAACCTTCTGCTCATGGCATCGGGGCCGGTTCTGTACATGGCCTGGGCCCTTGCCGCGGGAAACCCCGCCGGCTCCCTGACCGCCCTGCGCTGGGTATGCGCCCTCTCCGCCGGGGTTTACTTCGCCGGTTCCCTTGGTCCTGCCGGTATAGCATCGGTACTCGGGCTTGCCCGGGGCTTTCCCCCCGCGGCAAGGCTATCGGAAGCCATGATGTTTGCAGGCGGGGCCGCCTCCGCAGCCGGTGTGCGATGGAGGGCCCACAGAGACCGGCCGGTGAGGGAAAGGCTCACAGCAGCCGTTGCCGAAGCCCTGAGGAGCCCCGAGCCCGCCGCGGCCCCGGAAAGGCCCCCGGGCAGACTGGCGCTTTTCGTTTCCGTCCTTTCCTGGTGCTTCCTGCTTCTGTCGGTTTCCGGGAGGCTCCGTTGAGGGTCCTTCTGAGGTTCCGGTACGACGGAACCGCCTTCTGCGGATGGCAGGTCCAGCCCGGGCTTCCCACCGTCCAGGGGGAGATAGAATCCGCCCTGGGGAAGCTCTGCGGAAGACCATGCCGGATACACGGCGCCGGCAGGACCGACGCCGGTGTTCACTCCCTGGCCATGCCTTCACACCTCGACATCCGTGAGGGTGAGCTCCCCGGTGTGAGGGGGGGGCTGAACGGCCTGCTTCCCCGGAGCGTTTCCTGCCTTTCGGTGGAGACGGTTCCCGACGATTTTCACGCCAGGTTCCACGCCCTGTCCAGAAGCTATGTCTACCGGATCGGGCGAACCCCCGATCCACTGAGGAGGCTGTACGAGTACCAGCCCGGTCATCCCCGGCTGGAACTGGGCCCCATGAAGAAGGCGGCGGAGCTGTCCATTGGAACGAACTCCTGGCGGGGTTTCTCGAAGGAGGGCAGCGGCAACGCCACCTGGGAAATGACAGTTTCAGCGGCGGATGTAACCGAATGCCCCCTGGGCTGGGAGTTCACGATAACCGCCAACCGTTTTCTCCGGGGAGTGGTTAGAATATGGGCGGGAACCGTTCTCCGCGCTGGAACCGGAAGGATCCCCCCTGAAACGGTAACTGAAATCCTTGGAACGGGCACCAGGACCTGCGCCGGACCCTCTCTTCCCCCCTGCGGCCTGACACTCACGGAGGTGTTGTATCCACATGACCTTTAGGAATATACTTTTTCTGGCCCCCCTTCTCCTGGCAGCCTCCTGCGGAACGAATACCTCCACCGACGGGGATGCCCTGCCTCCGGACCCCTATGCAGACCCACCTGACTACTCCGGTGATCCCTTCCAGGGCTTCGGGCCGGTGACTTCCATCTCCCTTCCCGCCCCGGGCGGGACGGAAATGCCCGGGGAGGCCGCCGGTGGCCCCTGGAGCGTACAGATAGCCGCATGTGGAACCCTTCAGGCCGCCGAGGCGCTCCGGGAGCGTGTTGGAGCGGTGACCGCCGAGGCTGTTTTCATAGACCTGTCCGGCGCCTACTACAAGGTGAGGGTGGGTTCCTTCCCGACGGCGGAGGACTCCGCGGACCTTAGAAACCTGCTGAGAAGCTCGGGATATCCCGACGCATGGAGCGTGGAGAGGGCAGCTACGCCCTGAGGGCCCTTCGTATCTTCTTCACGGTCTTGGATTCGGGAACGGTGTGATCAAGGAGAAGGTTCATGTTCTCCCTGAAAACCTCGGTGATGGATTCGTCCTGGGAGCAGGCGGTCTCGTACCAGCTCTGGGCCGCTTCGTGCCTGCCCCTGATAAGGTTCGCCTCGCCTATTATCGCCGCCAGATAGCCGTCGAGCTCCACGGTTCCGTCCATTATGAGGTTCCTGCAGTGGCCGGCGACCTCGGCGGCCTTTCTGTAGGCCTCTTCTTCGTTCCCGCTGAGCAAAAGCAGTGTGGCCGTGTTTATCCCCGCCTCGGGATTGCCGGTGAGGAGATGGCACCGGGAGAACAGGTGAAGGGCGTCCTGCAGCAGTTCGTAGTTGTCGCGGTTGGAGGCAAGCCACATCCGTTTCCTGAGCTGGGCCTTGTTCAGAAGCAGCTTCCTGTCCCAGGGTTTCCCGGCGAGAAGCTTGTCGAGGAGCTCCTCGGCCTTTGCCCATTCCTCTTTGGCAATGAAGGCCCAGACCCTCTGAAGAATTCTGTCGATGGCGTTGCTGTTTATGACCGACCCCTCCTGGTTGAAGAATGGAGTTTCCGCGGGTTTCATAAATAACAAATAGAGATTCCCGGTGCAACCGGCCCCTTCCCCTTGACACATAAATGACGGTTTTACATATACGGCCACGCTTCATCGGAGCGGGAATAGCTCAGTTGGTAGAGCCCTACCTTGCCAAGGTAGCTGTCGCGAGTTCGAGTCTCGTTTC
>NPIE01001517.1_pt1 | contig 167040 bp, 160 predicted proteins | sample 8637661 | NCBI WGS metagenome assembly NPIE01 (sample SAMN07420842, study PRJNA396082) | bioreactor metagenome | isolation source: sample BA12 brine-fed electro-methanogenic bioreactor BA | place: Japan: Kochi | collected 2016-12-09
CGAAACCGTCCCTCTTGGGGAGAATTTCCCCTCTGGTTCAGAAAATCTTGCATCAGTTCTTGATGCCCTGAGCGAATCGGCTCTTTTTATCGATCCAAAGGGTGTGATTCTTGCTGCCAACAGTGCAGCCGTGGAACATCTGGGCCTGAGAGACGGGGAGAGCTTACTCGGCAAAAATCTTTTTGACTCTGTTCCCGGGGGGAACGGGACGCTGAGAAGGATACGGGTTGCGCAGGTTCTCGAAAAGGGGAACCCCGTCCAGTTCGAAGAGATCCTTTTCGGCAGGAGATTTGTTAACGCCATATTCCCCGTGAAAGCAGCCGACGGATCTGCCGGTGGTCTGGCACTGTTCGCTATGGAGATAAAAAAGGGGAAAAACACAGATATCAATAAAACGGATACGGAACGTTTCATAAGGAGTGTAGTGAAAGATCTGCCAGTGGGCATAGCTGTCTTCCCTCCGGAAGCAGGCAAGGGATCGGTTTATATTACCCGGCGCGAGACCCTGGATTCTGCGGGAATTTTTTGGGAAGTAGTTGCCGGAGACCTGTATCCCGGGGAAAACTCGTTTCCGGAACACAAGACTGTGCCTGGGGAAGGCGTTTCTTTGAGGTTCTCAGTAATAGGGCAGAAAAAGGATCCTTCCGGTACCCCTGTCTGCCCTGCCGGTCTTTACTCTTTTCCGGTATATCCTGCTGACCCGGAAACCATCATGATAGACAGGCTCGACAGGGAAGGCAAATACCTTGTTGTAAACAGACAAGTCTGTAAAATGTTCGGACCTTCGGCCCGATCCTGCCGTGCCTCAACAGGGATGTCTTTTGTTTTTTCGAGCCCCGGCAAATAAACTTCCTGCGGGGTTTTGCGGGCTTGGTTTTTTTACGTTATCCCCAGAGTTCAGGAAAAGCGGAGGATGTGTTGCTCTTTGCCTGTGACCAGGAGAACCGCAGGTGCCTTTCTTGTTGCAATTGCCACTGGCCTGTGCCTATGGCTTGAATTTTACTTCCATCTCGGAATGGGGTATACGGAGGTTTATCCCTCTTTTTTCTTCATACCTGTCATTTCGGCATCGTTGCTCCTGGGGATCAGGGGGGGGCTTGTCACGGGCCTGGTGCTCGCGGGGACTCACAATATTTTTGAGTTTGAGCTTAGCCTCAATCTGGTTCTTCGCGGTGCGGCGATGGTAGCCGTTGGTGTGTTTGCGGGTTATATGGCCGACAGAATGGGCTGGACTGGAGGGCAGAAACTCCCGGATCCCGTTTCCTCCGATTTGCTGGAGAAGGTTCCTGTTTCAGTGTCTGTTATTGATGCTGGAGGGAGGTTCCTTTACTGGAATCGTGAGACCCTTGATATGCACGGATATGAACCTGGAGAGTTGCAAAATATTACCATTTCGAGCATAGAAGACCGCTCCGAAGATGACATCACAAAAGGAGGAGCGAACCTGCCGGGACCCGGCGGTGTTTCCTACGATACGCCCTGTCTCCGCAAAGATGGTTCGGTCTTTCCGGCAAAGGTTTTCTGCAGGCGGGTCGAGTGGAAGGGGCAACCTGCCATCCTTAGAGTGGTGAGCGAGATGACGGGCCAGAGAATGGCGGAAGAGGCCATTTTTTTTGAGAAGGAGCGTTTCAGGACAACTCTTCTCTCGATAGGTGACGGGGTTATATCAACAGACAGTTGCCGCAGGATACTGTTGATGAACAGGGTCGCGGAAGATATTACAGGCTGGAAAAACGCCGAGGCCAGGGGTCAGGCGCTTGAAAAAGTCCTGAACGTCGTTCATGAAGATACCAGTGAAATGTGCGAGATACTGCATTTTGGCCAGGAGTCGTCCTGCCAGGGAAAGGCGATGCTCCTTGCAAGGGACGGGAGAAAGGTTCCTGTTGAAAGCAGTCTGGCTACGGTCAGCGATATGGCTGGCGGCTCAACCGGCCTGGTCGTGGTGTTCAGGGATTGTTCCGAGAAAAGAGAAAGACAGAGAAGGATAGAGTATCTCAGTTACCATGACGAACTGACGGGGCTTCACAACCGGAGTTTTTTCGACGAGGAACTGAGGCGGCTTGATCTGCCCCGAAACCTTCCCCTCTCTCTTGTTGTTGTCGATGTGAACGGTCTCAAGCTTTTCAACGATGCTTTTGGCCGCCTTGCCGGTGACGATCTTCTCAAAAGGGTTTCGGAAGTCCTGAAGGGACTATGTCGCCCGGAAGATGCCCTCGCAAGGCTGGGTGGGGATGAATTCATTATGATTCTGCCCGGGTCGGATCCTGCGGTGGCCTGCCAGATAGCCTCAGGTATTGGTAATTCCATGTCCATGGAAGAGGTCGAAGGGGTTCCCCTTTCTGTCTCATGCGGGTGGGGGACGAAATTCGATATGGATACCAGCATCAGAAAGGTCTTCGAGATGGCCGAAGATCACATGTACCGCAACAAGATATCCCAGAAGACCGTCCACGACCAGAGATCGGTGAGAATAATCCTTGAGACCCTCTTTTCCAGGATGCCTGGAGAAAGGGCTCATTCGCAGAACGTGGGACGTTTGTGCGAGAGGGTCGGACACGCCCTCGGGTTGTGCCAGTCGGAAATTGGAGAACTGAAAACAGCGGGTATTATCCACGACATAGGCAAGATAGGTATAAGCCGGTTCACCATAAGGAAGAAGGGTGATTTTTCTGCCGCGGAGTGGGCCGAGATAATCAAACACCCGGAAACGGGATTCAGCCTTCTGAGTTCTGCCAATGAATACAGCCGATTTGCGGATGCTGTGCTGTCCCATCATGAGAAATGGGACGGGAGCGGATACCCGAGGGGACTCAAGGGTGAAGAGATACCCCTTTTCGCAAGGGTAATTTCCATAGCCGAGGCCTACGACACAATGGTTTCAGGCAGAAACTGGAAAATGGCTGTCAGCCCGGAAGCGGCAGTTGATGAACTTAGAAGATGTTCAGGTACGCAATTTTCCCCCGAACTTGTCCCGATCTTCATCAGGGAGGCTGTAGGCCAGTCATAGCACTTCCCTCCCCGCATTGCCCCGGCGATTTTCACAAAAATTATTCAGCAGAGGGCTGGTATATAATTAAAGGGCAGACGTCCTGCCTGCCGGGGGGGGGGAGATGACACTGGGTATGTTCAATTCCGGTCGAAGAAACAGTTTTTCCCTTAAAAGCGTCATTCTCGTCCCCTTTGTGGGGCTTACCTTCCTTGCGGTGGGACTGGTCTGGTCCGTATCTTTCCGCAACAGCCAGGAGGCTGTCCACGATTTAGCCCGCCAGCTGAGAAATGAGATCAACAGGAGGATCGAGGAGCACCTGGACGGTTTCATGGCGCTCCCCCTGAGGATCAACGAGGCCAACGCCGTGGCTATATCCGGCGGCCTTGTCGACCCCGATGACCAGTGGGGGCTTTCCCTTCGCTTCATGGACCAGATCCGGGTATTCGACTCGGTAACAAGCATAAATTTCGGCAACACCGAGGGAGGTCTTGCCAACGCCGGACGTGAGGGCGCGGCCGGATCGCTCTACGTGATCCTGACGGAAGATTTCAAAAACGGTGAGTTCCGCAAATATTCCTATGCCGGAGGAGATGCGCCGGGGGATCTGATAGCCAGCGTACCGGGTTTTGACAGCAGGACCCGGTCGTGGTTTACCCATGCCCTTGCGGCCGGGACCGATACGTGGAGCCAGGTCCACGTCCTCTTCACGGGACAGGATCTTGAGATAACGGCCAGCAGGCCGGTTTTTAGTCCCGGAGGAAAACTCCTCGGGGTCACGGCGGTCAATCTTTTTCTGTCCCATCTGGGGGATTTTCTCTCGGGGCTGGATGCCGGTCACACCGGCCAGAGTTTTATTGTCGACGATGAAGGCTTCCTCGTTGCCTCCTCTTCAGGAGAGGTGCCTTTTCGAAGGAGCGAGTCCGGAGAATGGGAGCGCATAAGAGCTGCTGACAGCTCAGTTGCAATGACCAGGGGCGCTGCGGCATCGGCAGAGAATATACGGGAACCCCAGGGGAGCACGGGTCCCCCGCAACAGTTTGAATTCCTTCTCGGGGAGGAAAGGCACCTGGGGCAGGTTACACCCTTTGGAAAGGGTTATGGTCTGGATTGGTTCATCTTCACCGTAATACCGGAATCATACTTCATGTCAACCATAAGTGATGGCAACCGTGCCGCGACGGCAATAATGCTTTTGACCCTTGCCCTTGTCTCCGCTGCCAGTCTTGTGATAACAAGAAAGATCGTCAGCCCCATATCAAACCTTAATTTTACGGCCAAACAGATCGCTGAAGGAGACCTCGAAAGGTCCGTAAACTCCCGGAGCAGGATATGGGAGATAGGAGAACTTTCCGGTTCTTTTGCGCACATGGGCGAAAGGCTCAGAGTCATGATAGCGGACCTGAAAAAAGAGATAGGGGAGAGACAGAAGGCCGAGGAGGAACTTGCGGTACTGAACCGGAAACTTCAGGAAAAAAACAGGGAACTTGAACAAGTTGTCTATGCCGCCTCACACGATCTGCGCTCGCCTCTTGTGAACATCGATGGCTATGGTCGGGAGCTCCAACTCGTAGTCAATGATCTGCAAGGGACTCTGACAAAAGCAGGCGCGTCGAAAGAGGAGATACGGGAAGCTCTCTCGGAAGCCTCTGTTGAGCTCGCCGCAAGCCTGAACTACATAAGAAGCGGCACACTTCAGATGGACTCCCTCCTCAAGGGGCTGCTGAAGTTGTCCAGGGCCGGCAGGGTAAGCCTCGATATTGTGTCACTCGACATGAACGGTATAGTATCGGGTATAGTTTCGGCAATGGCTTTTCAGATCAACGAGGCCAATGCGGAGGTGGATCTGGGTGAACTTCCTCCCTGCCTGGGTGATCCTGTCCAGGTTGGCTCCGTTTTTTCGAATATTCTGGGCAATGCCCTTAAATATCTTGATCCCCGTAGAAAGGGCAAGATCTCTGTCCGGGGATGGGTCGAAAAAAACATGTCCCTTTACCGTGTTTTCGATAACGGCGTGGGGATTGCTTTGGACCAGCAGGAGAGAATATTCGGGCTTTTTGTCCGGCTGGACCGGTCGGGAACAGAAGGGGATGGCATAGGACTCACCCTCGCAAGGAACGTTCTGGGCAGGATGAACGGGGAGATAAGAGTGGAATCCGTGCCGGGGAAGGGCAGCAGTTTCTATGTGACCCTTCCTTCCGCAGTGAGCGGAGCGGAACCGCAGGGGGGGTTCAATGGCGATGAATGAAGAAGTTGTCATCATTGTCGCGGAAGATGACGAGGGTCATGCCGGCCTTATCAGAAAGAACCTCTTTCGGGGTGGGATAGTCAATGAGACGATCCACTTCACCGACGGACAGGCCGTGCTGGACTTTCTTTTCAGAGAGGGATCCGGTCAGGTCAGGGAGGCAGGCAGGGCCTACGTGTTGCTTCTTGACATCCGCATGCCATCGGTAGACGGGATAGAGGTGCTCTCCAGAGTCAAGACCGATCCGGAACTCAGGAAGATCCCGGTGGTAATGATAACCACCACCGATGACCCCGGGGAGATATCCCGCTGTCACCAGCTTGGTTGCAGCAGTTACATCTCAAAGCCCGTGGACTACGAGGCCTTTGTCGAGGCCATCCGGCAACTGGGCCTTTTCCTTTCTGCTGTTCAGATACCTGCAGTGAACGGAGGCAAATGATGGAGATGCATATCGAAGAAAAATCGGGTCGTGTGCTTGTTATCGAGGATGATGAAGGGCTCAGGGGCCTGATCCTGAAGAGACTCCGGAAGGAAGGTTACAAGGCAGAAGGCGCTTCCTCTGGAGCCGAAGCCCTGGATTTGGCCGCCGCAGACTCCGAAATGATCCTGCTGCTGGATCACCTGCTCCCTGACATGTCTGCAAAGGACATAATACTGGCCCTTCGGGAAAGGGGCGCCGATCCGGGATTCATCGTGTTCACCGGCCAGGGAGACGAGAGGCTGGCCGTGGAGATGATGAGGCTGGGGGCCTTCGACTACCTCCTCAAGGGGCTGGATATGCTCGACCTGCTCCCCAGGGTTCTGGAAAGGCTTTTCCTTCAGAGGGATACCGAGAGGCGTCTCGCCGACGCGATAAACTCCCTCAGGGAGAGTGAGGAACGATTCAAGGCTCTTCACAACGCCTCCTTCGGCGGAATCGTTATCCACGACAAGGGGATTATCCTCGACTGCAACCTGGGTCTTTCTGAGATATCGGGATACTCCCTGGAAGAACTCAGGGGGATGGACGGCCTTCTCCTGATAGCCGAAAGGTCCAGGGAACTGGTCATGAACAATATTCTTTCGGGTTACGAGAAGCCCTACGAGGCCCTTGGACTCCGCAAGAACGGGGAGGAGTATCCACTGAGGCTGGAGGCCAGGGCTGTTCCCTTCAGGGGGCAGATGGTCCGGTCGGTGGAATTTCGTGATATAACCGGGGAGAAGCTTGCCGAGAAAAAACTTCGCGACAGCGAACACATGTACCGGAGACTCACGGAGAACATGAAAGACGTCATCTGGGTTCTGGATCCTTATCGGTTGAGGTTCACCTACGTCAGCCCTTCGGTCAGGGACCTGAGGGGTTATACGGCAGAAGAGGTCATGACCAGTCCCCTGGAAGAGGCCTTTACCAAGGCAGGAAGCAAGCATTTATTGGAGCAGGTCAAAACCGGTATGGATGGTTTTCTTGCTGGCAGGATCACATCGGATGATTTTTTTACCGAGGAAATTGAGCAGCCATGCAGGGACGGCTCCACCGTATGGACAGAGGTGATAACCCGTTTCGTGGCCGACGGAGAGTCGGGTAAGGTGGAGATCCACGGGGTTACAAGGGATATCTCCGCAAGGAGAAAGGCGGAACGGGAATACCAGACCCTCTTTGAGGAGATGGTAGAGGGTTTTGCTCTTCACGAGATAATCAGCGACGAAAAAGGTGTGCCCGTGGATTACAGGTTCCTTGCCGTCAACCCTGCCTTCGAGAGCATGACCGGGCTAAGGGCAGAAGAAATTACAGGAAGGACCGTTCTCGAGGTTCTTCCAGGAACCGAGAAGTACTGGATCAAGACATACGGCAGGGTTGCCCTGACAGGAGAACCCGCCATTTTCGACAACTATTCACGAGAAATGGACAAGCATTTCAGCGTGACCGCGTTCCGGCCCGAGCCGGGTCAATTTGCCTGCATATTCATCGATGTTACCGAAAGCAAAAAGGCCGAGGAGTCCCTGAAAGAGGCACTGGAAAGGCTGCGGAGGGTAACAGGTTCGGTCATTCAGGTCATTGTCGCCGCCGTTGAATCCCGTGATCCCTACACTGCCGGACACCAGAAGCGGGTCGGTGACCTGGCAAGGGCTATAGCCACCGAGATGGGTATCCCTTCACACGAAGTCGAGGGGATCCGGATAGCCGGGGTGATCCACGATCTCGGCAAGATCTCCGTTCCGGCGGAGATTCTGAGCAAGCCACGTAAACTGAACGAAATGGAATTTGCCCTCGTTAAAGAGCACCCTCAGAAAGGATACGAGATACTGAAGGGGGTGGATTTCGACTGGCCCGTGGCCGAAATGATCCACCAGCATCACGAGCGCATGGATGGGAGCGGTTACCCCAGGGGCTTGAAGGGGGACGAGATAATTCCGGGGGCCAGGATACTGGCCGTTGCCGACGTCGTCGAGGCCATGGCCTCCCACCGCCCCTACAGGGCGAACCTTGGTCTTGAGGAGGCACTGAAGGAAATATCCTCTGGCAGAGGAGTAATCTACGACCCTGTGGTCGTAGACGCCTGTATTGGCCTTTTCGAGAAAAAACAGTATCGCCTGGTAAGTCAGTAGCAAGTCAGATAAAATGTTTCTTTCCTTATGCGGTATGTTATATTAACAACTGTTCCCATAAAAAATTAAAAGGCTGGTGGTAGAGATGAGAGAAAGAATAATCCAGAGAATGATCCTCCTGCTTTTTATCGCGGTGCTCTCCTTATCCTTTTCGGGTTGCTGCGCTGCCGGGTCCGGCGAGGTTTTCAGCATCAGTACATCATACAAGAGCCTTCTCTCAAATGAAGATGGGACTGGTATGTTGGACAGAATATTGGTCGAGGCTTTCCGCAGGATCGGCATGGAGGCGGAGATAGTTTTCAATCCCACGGGAAGATCCCTGGAGGACGTCAACGAGGGCCTTGCGGACGCAGAACTGAACCGCATCGAGGGTATGGAAAAAAACTACCCCAACCTTGTCAGGGTTCCGGAGCCCAATATGGTGATGGATTTCGTGGCCTTTTCCAAAGAAAAGCGGGAGATCAGTGACTGGGATAGCATCAAAAACCTCAGCATCGGGATAGTGAAAGGCTGGAAGATCCTCGAGAACAACACCCAGGGTTTTCCAGAGGTGACCCTGGTTCCTTCGGAGACCGAACTCTTCAACATGCTGGATCTGGATCGTATCGACGTCGCTCTCTACGACAGGCTTACAGGATACGAGCAGATACACCTGCGCGGTTTCAAGGGGATGTTCCACCTTGATCCGCCCCTGGCAAGCAGGGAGATGTTCCTTTACCTGAACAGGAAACATGAAGCCCTTATCGAACCCCTCGCGGAGGCGCTGAGAGAGATGAAAAGTGACGGTACCTACGACAGTCTTGTCGAAGAGGCCACAGCACACCTGATGGCAGGTAAATAGAGGGAATTAACCATGAAATTCTCCAGGTGGAGAGAATCCAGCAGTTGGAGTTTTTTCTTATATGTATTTGCGGGCCTGATGACCGTTGTGCTTGTCCTGACGACGGTCCATGCCCTATTCCTTCACCGGAGGCAGCACAGCCAGCTTGACGACAGCCTTGAACAGGTGGAGAAGATCTATCTTCCACTTCTTGTCTCGAACCTGTGGATAACCGATTATGATTCACTCAGGGAAGATATCGAGGGGATCGTCAAGTTCAGTTACATCCAGAGGGTGGAGGTCGCGGAGGAGGGAGGGCGGTCTTTCTCTTCCGGTGTCGAGGTTGATCCTTCTTTCGAAGTCAGATCGATGGATCTCGTGTATGACTACAGGGGATCCAGGAGAAAGATCGGCGACATCAGTCTGTTTGTAGATATCGGGCAGATGCACTCAGACCTTTTCAAGAACGTCCTGATACTGCTTTACATACAACTTTTTGCAACCCTGGTCATTTCGGTGATCATCGGGGGGGTTTTTCACTTCATGATAGGTCGTCACCTGAGAGGGCTGGCCGACTTCATGGAAAAAGATGATCCTTCGACCGGGACATCTTCCTTTACGATTGATGGGAATTTCAGCAGAAAGAATGAAATGGGTATGCTAGTGGACCACTTCAACAATATGCGCGAAAGGATCCGTAATTACGTCGGGGAGATAAGGGAATGGCGGGACCTGATGCACTACGTGATCCAGCACGATCCCAGCGCGATCATGGTTCTCGACACGGATATGAAATTCATCTTCGTCAGCGACAAACTGCTGGAGAACAACGGCCTGCTCCTGGAGAATGTCATCGGGAAAAGTTTCAGCGAGGTATTGCCCCATCTTGAGGGCAAGTGGACCGATATCCTCAGCCGGGCGCTGCAGGGCGAGATACTGGGATCTGCGGATGATGTGATCCTCCGCAAGGATGGAAGGATCGACAACCTCAGATGGTACTGCAGGCCCTGGTTCAAGGCAGATGGGCAGATAGAGGGCACGGTTTACTACTCGGAGGTTATTTCCGAGCGCAAAAAGATGGAAAGGGCGCTCTTTGTGGAGAAGGAGCTTTTCCGGACGACACTCTTTTCGGTTGGCGACGGTTTCATATCCACTGATAACGACGGAAAGGTCCTGCTGATGAACCGTGTTGCCCGGGAACTTACCGGGTGGGATCCGGATGAGGCCAGGGGAAAGGCCTTTTCGGAGGTATTGAACATCGTAAACGAAAACACCCGTGAGAAAGCCCCAGACCCGGTGAAAGAGGTCCTCGATACAGGGGAGACCTTTGAGATGGCCCATAATTGCCTTCTTGTATCGAAATCGGGCAAAGAAATACCAATAGAGGACAGCGCTGCCCCGGTCAGGGACATTGATGGAGATATTACCGGTGTGGTAGTGGTGTTCCGTGACTGTACAGATAAAAGAAAGAGACAACAGGAGATAGAGTACCTGAGTTACCACGACCAGTTGACAGGCCTTTACAACAGGCGTTTTTTCGAGGAGGAGGTCAATCGCCTCGATGTTCCGAGGAACCTGCCCCTTGCCCTGGCCATGCTGGATGTCAATGGACTGAAACTCTTCAACGATGCCTTTGGCCACCTCATGGGAGACAGGCTGCTCAAGAGGGTCGCGGAGGTTCTGAAGAACGAGTGCAGGGCCGATGACATCATCGCCAGGACTGGTGGGGACGAATTCGTCGTACTCCTCCCGAAAACCGGTTCCGACGGAGCGGTGGCGATAATGGAGCGTGTCTCCCAGGCCATCAGTGAGGAAAAAGTCGAGGATCTCCCCCTGTCGGTCTCCTGGGGAGTAGACGTCAAGACCGATCGGGGCGAGAGCATAGAGAAGGTCTTTGAAACAGCCGAGGACAGTATGTACCGCAACAAGATATCGGGGAAAACCAGTTACCACCAGAGATCGGTCCAGCTTATCATGGAGACCCTCTTTGCCCGGTCTCCATCGGAGAAATCCCACTCGGATAACGTCGGGGCGATGTGTGAAAAGATCGGCATCGCCATGGGCCTCGGCCGCGTGGAGGCGGGTGAACTCCGGACCGCGGGTATGATCCACGACATAGGAAAGATAGCCACGCCCGGAGGGGTTCTGGAAAAAACAACGGCACTGGATGAAGAGGAATGGGACGAGATAAAGAAACATCCCGAGACCGGTTTCAGTATTCTGAGCACCGTCAGCGAGTATGGTCCCCTAGCGGAGGTTGTTTTTTCTCATCACGAAAGATGGGATGGTACAGGCTACCCTCGGGGGCTCAGGGGCGAGAACATTCCACTTTTCTCGAGGATCATCGCGGTGGCAGAAGCATGGGATGCAATGATCGCCGGAAGGCCGTGGAAAAGAAGTCTTTCTGAAAAGGAAGCCATTACAGAACTGGAGAGTTGCGCGGGTACGCAGTTTGACCCCGAAGTTGTGAAGGTATTCGTCGGGATCATCTCCTCCCCCGAAAGCGGGGAAGCGCCCGAAACATCCAAGGGGAATTGAGGCATGAGACCCCTTTCAGCCTGGAGGATCAGAGATGTCGAAGAAGAATGAACCAGGAAATGACAGAGACAGGGCTGTTCTTTTCGAGGATTTTTTTACATCCATGCTGAACTCTGTTACGGAATCAGCATTCCTGATCAATCTTGACGGATTTGTTCTTGCGGCCAACGAAACAGTGGCCAAAAGACTGGGCTTTTCCAGCGGGGGGGATCTTGTCGGCAGGAATATGTACGACCTGCTGCCCCCGGAGGTGGCGGAAATCCGCAGGAGCAAGGTTCAGGAGGTGGTCCTGACAGGCGAACCCGTACAGTTCGAGGACGTCAGGTCCGGTCGCTGGATACGCAACTCCATCTACCCCGTCTACGATTCTACGGGTGGGGTCAGCAGGCTTTCCGTTTTCGCGATCGACATAACCAGACAGAAGGCCCAGGAGGAGAGGCTCTCGCTGCTTGGGGAGATGGTGGACAGCGCACCTGCCTCCATAACCATCCACGATACCGGGGGGAACTTCATTTACGTAAACAGGGAGACCCTGAGGCTCCACGGTTACACTGAAGAGGAGTTCATGTCCCTCAACCTTAAGGATCTGGACGTTCCCGAGAGCGTGGAACTTCTGGAGGAAAGGTTCCACATGATAGCCGAGAAGGGCGAGATGTCCTTCGAGTCGGCCCATTTTCACAAGGATGGCTCGGTCATCCCCGTGCTTGTTATGGCAAAGAGCCTCGACTGGAAGGGAACACCCGCCGTAATGAGCATAGCCACGGACATCCGGGAGAGCAAAAAGGCCGAGCAGGCTCTTCGCGAGAGCGAGGAGCGTTTCCGCCTCCTCTCGGAAGTCACCATGGAAGGGATAGTTATCCATAAAAACGGCATAGCCGTTGATTTAAACTCCGCCGTGCTAAGGACTCTGGGCTACGACAGGGAAGACCTGTTGGGGAAAAACCTTATCGAATTGGTGGTACACGAGGGAGACCGCGACAAAATAAAAGAAAATATCGTCAAGGAGTATGCACGGCCATACGTTGCAAGGATGGCAAAAAAGAACGGCGATGTGATCTGGACCGAGATCGAGGCAAGGAACATCGACCTTGATGGTGAGGTGATCCGTGTCGCGGCAGTGAGGGATATCGAAGACCGCAAGAAGGCTGAGGATGATCTGCGAAACAGCGAAGCAAAATTTCGCAGTTATGTGGAGAACGCTCCCTACGGGGTTTTCATAACCGATGCGTCGGGCAGATACCACGACGTAAACCCTGCTGCAGAGAAGATCACTGGCTACAGTTGCGAAGAACTCCTGGAGATGTCTATCCCGGACCTTATCCCCGAAGATGCGATGGAAGATGGTATCGCTCATTTTGCCAGGCTCCTGGAAACAGGAAATTCCACGGGCGAGGTCCCGTTCCTGAGAAAAGACGGGGAGAGGCGGTTCTGGAACGTGTCGGCCGTCAAGATCGGGGGTGACAGGTTCCTTGGTTTTGCCGAGGATGTCACCAACCGCAAAATGGCGGAAGACAGGCTCCGCGAAAACGAGGAATTAATCAGGGCGGTAATGGACAACCTTCCTCTGGGGGTTGCAGTAAACTCCCTGGACCCCGCTGTGGAATTCAGTTACATGAACGACAGGTTCTGGAAAACCTACAAGACTTCCCGGGAAGAACTATCCGGCCCAGACGCTTTCTGGAGCGCTGTCTATAAAGATCCGGAATTCAGGGGAAAAATCCGGGAAAGGGTGCTGAAAGACTGCGAAAGTGGCGACCCCGGGAAGATGCAATGGGACGATGTTCCGATCACAAGGGAAGGGGAAACCTTTTTCGTTTCTGCCCGCAATACCCCTGTTCCGGGATCTTCCCTGATGGTATCCGCTGTCTGGGATGTTACGGAATACAAAAAGACAGAGGACCAGTTGAGAAGGGTTTCGGAGAGGCTTCAGGCGATCTACGACCATAGCCCGCTGCTGATAAGCGAGTTTGATCTGGAAGGGAGATACCTCCTTGTCAACAGGGCGGTTTCGGAACTATTCGGTCTTTCAGCCCGGGAACTTGAGGGGAGGACTTTTTTTGAACTTCTCCCCGAAGAGGCTGCTGAAATCTTCATGAGACGCACTCGGCATGTGTGGGATTCACAGGAACCATTAGCGGTAGAGGATACAGTCGATATCGGCGGGGTTAAAAGGCATTTCCTTACAATGCTTTTTCCGCTTTACGACAAGGAGGGGCACATAAACTCCATCGGGTCCATTGCCCATGACATTACCGACCGCAAAGAGGCGGAGGACTTGCTGAGGGACGCCCTGGGGCGGCTTAGGAGGGTAACAGGTTCGGTCATTCAGGTCATTGTCGCCGCCGTTGAATCCCGTGATCCCTACACTGCCGGACACCAGAAGCGGGTCGGTGACCTGGCCAGAGCCATAGCGACGGAGATGGGGCTGTCGGACCACGATGTGGAAGGTATCCGCATAGCCGGGGTGATCCACGATCTGGGAAAGATCTCCGTTCCGTCGGAGATCCTCAGCAAACCCAGGATACTGAATGATACCGAGTTTGCCATCGTGAAGGAGCATCCCCAAAAGGGCTACGATATTCTCAAGGATGTCGATTTTGACTGGCCCGTGGCCGAGATGGTCCTCCAGCACCATGAGCGTCTGGATGGTTCGGGTTACCCCAGGGGCCTTAAAGACGGTGAGATACTTCTCCAGGCCCGCATACTGGCTGTAGCGGACGTTGTTGAGGCCATGGCTTCCCACAGGCCCTACCGCCCCACCCTGGGGCTAGAGGCGGCGCTGGAAGAAATTGCCGCAAACAGGGGAAAACTCTACGACCCGGAAGCTGTCGACGCCTGTCTGAACCTGTTCAATATCAGGGGTTACAGCCTGGCTGAAGTTTGAAAAAGAAAACTCTGCAGCCCTCCGGGCACAGCTCCTGCCCTGCCATCCCGGTCGCATAGAATGTATCTGGAACAAAACAGAACAGGAGGGTATTCCCAGGCATGACGAAAGAAAACCGGTTTGACCACAAACTGGACCTTCGGACACTTCTTGATGAAGACTTCGAAGCAGTGAAGCAGATCATGGAGAACGTCTACCCGAGCATGGGAGGTTCCTGGACTAAGGAACAATACATGGCAATGATCAAAAAATTCCCCGGCGGCCAGCTCTGCGTGGAGGACAAGGGTAAGGTTGTTGCCGTGGCCCTTTCGCTGGTGATCGATTCGGCCGTATACGGGGAACGCCACACCTACCGCCAGGTAGTGGGGGACGGGACGCTGAAGAACCACGACCCTGACGGTGATTACCTTTACGGTATCGATGTCTTTGTAGACCCCGAATACAGGGAGATGCGCCTTGGGCGGAGACTCTACGACGCAAGAAAGGAGCTCTGCGAGACCCTTAACCTGAAGGGGATCATTATAGGCGGCCGTATACCCGGATATGCGCGTTATGCGGAGGAGATGAAACCCGGGAAGTACATCCAGATGGTCAAGAACAGGGAGATCGTTGATCCGGTCCTTTCGTTCCAGTTGAGCAACGACTTCCACTACAGGACCGTCGTGCCGGGTTACTGGCCGGACGATCACAAATCGAAGGGCTACGGGGTGATCCTGGAGTGGAACAACATATACTACGAGGAGAAACGCCGCCTTATCCCCAGGGTCAAGACCTACGTCCGCCTAGGCGTTGTGCAGTGGCAGATGCGACTTTTCGAGTCCTTCGATGCCTTCATACAGCAGGTCGAGTTCTTTGTCGATGCCGTTGCCGGCTATAACGCCGACCTTGTCCTTTTCCCCGAATTGTTCAACGTACCCCTTATTGCCCGGTATGATCAAAAGGACCCGCCCGAGGCCATGAGACTTCTGTCGGAGCATACGGAACCCCTGAGGGAAGCCCTGGTGGAAATGGCCATGAGCTACAACATAAACATCGTCTCCGGGAGCGTTCCGGAGTACCGTGACGGATACCTTTTCAACGTCTGCTTCCTTTGCAGGAGGGACGGTACATGGGACAAGCAGTACAAGATCCACATAACCCCCGACGAGTACATGACATGGGGTCTTCGGGGCGGGGACGAACTGAAGGTCTTCGATACCGACGTAGGGAAGATAGGCATCCTGGTCTGCTACGACGTGGAGTTCCCCGAACTTCCAAGGCTGCTTGCCGAAAAGGGCATGAATATCCTCCTGGTCCCCTACTGGACCGATACCAGGAACGGCTACCTCAGGGTCAGGCACTGCGCCCATGCCCGGGCGATAGAGAATGAGTGCTACGTAGCCATTTCGGGGAGCGTCGGGAATATTCCCAAGGTGGAGAATATGGACATACAGTATTCCCAGGCGGCGGTTCTTACGCCATCTGATTTTGCCTTCCCCCACGATGCTGTTGCGGCAGAGGCCACGCCCAACACCGAGATGGCGCTTATTGCCGACCTGGATATCGACCTTCTCAAGGAACTCCGGGCATCGGGCAGCGTGAGGAGCCTCCAGAGCAGGCGAGATGATCTTTACAGAGTGGTGTGGCTGAAGAAGCATTGATCGCAGGATATCTTTCCCGAGAGGGGAGGGCCGTCATGAAGGATCGTGGCAGGCATTTCCTTAAAGACAGTGTCAGAAAGTCCGTTGATTTCTCCCGGACGGACCAGTACCTTGGCGTGGAGCCTCCTCCCATTCAGAAACCCCTTCCCGGTGAGGCCATGGTGATCGAACTCCCCGACCCTCATGGCCTTGGAAAGATCCCTATGGAAGAGGCGATATCAAGTCGCGAATCCAGAAGGTCTTATTTGCCGGAGAATATTTCCCTGGCAGAGCTTTCCTTTCTTCTTTGGGCCACCCAGGGAGTGAGGGGGGTGCCGGAGCAGGGGCACGCCCTGAGGACGGTCCCCTCAGCAGGCTGCCGTCATGCCCTGGAAACTTATCTGGCGGTCTTTCGGGTGACAGGGCTTGAGAAGGGTGTTTACCGATATCTTCCTGCCGGACATGAACTGGTGTTGCTGAAGAAACCGGAAGGCCTTGAAACGGAGACAGCCAGGGCAGCCCTGGGGCAGAGGTTCGCGGGAAGAAGTGCTGTGACATTTGTCTGGACTGCCGTACCCTACCGCATGGAATGGCGCTACGGCTACGCGGCCTACAAGGTGATAGCCCTCGACGCGGGACACGTATGCCAGAACCTCTACCTGGCCTGCGAAGCAATAGGGGCAGGGACCTGCGCCATTGCCGCCTACGACCAGGAAAAGGCCGACAGGCTTACAGGTGTGGATGGCGAGGAGGAGTTCGTGATCTACATGGCCCCAGTGGGGAAGGCTGCTAAATGAAAACTCAAACACAAAAGCCTGATGTTCCAGGAGCCGGAGAATTTTCACCATGTACCCGCCCCAGTTTTTGACCACCCCGTACCGCCAGGCAGACCTTGCGTCAGGGCGCAAGCCGGGAAAAACATCCTTCAGGCAGCCCTTCACGGCAGATTTCTTCAACGTGTCTGCCCTTATGAGCAGTAGATAGATTTCTCTCAGAAGAGACAGAAGGGGAGAAGCCCTCTTCGGTAAAATCGTGGGATCAGGAATTTTGCAAGGAAATATTCTCTGGCACCAAAAAAGAGGCGAATGAATAATTGAAAGAGAACAGGTCATCCTTGGCGCTTTATGCAGCCGCGTTCATCCAGATGGTCGGTGTCGGGCTGATCGTGGCCCTTCTCCCCAACAGGGTAATTGAGCTTTCCGGCTCAATGGCTAATGTGGGTCTGATAGCTTCCGCCTTCGCGGTCCCGTTTGTCCTTCTGCAGCTTCCCGTCGGCAACCTGGGAGACAGGTTCGGCCACAAGAGGTTTCTTGTTGCCGGTTACGTCATTGCGGGACTGACAGGCTTCCTTTATTTCAAGGCCGTGAGCGTTAATGGCCTTCTTCTTGGAAGGGTTCTCCAGGGATTTGCGGAGATCCCCGTCTGGGCCCTTGCTCCTGCGCTTCTGTCGATCCTTTTCGCCGAGTCAAAGGGGGAGGCTATCGGGAGGTACAATGCCTCGATCCATCTGGGACTTACAGCAGGCAGCCTCCTCAGCGTATATGTCCATTCCGTGTGGAGTGGTAACGAAGCCTTCCTCCTCTACGCTGCCTCGGGCTTTACGGGGGCTCTTATTGTTGCGTCCCTGGCTGGAGGGGCTGAACACGGCAGACAGGCGATGCCGGGAAGCGGGGCGGATCTCAGGGCAGTTTTTCGGGCCCTGTACATGATCTCCCGACCTGCCATCCACGGGGGAGTGATCATCTACGGAGCCTTTTACGGAATATTCCTGACGGTGATACCTGCGGTGCTCCTGAGCGTGAAAGGGTTTTCCCAGAGCGAAGTGGGGGCCTTTTTCGCCCTTTTCTACATAGCGATAAGTGTTTCACAGGTCGCTGCCGGAAAGGTCGCAGACAAAACAGGTCCGAACCCGGCAATATTCGCAGGGCTCTTCCTTGTAGCATCGGGCGTTTCAGCCTTCATGTTTTTCAGCGGGTCGGCAGTTCTGGCTATGCTTTTCGTGGCGAGTTTCGGCCTGGGGATGTTCTGTGTCTCGGCCATGGTATTGCTCAACGAGGCCGTCCCCGTATCCCTCAAGGGTTCTGTTTCGGGGGTCTTCTACCTTCTGTGGGGTACCGGTTTTTTCCTGGCGCCCCCGCTGATCTCACGTCTTGGGGATGCCTGGGGTTATAAAAGCATCTTCCTGATCTGTGCAGCCGTAGTTATGGCAGAGATGGGAGCATTTTCCATAAGCAGGAAGATCTCCTGAGATCTCCTTGCCCTATTTGCGTTTTTTGTCCTTTTTGCTAGAGGTCCCGTAAAGGTGGCTCCCGATATCATCGGACTCCGCCTTTCCCTTGATAACATCGCCCAGCCTCGATATCTTTATCCTTGTGGGCAGGCTCAGGCCGTCGACGACGAGCTGCCCTTCTTTTGACTCCCGGTACATTCTTGTTCGTCCCACGGGCCAGTAGCGGACCCCTATCGTGGGGGTGTCCCTGAAAAAGCGGTCCAGGACTTCGTCCAGTTGTTCGGATCTGGCCAGGGACCTCAGGATGAACAGGGGCCTTCCCTTTTTGCCTATTCCCTGCAGAATATGTGCTTCAAGGGATGCCTCCTGAATTGTGGACAGGGCCCTGCCCATCTCCTCGCCGGTGGCGTCGTCAAGGGCGGCCTCCACCAGCCAGACCTCCTCGTGCTTTTTCTCCCTCGACAGGATCACTCTGACAGTGGTCCCGTCAGGGCCTATACCCTGGAACTGTCCCTCCGGGACCATCGATGGGAGGTGATCGGTAAATCGAGCGGTTTTTGCAAGCATCAGCAGTGCGGCGGCCGTGGTCCCATGGTCGCCTGACCTTGATCCGAAAACAGGGATGCTGTATTTTGCCGCTGCGGAGATCACATCGGAAAGGGATGAGGAGGGGATCCCTTCTCCGGGTTCGGCCTGATCTGTGCATATCCCCACGGGAAGAGACACAAGGGGGACAGCGGTCTCCTCGATAAACCGGAAGAAGGCCAGAGCGGCCAGGGCCGTGTACGGAATGGACCATTCGATTTCTCCCCCAGCGGAGATGTCTTCACCGGAGAGTTGGATCATTTCGTCAAGGACCGAGGTGGTTTTCCCGAGGGCGTCCCCAGAGGCGCAAGAAGTTTTTTCAAGAATTGAGAGGATTTCCCCGGCAGTTGTTCTTTTCACTTCCTCCTGATCGCCTTCAACCACGCAGTCCATGAAAACCCTCATGCCGCTGGCTGAAGGTTTGGCTATTCGCTGCAGTCTGACCGAGGTCCCGCCCTGCAGGGTCATCTTTTCTGAAAGGATATTTTCAAGGGTCTTTTCCGGCACCGGCAGGGCGGAAATAGCCCCCGCCAGAGACAGAGGTGTTGCTCCGCCCTGTGGGTCAACGACAAGCATTCTTCTTCACCTCCAGGAACCTCTCCATCTTTCCCCGTTGCAGTCCCTCGAGGTCCAGGGAGACGACAGGAAAGCCCGTGTCCCTGATTGAAGCGCATATCCGGTTGCGCTTCTCCCAGAAGGAGGGAATGTCTTTCTCGTCAATTTCTATCGATGCGACCCCGGGAGGGAACCAGCGAATTCGGGAGTTGGAGAAACCCTCGGCGGCCAGTATCTCCTCGCCCGCCTCGATCTTTTCGGCCCAGACAGCCGAAAGGGGAATGTCCGGGGGGAACCTGGTAGCCAGGCATGGGGCCGCGGGTCTTTCGCTGTTGGGCAGCCCAGCCTCGCGGGCGATCTCCCTTATCTCCTTTTTGGTCAGGCCTGCATCGGCAAGGGGGTGAATGATCCCGTCTTCTTCTGCGGCTATCAGGCCGGGGCGAGCTTCGTGAATCTCGTCGGCCTGGACTCCATCGGCAATGCCTGAAAAGTCGCCTGAGAGGGCGAACTTTCCGGCCTCCGCGTGAAGTATCTTGCGGCAGCCAAAACAGCGATCCCTGCAGTTGGCCCTGACCCTGGGGTCCAAGATCACGTCAACATCATGGATGTGACATTCTATTCCGAGAAAAGATGCGACCTCGAGAGCCATGGCCGTTTCGCGCTTCTTGACCAGTGGGGTTCTGAAGGATAGAGCCCTGGTAGCCCCCCCTGTTCCACGGGAGGCGAGAAGAGCCAGAACAGCGCTGTCTACCCCCCCCGAAAGGAGGACAAGTGTCCCCGGGTATTCCTGGAAAAAGCGGATCACCACTCCGGGTTTGTCCATGAAAAAGATGACTCCTTCTGTTATATTTACTACGGGGAAAACGATACCATATTTGCACGTCATAGTCCGGGTTTCGGCAGGACAGCCCAAAAGAACTTTTTTTCACTATGTGCACCATCTTGAAACATTAGAGTTTATGTGTATAATGATACGTGATATCAAATTAAAGGTTCCGGGGCACGAGTTATTCCTTCTCGGTAAAGAGGCGGAAGATGTCAACATTTTCACCTCCCACCTCCCGGCTGGAATGGAGCCTTGATTTCTTATGGACGAAAGAGAACTCCGCCTGTTGGCCGACAAGCTCAGGAGAGAGGAAATCTCCGTCGACAGCTTTGTCAGATCCCTCAAGGGATTGCCCTTCCGTGACCTCGGCGAGGTCAAGCTTGACACCCACCGTGCTTTGAGAAACGGTTTTCCGGAGATAATCTATTGTCCCGGCAAATCCCCTGATCAATTGAAAAGGATCGCCGGTGCCCTTTCGGAACATCCGGGCAAGGCCCTCTTTTCACGTATGTCCGCCGAACAGCACGAAATCCTTCTGCCGATTCTTCCCGATCTTGAATATCTTCAGGGGCCTCGAATGGGGCGTCTCTGGCCTGACCGCGGTGAAAGTGCGCGGGGACTCATGCTTGTTGTCACCGGGGGCAGTTGCGATGTTCCTGTCGCAGAGGAGGCGGCTGTGACGGCTGAGATAATGGGCTGCAACGTCAGACGGCTTTTTGATGTTGGAGTAGCCGGGCTCCACCGCCTTCTGGCTCACCTTGACATGCTTCTCGATGCTGACGCCATTGTTGCCGTTGCGGGGATGGACGGTGCATTGCCGGGTGTTGTTGCGGGGATAGCGAGCTGTCCGGTTGTCGCGGTCCCCACAAGTGTGGGTTACGGGGCTGCCCTGAACGGAATAGGGCCGCTTCTGACGATGCTCAATTCCTGCGCGCTGGGAGTTTCCGTGGTGAACATCGATAATGGAATAGGAGCAGGCTACGCTGCCGCACTTATGATAAGGAAAAAAAATTCCGGTGATCCGGAAGGAGGATCTCGATGAAGAAAGTACTTTACCTTAACTGTTTTTCGGGCATCAGCGGAGACATGATGCTCGGGCTCCTTCTGGATCTTCTTGGGAAGGATGACATTCAGCCATTCCTGAAAGGCCTCGCCCTGGAAAGCTACAGTGTGGATGTTTCGAGGAGCAAAAAAGGCGGAATCACAGGAGTGGATGTAAAGGTGAGGTGCGACGAGAAGCATTCTCACAGGGGGTTGAAGGAAGTACTGGAGATCGTATCAAAAAGCGATATAAGTCCTGCTGCCGCAAAGAATGCCGAGACCGCCTTCAGGATGCTTGCCGAGGCGGAGGGCTTTGTTCACGGCATGCCCCCCGAAAGCGTTCACTTTCACGAGGTTGGAGCAGTTGACTCCATCGTGGACATCGTCGGTTCCTGTGTCCTCATGGATGCGCTGGCGCCAGCCGAGGTTGTCTCCTCACCGGTGAACGTGGGATCCGGGACAGTAAAATGTGCTCACGGAGAACTTCCGGTTCCGGCCCCCGCAACGATGAAACTTCTGGAAGGTATCCCTGTCTATTCAAGCGGTCAGGCCATGGAACGTACGACCCCCACGGGGGCGGTCCTGCTGAAGGTTTTTGCCGACAGTTTCGGCACCCTCCCTTCCGGAGTGGTCGAAAAGACGGGTTATGGCATCGGAGATCATGAGTCCGACCTGGTAAACGTTCTTCAGGGTGTCCTTCTTGAGAAAAAACATTTTGGTGTCGCTCATGATCACCATGACCATGAACACACACATGAACATGCACATGAACACACACATGAACACGAAATAAAAGAGACCTGCGGTACCCTTAAAAGGTAGCGGCACTCTGGGGAGAACCCGGCCCCTCCGGGTTTTCCCCTTGCGGAACTCTTGCCCAAGATCTCTCGCCCTACACAGCCCTCATTATCTGGCCTGGGAGATTCAACAACCGCCTCTGGCTCCGGGTTTTTTGACACGGGGACTGTTGGGCTGTTACCAAGGTGAAGGGGGGTGCATAACGGCAGACCGCAAAGGAGACATCCGCAACAGACTGGATGCTATTCCAGGCAAAGATCCAAATCTTGGGAGGTGCAAAAATAATGCATAAGGAACTTTATTCTGCGATCGCGGCGGCCAACACATTCGTGGAAAATGAAACCAGTGACCGTCTCGAAGCCATTACCAAGGGACACGGGATGCTCAACCTGGCCGTTTACAGCGCGGCCAACGTAATGGTCAAGGAGATACTTCAGGGAAGAAGCACGAAACTGTCCGATGCCAATATGGACAACCTTCCTGTCGACATGATCGTGGAGGCAGGCATCAAAGCGGCCAAGGACGCAGGAGCCGACGCAGCAAACGCGGCTCTCATCGTTGCTGTTTTTCTGAACCTTGCCGGAACGGCCTCCAGGGCCGGAGTCCCCGCGGGCAACAGGAAACTTGGATCCCTCGCAAGGATGAAGGCTGGAGCAAGCAGGGCAGGAGTCCAGGCCATCCCGACATCGAAACTCACGAACAAGATCTCCGGTTTTCCGGCGGTCAAGGCTATTTATGATGCTATAGAAAAAGGCGAGATCTGCCGTTTCAGCGGAGCCGTCGTACCCCCCTTCGTGGCGGGAGGCGCCATTTACGGCCACAGCGTGCTTGGCGAGGATATGATCTACCACGATCTGGCCATGAAGGGAACCAAGGTCGGCGTGGAGGCCATGTTCAAGGCTTACCAGGGCGTGGGCATCAACCCCAACCCGTGGCTTTCCGCGGCACTCGCTGCTGCCGCTATCCTTGAGATCATCAACCCCGATGGCATGATAGGCCAGGATTTCGGCGAGTTCTTCGTCCAGGGGACCGGATACCTGGTAGGAAAGGGAGCCGTCCAGGCTGCGGGACTTCCCGAGAAACTGCATATGCGCGGCACAGGCAAGGAGTTTGACACCGCCGCTCTTATCGGTGATCTGGGAATGATCCTCAAAGACGTCGGCGCACCTACAGTGGTCGGAATGATGACCTTCAACGAGATGATGGCGTGCTTCCAGGAAGGCCCGATGATCGGAGCAGGCTTTGGCGCCGGCCCCGTCAATCCTCCCCTTGCTCACCTCGTGAGCGACTGCGTAGTTGCCTCCATGAAGCTGATCGAGAGCGACGGCGATGTCGAGGCGGCAGCCGACATGATCCACGATATGAAACTCAACGAATGGCTGGATCCCGAAATTTCTGCCGCTTCGGGCAACATGGTTGCCCACAAGGCCGAGCAGGTAATGCGCGGCCCGGTTACGGCTGCTGTTATCAAGGGTACCCAGGGGATCAGGAACAATCTGCAGTTCCGTCTTGCCAAGTTCACCTGGGACGGGCTTCAGGCAGGCAAGTCTCTTGAGGACATCTGCATGGAGATCGACAACCAGCGCAAGCAGAAGGTCGAGCAGCGCACCGGCATGATGCTGGGAGGCATGTTCGGCAAGAAGATCACCCTCGAGTTCACCAAACTCAAGGGCGGAGCCCGCAGGAACCACCCCTTCGCCGAGACCTACTGGGGTTTCGATGCTGATATCGATGCGGTTGTGACAGTCGACGGCAAGGAGTTCAAGATCGAGGGGCTTTCTCACAAGGTCGCTCCCGATGTGGTCCTCAACAAGAAGTCCGAATGGACCATCCCCGTGACCGTAGCCTCCGTAGCCGCCCAGGAACTGATGTACGTGGGCTGCTGCACCGTCAACGTTGTTATCCCGGCGGCAGTTGCTGCGGTATCCGGAAAGATGAGTGCCAAGGATGCCGGCAAGTGCGCCGAAAAGGGTGCCTGCATCACCAACGCGATCCCGGGAGCCAAGGAAAGCGCCCGCAGTGTGGCAAATCTTGCGATCCGCCTCATGAAGGATATGGAGGACGTAACAGAGCTTTAGCCTGTGTATGATATGACAAAGGGGGCCCTGCGGGGCCCCTTTCCGATTAGAATACGGGTTGAGGGAGGTGACGGTGATGTTTCTTGTCGTCAACGCGGACAACGTGACTGGAGAAGGACTTCCATACCTGATAGAAGGGCTTATGGAGAGAGGGGCTTCGAGCGTCCACGCCATTCCGGCTATCACCAAGAAGGGCAGAAGCGAGTTCGTTTTTTTTATCGATGCCCCGAGATCATGTCTGGAGGAACTTGGCGCTTTTCTTGCTCTTGAACTCGATACTCTTGGGATGAGAGTCTTTGAACCGGAGCATTTCCCGTTCACCCCCGTAAACCATTCTGTTGTCTCGATAACATCCCGGGATAGGGATGATCGTTACGCCGAGGTGCGTATCAAGATCCTCGCGGGGACAATGGAAGATGTGGTCTCCTGCAAGGCAGAATACGACGATCTTGAGGCTGCGCTCAGAATATTCAATCCGCGCAGCGCCATCTCCTTCAAAAGCTTCAAGGCCGCTGTTGAACTTGCCTGTATGAGTGGTGAACCTGTAAATGTCTGTGGCCTGGTCTTTTCCCTGCGGGATGGATCTTCTCGTTGAGCGGGGCCGGGATTCTCGGAAGGGAGTGGAAACAGATTGAAAAAAATATTGCTCCAACTCGATACTGATCCGCAGCCAAGTGTTTTTGATGCGGTAACTGCCTATGACGGAGGATCCGACATCATATTGCAGCATGGATCGATAACTCCCGAAACAGCGGTACCCCTTGTCCACGGAGTAATGTTCACCAGGGGTGGAGATTCTATGAAGAACAGTGCCGTATTCGTGGGCGGCTCCGATGTCGCGGCGGGAGAAGCTGTCCTGGACGCGGTCAAGGGCGCTTTTTTCGGGCCACTGAGAAATTCCGTTATGCTCGATTCCAACGGCTGCAATACAACTGCCGCCGCGGCCGTTGCAAAGCTTGCGGGAGCGGTCGACCTAAAGGGGAAAAAGGCGGTGGTACTTGCCGGAACTGGTCCGGTCGGACTTCGTGCGGCTCTGTTCTTTGCCGGTGAGGGCGCGATGGTCACGCTGACATCCCGGAAAATGGACAAGGCAAAGGCTGCCTGTGCCCAGTTAAAGGAGAGGTTCGGTGTTTCGGCTGAGCCAGCCGAATCGGGGGACGAGGCATCGGTCAGAAAGGCTCTGGAGGGAGCGGTCGTAGTTCTTTCGACCGGCGCGGCCGGGAAGATGCTTCTGCCAGAATCGGTCTGGAAGGGTCACGCGACCCTGAAGGCCCTTGGAGACCTCAACGCTGTTCCCCCATCGGGGATAGAGAATATCAAGCCCCACTGGGATGGCAAGGATATCGATGGCCAACTGGTTTTCGGACCCATCGCGATAGGTGGGCTCAAAATGAAGGTCCAGCGCAGTTGCGTAGCCAGGCTTTTCGAGAGCAACGAACTGGTTCTGGATGCGGCCGAGGTTTACCAGGCCGTCAAGGAGTTCAACAAAGATTGACAGGAATCTTCTGATAGTTGCTTTCAGCACCCGCGGGCTGGCCGATCTGGCATGCGGTTCGGGTTTCCGGAACATAACAGCCGTTGATGCCTTTGGCGACCGGGATCATCCGTCTTCTGTCGAGAATATATCCACCCGCCGCCATTTTGGACTGCCTTTCACGGATGAGGCGATCCTCAAGGCCTGTGAAGGCCGGGCCAGGGGCGGGATCTTTGTCTACGGCGGGGGAATGGAGAATCGTCCGGGACTTGTAGAGGCCATTGCCCGCGGGAGGCTGATAGCAGGCAACAGCGTTCAGGTCCTCGGGAATGCGAGGGATCCCTCGATCCTGGGTTCCCTGTGTCGCGAGGAGTCAATACCTTTTCCGGAGACGCTTGGCCCGGGAGAGGAAGGGATGGCGGCCGACGAGACTGACAGGTCCGCCAATGAGGCACACTGGTTAAGAAAAAGGGTCCTGTCCGGCGGGGGGGCGGGTGTTTCCGAGTACCGCGGGGGAAGGATCGAAAGCGGGGAGATTCTCCAGAGACGTATTCCCGGGAGGCCAGTCTCCGTCTCCTTCATAGCGCACAGGGGTGGAGCACTGATCACGGGTTTTTCCGAACAGTTGACCGGTACATCTTTTCTAGGGGGAAAGGGTTACAGGTGGTGCGGCAACATCACGCCCCTTCCCGCAAAGCAGGAAGATGCGACCCGTTTTTATGAAAAAGCGTCATATTACGCGGAGATCATTTCGGACAGGCTTGGCCTGAGAGGTTTCAGCGGGATAGATATGATCCTGGGGCCGGACGGTTCGGTGGCAGTTATAGAGGTTAATCCCAGATATTCGGGATCCATGGAACTATTCAGACCCGCAGGTGACAAGGGGGAGTTGTTTTCGCTCCATCTGGCCGCCTGCCGGGGAGAAAGACTTCGGGGAAAAAGGCCCGTGTTCTGCGGAGAAGGGCCTTTTCGCGCAAAGGGCATAGTTTACGCCGTCAGGGATTGCGCGGCTCCCGACACCCTTTCATGGAGTGAAGCGGGGCGAAGGGATGTTCCATGGACGGGGGATGTGTTCTCACCGGGGGACCCGGTGTGTACGGTTTTTTCCTCCGCCCCGGAAGGTGAGGAGTGTATCGGGCGCCTTGCGAAAGAGGCCGGGAAGGTTTATTCGGAACTTGTAGCGCTCTGTGAAGGAGGAAATCGGGAAAATGGCTGAAAAAGAGAACTCCCGGAACTGCGTTCTCATAACCGGGCGGACACAGGCACAGACCAAAGGCATGCACCTCGGCAAGACCGGGGATTTTTATGCCCACGCCGTATCGGTGGCGATGATGCACCCGGAAATGTTCAAAACCATGGGGGTCGAAGCGGGGTGCACCCTGAGACTCAAAAGCGATAGTGGAGAGATCTCGGTCCGGTCGGAGTCTGACCCGGGAATGCCCGCAGATATGGTTTTCGTCCCGATGGGACCTGTCGCCAACAGGCTTGTCGGGCCCGATACCGGCGGGTGCGGGATGCCCTCCTTCAAGGGGATCCGAGTGGAGGTGACTCCTGAATGAAGAACATGGACAGCGTCGTATGCACCTTCTGTGGATGTCTCTGCGACGACATAAAGGTCTCTTCAAAGGATGACGGGACCATCGAGATAAAAGGAGCCTGTGCTAACGGAAAGGGGCACATGGAGGAATACGATCCTTCTCCCGTCTCTCCTTCCCTCAGGGGAGAACCGGTATCCTGGGACAAGGCCATCGAAGAAGCTGCCTCTATTCTGAAAAATGCCAGAAGCCCGCTTTTCTACGGGCTGAGTTCAACCGCGTCCGAGGCGCAAAGAAAGTGCGTGGCCCTCGGGGACCGCATAGGTGCCGTCATCGATACGACCTCCTCCGTATGTCACGGTCCGACCGGTATAGCAATGCAGACCTTCGGGGAACCGACGTGCAGCCTGGGAGAGGCCATGAACAGGGCGGACTTTCTCCTCTTCTGGGGATGCAACCCCATGATCGCCCACAGCCGCCATTTCACCAGGTACTCCCTGATGCCAAAGGGCCGCTTTGTCCCGGAAGGAAGAAAGGGACGCCGCGCCGTACTTGTGGACGTAAGGGAGACTCCCAGCGCGAAGGCCGTTGACCGTTTCCTCAGGGTGAAGCAGGGCTGTGATTATGAAGTTCTTTCCGCCCTCCGCGCTCTCGTCCAGGGCAAAAGTATGGATGCCGCGGAGGTTGGTGGAATTCCACGGGAGGAACTGGTATCCCTTGCCCAGGAGATGAAAGGGTGTCGCTACGGGGTGGCGTTCTTCGGAATGGGGCTTACCATGACCAGCGGGAAGGACCTCAACGTGGGGCAGTACTTCAACCTTGTGAGGGATCTGAATGCCCATACCCGTTTCTCTGTGATAGCCATGAGGGGTCACGGTAATGTTGCTGGTGCCGATGCCGTTCTGACCTGGCAGACGGGATATCCATTCGCTGTCAGCCTGGCGGGAGGGGTCCCGGTTTACGGCCCTGGAGAGTTTACGGCCGTGGATATGCTGGCAAGGCATGAGGCTGACGCCGCGCTGATCGTTGCTTCCGATCCCAAGGCCCATTTTCCTGCCGAAGCGGTGGCCTGGCTCGATTCCATACCGCACATTGTTGTCGACCCGGCGTTTCCTCTTACGGCCAGGGGGGCTACCGTATACTTGCCCGGAGCCCAGTACGGCGTCGACGCCGAAGGCACCTATTACAGGATGGACGGCGTTCCTATCAGGACAAGGGCTTTCCGCGAGAGGCATCGCCCGACCGATGAAGAAATATTAGACCGTCTTCTGAAGGAAGTGAGCAGATGAGCGCCAAAACTGTGGGAATAATTGGCGGACGGCTTTACGATCCCGCCAATGGTATAGAAGGGGAAGTCCGTGATGTCTGGATCAGGGACGGTTCGGTGGTTGCACCGGACGAGGCGAACAGGAACGGGGCGATGATCATCGATGCCGCGGGAATGAACGTTATGCCCGGAGGGGTTGATCTTCACTCCCATATTGCTGGTGCAAAGGTCAATCACGGTCGAAAGATGTGCCCGGAAGAACATGCTGCCCACAAGAGGGGCCGCCTGGAGGGTGGACGTTCAGGGGCGGGGTTCACTGTGCCTACGCCCTACATGACGGGTTGCATGTATGCCGAGATGGGTTATACGACGGTGATGGAGGCGGCTTGCGCTCCCCTTGTAGCGAGACACTCCCACGAGGAACTTGAGGACATGCCTTTCCTTGACAGGGGGATGCTTATAACAATGGGGAACAACGAGTTCCTCTTCGACTGTATTGCCAGGGGAGAGATGGAACTCGCCAGGGACTTCATTGCCTGGACCCTTAAGGCGGCCAGGGGATACGGAATAAAGGTCGTGAACCCTGGCGGGGTAGAGAACTGGAAATCTTCCAGATCCAATGCTGGCAGCTGGGATCAGGATGTTTTCGGTTTTGGGATAACACCGGGGAATATCCTCGAGACCCTCACCTGGGCGGCCGACAGCCTTGGTCTTCCTCACGGGGTGCATCTTCACGGGCTGAATCTGGGTACGACCGAGAGCGCGGAACATACCCTGAGATCTGTCAGGGAAGCTTCCGGAAGGCTCCACCTGACCCATCTCCAGTTTATGAGTTATGGTAAGGACAAAAAGGGGAGATTCGCGAACAGGACGCAGGAACTGGCCGATGCGGTAAACGGGAACAGCAACGTTACCTTTGATGTGGGTCAGATAGTTTTCGGACCGGCAACAACAATGACCTCCGATGGTCCCTTTCAGTACAATCTTGGAAAAATGACTGGCCACAAGTGGTTTGGCGGCGATGAAGAGAACGAGACCGGCGGAGGGATAGTTCCCATACGGTACAGCCGCAAAAACAAGGTAAACGCCCTTCAGTGGGTCACCGGCCTGGAGCTTTTTCTTCTGGCGAAAGATCCCTGGAGGGTTTTCCTGACAACGGATCATCCCAACGCGGGACCCTTCTTCTGCTATCCTCAGGTCATAAACCTGCTCATGGACAGGTCATACCGTATGGAGGTGCTCGATACGCTGCCCGAGTCGGTCAGGAAGCGTACCATCCTGGGAGAGATAAAGAGGGAATATACCCTGGGGGAGATCGTTACCATTACTCGTGCCGCTCCGGCTCGGGTCCTGGGGCTTGTGAAGAAAGGGCACCTGGGACCTGGCGCCGATGGGGACGTAGCCATATTCCATCCCGCGGATGATGGCTGCAGACAGCCCAAATGCAGATCCGCCAACGGTTGCAAGCGAAAGATGGATTTCCCGAGATGGGTTATCAAGGGCGGTGAGATCATAGTCAAAAACGGGAAAGCGGCAGGAGAGATCCACGGCAGGACCCTGCACGTCGCTCCCCCCTTCGACGCCTCCGTCGAGAAGGATATAAGAGAACATTTCGGGAAGTATTACACCGTCTCTTTCGACAACTACCCGGTGCAGGATTGTTACCTGCCGAGTAAAGAGGAGGTACCATGCCGATAGAGGAAAGGTCACTTCATACGGTTTACCTGCTTCTCGGTGCCAACCTGGGAGATCGCCAGAGCAACATTCTTCAGGCCTTGCAGTATCTCCAGGGAAGGGCCTTCATCGAAGAGGTTTCTTCCTTTTACGAGACAGAGCCGGAGGGGATGAATGGGCAGCCCCTGTTTCTGAACCTGGCCTGCAGGCTTCGCACGGACATGGAGCCCCATAAGATGCTGAGGTTCGTGAAATCCATAGAACTGAGGATGGGAAGGGCGGACGCTTCCCGCAACTTGCCCAGGCCCATAGATATCGACATTCTTCTCTACGATTCAATTTCTCTCAGGACGGACGAACTGACGATACCCCATTCGAGGCTAGCGGAAAGGGCTTTTGCCCTTGTTCCCCTGGCGGAGATAGCCCCGGAAACTGTCCCACCCGGGTTCTCTGAAAGCATAAGGGACCTTTCAGGCAAAGCGGATCTGTCCGGGATCAGGAAGGTTGAGAAGAGCCTCAGGTTCAAACTGGAAAGGGATGTCCAGCAGAGCAGTCCCAGTTTTCCCCTTGTGCTAAGCCGTGTTGGTGTCACGAACCTCAAAAGGATCATCAGGATGACCGATCACGGCCGGGAATCCCTTTTCTACGCGGACATGGATCTTTTTGCCTACCTGGACCAGAAGCAGGCCGGAGTTCACATGTCGCGTTTCAGCGATGTTCTGGAAAGGCTCACCGAGGAGATCAGCCTTGAACCATCCTCGACTATCGAGGTTATGGCCGAGAGACTTGCGCGCCAGATAGCCGCGACCCAGAGGACCGAGAGGGCCGAGGTCTTCATAAGGGCGAAATATCCCCTGAAGAAACTGACTCCCCTGTCAGGGAGAAGCGTGGAGGAAATTTATACCTTCATCGGCATAGCTTCCTGCAGCGGCGAGAAAGTCAAGACCGTTACCGGAGTAGAAGTTGAGGGTATGACGGTCTGTCCCTGTGCCCAGGACATGGTGAGGAGTCATTCAAAAAAACTCCTTGTAGAGGATGGCTTCAGCGATAGCGAAGCCGAACGGATCCTCGGCCTGATACCTCTGGCCTCCCACAACCAGAGGGGGAGAGGAACCCTGCTGATCGGCGGGAACTGGCCGGTCAGGGCGGAACATCTTGTCCATGTCCTGGAAGCTTCGATGAGTTCAGAGACATATGAATTGCTCAAAAGATCCGACGAATTCTTCATCGTCAACAAGGCCCATCAGAACCCGATGTTCACCGAGGACGTTGTAAGGGAAGTATTCAGGAACCTGATAGATATATATCCCGATCTCCCGGACGAAACTTTCGTGATGGTCAGGCAGGAGAATCTGGAGAGCATTCACCAGCATAATGCCTTTGCCGAGAGGTCTGGAACGATGGGAGCGATCCGGGAGGAACTGAAGAACGATAAACCCTCCATAGAGAGGATCACGCTCCAGGAGTGGCTACAGAGTTGAAAGATGGCAGATCTCCCGGGACGGCATGGTGCCTGACAGGAGCAGGGCACTTTCTCAAGGGTTCTGTAGAACTGGCTCTTCGGTTTGGGAACGTAACGTTCTTTTTGTCCCGTGCTGGTGAAGAGGTCGCAGCCATGTATGGTCTTTTGGACATTATTCTGGAATCCGGGGTCCGGGTCGTTTACGACAGGACCGCCAGTTCTCCCTCTTGCGGTGAGATGGCCCTTGGGCGATTTGACCGACTGGTGATCGCGCCGGCGACGGCCAACACCGTGGCAAAGTGTGTAAACGGCATAGCTGACACCCTGCCTGCAAATCTTTTTGCCCAGGCGGGGAAGGCGCTTGTCCCGTCGTTCTTTCTTCCCACCGACCTTGAGCCAGGGGTGGTTTCGGCTGACCCTTCGGGCAGAGAATTCCCCGTCCGTTCAAGAAAAGTGGATCTTGAAAACGCGGAAAGGCTATCATCCTTCCCTCTTGTCAGGGTGGCGGCGACATTGGAGCAGCTGGAAGAATGGCTCACTACCTCTTCCTGACGGGACAGCTTGCGGCTCCATCCCTAAGATCCATCCTGGAGGGTATGGAGCCACCCTTCGAATACGAAGTACATGTCATGCCGATCACTGTTGCCGCTCTTGCGGAGTGTGGGTGGATGTCCCGGCAACTTCCGGAAGTAGCGGGTTACGATGCAGTCTACATTCCCGGGCTCTGCCAGGGGCCCATCTCGATGCTGCAGGAGGCTGCGGGAGATACTCCCGTAAAAAGGGGGCCCGATCACCTGAAGGATCTGCCGGGTTTTTTTAACCTTGAAGGTGAAGATGTTTCTCTCGAAGGCCATGATATTACTATCCTGGCGGAGATAGTTGACGCTCATCTGCTCCATGATGGCGAACTCGTCAGGAGTGCTTCCCGTTACCGCAAAGACGGGGCCGATGTTATCGACCTTGGTGGTCCGGTCTCCGGGGAGTTTCCAGGAGTGGCAGGGAAAGTCCGCCTTCTCCGAAAAGAGGGCTTCAGGGTCAGTGTGGATACATTCGACGGGAAAAGCCTCAGAGAAGCTGCCAAAGCCGGTGCCGAACTTCTTTTGAGCGTCAACAGCAGCAATATCGAGTCCGTACTGGATCTCGGATGCAGGGTGGTTGTAATACCGGACTTTCGGGACAGAAGCCTGAATTCCCTTGAGAGGAACATCGAGATCCTCGAAAGTTCGGGAATCTCGTACCTTGCGGATCCGGTTCTGGACCCGTTCCCTTTCGGGCTGGTCGAATCTCTGGAGAGGTACATCATCTTCCGCAGGCGGTATCCTGAGATACAGATGCTGATGGGGATCGGCAACCAGACCGAACTGATGGAGGCGGACTCGTCTGGGGTCAATGCAGTGATGGCAGCGATATGTACCGAACTGTCGATTAATTCTGTCCTGACGACCTCGGTAGTTTCGTGGGCAATGGGCGCGGTGGCAGAATTTGACCGGGCCAGGAGACTGATGTTCTGGGCCCGCGATTCCAGGGTCCTTCCAAAACATGCCAGAGCTGGGCTGGTTGCCCTTAGAGATCTTCCGCACCAGCGGTTTTTGCCGGAGGAACTCCAGGAAATGAAAACCGCTGTTCGGGACAAAAACTTCAGAATATTCCTCTCCACCCCCGGAATAGTGGCATTCAACAGCGACAGTCTTGCTACGGGAAGTACGGCCAGAGAGATATGGGAACAGATAAAGATCGACGATGCGGCCCACGCCTTTTATATTGGCCGTGAGCTGGAAAAGGCCGAGACGGCCCTGAAACTGGGTAAACGCTACGTGCAGGACCAGCCTCTGGATTGGGGGTATATCTCCAGATCATGATTATTGAGGTCATTCTTTCGACTAGAAACGGCAACGGAGAAGACAATTTCGCTCCCATGGGGATGGAAAGGATCGACGAAACAACTGTGCTGATTCGACCTTTCAGGGATTCAGGAACCTGGGCGAACCTTAACGAAAAGGGTTTTGCTGTCGCGAGTATCACCGATTCGATCCTTCCCTTCGTTCATGCTGTTGCCAGGGATAATATGCCGGGTCATTTTCCGGCATACATGGTTCCGTGCGGTGTTATTGATGATCCTTGCGGGTGGCTGGAACTGGAACTCAAAAGAATATCCCTGGAGGGAGAGAGAGGCCATTGTCTCTTCGAGATCGCCTATGAGGAATCTCGCCGCCCCTTTGGGGGTTTCAACAGATCCCGTTGTGCCATCCTTGAAGCACTTGTGGCCGCCACAAGGATACATGTCAGAGGTAAGGAAACATTTCTCGAAGAGTACCGGAGGGCGGTTGAACTGACAGAGAGAACGGGTGGCGAGGAAGAAAGGCTTGCTCTCCGTCTGATAAAAGAACTGACTGGGGGGATTGGGTGAGACGCTGCACTGTAAGTTCCCACTCGCGCCTGCATCTTGGTTTCCTTGATCTCCACGGAGGACTGGGGAGAATGTTCGGAAGCATAGGAGTAGGGTTGGAAAGCCCCTGCATGAATCTCGAGGCGATGGAATCCCCGTTTCTTGAAGCTGGAGGAGACGATTCGGATAGAACCCGTTCTTTTGCTGAGAAGTTCTATCAGACCACAGGAATTCCCGAAAAGACCCGCTCACGTCTCCTGCTTCGATCCGGGCTTCCTCCTCATTCAGGCCTGGGATCAGGTACGCAACTGGCTTTGACCGTAGGCAAGGTCCTGAGTCTTCTTCACGATATTCCCTATACGACCAGGGAGATCGCGTCCATGATGGGAAGGGGACGCAGATCCGGCGCGGGTATCGCGCTCTTTGACGATGGCGGACTGGTCATAGATGGAGGGAGAAAAACAGATGGAAGGGATGAACTCCCACCCCTCCTAATCAGGAAGAAGATCCCGGAAAACTGGTTTTTCGTTGTAGCCATTCCCGGTTCGGGCACAGGCATGAGCGGGGAGAGGGAGGTCGAGGCTTTCAGGGACCTTCCGGGACCATCCCCAGAGGTTTCGGGAGCCATATGCAGGGAGATCCTGATGCGGTTGCTTCCCGCGCTGGAAGAGGAGGACCTGGGAGCCTTCGGTGAAGCGGTTACCTCGATCCAGAGAATGGTGGGAGACTGTTTTGCCCCGGCCCAGTCGGGTCGATTTGCCTCACCTCTATCTGAAAGCATCGTCAGGTCAATGAAGGAGCTTGGAGCTGCCGGTGTGGGTCAGAGTTCCTGGGGGCCTGCTGTCTACGGGATTGTGGAGGGCATTGAAGTGGCCGAAGGTCTGGCGGCGGAGGTGGCAAGACTTTTCAAAGATCAGGAAGATCTTGAAGTGACTGTTTCAGCCGCAGCAAGGAAAGGAGCGGTCTGGGATGTTGAACCAATATGAATGGGGGAATAATCCTTGAGGATAAACGGCGTCGAAATTGTCGATACTTTTGCGGAGGCCTTTGGCATGTGGGGGGCCAGGTTCTGTGTCACGGCGGAGAACAGACGCTGGCTTGATGCTGCGGCGCGGAGCGTTGCGGGTTTTGCTACTTCGGTCATCGGGTGTGGATGCGAGGCAGGGATAGAGAGATGTCTTGAGCCTTCCGAAACCCCTGACGGAAGACCCGGTGTTCATGTTCTTCTTTTCACTCCGTCAAAAAAGAACCTGGGCAAACAACTGGTCAGCAGGATAGGACAGGCTGTCATGACATGCCCTACGACGGCATGCTTCGACGCCCTCGAAGGCTCCGAAAAGGTTCCCGTTGGCGCGGGGCTGAGGTATTTCGGAGATACCTTCCAGGCAAGCAAAATGCTCGAAGGAAAGAGGTACTGGAGAATACCCGTCATGGAGGGAGAGTTCCTGGTATCTGATTCTATTGGTATTCAGAAAGCGGTGGGCGGAGGGAACTTTTTGATCATAGGCAGGGATGCCCCTTCGGTGCTCCGTGCGGCAGGAGCAGCGGTGGATGCGGTGGAGGATCTCCCGGGAGTGATACTTCCCTTCCCTGGAGGGGTGGTCAGGAGCGGAAGCCAGGTCGGGTCACGATACTCCTTTCTTCCAGCCTCCACGAACGTGGCCTTTTGCCCGACCCTTCGGGGACTTGTTGAAAGTGCTCTGCCCGAAGATGCCAACTCGGTGCTGGAGATAGTCATCGATGGCCTGGACGACGAATCCGTCGCGGAGGCCATGAGAGTGGGAATAAGGGCGGCCTGTATCGAAGGTGTCCTTCAGATAACGGCCGGAAACTATGGCGGGTCCCTTGGGGACCACCTTTTCAGGCTTCATGAAATTTTTTGAAAGGTCGGCTGGTGATGGCTATGAACGAAAATAGTTCGGTATTCCTGGAATGTTTTATCAAGGAGACCATCCCTGTGGAAGCCCCGTGTCTTACGCCCGGGTCCGTCTTGGGGAGATCCGAAAAGGAGATAGCGTCTCTTCCGGTACTTGTCGGGAACAGAAATTATTCCCTGGGGGACATTTTCCGGATCAGGCGTTCCGGGGACGACGCCCTTGTGGTTTCCGGGAACCTTGGCCATGTCAAGAGGATAGGAGAAAAGATGGATAAGGGTATCCTGAAAGTCAGAGGCTTTCCGGGGATGCATCTGGGTGAAGAGATGTCCGGCGGCCATCTGCTGGTAGATGGCGATATCCCCGACTGGTGTCTGTGCGGGATGAGCGGAGGGCTGGTGCATGTCACCGGCAGCGCCGGCAACAGGACTGCCGCGGCACTTCCTGGTGAAAGCAGGGGAATGAAAGGCGGAGTAGTCGTGATAATGGGAAATACCGGGAGCAGGACAGGAGATGCCATGAGGAGAGGCCTTATTGCCGTCGGCGGCAGTGCGGGTGAATTCGCCGGTTCGAGGATGGTTGCCGGGACTATGGTGGTCTTCGGCCGCCTGGCCAGAAGGGCAGGCGGGGGAATGAAGAGAGGCACGATAATTGCCCTTGGCGGAGCAGACGGGATCCTGCCGTCGTTCGTCAGGGCGTGTCGATACAGGCCTTCTTTTGTGCCGCTTTACATAGGGTACCTTGCGAAACTGGGTCTTCCCGTGGACATAAACACGGCGGCAGGGAATTTTGTGCGCTGGACAGGTGATTGTACGTCCCTCGGGAAAGGGGAAATACTCGAACATGAAGCCGCTTAACGAAAAAGCCGCCGAACTTGTTCGCCAGATGGCATCTAAGGCCGATGAACTGGATGTCAGGGTCGTTCAGATATCCGGGGGCGCCATGGTCATAGACTCCGGAGTCAGGTCTCCGGGATCCCTGGAGGCGGGCAGGCTTTATGCCGAGATATGTATGAGCGGGCTCGGAAAGGTTTCCTTCGTTCACTACCATGAAGACGGCCTGTCAATGCCCGGACTGTGTGTCGCTGTTATAAGGCCTTCACTGGCCTGTATGGCTTCCCAGTACGCCGGGTGGCAGGTCTCCTCGGGAAGTTATTTTGCCATGGCATCTGGCCCGGGACGGATACTCAGAGGCAGGGAGGATCTAATAAGAGAGATCGGCTACAGCGAGAAAAGCGATGTCGCGGTTCTGACTCTTGAGAGCGAAAAATTGCCGCCGGAGGAAGTCGTGGAGTCTCTCTCGAAGGAATGCGGTGTCTCCCCATCATCTCTGCTGATGGTCGTTGCACGCACCAATTCGATAACGGCTTCGACCCAGGTTGTGGCAAGAGTGGTGGAGACGGGTATGCACAAGATGCACCAGTGCGGTTTTGATATTGGCACCGTGAAAAGCGGATGGGGTACGGCCCCTCTGGCACCGGTGGGCAAAAACTCCCTGGAAGCGATGGGGTGGACCAACGATTCGGTTCTCTACGGGGGCGATGTATGGTACGCGGTAGAGACCGATGATGCCCTCATCGAGGCTGTTATTGAAAAGTTGCCATCATCGGCCTCCAGCGATTACGGCGCGCCCTTTGCCGAACTCTTCAGAAAGTACGAGGGGGATTTCTACAAGATCGACCCGCTTCTTTTCAGCCCCGCCAGGGTCACTATCAACAACATATCCACGGGAAGGGTTTTCAGGGCGGGAGCCCCCTCGACGCAGGTGCTCAGGAAAGAATGGGGACTTTAAGGGCAGCCATCCTTGGGAGGGGTGACGGCTGGCATGTCCAGTCGCTTCATGACTCTCTCGCGAGAAGGGGAATAGAAGCGCCCTGCCTGCCATCGACCCGGATCGTTTCCAGGTGTGGACCTGGAAGTTCGCCTTTTATCGAGACCGGGGGTGTGGACCTTGAATCTCTGGATCTGCTTTTCGTGAGGTCCCTCCCAGGTGGTTCTCTCGAGGAGGTCATCTACCGGGTTGACGCGCTCCACAGGCTCGAATCCCTTGGTGTAAGGGTAATTAATTCCGCCTCGGTCATAGAGAGGACAGTCGATAAACTTTTTACCCTCTGTCTGCTCGAGAGGGCGGGGTTGCCTGTGCCGGCAACGGTAACCTGCGAGAAGTTCGATCAGGCTATGGAGGCCTTCGAGGAACTTGGCGGGGATGTCGTAGTGAAGCCCCTGTTCGGTTCGGAGGGGCGCGGAATGGTCAGAGTATCTGATCCGGACATGGCCTACAGGGTTTTTTCGGCTCTGGAGCAGCAGCGTTATATTTTCTATCTCCAGGAATTTCTTCCCCATGCGAACAGGGACTACAGGCTGTTTGTGGTTGCCGGCAATGTTATTGGTGCCATGCAGCGCACGGGAAGGAACTGGAAATCGAATGTTGCCCAGGGGGCTCAGGTGGCCCCGTTGGAGCCTGACAGCGTGATGGAATCGCTGGCGCTTGATGCGGCCAAAGTGGTGGAAGCAGAATACCTTGGTGTCGATATACTGAGAACCGTCGACGGCAGGAACATGCTTCTGGAACTCAACGGTATTCCCGGGTGGAGGGGATTCCAGAAAGCGACAGGGATAGACGCGGGGAATGTGCTGGTGGATCATATTCTGGGAGAGACATCCCGAAAGGCAGTGAGGACAGGTTGAGCCGTGCCGAGCATGTTCTGTGGGCGGCACAGATAGCGTGTCAGCTCGAAATATCTGCCCTGAAGCCCGGGAACGTGACATGGGACAGGCCTTTCTCGGATGTTGCGGCAGAGCAGTTTCTGGCCAGCAGCGCCGCCATGGGCCGGTCTTTTTCCGATCTCGGCCGGAAAAGGACCGGAGAGTTGATCCTGCAGGCAGTAACGGATACAAGGGAAGTAGCCGGGTGCAATACGAACCTGGGGATAACCCTGCTTCTTTTTCCCCTTGCCAAAGCCGCTATCGGAGGATCCACCGGTGAACTTAGAGAGAGGCTGGCCATGGAACTCCGTTTGCTTACGGAAAAAGACACCCGGGACGTTTACCAGGCGATCCGTATAGCGTCCCCAGGTGGTCTGGGTGGTTCCGACCGATATGATGTCAAAGAGGTTCCGCCACCGAAACCTTTTCTGGAGGCTATGGCCGAAGCCAGAGAAAGGGATTCTGTTGCCAGGGAATATGTTACCGACTTCGAAATCACCTTCAACACGGGCCTGCCAGCCTTTGACGATTCCGTCAAAGCAGGGCTTTCTCTCAGAGATGCTGTGACCCAGACTTTCCTGACCATCCTCTCCCGTTTTCCCGACACACTTATCGCCCGCAAAAGGGGAAATGAAGATGCTTCCGCGGTATCGGCCGAGGCCTCGCGGGTCCTGGGATCCGGCGCGGCCGGGAGCGAAAAATGGTGTAGTTCCGTACTGGAGTTCGATTCCAGTTTGAGGGATCTGGCGAATTCCTTAAATCCCGGCACCACGGCCGACCTGACCGTGGCCGTTCTTTTCTGCGAGGTCCTGAAAGCCCTGGAAGAGGGGACCCTGCCGGAAATGCTCAGGAAATGGTAATTATGTTGTCATTGAAGTCCAGGAAACCGGGCAGCCTTGTGATTTTCGAGTATATTTCGGGCGGGGGTCCTTTGTCAGGGCCTGCAAGTGCCGGACTTGCCGGAGAGGGGCTGTTAATGGCCGGGGCGCTTTTCAGGGCCTTTTCGGAGCTGGATGGTATATCCGCCAGCCTTCTTTTGAGAAAAGACATATCTTTTCCGATGGTCGAGAAAAGCGGAAGGATCATACCGGTCAACCCCGGTGATGGTGTGGACAGGTTCATCAGGGAATGTCGCGAAAGTGAATTTGCCGTGCTTATAGTCCCCGAAACGGATGGACTTTCCGGGGTTCTTGCGGGAATGGCTGCCGAGACCGGGGTCTGGTTGCTTGGGCCGGATCCGGAAGCCGTCGCCCTGTCTTCAAACAAGGCCCTTCTTATGAAAGCGCTGGAGACTAATGGCGTTCCTGTTCCCCGGTGGTGTGTTGCCAGGGAAGTCAGAGCGGTTCAGGACGCGGCCAGAGAGACAGGTTTCCCGGTTGCGGCAAAACCATTGCAGGGAACCAGTTGCGAAGGAAGCGCCGTTTTTTTTGAAAGCACAGAAATCGATCTTTTCTTTGCAGCCCCGGGAAACGAAAGGGCTGTTTTGCTTGTCCAGCCATTGCTCCGGGGGGACGCAATGAGCCTCTCCCTGGTGGTGAGCAGAAGTGGAAGGGCAAGGCTTTTGGCGGTCAACACCCAGGATGTGGTTATTTCATCGGAAGCGGGATCGCCCGGTGGCTGGCGGAAATTCATCTACAGGGGCGGCATTGCCGGGGTTGAGGATGCCTTTTTCTCAAGGACCGGGAAGTGGGGATGTCCTGTCCTGGAGGATCTTGCCCAGAGGGTGATGTCATCAATTCCGGGAATGATGGGTTTTGTCGGTGTAGATATTGTCATGACCGACGAGGGGCCCGTTGTGATCGAGGTCAACCCCAGGCTGACCACACCTCTTGCTGTTGCAGGGGCAAAGGCTCCGTGGAACCCTGGGAAGATCCTCCTTGACGCCTGTATGTCCGACTCCCTTCCTTTTGACCTGAAAGTCCCGCAAGTCTCTTTCAGAAAGGATGATCCCCTTGACCTGGTTTTCTGAAAGAACTGTTATCGGCTGGGACATCGGGGGAGTCCAGACCAAGTGTGCCGCCCTTTTTCCCGATGGTTCTCCCGCAGGGAAAGGAAGCCGTTCCTTCGAGGTCTGGAAAGGCCCGAAGGGGCTTGACGAAGTGTTGAAAAACCTGGGGTCCGGTTTCCCTGGTGCCGAAAGGGCCGTGATGGCCGTGACCATGACTGCGGAACTCTGTGACTGTTTCAGCACAAAAAAAGAAGGAGTCCTTTTTGTGCTGGAATCCTTTGGGCGATCTTTTCCATCAAGCGAGGTGTGGTGTATTTCGGGTCGAGGGGAGTGGAAGACTCTCGCGGAGGCCTTCCGTACACCCGGAGATTTCGCGGCGACGAACTGGCGCGCCGCCGCCGCCTGGCTGGCGCGCCAGTTCGGCTCCGGATTGTGGGTCGACACAGGAAGCACCACCACGGACATTATTCCCCTCATCGGAGGGGTGCCTGCTGCCCTTGGAAACACCGACACGGAGAGGCTCATCCAGGGAGAACTTGTCTATACAGGGGTCGTCAGATCCAACCCTGATACCCTTGCGGATCGCGTTCCGGTCAGGGGAGCCATGTGCAGGGTTGCAGATGAAAGGTTTTCATCCATGGGGGACTGTTACATTGTTCTTGGCGACATGGATGGGTCCGCATATTCGGCACCGACGTGCGACGGCCGGCCGGCCGATGTTCAACACGCCGTTTCCCGTCTGGCCAGGCTGGCTTGCTCAGACTCTGATCTCATAAGTGCTTACGGGGCAAAGATCATGGCGGTCTATCTGAGAGAGAAGCAGATAGGGGTTATAACAGAAGCCATGCTTCAGGTCTCTTCCAGGTTCAGCGAGCCTTTGCCCGTTATTTCCACAGGAGCGGGAAAATTCCTGGTTTTGGAGGCCGCAAGGAGGATCGGTTTGCCCGAGACAGGTCTTTCGGGGGTCATCCCGGACGGTTACGAGACCCATCTTCCGGCATACGCCGCTGCCGCCGGATTTCTTTCAACGTCGAAATGATGTCTCGAGGGATGGGGCCCGGAGCAGATATCGTCGTAAAGTTCGGCGGGAGCCTGTTATCCAGAAGCGATCTGCGGGATATCTGTTGCCGGCTGGACGGTGCTCTCCTGGAAGTGAATGCGATCATAGTTCCCGGGGGCGGGATTATTGCCGACGAGATCCGGAGGCTTGATTCGCTCCATTCCCTGGGCCCCGAATCGTCACACTGGATGGCGGTGCTTGCAATGGACCAGAACGGGCTGATGCTGGCGGACCTGATGCCCAGGGGTATCCCTGTGAGGTCAGGTGAGGAAGCCGCTGCGGCATGGAAGAAGGGCTGCCTGCCCATATTCCTCCCCGGGAAAAAAATGCGCGAAGAGGATCCCCTCCCGAAAAACTGGGATGTGACTTCCGACAGCATAGCCTGTTGGGTAGCCGCCAGCCTTGGAGCGGAAAAGATCCTGTTTCTGAAGGACAGCATTCCCGGGTGTTCCATGACCGCCAAAAGCCTTTCGAGCCATGGGTGGCTGGATGGTGCCTTTCCGGACCAGTTCTGGTTTTTTCACGGGGAAGCCTGGATAGGTAACGGCCGCTTTCCCGAAGATGCCGTAAACGGTCCGGGTATTATCGAGATCCTTCGGTGATGGCCAGTGAGATTTGCCTGACCTTTTCACCGGACAGTCTGCCTATTCTGCCATTTTCGCAAAGGGCTCCCCTGTATCCAAGGTATTCTGGCCGCAGGGGCAGAAGAAGAGCGGTTTCGGTGATGCCCAGAGATCCCGCGAGAGCGGAAAAAAGGTCATTTTCGCGGCAGGACCTGATGAAAAATTCGATCGCGTCCAGCGGGAGGATGTCCAGCAGGGTATGTCCCGGAGACTTGTCAAAAGTGTCCAGAAGACATCCGGCGGCTCCGGCTCTTGCGGCGCATTCCGGCACAGCCAGCGGATCGATCCCCCCGAAGCGGGAAGCGTCGGCATAGGCTCCTGCGACCAGGACAGTTTCCGGGAAGCTGCATCTCAGGGCTTTGGCTGTAACTTCAAGGAGCAAAAAGGCTTCTTCGGGATTCGACGGACCGTAAAGACCAACCTTGACAATCGAGGCTCCGGCTGACGCTGCACCGACGGCGGCAAGAGCGGCTGTTCCGGGCAGAAAGGGCATGTCCCCGAGGGCAGCGCTTACGTGAATGTGATCAGGGGTAGCCTTCCTCACGGCTGCTATTACCGATGGCGCGGGTGCTCCCAAAGCTCCTTCCGAGGGGTTCTTGACGTCGATGACCCCGGCTCCGCCGGCGACCGCCACCAGTGTTTCCTCTGCGGACAGGACGGTGGCAAGAAGGGAAGTGCTTTCGGGAAAAAACGGGTTCATGAACAAAACTCCGTAATATCCGCTGCCCTGATCCACTGGCGGTGAAGAGCGGTAGCGACAAGTATGCCTTCTGCCCCGCAGGCCGCCAGGTTCTCAAGATCCCGGCGAGAGCGGCAACCTCCGGCCGCGTATATTGACAGGTCAGGGAACTTCTGGACCATTCCGGCGATCAGGTCCAGGGCAGCCCCATCTCCGCTGCCGACACTGTCAAGGCTGAGGATGATTACCTCGCTCCATCCCGAATCTTCGAGAAAGGAGAGAGCTTCCGGGATCCCAAGTCCCCTGAGGGGGGATGATTTACCCGTGATTATCTCCCCTGACTGGATATCCAGGCTGAAAACGCGTCGGTCCCAGGGGACGTGGGTGGTTATATCCCTGAAATCGGGTTCAGAATCAAGGGTCTCCGAACCTATCACCACTTTTGATCCGGGAAGGGAGACCAGGACGGCCGAAGCCGTTCTGAGTGATCCGGTCCCTGAATCAAGCCATATCGAGGCTTCGGTCTCGCGAACAACATTCCTGAGCTGTTCCGTGTTCTCTCCCTTGTGCTGTATTGCGTCGAGGTCGGCGGCGTATATGTCCATGCCGCCTGTGATCGCCAACAGGGATAGGGCATTTTCGACCGGGTCGGGGGAGGTCGTGATGGAACTTGATATGGGGCGGTAGCCGGAGCGCTCCCCGCGATAGCCCTGGACGACGGATCCGCCCATGATGTCAAGAACAGGAATGACTTTCAAGATATTACGCTCCCTTCCGCGGGATTATGTCCTCGCGGTGGACGAGAACGGAAGAAGTGGCCGTTTCCCAGACCTCGACGGAAAAGAGTGAGCAGTCTTCCTTTTGAATCTCGCAGTCGATCTGCTGCCAGATCCAGAGGGCAATATTCTCGGCTGTGGGCTGGGTGATGATGTCGTTCAGGAAAGCGTGATCCAGCCTTGATATGACCCGTTCTTTTACCAGGTTTTTCAGCTGGACAAAATCCATAACCATGTCCTCGCTGTCCGGTTTTCCCTGCAGGGTGACCTGAAGGCGGTAGGTGTGGCCGTGAAGGGCCTCGCATTTCCCGTGATAGTGGTCCAGACGATGGGCCGCATCAAAAGTGAAGGTTTTTTTGAGAAACATCTGTTTACGCTCCTTTGATTTTGAGGTGATCCGGATCTCATTATATACGATGTGAAGGGGGTGAGAAGGATGATTGGAGCCATCGCTGGAGACATTATAGGCTCGGCCTACGAAAGGTATCCGGTGAAAACCACAGATTTTGAACTTTTTCTCCCTTCCAGCCGTTTTACCGATGATACGGTCCTGACCGTTGCAGTAGCGGACAGCCTTCTCGGGAGAGGAAGTTACGATGACTGTCTTCGTCGTTTCGCCGCAAATTATCCAGATGCGGGTTTCAGCCGGGCTACGCTTGGACGATTACTTTCGCCTCCCGGTGGAAGTACCGATAGCCTTGGCAACGGGGCGGCCATGAGGGTCAGCCCTGTAGGGTGGGCCTTTGGGGACGAGGGAACCATTGTGCGGGAGGCGTCGAAGAGCGCACTGCCCACCCACGGTCATCCCCTTGGAGTTGCCTGGGCGCAGGCAGTAGCCCTGGGGGTCTTCTGGGCGAGAAAGGGCATGGGTAACGCCGAGATGCGAAAAAGAATCGAGGAATTCACTGGCGTATCTCTCGACAGGACCATTGAGGAGATCCGTCCGGGTTACCGTTTCGACGCCACTGCTCCCGGGAGTGTACCGGAATCTTTCATTGCCTTTCTCGAAGCGTCCTCTTGCGAAGAGGCGATAAGGCTGGCGGTTTCGCTCGGAGGGGATGCCGACACCCAGGCCTGCATAGCAGGGGCTTTGGCGGAAGCACGTTTTGGCAGGGTTCCAGAGGATATCGAAACCCGGGCAAGAGAGAGGCTTCCGTCGCAATTCCTCGAGGTTCTGGACGAGTTCGAGACCCGTTTCCATTAATTGGGACCCGGGGCCCTTGCGCCATTTAATATTACAAAATAGAATAATCGTAATACTATAAATCAAAAACAGGGGTGATAAGAATGAGCCAAAGGGTTTCCCGGTCCAGGTGGATTTTTCTCGTTATGGCGGTCTTGTTTGTTGTTATTATTTCTTCGGTTAGTTGTGTATCGGCAGAGGTTACGGTAAAAGATGCCTGGGACAGGGAGGTCGTGATCCCGGAAAAGGTCACAAGAGTGATCTGCTCCGGCCCCGGGTGCCTTCGCTACCTTGTCTACCTCCAGGCCCAGGACCTGGCAGTGGCTGTTGATGACATGGAGAAGTCACGGAACATGTTCGAGTCCAGGCCATACTACATAGCCCATCCGGAACTGAAAGACAGACCCCTCTTCGGGGAATTTCGCGGGCACGACAACCCGGAACTGATAGTGGCCCTCGACCCGGCACCTCAGGTCATCTTCAAGACCTTCGGGAATATGGGGCACGACCCTGTGGAACTCCAGAAAAAAACCGGCATACCTGTGATAATACTCGACCATGGGCAGCTTGGTGTCGGAAAGAAAAAGATGGATGAGACCCTCTTGATGATGGGGCGTGTTATCGGAAAAGAGAAAAGGGCAAAAGAGGTAATAGCCTTTTTCGACGAGGCCATAGAGGATCTCCGGAAGAGGACAGCGGACATTCCGGAAGATAAAAGACCGACCTGTTACATTGGCGGTGTGGCCTACAAGGGACCCCACGGCATAACTTCTACAGAGCCCGCATATCCTCCGTTCCTTTTCGTTAATGCCGTAAACATCGCGGCGGACCCTTCGAAGACGAAGTCTGACCAGCTGGCGCAGACCACCTTCTCCGTCGAGAGCCTTGTTTCGATGGATCCGGACAAAATTTTTGTCGATCTTTCAACCCTTCAGGGAGGGGATGAAGTCAATGGTCTCTACCAGATCCGGGACGATGCTGCGTTCCAGGTTCTTTCTGCCGTAGAAAATGGTGAGATCTACGGAGTTCTTCCCTATAACTGGTACTCGCAGAACCATGGGTCGATCCTTGCAGACGCATATTTCATCGGCAAGGTCCTTTACCCTGGCAGGTTCGAGGATGTCGATCCGGTGAAAAAGGCCGACGAGATCTATAACTTCCTGGTCGGAAGACCCGTTTACGCAGAGATGGATGAATCATTCGGGAGCATGGTCTTCAAGCAAATTGAACTTTCGAAGGTGGAATAGGGTCGATGCATCTGGAAGAAGGAACGGTCCCGGCGGGATACGCGAAATATATCCAGGCAAAGGTTCTGCTGCTCCTGCTGGGGCTTGTCCTTCTCCTGGTGCTTGCAGTGTTTTCAATATCGACAGGATCTGTCAGTTATGATCCGGTAGAGGTTCTCAGGACCCTTTTTATGGATCATGTTTCGAAACAACTGGACGTTGTAGTGTTCAGGATAAGGCTGCCCCAGGTGATTGCTGCCGTCATAGCCGGTGCCGGGCTTTCGGTGGCCGGTGTTGTGATGCAGTCGGTCCTGGGCAATCCTCTTGGTTCTCCTTTTACCCTTGGCATATCCCAGGCTGCGGCCTTTGGTGCGGCTTTTTCCGTGATGGTCCTCGGGTCGGGTTTTATCCAGAGTTCGGCATCGGATGCCATAACAGTGGTGCGGCCGGGTATGACAACTGTTTCGGCCTTCCTGGCTGCAATGATAGCAACCGGGGTCGTTATCATGATCGCCCGTCTCCGAAGGGGATCCCCTGAGGTCATGATCCTGGCCGGGGTCGCGATAGGCTCTCTTTGCACGGCGGCAACGATGTTTTTGCAGTACTTTGCCGATGATGTCCAGTTGGCTGCCATGGTCTTCTGGACTTTCGGGGATCTTTCAAGGGCCGGGTGGAGAGAGATCGGGGTCATTTCTTCCGTCACGGGTCTCTGTCTTTTTTATTTTGTCGTCAATTCCTGGAATTACAATGCTATAGACGCAGGAGACGAGACCGCGGCGAGTCTCGGGGTGAATGTGCGGATGGTCAGGTTTTTCGGCATGAGCCTGGCCTCGCTGGTGACGGCGGTGATAATTTCCTTTGTGGGGGTCATAGGGTTTGTTGGCCTTGTCTGTCCCCACATGGTGAGACGTCTGCTCGGTGATGACAACCGGTTCCTTATTCCCGGGTCCTGCATTATGGGGTCCATTCTTCTCCTTGCGGCAGATACTGCCGCGAGGGTGATCATGGCTCCCAACGTGCTTCCGGTAGCCATACTGACATCCTTCGTCGGTGCCCCCATGTTCCTTTACCTTTTGGTCAGGGGGTACCGGAGATGATCCTCCAGGTAAAGGACATTTCTTTTCGCTTCAACAGCAGGCCCGTGCTGGAAGAAGTCTCTTTCGGACTGAGAAACAACGAACTGCTGGCCATCCTCGGGCCCAACGGGGTCGGAAAGACGACCCTTCTCAAGTGTCTCAACGGAATCCTGCGTCCCTTGGCAGGGACCATTATGGTCGAAGAGAGGAACCTCATGAACATGGGGCAGATGGAGATCGCGCGGGATCTTGCCTACGTGGCCCAACAGGGGGAGGGGGGCAGGCTGACCGCCTTTGACGCGATCCTCCTCGGGCGGAGGCCCCATATAACATGGAAGGTCGGGAGAGACGATATCTGCAAGGTCGATGCCATTATAAGGGCGCTTGGGCTTGAGCACCTTTCCCTGAGGCACCTCGATGAGATGAGCGGGGGGGAACTGCAGAAGGTCAGCATAGCCAGGGCCCTGGTACAGGAACCGAGGATCCTTCTCCTCGACGAGCCTACGAGCAGCCTTGACCTGAAGAACCAGCAGGAGATCCTTGCGACTATCAGACATATCGTCACGGGTCACGGCATGGCTGCGATCATGACAATGCACGACATAAACTCTGCCCTCCGGTTCGCAGACAAGGTGATCTTCATGAAGGGCGGAGAGATTTATGCCGCCACGGATGTTGAGGGAATTACCCCGGAGATGGTGCGCGAAGTTTACGGGATCCCGGTGGCGATCGAGATATTTCGGGGCTTCCCGGTGGTGGTGCCGGTTGGGAGTTAAGGAACAAGGGAACAGGAAACAGGAAGCAGGAAGGGCAAGGGCCTTAAATTCAACTGTGTAAACGGTCAACGGTGAACGGAAAAACCGGAAAGCAAAGGCAAAGCCTTGTCATTCTGAGCGTAGCGAAGAATCTGGGTTAGTATTTAAGGCTTCCCTGCCTCCTGTATCCAGTCTCCAGTCTCCTCGCTTTTTCTTTGTCATTCTGAACCCGAAGGGTGAAGAATCTGGTTTTGATCTTTCGATTTACGATTCACGATTCACGGAAACAAGACCAGATCCTTCGCTTCGCTCAGGATGACAGCAATAGATCAAGGGCGTGAACGGTGAACGGGAGGAAAGTATCCAAGGGAGGTAATATTGTGGGAGCAAAGATATCTGAAGAGGAACTTAAGGCCGTCATCGCTTTCCACGGCCACTGGTGTCCGGGGCTTGCCACGGGGATAAGGATCTCCGAGGTTGCACTGGAAGAATTCGGAAAATCCTCCGATGAGGAGATAGTTGCTGTATCAGAATCGGACAACTGCGCCGTGGATGCAGTACAGTTCCTCACAGGCTGTTCCGTTGGCAAGGGAAATCTGATCCTGAAGAATATCGGCAAGATAGCCTTCAGCTTCTATCGGCGAAGCGATGGAAAGGCAATAAGGATCGTAAGCAGATCCAACGTTGCCCGGGGGACCAATGATGAATACAGGGGTCTCCAGGACAAGAGAAATCAGGGGACAATAACAGAAGGTGAGATAGCAAGGCTCCAGGAACTGAGGCGGGAGCACTGTGCCAATATTCTGGAATCCGATCTTGACGAATTGTTCGTGACAGGAAGGCCCATTGATCCCGTGCCGCCCTTTGCCCCCATGAAAAAGAGCCTTGAATGTTCCGAGTGTAAAGAGATGGTGATGGAAACAAAGGCCAGGCTCTCCGACGGGCGCACCCTGTGTCCCCACTGTTTCGAAAGACTTGTTCCAAGGCCCTGAAAATTTCATGGCAATCTTTGCCACAGGGCTGTTGATTGCCCCTGACCCCGTGCTCTGTTAGAGTCGTGTGGTCCGGATCGTTATTTTTGTACGGGGAGTGGTGAACTTGAAGGGGGCTTTCGGGGCCAGACTTGTCGTTTTTACCTTGCTGTCGATACTGGCCGGTTGGGGACTGTCCATTGTTTCGGAGAGTTTCCTGGCATCAAGGTGGAATTTCGAGGACAGTTGGGTAGTGGAGATGCTGGAGACCGGAGAACCTGTTCAGAAAGACCTGGAGGGGTCGACTGACTTTGAAGGGTGGAATACCGAAACCAGAGAGATAAAGGTCCTTTTCCTTAGCGGTAATTTCAGGGGTACCGAGGCTGTGGCCAGCGTGGAGCATCTTAAAGACAGCAGGCTTGTGATGCGCCCAGGCCTGACATATATCCTTTCCTACAACGAGTTTGATGATGGCAGCAGGATATTCTTTGTCAGCGATGTTTTCCGCGCCCCCGCCTTTGCGGGTCTTTTTGCCGGTGCGGTCGTCTTTTTCTGTCTTGTGACGGGAATTACCGGAATCCGCGCGATCCTCGGGCTTTTCCTGTCGTTTCTGGTCCTTGTCAAATTTCTCCTTCCAGGTCTACTCAAGGGCTATCCCCCGCAGGTACTCGGCATCGCCGCTGTGGCGGGAGTGGCTCTTGTGACTGTCGTGACGGTTCTCAGAAGGAGGCGTTGCTGGCTTCCCGCCTTTAGCGGAGCCCTTGGTGGCTGTGTCTCTGCTATTCTTTTCGGCTGGTTTTCAGTGGGTTTTCTTCACCTCTCGGGATTGTCGACCGAGAGCGCGTCAATCCTCTCAAGCACTATACCGGGGCTGGATATCCGCGGTATACTCCTTGCCTCGATAATGATTGGCGCGTCGGGGGCTGTTCTCGACGTGGCTGTTTCGGTGACCTCTGCCATGGCCGAGATAAAGGATCACGATCCCGGGATAACCGCGGGCGGTCTTTTCAGATCGGGGATAAATGTAGGGCGGGAGGTGCTGGGCAGCATGGTCAATACCCTTGTTTTTGCCTATTTCGGCAATTCCCTGATCCTCTCGCTTCTTATCCTGGAGGCTGAGCCTGTTCCCATTGCCCTCCTTAACGATGCCGTGGTAGTTGAAGAAATTGTCAGAGCCCTTGCGGGGACTGCAGGACTTTTACTGACGGTACCTCTCACGGCAATGTTCGGTGCTGTCGCTTCTCCCGTAAAGACTCAGCATGTGTATAACGCGGGAAGTCGAGCATGATCCCGGCCTGACGATATTCTCCCGTGGTCCTGACATTCGTGACCGGGGCGTCTGGGTCTGTTGTAACCAGTTACTCTATGTGATAGCATTTCCGTGCCAGAAATTTTAAAGCATCCTCCGAGCCGAATCCCCTCAGGGAGTTTTCTCACCGGGGACCGGCCGACGGGTTCTCCTGGAAACGGGAGAGCCTCCCGTGTTTGGAAAGGAGGAGCGGTCGGGTGTTGCAGTGGGCCGTCTCCTGTATCCGGAGACGGCCCATTTTTTGTCTGGGGGCTCGTAAATGCATCGGTCTTTCAGGGAGCGCTGGTTCATGGTTCTGATGGGTTCTTTTCTTGTCATATACATAATATGGCCCCTTGCCGGCATGTTCATCAGGGCCGACTGGAGGATTGTGGCTTCTACCGCCAGGGATGCCCAGGTGGTGGGAGCCCTTTGGCGAAGCATCTGGACCGCTGCCGCTTCGACCGCTGTCATTGCCCTCTTCGGGACCCCTCTTGCGTACTTCCTGGCTCGCAATAAGTTCCGGGGCAAGTCGGTTCTCGAGGCCATAATCGATGTTCCGATAATGGTCCCTCACACCGTTGCGGGTATTGCCATACTGATGGCATTCTCTCCCAAGGCTCCTGCCGGGGCTCTGCTGGTAAGGGCGGGCTTATCCCCGGTCAACAGTCATCTGGGGATCATACTGGCCTGTACTTTCGTTTCCATACCTTTCTTTGTTGATTCGGCCCGGGATGCATTCTACGGAGTCTCTCCCAGGCTTGAGAATGTTTCCCGTACCCTGGGGGCAACCTTCCCTCATGTATTTTTCCGCATAACACTGCCCCTCGCAAAAAAGGGGATCATCTCTGGTCTCATCATGAGCTGGGCAAGGGGCGTCAGCGAGTTCGGCGCCATTGTTATTGTCGCCTATCACCCGATGATCGCTCCCACCCTCATCTACGACCGGTTCGCCACATTCGGTCTAAAATATTCGACCCCGATAGCAGTGCAGCTTATCCTTGTGTGCCTTGTGATGTTCGTCATTCTTCGTCTCCTGGTAGCCGGGAAGAGAGTGGAGGAACAGGGCTCTTGATAAGGCTGGAAGATATTTCCATCGACCTCGGAGATTTCCGCCTTGATTCTTTTTCTCTTTCAGTCGGTGAAGGAGAGTTTTTCATGCTTGTCGGACCGAGTGGTGCAGGCAAAACCGTTCTCCTGGAAGCGATAGCGGGGTTGCATGACCCTTCTTCCGGGCGGGTCCTGGTTAGCGGAAGGGACGTGACCAGGCTTGCTCCAGAGAGACGGAATGTAGCCCTTGTCTACCAGGATTACGCTCTTTTTCCTCATCTGACAGTTAAAGAGAACATCTCCTGGGGGCTCAGGTTTGCCAAAGATCCGGACCTCAGGCATGTCGACGGGCTGGTAAGCCTCATGAGACTTGAATCCCTTCTGCAAAGGTTTCCTGGGACTCTGTCCGGTGGTGAGCAACAAAGGGTAGCACTTGCGAGAGCCCTTGCGGTGAAGCCTTCCGTTATTCTTCTCGATGAACCTGTCTCGGCACTGGACCCTCGTTTCCGGGAGGATCTGCAGGATTACCTCTCAAGGATCAACAGGGATGGAATGACTTTGGTAATGGTAACCCACGATTTCAACGAAGTGCTTTCGCTCGGTCATCGGGTCGCGGTCATTCTCGAAGGGACACTCCAGCAGGTGGGAGAGGTGAAGAGTGTTTTCAGGGAGCCACTCAACAGGAAGGTGGCAGAGTTCGTGGGGATGAAAAACCTTTTCCGGGCCGAGATCGGGGACAGAAAAGCCCTTATTGAAGGAGGTGCAACCCTTGTGCTGAATGGCCAGGCAGCCAGAGGCGGGTACCTGGTCGGGATCAGGCCGGAGGACGTAATTATTGGCCGCGATATCCCCGATACGGGGGGGAATTGCTTCTGGGGCAAGGTCGTTTCGATAGTTTCAAGGGGAATGGCTTTTGAAGTGATCCTTCAGGTCGGGGAGATGAAACTTGCGGGGAGGATGCTTTCTTCTTCGCTGGTCAGGGAGGAGATACATGTTGGAGGGGATTGCAGGGTGGGATTCAGCCCTGAATCAATACATGTTTTCAGTAAAAGCAGTTAAAAAATCTGGAGGTGTCAAGATCATGAAGAAGTTTGGCAAGTGTTTAATGTTCCTGCTGGTTCTGTCGCTTGTTGCGATCCTTTCCGCAACGGCTGTTTTTGCGGAGGGTAAGGTCGTCGTCTTTCACGCGGGAAGCCTTTCTGCCCCCATGGCGGAGATCGAGTCTCTCTACGAGGCGGCTCACCCGGAGGTGGATGTCCAGAGAGAAGCCGGCGGAAGCGCGGCTCTGGCCAGGAAGATCACAGATCTTGGAGGAGCGTGCGATGTATTTCTTTCTGCAGACTACATGGTAATCGAAAAACTGCTCCGCCCGGGAACGGCCGACTGGAACGTTCTTTTTGCCAGCAACGCCATAGTTCTCATGTATGGACCAAAGTCAAAGTATCGTGAAGAGATTAACGGCAAAAACTGGACGGAGGTAATGATGCGTCCCGATGTAAGGTGGGGCCACTCGGAGCCCGATGCCGATCCCTGCGGTTACCGGAGCCTGATGGTGCTTCAGCTTGCAGAGAATCATTATGCTGACAAGGATCTTTACGAAAGGGCCATGAAGCACCCGGAAAGGGCGGTAAGACCCAAGGCCATAGATCTGGTGGCAATGGTCGAGAGTGGAGCCATGGATTACGCATTCGAGTACAAGTCGGTGGCTGTCCAGCATGAATTGAATTATGTTGAACTTCCCGACGAGATAAATCTCAAGAACCCGGATTTCAGCGAAACCTACGCAACTGCTTCTGTAGAACTGGCTGGCAAGGAGCCGGGACAGAAAATTACCGTCAAGGGAGAGCCCATAGTTTACGGGCTTGTCATTCCCAAAACGGCCCCGAACAACGCTGGAGCTCTGGATCTTGTCAAATACATACTGAAGACCGGAGGGGGGCTCGATGTTTTCCAGAAGATGGGGCAGGATATTGTCGGTCCCCAGGCCTATGGCGAAGTCGCTAATGTTCCGGCCGGGATATCGGAGCTTCTCGTGAAGTAAAAAAACAGGAGTAAAAAGGTTGTCAAGGGGGCATGGCCGGAACTTCAGTGGCCATGCCCCCTTGTTTCAGGGATAACCTGGGGGGTTTCTTTGTGTCTGTTGTATGGATTAAGTTAATAGTGTAAGATGTTAAAGGTTATCTTGGCCCTTGCATCCAGGCAGGGAGATGGTCGATGTGTTAACCAGGTACGGGTCATTCTGGTTCGCTCTAGTTGTTTTTTTGTTGCTCCTTCCTTTTTCCGTTACCCCGGCGGCCGGTGCTGAGGGTATTACCCTCAGGGTTGGAGTCTATCAGAACAGGCCCAAGGTTTTCTTCGACGGGTCGGGCAGACCTTCCGGTTTTTTCATAGATATTATTGAGGAAATATCTGCCTCCGAAGGCTGGCGTATCGAATATGTTACGGGTACATGGTCGGAGGGACTGGACCGTCTTTTGAAAGGCGAAATTGATCTTATGCCAGACGTGGCATTTACGACAGAGAGGGAAAAAGTTTTTACCTTTCACTCCGAACCGGTCCTGTCCGACTGGTTCCAGGTCTACACTGTCAGGGGAAGCGGCATCGTTTCCCTTCTTGACCTTGATGGCAAGAGGGTCTCCGTGCTCGAGAGATCGATCCAGGAAGAGGCTTTTGGAAAACTTGTAGAGGGATTCGACATTGCTGTGGAGGTTGTCCCATTTCCTGATTACTCCAGAGCCTTTTCCTCGGTCAGGGATGGTGAGGTAGATGCCGTCGTCACCAACCGTTTTTATGGCGTTTTGCATATGAATGAATACGGTCTTGCCGATACGGCGGTAATATTCAGCCCCACGAGGCTCTTTTTTGCCGGGTCGAAAAAAATCGACGGCAGGTTCCTCACATCTATCGATATTAATCTCAGGGAGATAAAGAAAGATCCCGATTCAATCTATTTCAGATCACTGAAAAAATGGACATCCGAAAAAATGGATACGGGTTTTCCCGATTGGGCAAAACTTGCTATAGGAGTGATGCTCGTACTCGCTTTACTGGGTGGCGCTGGAACGATAATCTTCAAGCGTCAGGTGGACGCTCGCTCGAGAGAACTTGTCTCCTCTGTGGAGGCAAGGGTCTCAGCCGAAACATCGGATCGGCTGAAGTCCGCTTTTCTGGCCACCATGTCCCACGAACTCAGGACACCACTGAATTCCATAATAGGCTTCACCGGTATTCTTCTCCAGGGACTTGCGGGACCTCTCAACGACGAGCAAAAAAAACAGATGGGAATGATACAGGGGAGCGCCAGGCACCTGCTGGCTCTGATAAACGATGTTCTGGATATTTCCAGGATAGAGGCGGGAAGGCTGGAACTCGAGAAGGGCAAATTTTCTCCTCATGAATCAGTCATGAACGTTATCGAGACAATAAGGCCAGCAGCAGAGAAAAAGGGGCTCTATCTCCGCCACGAAAAGGGTTTTGAGTGCAGGGAAATTTTTAACGACAGAAGGAGGTTCGAGCAGGTTCTTCTGAATCTTCTAAATAATGCTGTAAAGTTCACAGCCGTTGGAGGAGTGACCCTGAAATGTGGGGCAGAGGGGAAAAATGTACTTTTCACGGTGGCCGATACGGGCATAGGGATCGATGCCAAAGACCTTGAGCATATATTTGAACCCTTCAAACAGGTTGATTCCGGAAAATCAAGGGAATTCGAGGGGACCGGTCTCGGTCTTTCCATATGCAGGAAACTGGTGGAGGCTATGGGCGGGACCATAGAGGCTATGAGCCGTCCTGGTGAGGGAAGCGAATTTTCATTTCGTCTTCCTGTGGATGAAGGGGGCGATTCTAACGAAAATATTGATAATTGAGGATAATGCCCAGAATCTTTACCTTATGAAGTATCTGCTGGAGCATGACGGCATGGAGATCATTTCTGCCACAGATGGTAGAGAGGGGATAGAGAAAGCCATCAGTGAGGTCCCGGATGCCATATTGCTTGATATCCAGATACCTCTCCTTGACGGATATGCTGTTGCGAGGGAACTCCGGAAGAATAAATGCCTTGATTCGATACCCATAATTGCCGTGACATCCTATGCCATGCCCGACGACAGGGAGAAATGTCTGGCCGCCGGGGCAACAGGGTATATAGAGAAGCCCATAGACCCTGACAGGTTCGCAAACCAGATCCGGAGTTACCTTCCGGGGCAAGAGGCCCGGGAATGAAGATCCTTATTGTTGATGATCGTGAGGACAATCTTTACCTTCTGGAAAGTCTTCTCGGAGGAAACGGTTTTGAAACAGTCAGGGCCAGGGATGGGAAAGAGGCTTTGGAAAGGGCCAGAATAAATATCCCCGGGCTGGTCATCAGCGATATCCTCATGCCTGGAATGGACGGGTTTGCCCTGTGCCGTGAGTGGAAAAAGGACCCCCATCTGAAAAACGTTCCCTTTATTTTCTATACCGCCACCTATACCGACCCCAGGGACGAGAAACTGGCACTGGATATGGGCGCTGACCGTTTCATATTGAAACCCGCCGAACCGGAAGAGTTCCTGCGGGTAATAAGGGAGGTCCTAGTGGGGTATAAGTCCGGGACCACAGAAAAGGTCCCCGCAAGAGAACCCGCCGAGCCCGAAACAAGTGTCCTCAGGGAATACAACGAGGCCCTTATCCGCAAGCTCGAGGATAAACTCGAGGAGATAGAGGAACTTAACAAGACTCTTCTGGAAAAAGAAAAGAAACTTCTTCATACGAACCGGGTTCTAAGGGGTATCCGGGCCGTCAATCAGTTGATAGTCAAGGAAAGGGAAAGGAAGAACCTTACAGAAGAGGCCTGCCGAAGACTAGTCCAGGAGGGGGGTTACAATGGGGCGTGGATCGCCCTGACTTGCCCAGAACCGGAACTGGTCGAATTTTCACAATCCGGGTTTGATGGGGATGACCCGTTGAAACTTGTCGAACTTTTCCGCAAGGGAAATTCCCCCCCCTGTTGCCAAAAGGCTGTTAATTCAAAAGATATTGTGATTCTTCCCGAAGGGGGGCAGGCCTGTGGTGGATGCCCCATGGAAAAGTCCTGTGGGGAGACCGTTTCCATGACCGCTCAACTCTCGCATATGGGAAAGTTGTATGGTTTCCTTGTTGTATCGCTTCCTCCCGAAATATTTGCCGATGATGAAGAGTTGTCTCTCCTGGGCGAGATGGCTGGAGACCTTGCCTACAGTCTGAATAATATGGAAATTTCAGAAGCCAGAAAGAGATCAGAAGAGACCTTGCGTGCCACTTTTGAATCAGCTATAGATGGCATTATTCTTTACGATCCGGAAAAAGACGCTATGGTAAGGTTCAACAGGGCAATAACCGAAATGCTGGGTTATTCACCGGAGGAGATGGTACTGCTCTCAATGAGAGATATACACCCGCCAGAGGATATTCCCAGGGTCGTTGAGGATTTTGAAAAGCAGATCAGCGGACACTCACCCCTTGCTCTTGATATTCCCATGAGGAGAAAGGATGGTTCTGTCTTTTTCGCTGATGTTAATTCAAGTCCCTTGGTCATTGAAGGAAGGAAACACATGCTGGGCATATTCCGGGATGTGACGGAGCGAAGGATTCTTGAGAGAAAGAAGAGAGAGGCTCTCGATCGCATCAGGAGATCTCTGGGCGTTACCATTCATGTCCTTTCACAGATGCAGGAGAGGAGAGATCCCTACACATCGGGCCACCAGAGTCGGGTCGCGGACCTTGCGGGCGCGATAGCCCTCGAGATGGGTTTTGACCAGGATCACGTGGAGGGTATCATAATGGCGGGGCAGGTCCATGACATCGGCAAGATATCTGTTCCTGCGGAGATACTCAGCAAGCCCGGCAGACTATCGGAACTGGAGATGCAGATCATAAGGGATCATCCCCTGCATGGAAGGGATATCCTTATGGACGTGGACTCCCCCATGCCCCTCGCGGAGATTGTTTTTCAGCATCACGAACGGATGAACGGATCCGGCTATCCTCAGGGGATCAGGGGAGAGGATATACTTGTAGAAGCCAGGATTCTGGCTGTGGCCGATGTTGTCGAGGCTATGGCCAGTCATCGACCTTACAGGCCATCTCACGGGATAGATGTTGCCCTTGAGGAAATTGAGAAAAACAAAGGCATCCTCTACGATACAAACGTTGTCAATGTCTGCCTGGAACTCTTTCGGTCAAAGGGGTATGTCCTGCCGGAATAGCAGATAATTCAGAGAGAACAGGAGGGTCCCCCCTTGTCCGACGGACAGCCGGATTATTCGATGAAGAACCCGGAAGAAATGTCCGGGGTTGGAGAAACAATCCTGATAACACCAGGGAAAGTTGCCTTTTTTCTGCTGCTTTTCGCATTACTGTGGGTGGTCTCTCGATACAACTACCTTCTTTTTCATGTTCTGGCGGAAGGTTTTTCCATAGTGGTCGCATGCCTGATATTTGTTCTGGCTACAAGGACCTACCGATTTTCAGGCAACTCGCTTCTTCTGTTTCTGGGGAATGCCTATATTGCAGTCGCGATAGTGGACCTGTTCCACGCCCTTGCCTTCAAGGGGATGGGTGTTTTCCCCTCCAACGACCCGAATACTGCGACCCAGCTCTGGATAGCCGCCCGATACCTGGAGTCATTCTCGCTTCTACTTGCAATCTGGCTGGGAAACAGGCTGCCCCGAAAGATCCAGTTCTGGGGTTTTCTGGGTGTTGCATCTCTTCTGGTCTTCATAGTAATGAGGACCTCACTCTTTCCGGATTGTTTCATCGCCGGAGCGGGACTCACGAATTTCAAGATAGTCTCCGAATACGTTATCTCGGCGATCCTCTTGACGGCGATGATCCACCTCTGGCAGATCAGGGATAGTGTTACGCCGGTCATTTTCTGGAGCCTGATGCTGTCAATGGGCACGACCATTCTTTCCGAAATGGCCTTTACGCTTTATACCGATGTTTATGGTGTGACCAACGGGCTGGGACATATCCTCAAGATAATATCCTTCATCTTCATTTACAACGGAGTGGTAATAAGAGGACTCGACGAACCCTACGGTGTAATATTCAGGAAGCTCAAGGAGACATCCCTCAGGGATCCGTTGACGGGGATATACAATCGTCTGGGCTTCATGGAATCAGCGGAAAGATTTTTTGCACTTGCCAGAAGGGAAAAATTCGGGATCGCGATGTTGATGATGGATATTGACAATTTCAAGGCCGTCAATGACAAATTCGGTCACGCCGAAGGGGACCGGGTTCTCAAAGATTTTGCAGAAATCCTTTTGGACTGCAGCAGAAAATCCGATATCCCCTGCAGACTTGGAGGGGACGAATTCGTGATACTCATGAAGACGAATCCCGGGGGTGCAGTCATCATGAGGAGCAGGGTCGAGGAAAGTTTTCTCGAATACCAGAAGAAGGAGTCCCGACTGGGTATAGGGCTTAGCATCGGTGTGGCCTTTGCTTCTCCAGGTGAGTCTCTCTTTGAAGTCGAAACCATGATGCGGGCCGCTGATAATGAAATGTACGGTTACAAACGCAGCAGATCCCAGAGGTCTGCTCCGGGGGGAGTCTGAGTGGAGTTTGAATAAGGAAAAAAACATCAGGAAACACCTGAAAGATATTCCGTCTGCCCTCTCCCGTCTGGACGAGATCGAGTCGGCTGTTCGAGGAAGGAATCTTTTCGCGGCCCTGGATTTTGACGGGACCCTTGCTCCTCTTGATAACGATCCAGGAGCCGTCGAGATGACCACGGAGATGAAAAAGAGGCTAAAAAATCTCGCCCTCAGATGCCCTGTAGCTATTGTGACCGGCAGGGACCTTAAAGATATCAGGGAGAGAGTGGGCCTCGAAGAGCTTTTCTACTCCGGAAGTCATGGTTTCGAGATAGCCGGCCCTCCTGGAAGCGGTCTCTCCTTCGAGGCCGGGGGAGAGTTCCTGCCCACGCTGGATGAGGCAGAGAGGCTTCTGCCAGGGATCATTGAAGGTGTACCGGGTGCATTCATCCAGAGAAAGAGGTTCTCCATATCGGTACACTACAGGATGGTCGAGCGAGACCTTGTCCGGGAGCTTGTGGAAAAAACAGGACGTGCCGTAAAGGGTATCGGCGGGCTCGTTGCGAGGCATGACAAGAAATCTGTCGAGGTGCTTCCCCGCATGAACTGGAACAAGGGAAGCGCCCTTCTCTGGATCCTTGATGCCAAAGGGATGACAGAGGCAAATTCCTTTGCCATATCCGTTGGTGACGATATCACCGACGAGGACATGCATGTGGCAGTGAAAGGCCGAGGGGCCGGGATCATTGTCATGGGAACCGAGCCGCCCCTTTCTACCTTTGCGGACTACCGGCTTGGAAGTGTAACCGAAACCGGCAGGTTCATCGAGATACTCGAGAGAATCGCCGGGAATATTGCGAGAAGCCAGAAATAACCTGAAAAAGAAAGAAATCCAGACCTCCCCGGCTATTTCAGGGCCACGTCATCGCCAGGGCGGACTGTCCCGCCTTCTTCGACGGAAAGGAAGTATCCCGCAGTCGGCAGGAGACACCAACCCCTGTAATCGTATGAGTGAGGTTCACCGGGTTTCTTCCCCTTTTCCACCACCAGAAGGCGAACTTCCTTTCCAACCTTCAGAACCTGTCCTGGAACAAGTTCTTCCGGAAGGCCTTCTATTACCAGGTTTTCGGCCAGAGATCCGGGGGGGAACCCAAAACCCGCCTCTATTTCCGCCTTGCGGATATCTTCTGCCCTCAGGAGACTCACCTGTCTTTCGACCATTCCGTAATGCGAATCGCCCTCGATGCCACTGCCAAGGGTGAAAACAGCCTCTGGCACGGGTTCCTTGGGGTCGTTGCGTTTTCCGCTTATGCATACCGCGACAACTTTTGCCAGTGTCTCCAGCCTCCTTTACCCAATCGCTTCATATTGGACTATTATAGAAAATAATATGGGCCATGTGTTCTAAAAAAAGGAGGAATAAGTCATGAGGAAAAATGCTGCCCTCGCGATTGCAATTCTGATGGCACTTATTTTGGTGGTTCCGGCTTCTTTTTCTGCCGATACTACCCAGGTTGCAAGGTTTACCTACGATTTCTTCGGGCTAAGGTTCGATGTCGAGTTTGTGGATGACGCGGCCGTGCTTTACCTTCCCTCGGGACCGTTGAAACTTCCCCAGGTGATTTCGGGTTCGGGCGCGCGTTATTCCGACGGGGAAACAACCTTCTGGATCAAGGGTGACGATGCGTACATGGAGATTAATGGTTCAGTGGCAGAAGAAGTGGATTGACGCCGGGAGGTGGCAGGTTTGGATCTTTCCTTTTTTTCCGTGCTTGCTGATATTGTAAGTGTTGCAGGTATATGCGTAATCCTCTGGGGCTCGGGGATCGCGCTATGGCGGTTTTTCAGAGTCGAGAAAAACATGTTTTCGGGAAAGAATCTCCAGATGAAAAGGGAAAGCCTGAGGCACAGTTTCGGGAGTTACCTTCTTCTCGGGCTTGAGTTCCTCATTGCGGCGGACATAATCAATACCGTAATGAAGCCGGGTCTGCACGAGGTTGCCATCCTGGGGGCCATAGTGGTTATCAGGACGGTCATAGGCTACACTTTAGACCACGAACTCTCATCCGAGGCGGACAGTCACAGTAAAAAATAAAGTTACTGTCAGGGGACCAGTTCCCAGGAGGACGAAGACCCGGGAGCGGAATTGACGCTGTACCATTTGGCCCTGTACTGAAGGCCGTTATGGAATATCGTGTCCCCGGCATAGTACCTGTTGGACGGTACCCACTGGTCGGTAAGTTCCTGCCAGGGGTTTCCCAAAACTCCAGGGGTCTCGTTCTGGGTCCAGCACCAGGCCTGGTACTGTTTGCCGTCGACCAGAATGATGTCTCCCCCATCGTATATGTTGAAAAATGTCCATTCATCGGTGATCTCTTGCCAGGGGCTTTCAAGGAGACCGGGCTGTTGTCCCTGTGTCCAGTATCTGGCCTGGAATACCCTTCCGTCGTAAATGACCAGTTGCCCCCCGAGATAGACTATATTGTTGTCCCATTCCGAGTAATCGGGGGTTTCCGGTTCTTCGTCTTCGCCCGGATCGTCACCTTCCCCGGGGTCTTCTCCCGGGTCATCAGGGTCTGAACCGGATCCTGTATTCCGGATCAGGACCATGACGGTATCGTCGGTGCTTTTGAAGGGTGTGCCGTTTGCGTTTATTAGTTCGTATTGCGAAGCTTCCTTCTCAAGCAATCTGCGTATCGCCGGGGATCCACCGTATTCGTCGCCTACTCTGGCTGCCGCATACACCGCGCCGGAGTCGTCGGGCCTCTGTATGGCATAGGTCCTCGTCCCGTCCCCCCAACCTTCTGCCAGGACGTCCCTTATCATGTAGGAGTTGAGTTGTTCGTGGTCGTCCTCGTCGGGCCATTCGCCCGTATCGTAGAAGAAAATCACCGAGGCCCGTTTAAGGGTCATGAGATCGGACACCATGCGGGTGGCCGTCGAACGGTTGCTGGCGCTGCCGAACAACAGCATCAGACTACCCGCAAGGATCCCCACAACAACCATTACAACAAGGAGTTCCACCAGGGTAAAACCCTTTTTTGTGCGGGTCATTGTTTAACATCCCCTACAAAATTGTGCTGTCAGTTTAACAGTAGAATGTTACCCCAGAATAAATTTTTTGTCACTCTGAATCGCTGGAGTCCTCTTCGGTGAAGGTCCCGGCTCTTATGTGGTCTCTGATATAATGAATCCCGGCCGCCTTTATGGTGTCGGCGGATAATTATCGATTTTCTTTTGATCGGGAGGGTTTGCAATGATCAGACTGGAGACGGACAAGGGTGACATACTTCTGGAACTCGATATGGAAAAGGCACCGAAGACCTCGGACAATTTCATGAATTACGTCAGGAAGGGGCACTACGACGGGACTATCTTTCACAGGGTGATTGACGGCTTCATGATCCAGGGGGGTGGCTTCGACGAAAAAATGAACCAGAAGCCGACGGATGAACCTATCGAGAACGAGGCTGCTAACGGACTCAAGAACGAGGCCTACACCATAGCGATGGCGCGGACCCAGGATCCGCACTCGGCAACAGCACAGTTTTTCATCAATGTGAAGGACAATATATTTCTGAATCACACGGCCCCCAACACCAGGGGTTGGGGCTATGCTGTTTTCGGCAAGGTCACCGAAGGGCATGATGTTGTGGATGCCATAAAGAGGGTCAGGACCGGAAACTGCGGAGGATATCAGGATGTACCCGAGGAACCGGTAAAGATAATCAGGGCATCTATCGAGGGGGAGGACGCATGAACCGGGAGGTTCGCGCTGTAGTGGACCCTTTGCTGGAGGCTGCCGGTTTCACCGACTGTCTCTGGGTGTCTCCATCATCAATGATCGTTTCCCAGTGGGTCAGGATGAAGTGTATGTTCGGATGTCCCCATTACGGAAAAAATGCCTCCTGCCCTCCGAATGTTCCTACCGTATCTGAGTGCAGGGATCTCCTTTCGGAATATTCCATGGCTGTCCTTGTTCACCTTGTCTGTGATATTCCTTCCCATGGAAAGAAAGAGTGGTGTCGAACCAGGCAGAAAGAACTACTCGAGACAGAGAAGCAGATATTCCTTGCCGGCTTCGAGAGAACCTTCCTTCTTTCATTCGACAACTGCAACCTTTGCGATGAGTGTGTGCCTTCCCCCTCCGCATGTCTTCAACCCTGCCTGCGGCGGCCGACGATGGAGGCTTTTGCCATAGATGTGTACTCCAGCGTGAAAGACCACGGTTACGAAGTGTCGGTGAGAAGATCTCCCGAAGACCCCGAAGACCGGTTCGCGCTGATCCTGGTCAAATAGGAGAGGAAAATGGATCTTCGCTACGCTTCCGCTATAGCTTCTGAACTTGGAATAAAAGAGGAACAGGCCAGACAGACCGGACTGCTGATAGACGAGGGTTGTACAGTTCCCTTCATTGCCCGGTACCGCAAGGAGGCCACAGGCTCTCTCGATGAAGTTGCCGTAATGGCAATAAGAGATCGTTTCTCGCAGATGGAAGAACTGGACAAACGCAGGAGCGCGATCCTGAAATCCCTGGGTGAGCGTGAACTGCTGACGGAGGAACTGGAAAAGGCGGTAAATTCCGCACCGAACATGACCGCCCTTGAGGATATCTACCTGCCCTTCCGTCCCAGGCGCCGGACAAGGGCCACCGTGGCGATGGAGAAGGGATTAGAAGAACTGGCTATCCTTCTCATGAAGGCGGCTTCGGGGAACCTTGATCCCTTCGATCCTCTCGAAGAGGCGGGGCGCTTTGTCGATTCGGACAAGGGTGTTTCCGATACCGCGGAGGCTCTCTCGGGGGCCAGGGATATCGTTGCCGAAAGGGTCAGTGAGGACCGAAGGAGCAGGGTGGTGCTGAGATCCATATTTGCAAGGAATGGAAGGCTTTCCTCCAGGGTTATCCGTGGAAAAGAGGATAAGGGAGCTAAATATCGGGATTACTTCGATCTGGAGGAGCCTGCCCGGTCGGCGCCATCACACAGAATACTTGCCATGTTCCGGGGAGAAAAGGAGGGGTTCCTCGGTGTATCCGCCAGGCCGCCGGCGGAACTCGCGATCAGGGAACTGGAAAAGATCTTCATAAAGGCCGCCAATGGGGCAGCCGAAGAGGTCCGTGCCGCGATAACCGATGGATATGAAAGGCTCGCGGCTCCCTCCATGGAGACGGAACTCAAGAATGCTCTCAAGTTGAAGGCGGACAGGGAAGCCATAAGGGTCTTTTCCGGCAACGCCCGCGAAGTGCTTATGTCCCCGCCCCTTGGTTCTTCTCCCATAATGGCCGTGGACCCTGGCATCCGCACCGGATGCAAAGTGGTTGTTCTCGACGCCCAGGGGAGGCTTTTGATGGATGATGTTATCTACCCCTTCTCGGGGAAGAAGCCTTTAGAAGAGGCGCGTAGGAAAGTTGTCGATATCATGGAACGTTTTCCCGTGGATGCTGTCGCCGTGGGCAATGGTACGGCGGGAAGGGAGACCGAGGCGTTCCTTAAGGGGCTTCATCTTCCCGGGGATCCTCCCGTGATACTCGTCAATGAGAGCGGTGCTTCCATATACTCGGCTTCAAAAGCGGCAAGGGATGAGTTCCCCGACAGTGATGTTACGGTCAGGGGGGCCGTCTCGATAGGGAGAAGACTCCAGGACCCACTTTCGGAGCTCGTCAAGATCGACCCCAAGTCCATAGGGGTCGGGCAGTACCAGCATGATGTTGACCAGAAGATGCTGGTGAGGTCCCTGGAGGATGTGGTGGTATCCTGTGTCAACTCAGTGGGAGTGGACCTTAACACGGCAAGCCCCCAGTTGCTCTCTTTCGTTTCCGGTCTGGGGCCTGGACTTGCGAGCAACATAATAACATGGAGAAACACAAAGGGTCCCTTCAGATCGAGGTCTCAGCTGAAAGACGTGCCAAGACTGGGCCCCAGGGCTTATGAACAGGCTGCCGGGTTCCTTAGGGTGAGGGAGGGAGAACATCCCCTGGACGCAAGCGCGGTCCATCCGGATCACTACTGGATAGTGGGAAAAATGGCTGCTGACCTGGGTTGTTCCGTGAACGACCTGCTCGGGGACGAAAATCTCAGGGACAGGATAGAGCCGGATCGTTATATCTGTCCCGAGGCCGGTCTCCCCACCCTGATGGACATTATGGCAGAATTATCCAGGCCGGGAAGGGATCCCAGAAAGAGTTTCGAGACGGTAAATTTCTCTCCTGATGTTAAGAAGATCGAGGATCTCGTCCCTGGTATGGAACTGGATGGAGTGGTCACCAATGTTACCGCTTTCGGGGCTTTCGTGGACATAGGTGTCCACCAGGATGGTCTTGTGCATGTCAGCAGGATGGCTGACCGGTTCGTAAAAAATCCTGCTGATGTGGTGAAACCAGGCCAGGGGGTCAAAGTATCCGTTATCGAAGTGGACATTCCCCGTAAACGCATATCTCTTTCGATGAGGAAAGATAAGAAAGATTCCGAACGACCTGAGTCTTACTGATACCGAGAATTGCTGATACGCTCGGCCTTGTTCTCTGAGATACTCAGCAACGGGTGATGCGTATGAGGTCGAGGGTCTTTTTATTTTTAATTGTTTCCGTGGCTCTTCTTTTCATCAAAGGGCAGGCGCGGGCTGACGTTTTTCAGGTTCAGGTACTGAGCCTGGAAAGGTGTGTAGAGATCGCCCTCTCCGGACACCCGGATCTGGCGGCCGCAAGATCCGACCTGGAGGCTTCTCGCGCAAGGGTCGGGCAGGCCAGGACACAGGATAACCCGTCGCTGGCCTATTCAACTTCCTACACCGAAAGAGGTTCTTCTCTCCAGGGCAGTTCCGGCGGTTTGTGGTCAAGCAGTTTGACACTTTCGCAACTCGTCACCGACTGGGGCAAGACTCACTCTTCTGTAAAACGGTCCCTCTCGGAACAGGAGATATCGTCTCTTTCTCTGGAACAGGCCCTTCTTGACGTCGAATATGATGTCAGAAGGGCTTATTTTCTGCTTCTGAAAGCGGAAAAGAACCTTGAGGCGGCAAAGGAAACGATGTCTATCAATGAACTCCAGCTTGAAAAGGCCGAGGCTTTTTTCGAGGCGGGGCGGGTTTCCAGGTACGACGTGACCGCTGCCCAGGTATCCAGAAGCAACGCTAACATGGCGCTGATCCAGGCCAGGACCTCTCGGGGCAACGCCATGTTGGATCTTCGAAAAGCCATGGGTTACACAGGGGCCGAGTTCGGAGTGTCAGATCCGGAAGGCCTGTCCGAGATGACAGAGAATAGGAACCTCCCACTTCTGGAGCAGGCTCTGCATGCAGCCTGCAAAAAAAGACCCGACCTTCTATCCTGGGAAAACAGGGTCGAATCGGCGAGATTGTCAGTGACTCTCGCAAGGTTGGACAATGCTCCAAAGCTCTCTCTTTCCGGCAGTTTCGGCTGGGGTTCATCTTCCTTTTACGGCGATGAGGACTGGAGGGGGGCTTTGACCCTTTCGTTCTCTCTTTATGATGGAGGGCTTCAGAAAGAGAAGACCCGTGAGGCCCTATCTTCGATGCAGGCGGTGGAAGCAAGGTATGAATCTTTCAGGCAGACTGTGGTTGCGGAGATCGAAATCGCTCTCTCGAGGGCCCGGGATTCGGAAAGCGAGATCAAAGCTGCCGGGGAGGGTCTGCGTTTGGCTGGGGAAAACCTTGAGATAGCTACAGGAAGATATCAGGTCGGTGTCGGGTCTCCCATTGAGGTATCCGATGCTGCAAGAAACTATATGGATGCGAAAGTGGCCTGGCATTCAGCGATCTACGACAGGATGATCGCTCTTGCCGCGCTGGAAAAAGCGATTGGGGGCAGCAGGTGATGAAAAAGAAATCTGTGATAATTGCCTTTCTGGTCCTTGCGGCGGCAGGAGGCGCGCTGTATTTGCGTTTTGGCGGGAAAGATGCCCCTGTTGTCCAGACCACCCCGGTGATCCGAGGGGACATTGTAAGGTCAGTCTCCGCGACCGGTCGGATACAGGCAGTCAACACCGTCAACATCGGAGCCCAGGTGTCAGGTACGATCAGGTTGATCCACGTGGATTACAATTCGGTGGTAAAGAAGGGGCAACTACTTGCGGAGATCGATCCCTCCCTTCTGGAAGCAAGCGTAAGACAGGCCCAGGCAAGCGTCAGGTCCGCGAAGGCATCCCTTGCAGAGGCAAGAGCGGTTCTCGATGATGCGGCAAAAAACCTGAGGAGAAGCGAAGATCTCTTTTCCAGGGGTTATATCTCCAAAACCGATTTTGAATCGGCGCAGAGCACCCACACGGCGGCACTGGCCAGGGTCGAGACCACAGGGGCAAGTCTGGCCCAAGCCGAGGCGGACCTTATGTACAAAAAAATCAATCTGGGTCACACCAGGATAGTCTCTCCAATAGAAGGTGTTGTTATAGACAGGGCCGTTGACCAGGGTCAGACGGTCAATGCAAGCCAGTCAGCTCCGACCCTTTTTTCAATAGCGGAAGATCTTTCAAGAATGCAGGTTGAGGCTTCCATAGACGAGGCTGATATCGGCCTGATATCACGTGGCCAGATAGCAAGGTTCACCGTTGATGCTTTTCCGGACGTGGATTTCGAGGGAACCGTCAGGGAAATTCGGCTCTCACCTTCCACAAGCGAGAACGTGGTCACCTACATTGTCGTGATGGGTGTGGAAAACCACGAACTGAAACTAATGCCCGGAATGACCGCAAATGTCACCGTCATTGTCGAATCCAGGAACGATGTCCTTAAGGTGGCCAGTTCATCTCTTCGTTTCCGCCCGCCAAATGCTGAACAGCAGCCACGGAAACAGGGGGGGCAGAACGGCCAGGGGCGCGGTGCGGCGATATGGTCGTTCGAGGAAGGAAAACTGGAACGCCATTCAGTAAAGCCGGGTATATCCGACGGCATGTATACAGAAATATCAGGAGATATTGAAGAAGGAATGGAGGCTGTGACCGCTATAGATTACGGCTCTTCTTCGAGTGGAGGGGGTGCCGCCTTTGGAATTGCTCCGCGCAGATAATCTTTCAAAGACATACCTTATGGGTGATGTTAACGTTCACGCCCTGAGCGGAGTCAGTTTCTCCGTAATGCGCGGGGAGTTCATTTCGATCATGGGTGCTTCCGGATCGGGGAAATCTACCCTGATGAATATTCTCGGTTGCCTTGACACGCCAACGGACGGCACATACATACTGGAGGGAAAGGATGTCAGCGGACTTTCCCGTGATGAACTGGCGGATATCCGTAAACACAGGATCGGGTTCGTTTTTCAGGGTTTCAATCTACTGCCAAGGATGTCGGCCCTCGAGAATGTTAAAATGCCCCTGCTTTACAATGAAATCCCGGCCCATGAAAGGGACCCCAGGGCCATGGAGGCGCTGGAAATGGTCGGCCTCGGTGACAGGGCGAATCACCAGCCACAGCAACTTTCCGGGGGGCAGCAGCAGAGAGTTGCCATTGCCCGCGCGCTTGTGAACGGGTCTTCCATCATTCTTGCGGACGAGCCGACAGGGAATCTCGACAGCGAAGCAAGCAGAGAACTAATGGATCTTTTTTCGAGACTGAACTCAAAACTCGGAAGGACCATTGTCCAGGTAACCCATGAGCCGGATATGGCCGCGTACAGCGGAAGGGTAATCTCTTTCAGGGACGGCAGGATAGTCAGCGATAGCGGGGTCGAGAGAAAATGATAGCCCTGTCCGAGACAACAAAAATTGCTTTCAGGGCGCTCCTGGTCAACAAGACGAGGTCCGCGTTGACCATGCTCGGAATAGTCATAGGGGTAATGGCCGTTATTATGATGTTTGCTATTGGCGCCGGAGCAAACAGGCAGATAGCCGAAAGATTTTCGAGCATGGGAAGCAACATGATAATTGTACGTCCCGGGGCCAGCCAGGGTCCGGGGGGTGTTTCGGGAATATCTTCGAGGAACCTCACCATCGAGGATGCCTATGCCATCGATTCCGAATGCCCGGCGGTGGCCTATGCTGCTCCTGTTTCCGGTGGAAACGCGCAGGTCGTTTACGGGAACCAGAACTGGTCGGCGCCTGTAACGGGCACTACACCGGACTATCTGTTCGTCAGGGACTGGGGCCTTGATTCGGGGCATTCCTTCACGGAGCAGGATGTCCGAAGCGCAGCCAAACTTGCGATCATAGGCAAAACTGTAGCGGAGAATCTCTTCGGGAACGAGGACCCTGTCGGGAAGACCATAAGGATACTCAGGGTGCCGGTGGTAGTCGTCGGGGTCCTTGGAGAGATGGGCGAGAGTGCCTTTGGACGGGATGAGGACAACATAATACTAGTTCCCATAACAACTGCCCAGAGAAGACTTTTCAGTACATCAAGAATCGGTTCGGTTTCAAGCATAATGGTCAAGGCAACGGGGAGCGGGATGCTGGAGGCTGCCCAGAAGCAGATCGAGACGCTCCTCGAGATACGGCACAGAATACGGCCCGGGGGGGAGCAGGATTTCAGCGTAAGGAACATGTCCCAGATGATAGAGAACGCAAAGAGCGCCACAAGGATAATGACCCTTCTCCTTACGGCTGTAGCTTCAGTCTCTCTGCTGGTGGGAGGTATCGGGATTATGAACATAATGCTGGTCTCTGTTACCGAAAGGACGCGGGAGATCGGAATAAGGATGGCACTTGGCGCAAGAACAGTTGATATACGCCTTCAGTTCCTTGTAGAGGCAGCGGCCCTTTCCATGCTGGGTGGTTTTGTCGGTATCCTGCTGGGAATAACAGGTTCGCAGGTCATATCGAGAGGCTTTGGATGGGCCGTTGAGATATCCCCCTTTTCGGTGGTCCTGGCTTTCGGGTTTTCCGCCCTGGTGGGTATTTTTTTCGGGTATTTCCCGGCTGTGAAAGCCTCCATGCTCAACCCGATAGAGGCGCTAAGATACGAATAGGGGAGCGGAGAAATTCCCGCCCCCCTATTTATTCCCGAAGAATCGGATTCTCTAGAACTTCAGGCCCGTAACCTACCAGGTGTTATGGGCGCTTTTGAGTCTGATCCGCGTTTCTACGATCTTTCCATCGTATGTCTCGGCCTTCAGGAAATTGCCTTCTGGAAGGCGCCAATGCGGCACCCCACCCATGAAGACAAGCCGAACAGGATTGTCCTTCATAACTTGTAACCTCGTTTCCTTTCCATATTGTGGATACATGATACCATTCAATGTCAATGATGTCAAAAAGGAAGCACTACGGGAACAGGCAAACTGAAAGAAAACAGTATGGGGGCTGCAACCTTCAACCCGCTGATCACAAATGGCTGATTCATTCTGATGGAAAGATGAGTTATCATATAAAGGAGCTTATTACAGAGGTGAGGTCAAAAAAATTATGCTTAAAGAGCCCGTAATAATCTATGTCTTTTCAGGATCCGGTAACACCTGGACTGTCGCAAGAAAGATGGCAGATGAACTTCTCGAATGCGGGGTCGCAACGGAACTGCGCCCGTTGCGACGGGAAGGCCCGGGGGACATTTCCAGGGCCGGGACTTTGGGGATCGCTTTCCCGGTGGCCATGTTCACGGCTTATCCGTTTGTGTGGGAGTTTGTTGGCAATCTTCCCGACGGGAAAGGAATGGATGTGTTCATGGTGGATACCCTTGCCGGTTTCAGTGGAGGGGTCGTTGGCCCGATGCGGGATGCCGTATCCGCGAGGGGTTTCCGGCCCATCGGGGCAAAAGAAGTACGGATGCCTTCAAATTACGCCAGAACGGACCCGGGAGGGGAGAAAGACAACGAGACCAGAAACAGGGGGCTTAACAAGGCGGCCACCTATGCCAGGGATCTTTTCGACGGCAAGACCTCCTGGAGGAGAGTTCCCATTGTTCCCGACCTTTTAAGGGCTGTAGGCAAAAACCCTGACGGTTCCGCTTGGAGATCGATACGTCGAAAATTCCCGCTGGAAGTGAATAGCGAAAAATGTACCCGTTGTGGTCTTTGCCTCAGGTTGTGTCCCGTCGGCAACATAACCATGGAGGAGATTCCCCGTTTCGGCAATAACTGTTTTTTCTGCCAGAGATGCATTTCTTTCTGTCCAGAGGAGGCCATATCCGTTTCCAGCAAGAACTATGTTCCCTACAGGGGAATGGATAAAAAAAACCTTCTGGGGTTTTTGGGAATATAGGGAACGGAATATCAGATACCTGCTTTCTTCCGATGATGCGTACAGCCTTGGAGCGTGATATAATTTAGCCTGTTGAATCATCATTTTGTAATGTCTCTGCGATGCTGTCTCCATAGGGTCGTCCTTCGTGCGCCCTGTCAAGGAGTGGCTTTGATACATAGGGAAATGAAAGGAGGCGACTCTGAATGTCCGAAAAATGGAAAGATGAACTGACCGAACAGCTGGCAAAGGCCGTCCTGACGCTGAAAACCAGCGAGGAGGTCTACGACTTCCTGGAGGATGTCGCAACAATAGGCGAGATCCGTGCTCTTGCGCAGCGGCTGGAAGTGGCAAAGCGCCTTAACGAGGGTGAGACTTACCCGGTTATCGCACAGCAGACCGGCGCGAGTACCGCTACCATAAGCCGCGTCAAGAAGTGCCTGGATTACGGTGCCGACGGTTACAAGAACGTTCTGGACAAGATGAAATAGGCGGTCTCCCGTGTATGAAGAGATCGGGCATTCCGCCCATATGCGGGATGCCCGATTTTCATAAAGAGGTGGTGGTCCCATGGCAAGTCTTTTCCGTTTCTTTGCTTTTGCTCTTCTTGTGATCCTTTCACTTGTCGCCTGGGCTTTTTTTGATTATTCAAGGAACAGGAGGAAGGCGGCCTCTTACTTCAGGGAACGTCTAGGTATGGCAAAAGATTTGTTTACAATGACCAGGTTCGTAAATATGGCACGTGTTGTAATTCCCGAGACCGAACGCTTTATTGCGGTTTTTTTCAGGAAGGGAGAGCATCTTGAGATCAGGGAGTTTGCCCCCGACCGGGTGATCGACATCCCTCCGGATTCCGTTCTCCTCTCGGATAGCAGTAGGAACCTGACGTGGATATTCGTCGAAAGAAGTAAGACCATCTTTTCCCTCAAGGTCACGGATTTTTTACCCGGGACCCTCTGCCATGTAAGGAAGGGGACGGGCAGGGTAAGGTTCGGGGACGAGGACATTCCGGCCAGCAACAGGGACTGGTTCCTTATGGACAGGGAGAGAGGCGTTACCTTCTCGCTTCCCAATGGCAAGGAAAAAGACAATGAAGAGGGTTTTTTCTTCTACGACGGGTTTGCTCCTACCGAAGGTTTCCTTCTGGATGAAGATGGGGGAGTCCTTCTGGTCGACGAAAAAAGGGGCACCTTCGGTTTCAGGGAGGTTGCCGGGGAAGCATTGACTCTGTACAGGCCCGATGACATAGTTTCCGCTACTCCGTCCGTGGAGGGCCCGGATTTTGTTGACATAACCGTCAGGGACGGGAAAAGGCCAAGGTTCACCTTCGAGTTTGACGATGAGGGGGAGGCTCGTTACTGGATGGAATGGTTCGTTCGGGTCAGGGATGAGATGTCCGGAAAGGGAACAAGGACAGGGATCAGGTTTGTGAGGATATCCCCGGTCAAAATATCCTAGGGGGCCTGTCTGGTTGAACCCTTTCTGGGAGTCTTTCCCTTTCTCTCTTTGTGGCGGATGAATATTGCCTTGTTGCCCGACTCGTTGTCAACGGCCCTGGCTTCCACCTCGAAGAGGCCTGTGGCCTTTACAAGGGAACTCAGTTTCCTGAATCCGTAATTTCGGGAATCGAACGAGGGTGACTGGTTAGAAATGTGTTGCCCCACGTTTCCGAGAGATGCCCATCCCTCCTCGTCCGCGACTGCGTCGACGCTGTTGCGAAGCAGGTTCGTCAGTTTGCTGTCACCCCTGAGCAGTCTTGGGCTTTGGGGTTTTTTGTTTGTTGATCCTTCCCCGATGGTATGTTCCTGTTCCTCTTCTTCCTCATCCTTGCCGAGGATCTCCGTATATATGAACTTGTCGCAAGCGCTTACAAAAGCGTTGGGAGTTCCTTTTTTCCCGAATCCGAAAACCGTTATTCCCGCTTCTCTTATCCTGGTAGCAAGACGTGTGAAATCGCTGTCACTTGAAACAAGGCAGAAACCATCAAAACGGCTCGAATAAAGCAGATCCATAGCATCGATTATCATGGCGCTGTCCGTGGCGTTCTTTCCGACAGTATAGTGAAACTGCTGGATGGGATGTATCGCGTAGGACAGCAGCACTTCCTTCCACCCCTTGAGATATGGAGATGTCCAGTCGCCGTAAATCCTTTTTACCCTGGAAATTCCGTATTTTGCGATCTCTGCGAAAAGGTTGTCAATTATGGAAGGAGAGGTGTTGTCTGCGTCTATAAGGACCGCCAGGTTTTGCTGCTTGTCAGTTTCCGGGATCATTCTATTTCCCCCTGTATGTTTTTCACACTAAAGTCATTATAGCGCATCGCGGGGCCCGGAAAGCATGGATTCGATCTTTTTGAGGATGCTGTCCAGCACTACCGCAAAGAATGCAGCCGATATTGCCCCCTGGAGGACGATTGCGGGGTTCTGGGAGATCAGTCCCGAAATAATTGGCGCCCCCAGCCCTCCCGCTCCTATTGTTGCGCCTATCGTCGCTGTTCCTACCGCTATAACCGCCGATGTTCTTATGCCCCCCATGATTACCGGGACAGCAAGAGGTAATTCCACCTTGAGGAGTGACTGGATCGGCTTCATCCCCATCCCCGCGGCCGCGTCAAGTATGTCGGGGCTTACTGATTCGAGCCCGGTAACTGTGTTGCGGAGCACCGGCATCAGTCCGTAGATAAACAGGGCGAACAGAGCCGGCTGGAAGCCGAACCCCAGGGAAGGGACCGCCAGGGCCAAGACTGCCACTGGAGGGAATGTCTGTCCTATCGAGGTTATGTCATCGACCACCGGAATGAAGTCCCTGCCGCTTTTCCTTGTGATCAGGATGCCGATGATTACTCCAAGGATGGTGGCCAGCAGGGAGGAGACAAGAACCAGTACCAGGTGTTCCAACGCCAGGGCGATCATGCTTGAACGCTCGTAAACAACCTGGGCCCGGGATGGGAAAAACAGGCGAAGGATCTTCTCCCAGAATGGTTCCGCCAGGAGCATGGCTGTGTATCCGGTGGCCAGAAGAACAGGATGAATAATCGATTCACGGCGGGGGTTGGAGGTCATCGTGTTTCTCCAGGTCCAAGGATCTCGGCAAGTTTCCTGAATCCCCAGTCGGCGGTGATGGCAAGCATGACCGTTGGAATGGCACCCAGAAGAATAAGGTCCGGTGCGGCTTCCCCGAGGCCCTGGAATATGAACTGACCCATACCACCGGCTCCTATAAGGGCCGCTACAGCAGTATTCCCTATAGCCTGAACCCCGGAGATCCTCACCCCGGCGAGCACAACGGGCATGGCCAATGGAAGCTCAACCCTGAGAAAAAGCTGTTTTTTGCTCATTCCCATCCCGGACCCTGCATCGACGATGCTCGGGTCAATAATGGAAAAGCCTGAAACGGTATTTTTTATTATAGGGAGCAGGGAATAGATCGTCAGGGCAAGGAATGCCGGAGCCCAGCCTATTCCGCCTACGCCAATTGAAGCGAGGGAAGGGAAGGATCTCGCGACCCACGCCAGGGGCGCAATGAGCAGCCCGAAGAGAGCCAGGCTCGGGATCGTCTGAAGTGTGTTTGCTAACGAAATTATCGCGCTCCCTAGTCTTTTGTTTCTCAATGCGACCAGTCCCAATGGAAACCCTGTAAGCAGACCGGCCGAAACGGCCGAAGAAGAAAGGGCAATGTGCCTCGCCAGTTCCTGTATGAAACGCCCGCTGCGATTGTGGTACTCCTTCAGGAAGGAAATGTTGTCAATTCCCCCTGAAAAAAACAGGAAGGCCAGGGCCGCATAAAACCCCCAGCAAAAGAAAACGAAGAACTTCTCCTCGCGAGCCGCCCTGCGGCAGGGGGACATGATCATGAAGGATCCAAGGAGGGCCAGCCATGCTCCCGAACCGATGGAGACTCTCGCGAATGGCATAGCTGGCACCGAGATCCTCGTCGCGGAAGCTCCGGCTTGCCAGAGGATGGCAAGAAAAAGGATACGGGAAAGGGTCGCCGAAACGATGTTTCTTCTTCTTGCCGGACCCTTTCCCGCAAGAAAAAATGCAGCCACGGTAAGGGACAGAATCACAGCCACGGGGAAATACCCCATGGCCTCAACAGCACCCACCCCATGAGGCGGGGAGATGCGTGTCTCCCTGACAACGACAAAGGGGTACAGGAACAGGGGAGCCACAACAAGCAGGGAACCAGCCGTAATGACCCTGTCGAATCCCCGGGGAGAGATTTCTGTTTCCCTGGAAGTGAGGCCCATTCCCTATTTCAGGAGCCCCAGGGACCTAAGATGGTCCTCGGCGACCCGGGCTGGATCCTGTCCTTCGACGGCTATCCTGCCGTTAAGTTTCTGGAGCGTCACAAGGTTCAGGGTGCTGAACACAGGGTTGAGGATATCCGCTATCACCGGGTTCTTCTCTATCATTTCCTTTCTGATTATAGGGGCGGGTTCGTAAACAGGCTGGACTCCCATTGAATCCTCCAGAACAACCAGATCCATGACCGCTATGCCGCCGTCAGTACCGTATGCCATCGCCGCGTTGACGCCGTCTCTTCCCAGCGATGCCGCCTGTTCGGTCTGTGCTGTGTTGCCGCCGGATAGTATCAGAAGGTCTTCCCTGCCCAGTTTGAAGCCGTACGCCGATTCGAAGGCAGGAAGTGCATCTGGCCTGGTGGCAAACTCCTCGGAACACGCAAGCCTGATCTTTCCCCCGGCATTGATGAAGGCCGCAAGATCCTCGAGACTGGAAAGGCCCTCCTTTTCAGAGAGATCCTTCCGTACGGCAATGGCCCAGGTGTTGTTTGCCGGAGCGGGCTGAAGCCATACTATCCCGTTCTTTTCAAGGTCCAGGGTAGAGACTCTTTCAAAAGCCTTTTCGGGGTTTTTCCATATCTCTGTGTCTGAGTCGTCGAAAAAATAGTAACCATTTCCCGTGTATTCCGGATAGATGTCGATCTCCCCGGCAATTATCGCCTGTCTTACTACGTTTGTTGCGCCAAGGGATGTCCTGTCGTTTACACTGAAGCCGTTTTCGCGGAGCAGCAGTACTATCATCTGGCCCAGAAGGCCGCCCTCGGTGTCGATCTTTGATCCAACTATGATCTTTTCCTGAGCGCTTGATGCTTGTGGTGCCGATAATGGAAGCGCCACGGCAAGGAGAACCGCCAAAAGTGCTGCGATCGCAAGAATCCTGCCCGAAGATCTTCCTTTGTCCTTCATGGTGATACCTCCCTGATGAATCGATTCAACACATTACAGACAATACTAGTTACTTTACGACATCTTGTCAAAAAGGGGGTGTTTACAGTGCAGGTTCTGGAACCTATACTTGCGGAACGAATAGAATCGGCACCAGCGGGTTACTGAAGAATTCGGGGCAAGACCGGTATGCCTTCTGCGACAAGAATGTTTTTTTGAAAGGATCTTTAAGTATGACCTTTTCGGCACTGGCTTCAACGGCTGTTTTCGCGGCGACGATCATTGCTATTGCCATGGGCAAGATGCAAAGAAGCGTAGCCTCTCTTCTGGGAGCCAGTCTTCTCATGGCGTTTCACGTTATCCCTGCGGAAAAGGCGGTAACGTATATCGATTTCAACACCATAGGCCTTTTGATGGGCATGATGATAATAGTCGGGGTGCTTGCCCGCACGGGTGTGTTCCAGTATGTGGCGGTCAAAACCGTTAAAATTACCGGAGGCAATGTCCGGCTCACATTTGTGGCTGTGATCGCTGTAACGGCATTGTTATCTGCCTTTCTGGACAATGTTACGACGGTGCTTCTGATAAGCCCCGTGGTAATATCCCTCGTCGACCTTATTGATGTCAACCCTGTTCCCTTCCTGCTCGGGGAAGCCTTTGCCTCCAATATCGGGGGAGCGGCTACGCTGGTGGGCGACCCGCCGAACATTATCATAGGTTCTTTCGCCGGTTTCTCTTTCATGGACTTTATTCTGAATCTGACTCCCGCGTCTGTTCTTGTGCTGGTGATAGTCTGCGGATGGCTTCTGTTCCATTTCCGCAAGGAGTTTACCGTTTCGGAGACCTCGGCAGAAAGGATAGCCCAGGTCGATGAGAGCAGGCTGATACGTGACCCCCTGCTTATGAGGAGGGCGTCGGGGGCCATGCTTCTGGTCCTGGCGGGTTTCGCGGTCCACCACCTGATACATCTCCCTGCGTCAGTGGTGGCTCTTCTTGGCGCATCTCTTCTTCTCGCGGTAGTCCCGGTCAGTGGCGACGAAGTCGTCCACCGTGATATTGAATGGCCTACCATTATTTTTTTCGCATCCCTTTTTGTAATTGTTGGAGCGCTCAGGGAGACTGGAGTAATAACGTCCGTATCGAACATCATGGCTGCCATGCTGCGGGGACATCCTTTTCTGGCTCTTCTTGCGGTACTCTGGTTCTCGGGGCTCTCATGCTGTTTCATAAACAATGTGGCTTTTTCGGCGACCTTTGTTTTTGTCGCAAGAGATCTGGCCTTGTCCCTGGGTATGGCGGCCTCGCCCCTCTACTGGGCCCTTGCCCTGGGCGCTTGCCTGGGGGGAAATGGTTCATTCCTTGGTTCGGCCGCGAACGTTATAGTCGCGGACATGGCCGAAAAGGGAGGAAGCAGAATATCCTTCCAGACCTTTATGGGTGCGGGTTTAAAGGTTGTTCTGATATCACTTTCGGTAGCAAGTGTCTACATAATGATCAGGTGGGTTTTGCTGGCTGGCTGAAATAGTTCCTTTACCTGGGGACACACAGATAGGATACTTGATCAAAGAAAGAACGCTGGAGGTGTCGGGATGCTTGTTGAAGAGATAATGGACCGCGACCTGACGGCTGTTTCCCCCGATACGACTGTTGCAGAGGTCGTGGAGATACTTTCTGCCCAGAGAATATCCGGAGTTCCCGTCGTTGATGACGAGGGCCGCGTCATAGGTTTCCTGAGCGAAAAGGATATTGTAAAGGCAGCGTTGCCCGGGTACTTTGATCTGCTTCAGGATTCATCTTTTCTTCCCGACTTCGGACAGTTCACCAGACGTCTCAGAATGGTTAGTCTTGACAGTGTGGATAAATACATGAGGAAGGATGTCATCGTCTTCGACGAAAAGGATACCGATCTTCATGTGGCGATGGTCCTGATCACCAGAAATCTCAAAAGGGCTCCGGTCGTCAGGGATGGCCTTTTTGCGGGAGTGATCAGCAGGGCTGATCTGCTAGATCACATTCTGCGTTCCAGGAAGGAGCCGTCAGATTGACAAGGGCTGGTCGAATTGAATTGAGGTTTCATGGGCCGTGGCTGAGGGTCGCGGGAAAGCCCACAATGACGTACGAGATCGATGAGCCTGTTTTGCTCGAGGAACTTCTTTCAGCGTTGGAAAAAATATTTGGAAGCGGGTTCTCATCCCATGGAGAAGGCCTGGTTTGTCTGCTCGAGGATTCCGGGCCGAGAGCCCTGAAAATGAAGACCCCCGTTTTACCCGGTTCCACTCTCGTTTTTGTGGGGACCGTCGAAAGCGGGTAAGATCAGGGGCGGGAGGTATTGCGATGAATGGATACCATGGCAGGATCGCGGTTGTAGACCTTGCGGCGAAAAGATCGAGGGTAATGCGTTTTGACGAAGATTTCGCGCGAAAATACATCGGAGGATCAGGTATGGGGACCTACCTGCTTCTGACCTTCTGTACCCCGGCCGTGAAACCCCTTTCTCCGGCGAACCCTCTGATATTTATGACGGGACCTTTCATGGGAACGGGGATACCTACCTCGGGCCGGCACCAGGTGCTGACAAAATCTCCCCTAACGGGAATCTTTCTGGAATCCGATGCGGGAGGCAGTTTTGGTTTTCACCTTAAAAGAAGTGGTTTCGATGGTCTGGTCATTGTCGGAAAAGCCTCGGATATTACTGTTCTGACCCTGAGGGACGGACGGATCGAATTCGAAGACGGCAATGATTTTCGGGGTCTGGACACAATGGAAACCGACGCGAAACTCAGGGGGATCTATGGGAAAAACATGGGCATATCATGCATAGGCCCCGCCGGGGAGAAACAGGTCCCAATCGCGGGAATATTCCATGATGGTACCGACGCAAGAACTTCAGGCAGGGGTGGAGCAGGAGCGGTAATGGGCAGCAAGAACCTGAAGGCCATAGTTGCCGGGGGTAGTGAAATGGCTCCCCTGAAAAACCGGAAAAAACTTGGTGAACTTATCTCCCTCAAGAATTCCACCCTCAAGGAAAAGGGCTCGGGCCTTACGCTCTACGGAACATCGGGAGGGATGGGGCTTTGCGAGGAACTGGGCGACCTTCCGATCAAAAACTGGAAACAGGGATCATGGAAGGAAGAAGTCAAGGCTATTACCGGACAGAAAATGGCCGAAACCATCCTTTCAGGCAATTTCGGCTGTGTCGCTTGTCCCATTCGCTGCGGGCGGGTAGTAAAGATAGATGGCCGTGAAGTGGGGGGCCCCGAGTATGAGACCATGGCCATGCTTGGAAGCAACTGCCTTGTCGATGATCTGGACGCGATAGCGAGGGCCAACGAGACATGCAACCGGCTGGGTATTGACACGATCTCCGCCGGGTCGGCGGTGGCCTTTGCCATGGAGTGTTTTGAGAACCGCATTATCAGCGAAGAGCAGGCGGGAATGCCTCTTGAATGGGGAAGCGGAGATGCCCTGAACTTCCTCGTAGGTAAAATGGGCAGAAAAGAGGGAATAGGTGCACTTCTGGGCAAGGGGACAAGGGCTGCCGCCAGGGAACTCGGAGGCGGTTCCGATCGTTTTGCCATCCACTGCAAGGGTCTCGAATTTCCGGCTCATGACCCGAGGTGCTTCAAGAGCCTGGCCGCCGGTTACGCAACTTCGACCAGGGGGGCCTGTCACCTGAACGGTTATTCATATGCCTGGGAGAGATCCGCTTCATTCCCCGAGTTCGGATACAACGAAAAACAGGAAAGAGGAACTGACGAAGGCAAGGGGATCATGAATGCCCGTTTCCAGAACCTTTCCAGCCTTGCCGACTCGCTGAAGATTTGCAAGTTTCCGTTACTTCTGGGTGTTTCTCTTTCGGATATTTCGGAATGGATGCACTGTGTGACTGGTTGGGATATGGACCAGAAAGAACTTGAAAGGGCGGGAGAAAGGTTTTACAATATGAAAAAACTATTCAACGCAGGCCATGGTCTTTCGAGGAAGGACGACATTCTTCCTGAAAGAATTATTAAAGAGCCCAGGGGAAGCGGAGGTTCCGCGGAGGCTCTTCCCGACCTGGAACTCCAGCTGGATGAGTATTACTCATATAGAAAATGGGATGAGAACGGTCTGCCGACCGTGGAAAAAATCGAGGAACTGGGCCTTCGTGAGTTCATTCACTGGCTTGTTGGCTGAACAGGTGCATGATAGTTGTTGACATCGTGAAATGAAGGTATAATTACAGATGAAAAATTGCTACATGGTGAACAGATGCCTCGGGTGATCACGAACAGCATCACGGATATCACAGGGAGGGCGATATACCATGGAGGTACTTAAAGTCTCTGCAAACTCTCAGCCAAAATCAGTGGCAGGGGCGATCGCGGCGGTTGTGAGGGAGAGCGGTGCCGTAGAGGTTCAGGCGGTGGGAGCCGGTGCCGTGAACCAGACGGTCAAGTCCATAGCCATAGCCAGAGGTTATGTTTCTCCCAATGGTATTGATCTGGTCTGTATCCCGTCCTTTGCCAAGATCGATATTGACGGGGAAGAAAGAACCGCTATCAAATTCCAGCTAGAGAGTCGCTAAATAGCCTTTTTTCTTAAATCTGAAATTTTTTCTTTACGGGCCGCGGATACAGCGGCCCGTTATTTTTTGTTTTCCTGGATCGTAACCAGAATATCGAAAGAACTTGGAACCGAAAGATCGTCATTCCATCATCGGTAATTAACAGATTGGGGTACTTTGACGTCCGACAGCTGTGGATTAGGACAACTTGTCATGAGTCACATGATTGGAGTTACGGGGGCAGTCTCTGCTTCCCCGTTTCAAAGACTGCTTCCTGGTGCTACAATCAGACGATTCCAATCCGGCAAGGCGCAAGGGAGGAAGTTTCATGTCCAGCATAAGTGCTCCGCGAGGCGTAAGGGATATTCTCCCCGATGAATCGTGGAAATGGGAGCATGTACTTGATGTTACCGCAAGAACAGCCAAAGATTTCGGTTACAGGGAGATTCACCTGCCTGTATTCGAGCATACCGAACTCTTCTCCAGAGGTGTTGGAGAAACGACCGATGTCGTCGAGAAAGAAATGTACACATTCGAGGACAGGGCAGGAAGAAGCTTGACCCTTCGCCCTGAACTGTCGGCTTCCATGGTCCGTTCCTACCTTGAGAACAGGATGGACAAGCTGCACCAGCCGGTCAAACTCTGGAGCGCTGGTCCTATGTTCCGCTACGAACGTCCCCAGAAAGGACGCTACAGGCAGTTCTGGCAGATCGATTTCGAGGCGATGGGAAGCCAGGATCCCTATGTTGATGTTGAGACGATAGCCCTCTCCCTGGAGATCTTCAAAAGGCTGGGGCTATCCAGACTTGAGGTGGTCGTCAATTCCGTCGGCTGCCCGGTCTGCAGGCCCGTTCACAGGGAGGCCCTTCAGGACTTTCTCAGACCCCGTCTCAATGATCTCTGCGAGACCTGCCAGACGAGGTTCGACAGGAACCCGTTGAGGATCCTGGACTGCAAGAATCCCGCCTGCCGTGAGATAACCGACGGTGCTCCGGACACCATATCCTGCCTTTGCGATGAGTGTTCCTCTCATTTTTCGGAAGTAAGAAAAGGACTGGACACAATAGGTGCTGCAGTGAGCATAGACAAGAGGCTGGTGCGTGGGCTCGACTACTATACGAAGACCGCCTACGAGGTCCTGTCGGGCGATCTTGGAGCCCAGAACGCGGTCTGTGGTGGAGGACGTTACGACAACCTCGCCGAATCTATCGGAGGGCCCCATACTCCCGGTGTCGGTTTTGCCGCGGGCGTCGAAAGGATAGTTCTTACGATGGAGCAACAAGGATGCTCCTTCGGAAGGCAGCCTCTTCTGGATGCCTTCGTTGTGTGCTCTGAAGAGGGGATCCGGGACGAAGCCTTCAAGCTTCTCTACGAGCTGAGGAGTGCTGGTATTGCTGCCGATATTGACTATTCGGGCAGGAGTTTCAAGGCCCAGTTCAAGTTTGCGGGTGGCAGCGGCGCCTCTTTCGCCTGTGTAGTGGGGCCTGAGGAGGTATCTTCCGGATCTGTTACTGTAAAGGACCTTCAAAGCGGTGAACAGAGGCAGGTAGCCCGGGGAGATGTCGCTTCGGCGATAATGACATCTGGACATAAAAATGGCTGATGACAGGAAGGAAAGATAAGACAGAATGAAACAGCGTTTCTTTGACAGCACGTGGAAAAGAAGTTGTTACTGCGGGGATATTCCTCTTCCCTGCGAAGAAGGGCCGGAAGTAGTAATAAACGGATGGCTCAGGCGCCGAAGGGACCTTGGCGGCATAATATTCCTGGAGATATGGGACCATACCGGAGTAGTACAGGTGGTATTCAACCCCGAGCTTGGGCTTCTTTACGAAAGGGCCAAAAGCCTCAGGAATGAATTTGTGCTGGCGATAAGGGGCAGGGTGAGAAAGCGTCCCGAAGGCACTGAGAATCCTTCCATGCCAACAGGAGACAGAGAGGTAGTGGCCAGGGAGTTCCTTCTTCTTTCTCCGTCCAGACAGCTTCCCTTTGAGGTTTCCGAGGCGGACAGGGTCGACGAGAACCTCAGGCTGAGGACGCGCTACCTGGATATTCGCCGCCCGGTTATGCAGAAAAACCTCAGGACCAGAAGCAAGGTGGCCTCATTTACGAGAAACTTTCTTTCAGGGGAGGGTTTTGTGGAGGTAGAAACACCCATGCTTACCAAATCGACGCCTGAGGGAGCAAGAGATTACCTGGTTCCCGCAAGGGTGATGCCGGGAAGATTCTTTGCCCTGCCTCAGTCTCCCCAGATATTTAAGCAGATACTCATGGTAGGCGGGATAGACCGTTACTACCAGATAGTAAAGTGTTTCAGGGACGAAGATCTCAGGGCTGACAGGCAGCCGGAGTTTACCCAGATCGATCTGGAAATGAGTTTCATTACCGAAGAGGAGATCATCTCCCTGATGGAAAAGTTCATGAAAGGTCTTTTTTCCGATGTTAGCGGGATCGACCTCGAAACACCTTTCCCGAGGATAACCTGGAGGGATGCCATCAGCAGATTCGGGAGCGACAAGCCGGATCTCAGAATAGATTCAGAGATACTGGATCTGGATAATGTGTTTGCGGCCTCATCCTTTGAACCATTCATAAAAACCCTTGAACAGGGCGGATCTGTAAGGGGATTGCATATTCCGGGAGGGGCCTCGTTGTCCCGCAAGGAGATTTCCGATCTTGAAACACAGGCAAAATCATTTGGAGCGAGTGGTCTGGCTCCCTTCTCAATGAAGGATGGAGTTCTCAAAGGCCCCCTGGTCAAATTTCTTTCCGAAGATCTTCAAAAGACCCTGGTTGAAACCGTTGGACTTAATGAAGGAGATGCTCTTGTCGTAGCGGGGGGGGCATGGCTTGAGACCTGTGAGGCCCTGGGTCATCTCAGGCTGGAACTGGCGGACAGGGCCTACAGATCGGATGAATCAAAATGGGCCTTCCTGTGGGTCACGGAGTTTCCCCTTCTCGAGTGGGATGAAGAGGGATCAAGGTGGTCGGCGGTCCATCACCCGTTCACGTCTCCGAACCTGGAGGATCTGGAGAAACTCTCGGACAGCCCGGGAAACGTCAGGTCCCGTGCCTATGACCTGGTCCTTAACGGTACAGAAGTGGGTGGGGGTTCCATAAGGATCCATGATCCCGAGGTTCAGCAGAAGATGTTCGAGGTCATGGCCTTCACTCCCGAAAAGGCCCGGGAACGGTTCGGTTTTCTCCTGGATGCTCTTGCTTCGGGAACTCCGCCCCACGGTGGTATTGCTATTGGTTTCGACAGGCTTGTAATGCTTATGTGCGGTGTCCACTCGATAAGGGATGTCATAGCTTTCCCCAAGACCCAGAAGGCTCAGTGTCTGATGTCGGGAGCCCCATCTGACGTGGATCCCGTTCAGCTATCGGATCTTCACATTGCTCTCGATATGTGTGGGGAGGAAGAAGAATGCGGGTCAGGGGGCGCGGAATAGATATCGACGGCGAGAGAATGCCGTGGTATTACGATCTGGAAGAGTCCGCCGGAGAGTTGAAGGGCCAACTGAAGGTAGAGGGCTGGGATCCTTCAGCCGCCATGAATTCCTGGTACGAAAGATCAAAGGGCAAGAAGATCGGGATCATGATTCCGGGGCTTGGAAGGGCTATCCTGAGTCCCACGGGGATATTCATCCATGAATCAGGCCATCACAATGAGACGGAAGTTATAGTAAGGGGTTCGCTGAAAACTGCCTGAGGCGGCTGGCGGGCCCTTTGCCTGTTATAATCCGGGTATCATGGTAGCAGGGGAGGAGAGACTATGGCAAGGATAAGGTTTCTCGGACACTCGGCCTTTCATATCGAGGGTGAGGGTCTCAACGGACTGGTTGATCCATGGCTTTCCGGCAACGGGATGTCTCCCTTTTCGCCGGATGATTTTCCGGAAGTCAACTTTATCTTCGTTACCCACGGGCACGGTGACCATCTCGGGGATGCTCCCGCCATAGCGGAGAAGACCGGTGCTACGGTTGTCGGGACCGTCGAACTCTGTGCGGCTCTTCCAGAGGGGGTTAAAACTCACCCGATGCAGATCGGCGGTGCCTTTAGGTTCCCTTTTGGAAAAGTCAGGATGACCCCTGCATGGCACGGTTCGGGGATCATGGCCGACGGCGTGATGGTCTACGGTGGAGTTGCCGGAGGCTTTCTGATCGAGGTTGATGGAAAGAGAATATACCATGCCGGAGATACGGGGCTGACGATGGAGATGACACTCCTTGCCGCTGATTCAGTCGACGTGGCTCTTCTTCCGATCGGAGGAAACTACACCATGGACATCGAGGATGCCGTCAGGGCAACGGAGATGATCCGGCCAAGGATCGTCGTTCCCATGCATTTTGACTCTTTCCCAGTGATCAAGGCCTCTCCGGAGAGATTCTCGTCCCTTGCGTCGGGTCATGCCGAGGTCCGGGTCCTGGGTGCTGGCGACAGCCTGGATATCTGATATCAGGAATATTTGAGCCCGAATACCGGGTGGAATATTCTTTCGTCGTGCAGAAATTCCGCCTGCTCATCCATGGCCTTCCTGGTTGCCTCTCCCATATTCACCGCCAGTACGGAAGTGAGTATGTGGACGAGGAACAGAGGTCCTATAATGCTGCTCCCGAACATCGGGCTGGCGGCACTGACAAAGAAGGGCAGGTCCGAGTGCCTGCATATAGGCGCCGCCGGGCTGTCCGTTATTGTTGCGATCCGGGCCCCTTGTTTCTTTGCTATCTCCACTGCTTCTGTTACCTCTATGACAAAACTGGGCAGTTCACAAACGACGACGAGGTCCTTTTCTCCGATAGATCTTGCCTGTTCCTGCAGTGTCATTCCGGACCTTGTCATCAGTATGGCCCTGACACCCATGGTTCTCAGCCTTATGAAAAGAGACTCGGAAACCATGGAAGATATTCCCCATCCCACGCAATAGACAGAATCAGCTTCCTGTATCATTTCACAGAAAGATGAAACCTGCTCGGGCCTGATCTGGGACCAGGTGTCGTCGAGGTTGGCGTGCTCCAGCCTGTGTATTGTCGAAGGGAGATCCTGCCCGTTGTTAAGAACCCTGGCGAGCATTGCGGCAGGGTTTACCTGCCCCAGCATCGCCCCCTGCAGCGCGTCCTTGAGCTGGGAGTAACCCTCGAACCCCAACATTCTGGAAACCCTCACGAGTTGAGCCTTGGATACTCCCAGGTCATCGGCTACGTCACCTATAGACCGGAAAGCTGCTTCTCGCATGTTCTTGAGGAGATACTCCACGACGCGACGTGCCTTGTTTGGCATCCCCTGCATCTTTTCCCTGAGAAGTTCCTGCAGTTGGGCTGTTTCCAAGGATAACACCCTTTCATTAACAATATTGGTGGACCCGATAAATAAACCTTAAGTCGCAAAAAATTGACTCAAGTCTACTTTGGCAGGGTCGTTAAGTCAATGTGGTTTAAACGAGACGACAGGAAACTGGAGGCAGGAAACAGGAAACAGGAGGCAGGAAACTGGAAGGGCAAGAGCCGTGAGTCGTGAGTCGGGAATCGAATAGTTCAAAACCTTCAAACCAGATTCCCGCCGGTAGGCGGACGTTCCGCTTCGGTCGCTTCCGCTCCTCAGGATGACAGCATAAAATCAAATGCGTAAACGGTGAACGGTAAACGGGAGGTGCAAGGTCCTGTCATTCAACGGGACGAAGAATCTGATTTTGCCTTTTTTGGTTTTCCTGACTCCAGTCTCCAGTTTCCAGTCTCCTTGATTCTTCGCTTCACGATTCACGATCCGTGGCTTTTCTGTTTTCTATATCGTTTTTGATCCTCTTCATTACAACGAAAATAAAATATGTTGATATCAGGAATGACGCGGCGGCTGATATTGGCTGGCACCACCAGACTCCCGCCAGGCCAAAGGCCGCGGACAGCAGAAGTGCGGCAGGAACCCTGACCGCAAGTGTCCTGACTATCTGGGCTATCATTCCGTAAACGGGGTAACCGCTTCCCTGGAAGATCCCCCAGAATGAGATGTCTGCTGCTGCCAGAAGGTATGCGGTAGCCGATGCCCTTATGGAGGCAGTTGCCATTGCCATTACCTGTCCGGATGGCTTGAAAAGGGCAAGGATCGTTTCGGGGAAGAGGTAAACCAATGTTCCTGCAATGCTTATCATTGCGAAAGACGAGAAAAGAACCACCCGGAGGGATTCCCTTATCCTTCCGTAGTCACCCCTGCCGAGGTTGTACCCCACGAAAGGTATCACGGCTCCGTTGAACCCGAAAACAGGCAGAAATACCAGCATCTCGACCCGGTTCCCGAGCATCCACGCTCCGATGGCCGCAGGGCCGAAACCGGAAAGGATCCTGTTCAGCATTGCCGCTCCAATTGACATGCTGCCCTGGGAAATAGCCACCGGCAATCCGACCCGGCCTATATCAACCCATCTGGCAGGGTGTCCCCTGTCCCATGAAAATGCGGGCCTGATGCTGCTTCTTTTTCGTAGCCTTGACCAGAGATAGACGCAGGAGGCAAGACGCCCTATGAGGGTGGCAACTGATGCTCCTGCTATCCCCCAGCCGAAGGTAAAAATGAAGAGGGGGTCAAGCAGGATGTTTACCCCGTTGCCCAGGATCATGCTTTTCATGGGAGTGACCGTGTCTCCCTGGCTTCGGAATACCGAGTCGGCCAGGAGTGAATATGACATCAGCGGAGTGGCCAGGACCATCCAGAAGGCGTAAGAGTAACTTTCAGGAAGGACCTGTCCCGTTCCTCCGAGGAAGGAGAAAAACAGATTTGAGAAGGGTCTGAGAAGAAGAGGAAATACCGGGGCGGAAAGTATAAGGACAAGAATAAGCGCGGCATCGGCATAATGTCTGGCCTCGTTCTCACGACCTCCCCCCAGGGACTGACTCATCCTCGTCGTCGATCCTACAGCCATACCGTTGACCAGGGCGAAAACAACAAAAACCAGGGGAAAGGTCAGGGACATGGCTGCCAGGGAAGATTCCCCGAGCCATGAGACGAATACAGTGTCCACAAGGTGGAACAACGTATGGAAAAGCATGGAAAGTATGGAGGGTAGAGCAAGCCTCCAGATGGTGACAGGTACACTTCCCCTGCCCATATCGACATTGCGATGAAGGAGTGCCATAACTTACCTCCTGCCTTTATCAGGCTATCAGATACAGGGGGGATGCCTGTCGGACCATGTTATGCTGTTTTCCGCTTCGCTGGCCTCCAGGCCAGAGAGTCTTGCGAGCTCCGCGAGTCCCCAGCCTCCGTGGCCAAAGATCAGAGAAATATCCCTGGATGACAACGCCCAGGGTCCGCGTGGGGCTTTCGAGAAAATATCCATCGCAAGGGCGCAGGACCTCGCGTATTCTCCAAAGGCCGGATGGTGGGGTCCGGCCACGACTCCCTGGCCCAGAGATTCCGTTTCCTGCAGGCCGACCCGGAGCAGTTCAAAGTCGTTATCCCGGGCGAAAAGGATCATCTCTCCGGCCCATCTTGCGCTTTCCTCCAGGCTGTAAGGTCTGTATTTCCCGGAACTGTAGAGATTTTCCAGGGGAGTATTGGCCAGGACAAGACATGGATATATCCTTAGCTGCATTCTGCGATGGCCCTTCAGATCGGCTATTTTCCGGAGGTCCTCCATGGATGACTCGGGGGTTTGGCCAGGCAGGCCAGTCATCATCTGTACCCCCGGAATAAACCGGCCGTCATCAAGAAGTTCCGATATTTTTTCGAGGGCTGTTTTGCCCGTGTAGCCCCTGTTGCACGCCTCCAGAACTCTGTCGTCGAGGGATGATATGCCGAGTTCCACTATGGTGACCGGGTAGTCTCCGAGGATCGACAGGGCCCCGGGGTTTATGCAGCCCGGGTGAGTCGATATTCTGATGCTGCTTCCGGGCGGAGCCGACGATGCTGCAGAAAGGTACTCCCTTCTTGTGTTTTCGGGCAGGCATGTAAAACTGCCTCCGAAAAAACAGGTTTCCACGGGGCCGCTGGCCCCGGAAGCCATAGACCTGACATCATCGGGTGACGGCATGTCGTGGTGACCGGTAATGGTCATCTGGTCACAATAGATGCACCTGTTGGGGCAGTTTCTCATGGGGAGAAAAAAAGGAAGCCGGTTCACAGGGTACCCTCGGCCCAGTCTTCCCGGATCGCTGCCCAGGCAAACATGTCGGCCTGATGCTCGAAACTGGACATGGGGGTGGCCGTACCGGACCAGAAAGACTCTCCTCTTTTGTGGTAAAGCAGATGATAAAGTTCGTGGAACAATGAAAAACGCCTCCATATCGGCGGCAAGCGCCTGTTTACGTATATTCGTGCCCTTTTGCCCCTCGCCACGTGAAGTCCCCACAGTTTCTCGGGAAGAGGAACAAGCTTCAGTTCAACTATCCTGCCACACTTTTCCTCAGCCAGGACCAGAAGGTCGAAATCATCAAGGCCTCTCCAAGGCAATGCCTCGTCAAGAGCCCACCCAGGTATAACGTCCGGGGGGGCAGGCCATTCGAAAAGGGGAGGGCTATCCTTCTGGTCTATCCTGTCCGGCATCTTCCCTGTCCCAGTCCGAGAGGGCAGCATCGATAAGTTTATGAACAAGCTGAACCTCCTGCCTGGAAAGTTTTTTGCTCTTGTACCATATCTCCACAGGTTCGCGGTTGTCCAGAACTTCTTCGAGAAGAAGTTTTCCCGATACATCCCTGTGCGGATCCTGAACCAGGTCTACCACATCAACATCAAGAGCCCCCGCCAGTCGCCGGAGCAGTTTCATGGAAGGGAGGCGCCTGTTGCTTTCCAGGGACTGAATGTATATCCGGCTTACTTCGACCATATCCGCAAGTGTTTTCTGGGTAAGGCCCTTGGATTTCCGGAGAGTCTTCATTCTCAATCCGAGACTCATGACTTCACCTCCAGGGTTGTATTACATATATTATACTCTGGCGTTATCATGTTTACAATACTGTAAGGCCACGGTTTCACAATGATGGAGAAAGAGCGTGCAGGTAAGCAGGTCTGCCGCGCCTCCGGGGCTGATCCCATGGGTTGAAAAATATCTGTCGGCCCTCTTCAGTTGTTCAAGTTCCTCCTGTCCGTATGGCGGAAAGAGTTGAAACAGCGGAGTGACAAGGCCAGGGTATTCATCCTTCCAGAAAAGGAACCCCTTTCTTGCTACTATGTTCGTATCCTCGCAGTGAAGCATAAGGTTGAAGAGGGAGTAAAGAGCGCTGTCATGAAGACTGGAGCCATTAGAAAGAGCCTTTTTCAGTGACGGCAGGCCGTGCATGACCACCGAGGGGAACCCCCTTTCGGCTTCTCCTCTTATGCCTGTCAGCCCGTGTTCCAGGAAGATCCTCTCTCCGCTGGTGAGTGCTCTTTCCGGGGGGGAGATGGACAGAAGGCTCAATTCTCTCTCGCAGCACCCGCGGACTGCTGAAGATGCTTCGCGTACGGTCACGGAAATGTCTGTCCTGTTTTCCAGAAAAAGAGATCTTCCGGCCCCGTAAAGCAGCAGTGAAAGAGCGAACACAAGTCCCTTGTGGGTATTTGTTCCAGAGGTTGCCGCAAACATTGCCTCATCCATCAGGATACCGGTCCCGCGAAGTGTCTTCATGGCGTTGACAGGCGGTATTCCCTCCAGCCCCGGGAGTGCCTGTTCCTGCCAGTAGGGGGCCAGTGCTGTTGCGCTCAGGAGGAAAGTCGAGAAATCCATGTCCCTGTGAGCTCCAGGCCCAATGCGGTCGACCAGGCCCGGTTTAGGAGCTATGAATACTTCTGTCATACAGGCTGAGGTGGCTATCGTTCCCAGGACAGTATGCGGATGCATTGATTCACTCCCTTGACCCGAAAGGGGTAAAAGTGGATACTGTGACGGATGATAACAAAAATAGGCGAGGCTAACAATGTCGACTCTAAGTGCCAGAAGTGAAGATTATCTGAAAACGATATACAAACTCCAGGCGGAGCGCAAGGTTGTAAGGGTAAAGGATCTTGCCCAGACCCTTGGCGTCCGGTCGCCAACGGTTGTCGGGGTCATATCGGGGCTCAAGGATTCCGGGTTTGTGGAGCAGGAACACTATGGGTACATATCTCTCACGAAAGAGGGAGAGGGTATCGCCGGGACTCTTGTGCAGAACGAGGATCTTCTTAAAGCTTTTTTTATGGAGATATTGAACCTGGACCCTGTCGAGGCTGATGCCAACGCCTGCAGCATAGAGCACTACATTACCCCTGTTTGCAGGGATCGGCTTGTCGCTTTCATAAAATTCCTGGAGGTCTGCGGACGGGGCTCTCCCAAGTGGCTTGATCACTTCAGACATTTTATTCTGACCGGGGAACCTCCCCCCTGTGACCGCTGCGGGGAGGGTGATCCCGAAGAGGAGAAAAAATGCGAAAAAACTCAGGAGTCCTGATAACTTCAATTCTGATACTGATGTTCTGCGGGAGAATGGTCCATGGAGAAGATTCCGGGATCGAGGAGTTTTTCTGGTCGAGGCAGTGGAAAGCTATAGAACAGACCGTTGCCAGACTCGGGGAGGAAGTTTCCGCCCGAGACCGGGTAATGTATGCCAATGCTCTCTGGCTTCAGGGCAAATGGGCCCAGGCTCTTGATATTTTTCTGAAGGAGAGGAATTCCATCCCCGAGAAGATCAGGCCCTTCGCCGACATGCTTATTACGCTGGGCTTCGAGAGGACCGGGCAGCCGGATAAGGCGAGGGATGTTGCTCTTTCTCTCTGGACGGTCGAAGAATGGTTCCTCTCTCCATACGTCGCCTATGCCCTTGGGAGAATATCCCTTGCGGAGGGTGACGAGAACGAGGCCGAAGGGTGGTTCAGGGCCATGGTCGAGAGAGCCGGAGACTCCAGGCTCAAAAGGCAGGCCCTCGAATCGCTTTTGAAACTTCCCGGCAAGAGGCTGGAAGACGCTTTGGCCCTTCTTGAGATCTCTCCCTTCCACCGTGGTGCACAGCAGATCATAAGGGATAAAGCGGATCCCGGAGATGAACGGACAGCATTTCCCCTGGGTTATGCCGCATTTTTTTCCGGCAATCTCGAAGAGGCCGAGAGAGAACTAGGAAGGGTACCCGAGGGCAGTCCGGTTTTCGAAAGAGCATCTTTTTTCCGCGCCCGGGCCATTGCGAGAATGGGAAAAGAATCCCAGGCATCCGAATTATGGAAGGGCCTTGCCTTGGGTCTTTCAGGCAGGTACTGGCAATCATCGATCGAATCCATTTCGAGGCTGGCGTCAGATGGCAGCGAGACAGCCATGAACGACCTGCTCGAAATTGCCGAATCCGGTTCCGGCGACCCCTCTGCCGCGGCACTTTCGGAACTTGCAAGCCTTTATGCCAGGAAAAGCGACGAAGAAAAGGCTGCATTTTTCGAGGACCTTCTCCTTGAAAGATACCCCAAAAGCCGTTTCGCCGCCTCGGCCCTATGGGAAAAGGGTTGGAGTTCCTGGAAGAACGGTGATATAAGGGCAGCCGAGGCTTCCTGGAACAGGGCCCTTGACGCGGGTAACGACAGAAGGCAGGAATCCAGGCTTCTCTACTGGGCCGCGAAGGCCAGCGAACGCCTTGGAGACACCAGGACCTCCACTTCTTTACTGGAAAAGCTGCGGGAAAAACATCCGACCGATTACTATACTCTCCTGGTATTTCCGGAAGGGGGGCTTCCGGTTTCGGATGAAGTTCCTGAAAGGTTCTCCGGGGCGGAGGGGGAACTCGCGGACTGGGGTTTTGTAATATATGCCAGAATGGAACTTTCCGGTTCAGGCGAACCTTCAGCCCGTTTTGCCGCTTCAAGGCTTGCTCTGTGGATGGGTGATGCCAGAGGGGCTTTTCTCGACGCGGCTCCCCTGGTTTCCCTTGTTCCGGACCTTGGAATAATGCCCAGACCGCTACTGGAGGCCCTGTATCCGAGGGCCAGAGAAAGGGATGTCCTTGCCGCGGCAAAACGTTTTGGGGTCGACCCTGTGGATGTGTGGTCCATAATGCGCAGGGAAAGCGCTTTTGACGAGGACGCTGCCAGTCCTGTAGGTGCCATGGGCCTAATGCAGCTGATGCCCCCAACTGCGAAGGAGAACGCAAAGATCCTTGGAGAAAAGGATGGGGACTATTTCGAACCGGCGAGGAACATCCTTCTTGGTACACACCACTTTTCGCGTCTTTTGAAAATGTTTGATCGTATCGAATGGGCCATAGCCGCGTATAACGCCGGTCAGGGTTCCGTAGGGAAGTGGCTTCCGCAGAAGGCAAGCATAGAGGAGTGGGTAGAAGATATACCTTTTGGCGAAACCAGAGAGTTCGTCAGGCAGGTTATGGCAAACAGAATCCTCTACAGGATAACCTGGACCAGAGACAAGGAGAAATAACGTTGACGAAAGAAAGACTACCTGTAACCTGCGGGACTTTTGGGACCGTTGAAAAGGTCAGGCAATTCCTGCTTGATGCGAACTATAATGGAGAAATAACTATAACCACCGAGACGATCAAAACTGTCGAGGATGCATCCGGAACCGTCGGGGCTCCACCTGAAGAGATACTGAAGACCCTTGTGCTTGTCGCGGACGGAGAACCGGTCATCGCGATGATGTCCGGACCCAACAGAATAGACCTGAAAAAGGCAAAAAGCATCCTTGGATCGAGGAAGGTCCTGCTTGCCAGACCGGAATGGGTCAAAGAGTACTCCGGTTTCGAGGTTGGCGGAGTACCTCCTGTAGGTTTTCCTGGCAGGCCGAGGGCCCTTCTCGACGAGGACCTGTTCAGGTTTGATACGGTCTGGGCGGCTGCGGGCTCGGATCACGCCTTCTTTCCGGTCAACCCGGAAGTACTTCAGGAATACACCGGCGGAAAAAGGTCGGACATCAAAAAGGAGTCCTAACGTCTGACAGGGACGATCGCCTCGATCCAGCCGTCAAACTCCCTGTCGAGTTTCATGGTCCGCAGGGGGTGGATAAAGATCTCCAGGTTGTGAAAAGAGACCACCTGCAGGACGTGGCCGCTTACCGCGACGTGGTCCATTCCATTGAAAACCGCGTGGATATGTGGGTACAGGGTACCCTCTCGAATGCTTACATCGCCGCTGAGCCCTGCTATCTCGAAAGTGCCCTGTAGCCTCTCCCTGACGTACTCCCCCCCGGTGTACCACCCGAATGTGATGTCCCGGGCCATCCCGAGGCCTCCAAGGATAACCGCCGAGTCAATGGCGTATTCCTCGCATGCTGCGTAGATCGAGCTGTGCAGTTCTTCCCCGTCGCCAAGGCGAAGAAAGGCCATATCTTCTGTTACCGCGTAACGCATTGAGGATTCCCCCCTTCAGTTCTGATGTCATTTTATCATGTCATTGTGATGTATCTTCCTGTCATTGTGCTAGAATGTCGCCTGGTGTCCAAAAAATCACAGGAGGCGTTCCCTTGACCCTTACAATGCTTGTTCTTACCGGGATTCTGGGCGTAGTAGCAGGTTTTCTCAACGTTGTAGCGGGGGGAGGGTCGCTTCTGAGTTTGCCTTTCCTGGTGTTTCTGGGACTCGATGCTTCTTCGGCCAATGCCACAAACAGGGTGTCCATTCTTCTTCAGAACCTGGTTGCCGCGGGACAGTTCCGGAGAGAGAAGGTTCTTTCCTTCAAAGAAGCGCTGAGCCTGGGGTTGCCGGCCACTATGGGAGCCGTGGGTGGAACTTTTCTCGCGGTGCAGATGGACGAAAGAGTACTCAAGATTGTAATAGCTCTTGTTATCGCGATGATGGCTGTCATGCTTGTAGCAAAGCCCAAAATGTGGGAGACCCATAGTGAGACGAAATGGCCCTGCTGGGCGAGGTGGATCCTTTTCTTTTTTATTGGAGTCTACGGCGGGTTCATACAGGCGGGAGTCGGTTTTATCCTTATCTGGGCTCTTGCCGGGGCTGTGGGGAAGGATCTCGTCAGGGCCAACGGGCTCAAGGTTGCTATCGTACTGTGCTACACAGTGGCCAGTTTTGCCATATTCTATTCTCATGGTCTGGTTAATCTGGAGTATGGCCTTGCCCTGGCGGCCGGGAGCATGACAGGTGGATGGATAGGTACGAAATTCTCCGTTACCAGGGGCAATCGCTGGATAAGGTATTTCCTGGTGGTTATGGTTGTGATAAGCGCCTTGCGGATGATCACAAGCGCAATATCGGGATAGAAAAAGGGGGGATTTTCCAGACCCCCCGAGTTTAACTATTTTCCCAGAAGATACTGCTGCAGTTCCTCTTTTGAAAGGTTTGCTCCAAGGCCTACCGCGAGCCTCAGCCTGGCGTGTTCGGGCCTGAGCCCACCTCCGTCCATGATCCCAAGTTCCATAAGCCTTGTGGCGCTTCCCTCGAAACCGTAAAGGGTAATTGTGTGCCCCCTGCGGCATCTTGTTGTTATGACCAGTGAAGTGTTGTTTCTGATGAGAGGTTTAATGTACTGGATCCATGAAGGAGGAATATTTCCTGCTCCGAAACCCGCGATTACAAGCCCATCCAGATCCTTTGATTTTGAAAGACATTGTAGAGTCCGGTCTCCTCCTCCCAGGGTTGCCCAGATTATCTCTACATCCTTCGCCGGCATAATGGGGCCCTCCAGCGCCGTAGGCCTGTTCGGTTTTCTAATAATGCGGACATGATCGCCGACAAAATCTGCTATAGGCCCCCTGCCTGGGGCGGAAAAGGCGTCTCTCCTGTGGGCTACCTCCTTTGCAACCTCAGAAGCCGCAAAGATCTGGTCCTGAAAGCAGGCTACCACTCCCATTCCCCACAGGCTCTCCGAAGAGGCTGCCCTGATTGACTGCGTCAGGTTTGCAATTGCGTCCGATCCCTGCCTGCAGGGGGGCTGCATTGAGCCAGTGAAAACGACGGGCTGGGGATAGTTCCACAACAGGTCCGTAAGGTAGGCCATCTCTTCCAGGGAATCGGTGCCACAACTGAGCACTATCCCGGATATGCCGTCCTTGACGAGTTTTTTCATTAATTCCACGAGGTCTGCGGTCATCCGTATGGTATAGTGACTGCTGGGCTGGTGGCTCCAGTCAACTACGTGTATATTGTCCATGCAGTCCTCCGGGAGGAGGTCCATAAGGTCCTGTGCAGACAGGGTAGGTATGAAGCCGTCCTGCTTTTCGTTGAAGGTCATGCTGATCGTTCCACCTGTTCCAATAAATGCGATCTTCTCACGGCGCGGCATACAGCCACCTCCCTTTGCTCGCAAAAGTATAGCACTTTTGCAAAAAGAGTCAGGCCGCTGCCCTGAGAAGATAAAATGCCTTCAAGGTGGTGCTTTTTTGAGGATATTGATAATTGGCGCCGGGGAAGTCGGTTACAGTGTTGCTTCAAGTCTTTCGGGCGAAGGGCACGACATTACCATGATCGAGAACGATGAAGAAAGGGCTGCCAAAGCCGAGAACGAACTCGACGTTATGGTGGTGAGGGGAAACGGGTCCCGGCCCCCGGTGCTTGAAAGGGCAGGTCTATGCCCGGGCTGTGACATCGATCTTCTGATAGCCTGTTCCAACCATGACGAGGTCAATATTATGGCCTGCTGGATAGCGCGGCGGTCCGGAGTAAAAAGGGTTATTGCCAGGGCCAGGGGGATGGAGTATACCGACAGTCCTACCTGGGCCCGAGAACTTGGCATTGATGTCATGATATCTCCCGAAAGATCTGTCTCCAGGGAGATCGAGGAATCCCTTTCGATCAGCTCGGCTGTCCACACCGCCGAGTTCTTTGGGGGCAAGGTCGGAGTCTACGCTTTCAACGTCAGGGAAGGTTCTCCTCTTATCGGGATCTCGTTGAGAGAGCTTCGGAGGTTGTATCCCCGAATAACGGCACTTGTGGTGTTCATCGAAAGAAAAGGCAAGGGATTTGTCCCCTTCGGAGACAACAAGGTCGAAGCCGGTGACCTGTGTTTTACCGTAACATCCAAATCCCAGGCCCATGATCTGGAGGAACTTTTCACAAGGCAAAAGAGCCCTGTACCCAGGAGGGTAATTGTAGTCGGCGGAGGGAAAATCGGGTTCCAGGTTTCCAGGAGGCTGGAGACCAGGTATCCAAGACTTGATATTCGCCTCATAGACCGTGACCGCGACAAGTGCGAGAAACTTTCCCGCGAACTGGAGAGAACTGTGGTCCTGCATGGCGAGGGCATGGATGCTGAACTCCTCCGAAACGAGGGTGTAGAGGGGGCCGACGGTTTCGTTACCACGACATCGATTGATGAAACCAACCTTGTCATGGGCGCGGTGGGGAAAATGCTTGGTGCCCGGAAGTGTATAGCCGTGGTCAGGCGGGAATTGCTCATGGAGATCGGTGGGCATATATCTGTTGATGATATGGTCAACCCCAACCAGGCCCTTGCAACGGTAATAATGAGGCAGGTCCGTTACCCGTCGACTGCGGGTGTTCTCTCGATAATCAACAAGATAGACGCAGAGGTGCTCGAGGTAACGGTGCCGCAGGGTTCCCCGGTATCGGGCAGAAGAATAATGGACCTGGATCTCCCGAGGGGGATCCTTGTGGCCCTGGTATCCAGGAGGGAAGAGATGTTCGTGCCCTGGGGGGATACGTGCCTGGAGGAAGGGGACGAAATATTGCTCTTTGCATCGAAGGAACTGATGCCCGCAGCCCTGGAGATACTGGGGGTGAAATAGATTGCGCCTAGCCGTGGTTGCCAGAGTCCTCTCGCTTTTGTGCGCGATAATTTCTCTCTTCATGTTCTTCCCGATCATCTGGTCTCTTACAGACGGCAGTTCCGACCTCCAGCCGCTTGCGATCGGGATGCTCTCCGGTTTTTCCCTTTCGGTCCTCCTTTTCCTTTGCGGGATCAACGCCAAGGCAAAGGATCTGGGTGTACGGGAGGCATTTGCCGTAGTCTCACTCTCGTGGGTACTGGCATCGGCCATAGGGGGAGTGCCATATCTCCTTCACGGGTCTGTTCCGACTTTTACAGACGCATTTTTTGAGGCCATGTCCGGTTTCACAACGACTGGCGCCTCGGTCCTGGCCGATATCCAGTCCAACCCCAGAGGGATCCTTTTCTGGAGGGGTCTGACCCACTGGCTGGGCGGGATGGGAATAATCGTACTCAGCCTGGCCATACTGCCCTTCCTGGGTGTAGGAGGAATGCAGCTCTACAAGGCCGAAGTTCCTGGCCCGATCCCCGAAAAAATTACTCCCCGGGTCCAGCAGACCGCCATCCTGCTATGGGGGGTATATGTTCTTCTCTCCGTTCTCCAGACGGCGGCCCTGATGCTGGGTGGTATGGATCTGTTCGAGTCCCTTACACACACCTTTGGTACCATGGCCACAGGTGGGTTCTCCCCTCTCAACGGAAGCATCGGACAGTATGGGAACGCCTATTTCGAGTGGGTAATCACCCTTTTCATGTTCCTTGCGGGTGTCAATTTTGTGCTCCATCTCCTCGTGCTTCGTGGAAACCCGGCCGCGCTCTGGCGAGATGAAGAGTTTCTTTTCTACGGGAAAATAGCCCTTGCCGCGATCATTGCCACAACGGTCTCGCTATTTCTGGCGGGGATCTACGAAAACATCGGTGATGCTTTCAGGTATGGCACCTTCCAGGTGATCAGCATCCTGACCACAACAGGTTATGTGACGGCAGATTATGAAAAATGGCCATTTTTTATCCAGTATCTTCTTCTCTTCCTCATGTTCGTGGGTGGCTGTGCGGGCTCCACCGGCGGTGGCATCAAAAACATGAGGATTATGGTAATGTCCCGTCATGTGGGGGCTGAATTGCAGAGGCTGCTTCACCCCAGGGCGACAGTACCTGTCAGAGTGGGGGGCAGAGTGGTCGAAAGGGAGATAATCTCGTCGGTGACGGCATTTTTCGTAATGTACATAGGGCTGTTTGCTCTGGCCGCCATGGCAATGTCAGCCCTGGGTCTGGACGTGCTGACGGCGATAGCAAGCGTCGCGGCTACCATAGGCAACATAGGCCCGGGGTTGGGAACCGTTGGTCCTACGGAAAACTATGCTCATATTCCGGCGGCCGGCAAATGGGTGCTATCTTTCTGCATGCTCCTGGGAAGGCTCGAGATCTATACGGTAATGATGATCTTCGTTCCCGGAACATGGAGAAGGTAGGGAAGATCGTAAATCGTGAATCGTGAATCGTGAATCGGAAAATCAGGGAAACAGGAGACTGGCATCAGGATGCTGGAGGGCAGGAGAAGCCGTGACTCGGAGCTCGTGACCGATAATTCAAAACCAGAACCTTCGTCATTTTATTCCTCATAAAAACAGGCCCTTGCATTCCAGTCTCCCGCCCCCAGATTCCTGACGCCTGCTCTTCAGGTTCATTCCGTTCACGGCCCCTAAACCAGATTCTACGTCTCGTAGGTCCTCAGAATGACAAGCTTTGTCTCCTGCCTTTTCGATTCACGATTCACGAATCAGGATTAACGGAACCTCCGAGTCACAAGTTACGTTTTAGTACCCCAGATGTTCCCCCACGATGATCACATGAACGTCACGCCCCAGGGGCGCTCTTTCCAGGATCAGTGTGGCCCTGCAGAACCTCTGGGGAACCTTGCAGTTCACGCAGTGGCCGACGCTGGCGCATGGAAGATCTATTCCCTTGCTGATGGCGTTTAGCGGAGTGGCCATATCTCTTATTCTCTGCAGGGATGATTGAACGTCGGGGCTGACCTTGTTGATCCCCACAACGAAAACGATCCGGTTTCTGCCCCAGGCCATTGCAGCGACGCGGTTGCCGGTACCGTCGATGTTAACCAGCATTCCGTCCAGAGTTACACCGTTGGAACTGGTAAGAAAAACATCGCTGGTGTTTTCATCCTCCCATCTCTGTGGACGTTCTTCCGGAGCCAGTGACGGGTCCCAGTGATGGAATATCTTGCACCCCCTGGACTCCAGTGTCTCGAACAGACCCAGTTCCCGAATAGTTGAGGAACCAGGAACTCCCACACTGGAGCCCTCGGGCACCAGTTCCAGTACGGTCTTTACGGCGTCCTCAAATGAAGCCGCGTAACGGGCCTTGAATCCGTTGGCCTCCAGCGCTTTTACCACAGTAGCTCCCAGGCGGCTGTTGTAGATTTTTCTTGTTTCGTGGTTTTTTTCCTGCATGGGGTTCAATTTCACCGACTCCTTCCCTGGGGGAAATTTTCTTTTTCTATTCTAACAGAATAGCATGCAAAGTGGCAGAAGGCTCCCGTAGGTACCTGGTGATTGTGATGAAATATGATAAAATACCGAATCAGTAACATCGAAGCGAAAGATAGGAGGGATCCGAATGTGCAGGGTAATTACGCCGGACCAAGGGGGAATCCACAGCCATGTCGATGACCCGCTTTCCATAGCCGAACTCCTGAGGGAAACCCTTGTTGAAGAACTGCAGGCTATGACGGAACTGTCAGCCCGATGGCACCTCATTGAGGATGAAGGAGTGAGACATACCCTCTTGCATCTGATCGAAGACAAGAGAAAATCCATTTCAGTCCTCTGGGATGTAATGAGAAAAACGGAGGATCGAGCCCTTGGAGAGGGTGACCATCACGGACATTCCCACTAATTCATGACCCCTGGATTCTGAAGCCCCCGGAACTGTCAAGTAATATTACTTGACAGTTCCGGGGGCTTTCCATATAATCGATCCTTGCGGATATGGGGGTGCCTGTTCTGGAAGACCAGATAGAAATGCGTGTCCATCTTTCAACTCTTTTCGATATCTATGATCCCGTTCTGACCCGCAAGCAATCCGAGGCCTTCAGGCTTCATTTCCTCAATGACCTTTCTCTTTCGGAGGTTGCTGACAGGCTTGAGGTTACCAGACAGGGAGCCCATGACCTTGTTCAGAGAGGAAAGGAAAGGCTGCTTGAGATGGAATCGCTTCTGGGTTTTGCCAGAAAAGAGAGCGAATGGAATATACGCCTCCAGGAAATAAGATCCTGGACCGACAACTTTGGCGGAGATATCCCTCAGGAAGCACTGACCTCTCTGGAAGAAATTATCGGTACAGAAATCCACGGAAGGGAGGCCATCTGATGTTTGATTCTCTAAGGGAAAGACTCGAGAGTGTGTTCAAGGGTCTGAAAAACAGGGGAAAACTGACCGAAGAGGATGTATCTGCTGCTCTGCGCGATGTCAGACGGGCTCTCCTTGAAGGGGACGTGAACTTCAGGGTTGTGAAGGACCTGGTTGAGAAGATAAAGGGCCGGGCTGTCGGCCGCGAGGTTCTTGATTCCATTACTCCAGCCCAGCAGGTAATTGCCATAGTGTACGAAGAAATATCGGCACTGATGGGAAGCGGGAAAAGCTCCCTTTCCTTCTCCTCCAGGCCTCCGACGAAGATCCTGATAGCGGGTCTCCAGGGCTCCGGAAAGACAACTACCTGTGTGAAGATAGCCAAAAAGATATCAGATTCCCACAAGCCACTGGTAGTGGCCTGTGACCTGAGAAGACCTGCCGCGGTGGAACAGTTGCGCGTCCTTGCCGAAAGGGCCGGGACGGGTTTTTTCGGTCCAGAAGAAGGAGAAAGTGATGTCTGCATTCTGGCCGGCAAGGCGATGGAATTTGCCGCCCTGAGACTTTACGATGTCATTATCTTCGATACGGCGGGACGGCTCGATATAGACGACGAACTCATGGAAGAACTGTCCTTGTTAAACAGGAAGATCGAGCCCACAGAGACCCTTCTCGTGGTGGATTCCATGACGGGACAGGAGGCGGTCAACGTTGCTTCCGCGTTTCATGAAAGGGTGGCTCTCAGCGGTTTGGTGCTCACCAAGGTTGACGGTGATTCAAGAGGTGGAGCCTCGCTGAGTGCCAGGACGGTTACGGGAGTTCCCGTAAAGTTTGCCGGTGTGGGTGAGGGTATCGAGGACCTTGAAACTTTTGACCCCGAAAGAATGGCTCAGCGCATTCTTGGTATGGGAGACGTTCAGGGTCTTGCCGAAAAAGTGAAACTTGCCGTCGATGACGGGGATATGGAAAAGATAGCCGCGTCGGTTGGCAGGAAGAAGATGACCATGGACGACATGCTCCTGCAGATAAGGCAGGTTCGCAAGATGGGGCCCCTTGACAAGATACTGGAAATGATACCGGGAGCTGGCAACATTAAAGGGTTGCAGGGCGCGGAGATGGATCCCCGAAGGCTGGCCCGGGTTGAGGCAATAATTCTTTCAATGACCCGAGAGGAGCGCGGAAATCCCCAGATCATCAAGGGAGGTCGCCGGAGACGCATAGCCATGGGCTCCGGAACTTCGGTCCAGATGGTGAACCAGGTGCTGAAACAGTTCCAGCAGATGAACGAACTGATGAAACGTTTTGCCCCCGGGAAGAGGGGGATGAAACTCCCGAAAGGCTTCCCGCCCGTAAGAATGTGACAGGGCGGAGGATCCCCATAAAGAACATGATCTGCAGATCTTAAAACAGGAGGTGGCACGTGAATGGCAGTCAGAATTCGTCTTGCAAGATTTGGCCGTAAAAAGCAGCCCTATTACCGTCTGGTGGTTGCCGATTCGAGGGCTCCAAGGGACGGCGCTTTCATTGAGCAGATAGGGTCCTACGATCCCATGAAAGACCCCGCTGCGCTCAAGGTTGAAGAGGAAAGGGCTCTTTACTGGCTTGGCGTAGGAGCGCTTCCCTCGGATACGGCCCGGGCGATACTCAAGAAAACGGGCGTCTGGGAAAAGTTTACAGCCGGCAGGAAAAAGTAGGCCTTTGCTATGCCCGATTACGAGGAACTCGTCGGTTACGTGGTAAAGAACATCGTCTCCAACCCCGACGAGGTAACGGTGACTTCGCGCCGCAGCAGCGGGGGAGTGGTCAGCGTTTCAATAAGGGTAGCCCAGGATGATATGGGCCGTCTGATCGGGAAAAGGGGAGTAACCATCAACGCTATAAGGCTTGTTGCCAAGGCTGCTGCAGTAAAACCCGGGGAAAAGGTAGACGTGGAGATTCTGGAAGATTGAGGTGATACCATGGGCGAACCCCAGATGACGATAATAGGACGTGTTCTCGGCGCGCACGGAGTTCGCGGCGAGTTCAGGGTTCTCCCGCTCACGGATTTCCCGGAGCGTTTTCTCGACATGGAGTGTATGGATATATTTCGACCGGCGGGAAAACTTCTGGCTTCGATCAGTGTCGAAGTAATAAGGCCTCACGAGGGTAAGGGGGTTTTCCTGGTTTCTTCGCCCCAGGTGCGAGACAGGGAGTGTGCACAAAGCCTTGAGGGAGGTCTCGTGATGATAGCCCGGTCCGAACGGGTTTCTCTCCCTGAGGGGAGTTTCTGGATAGACGACGTTATTGGCCTTGAGGTCTTGCATGCCGATACGAGAGAATCTTTCGGTAATGTCCTTGAAGTGATGAAAACCGGCGAACACGACATTTACGTTATCCAGTCCGGCGATGGCACCACAAGGATGCTTCCGGCAGTCAGGGAAGCGATCCTGAGGGTTGCCCCGGATGAAGGATTCATGGAGGTTCGCCCCCCCGAGGGGCTCTGGGACTGATGAAAGTAACCGTAATAACCGCTTTTCCGGAACTCCTTGAACCCTTCCGGATCCATGGGGTTATCGGAAAGGCCGTCGAGAAGGGTATACTCGAGATCGTATGCGTTAACCCCCGCGACCATGCAAACGGGCAGTACGGTCAGATAGATGACTATGCCTACGGAAGCGGCGGGATGGTACTTATGGCCGAACCTCTCGCGAGAGCGGTGGACGAGGCCAGAAAGGGATCGCCGGCCGTTGTTCTATACCCGGGTCCCCAGGGGATCCCGCTGGAGCAGCACCTGGTGGAGTCTCTTGCCGTCAACGAACACATAGTAATAGTATGCGGCAGATACGAAGGTGTGGACGAACGTTTCGTAGATGAGTACGTGGATCTCGAGATATCCATAGGGGATTACGTGCTTACAGGGGGAGAACTCCCGGCAATGGTGATAGTCGATGCCGTAGCGAGGATGATTCCCGGGGTCGTGGGACAGGAAAGCGCCGTGGAGGAGGACTCCTTCTTCCGTGGAATGCTCGATACACCTCACTACACCCGGCCGTCTGAGTGGCGGGGGAGAAAGGTTCCGGAAGTTTTGACCGGTGGAGACCATGAGGCCATACGATCGTGGAGGCGAAGCAGGTCCGTTGACAGGACGGTAGAAAGAAGACCTGACATAGTCGCTGCCGCAAACATTGGCCCCTACCTTGACAAGGGCGTTTATGTCATACTTGTCCCCGCCGGGGAAGCCTTACCCGAAGATGTCCAGGCGGCGGCGTCAGCTTCTGCTTCCTTTGGTTGCGGCAGGCTTCTCTGTATTGTCGGCGATGGTGATGAAAGAAAGCGGATCCAGACCCTTGCTGGCGAAGGAGTAAAGGTGGTTCCTTCCATAGGAGGGGCTTTCTCCTGGATACGGAAACGGGAAAAGACTGATCCTTTCGTGATAATTCCCGGATCAGGGGCCGTAAGCGAACACTGGATCGAAATAAAAAGGAAAGCCCTTGTTTCAGGAAGGCCTGTCGTTTTTGTTATTGGTTTGTGTGATTACAAAAAAATTCCGGCAGGGATCGAAGTCGCGGTCCTGGGACCGATAACGGGTGGAAAGGGAGAAACATCCCTTTTGGAAGCCCGGGAAACGGCAGCCGTAATACTTGACCGGTTCCTTGGCTGGCGTTAAAGAGACAACAAGGATTCAACAGGGAGGGGTATTGAAATGGATGCCAGAATAGCTCTTGTAGAGAGCAGATACATGAGAAAGGAAACGCCCGAATTCCGCCCCGGCGACACCGTCAAGGTGAACGTCAAGGTTACCGAGGGGAACAGGGAAAGGATCCAGGTTTTCGAAGGCGTTGTTATTGCCAGGAAACACGGGGGTATGCGCGAGACCTTCATTGTCAGGAAGATCTCGGGTGGTGTGGGAGTGGAGAGGATTTTTCCTCTGAACTGTCCCAGCGTCGATAGTATCGAAGTGGTTCGTCACGGCAGGGTCCGCAGGGCGAAACTTTACTACCTGCGCAAGCTCAGTGGTAAGGCCGCCCGGATCAAGGAGCGACGTTACTAGGCCTGAAGGCTTTGTCCAGATAGCGGCCGTCGCAACCGGATCCTGCCGGCGCGACGGCCTTTTCCTGTTTTTTGCCTTTTGGTGGCCCGGAAGGAGGAGAAAGCATGGATCCATTCCTTATGGTTCTCCCCCTTGCGCTTGTGATGGCGCTGGGTGTTGTTTTTGGGCGTATCGGACTCCTTGCTGAAGATACTGTCCCTAAACTCAACGCTATCCTTTACTGGGCCGCTCTCCCGGCACTTCTTTTCAGGTCCATCCTCAGGGTTGGGGGAGGAATATTTTCCGACCCGAATCTTTTCTGGGCTGTCCACGTCTCCTTTATTCTCATTCCGGGGATCGCCTGGCTGATCTCTTCACGATTCACGGGGGAGCGAAGGAAGATAGCTGTTTCGGTTCTGGTGGCCGTGAGGGCCAACAATGTCTTCATGGGAATCCCCGCAATAACCATAGCACTTGGTCAGCCTGGCCTGGATGCCCTTTCCCTGTTTTTTGCCGTAGGGCTTCTCGGTTACAACTTTATTTCCATAACCTGGGCGCAGGCGGCTCTTTCCGGGAAGGTGTCCCTGAGATCCCTCGGGGCGACCCTGATAAACCTTCTGAAAAACCCCCTCATACTGGCTTGTCTTTTTGGAGTGTCCGGAGCCTTTATGGGTTACTCGGAACTTCCGTGGTGGATAGACTCTACCCTCAAAATAATTGGCGATACAGGAAGCGGGATCGCTCTCATCGCTCTCGGTGCCTCCCTCAAGATACATAACCCATTAAGGGCTCTGAAAAGCACCTGGAGAGATATTTTTTTCAAACTGATGATCCACCCCGTCCTTGTTTGGGCGACCTTCCTGGTGTGGCCTGTTGACCCGGTTCTCCGTGATACGGTGGTCCTTGTCTCGGCAATGCCAGCGGCCATAAACAACTTTGTCCTGGCCCAGAGCATGGGAATGGATTCCGATTATGCCGGAGAGATAGTTGCCCTAAGCACCGCCTTTTCTATAATAACCCTCCCCATCTGGATCAGGATCCTTGGAGTATGAGTCGGGACTCGTGACCCGTGACTTGTGACTGGGAAAAGCAAGGAGGCCGGAGAGGGGAGACAGGCAGGGCAAGAGAGTGAGCCAGAGTTTCCGGGCCCGGAGTGAAGTCTTTTCCGAAAGGCAACTCGCCTGAAAACGTTTGTTTCTCCGCCTGCTGCGGTCCCTGCCCCTTCGCGACGGCTACGAAACTCACCGGCTCCTGAGCCTTCGGAAAAGCCTTCACTCCGGCCTGGCCGGTGTCCTGATGGAATTTGAACCAGAACCGGATTCTTCCTCCCGTTGGTCCTCAGAATGACACGCCTTTGCCCTTGCTTTTTCGATTCACGGCTCACGATCCATGACTCACGGGGTCGTGCTTTTTTCATCCTTGACGCCCCAGTGCAACTTGCCTATAATGTCACTCGCATCGTGGAAATGCGGGGGTGGCGGAATAGGTAGACGCGCCAGGTTGAGGGCCTGGTGGCTTACGGGCTGTGGGAGTTCAAGTCTCCCCCTCCGCACCATAGAGGTCCAAAGCGGTCGCCTTCTGGCGGTCGCTTTTTTATGTGCTTTCTACATGGTGGCGCCGACTGGATTTTTAAAGTAGAAGATGGAGGAGTAATTCTGAATACCAATTCTGACAGGCGAACATATTGTCTAATGATCATCAGCACCTTTTTCTGGGCGGGTGCCTTCATTGCAGGCAAGATAGGCGTAAGGGAGTTTTCGCCCATGATGCTGACGTTCCTTCGTTTTTCCATTGCTACGGCCATTGTTTTTCCGATCATGATAATTAAAGAACCGGAAAAATGGCAGATACGCCGGCAGGACTGGCTCGCCCTGTTTGCTGTAGGTTTTCTGGGTATGTTCGCCTATCATGTCCTCTTCTTCACTGCCCTGAAGTTTACCTCGGCTATCAACTCTTCGATGATAGCCGCTTCCAGTCCGCTTATAACATCTATCTTTTCCGCCCTGCTGGTGGGAGAGGCTTTCACTTCAAAACGGTTCGGGGCTGTAGCTCTGGCAATTCTGGGAGTGGGTATCATAATGACAGGCGGAGACCCGGAGATGTTGCGGGATCTTTCGTTCAACCCCGGCGACATCTGGATGCTTGCAGCTGTAGCCTGCGCGGCCCTGTACGCCGTCCTTAGCCGCAAGCTCAGAGGGAAATATTCCCCCCTCGTTATAACATCCTGGAGTTTCCTGCTCTGCGTGGTTCTTCTGGTTCCTTTTGTATCGGGAGATCTCCTGGAGACATTTAAAACCGGAGCGAGCCTGAAGGGGTGGTCTTCGGTGGTTTACATGGCTGTTTTTCCGTCGGTGGTGAGTTATCTTCTTCAGCAGATGTCGATTCGCGACATCGGACCGTCGAGGACCATGGCTTTTGTAAACATGGTCCCCGTATTCTCTATGATTATGGCCTTTTTTATTCTGGGAGAGAGTATCACCCCGGTCAAGATAGTCGCGATCCTGGTTATTATCGCGGGAGTATCGATCAACTCAAGGCTGAAGACCGACGGAACCTAAGAAGCCGCTTTGTGAACTTTTTTCTTCCTCTCGTTCTCGCTGAGGATAGCCTTTCGGATCCGTATTGATGTCGGAGTGACTTCTACGAGTTCGTCCTGGGCTATCCACTCGATAGCTTTCTCCAGGGTCATCGTTCTTGCTACGTCCAGTTTGGTGTACTGGTCCTGGGTGGAGGCGCGATGGTTTGTCATCTGCTTCTTTTTGGTGGGGTTGCAGATCATATCACCGGGGCGCGAATTTTCCCCCACGATCATTCCCTCGTAGACCCTTTCCATCGGTTTGATGAATAGCGTGCACCGTTCCTGGAGGTTCTCGATCTGGTAGGCGGTCGCTTCTCCTGTTTCAAGACTGACGACGGAACCCCTGTTCCTCGGGTTGATCTCTCCGGCCCATGGGGCGTAGCCGTCGAAGCAGGAGGACATTATCCCCAGGCCCCTGGTGTCGGTAAGGAATTCCCCCCTGTAGCCGATAAGGCCTCGGGTGGGAATGGAAAACTCCATCCTGAGCATTGTGCCGCCAGGGAGGTGCTGCATGTTGAGCATTCTTCCCTTGCGTTTTGCGATCTTTTCGAACACGGCCCCCTGAAACTCCTCGGGAACGTCAATGGTCAGAGCTTCCGTGGGCTCGAAGGTCTTTCCATCAATGACCTCAGTGATGACTTCGGGGCGGGAGACGCAGAACTCCGATCCCTCGCGCCGCATCTCCTCAATGAGGATCGCAAGGTGAAGCTCGCCTCTCCCGGAGACCTTGATGCCGTCGGGTCTTCCCAGGTCCTCCATGTGGAGGGCTATGTTGGTTTTGGTCTCCCGCTCGATACGGGAGCGTATCTGCCTGAGGGTGATCGCCTGCCCCTCCTGCCCCGAAAAGGGACCATTGTTGACCAGTATGAACATCGAAATGGTCGGTTCCTCTATTGAGAGAGGTTTCATGGCGGGATCTTCAACTTCAGGCGACGAGAAGACATCGCCGATGCCTATCTCTTTTGGACCGGAGATCCAGACGATATCGCCGGCTGTGACCTCCTCAACGGCCACGCGCTCAAGTCCACGGGTTACCCACATCTGGGCGGCCTTTTCCCTTGAGTTTCCTGTTATTTCCCATTCGCCGTCCTGCATGTGGCTGTCAAGCCACCGAGAGGATGTCCTGACGAATTCAGCCCCGAGCTGAAGAGAACCCTGCAGGACCTTACCGCAGCCTATTCGTCCGGAGTACTCGTTCCAGGCAAGGGTTGTGATCTGCATCAGGAAAGGGGCGTCGAGAATGGCAGCAGGTACCGGAACGTGCTTGATGATCATCTCGAAGAGGGCCTCCATGCTATCTCTTGGCGAGTCGCTGTCGAGATCGTCGACAGCCCACCCCTGAAGTCCCGATCCGTAGATGACCGGGAAATCGGTTTGCGCATCCGTGGCCCCCAGTTCGACGAAAAGGTCGAAGGTGCGGTTGAGGGTGTCTTCCACTTCCGCGCCTGCACGGTCGGCCTTGTTGATGAATACAAGCGGTCTGAGGCCCATCTTCAGAGCGTGGCGAAGAACATACCTCGTCTGCGGCATGGGTCCCTCATTGGCATCAACCAACAACAACACCGAGTCGACCGTCGAAAGGACCCTCTCCACCTCTCCAGAGAAATCCGCGTGCCCGGGCGTGTCTACAAGGTTGATGAGGTAATCCTTCCAGGTAACGGTGCAATGTTTGGAGCGTATGGTTATCCCGCGCTCCTTCTCGAGTTCGTTGTTGTCCATGACTCGCTCTTCAACGCGGGCGTTGTCCCTGAAAACCTTTGCCGAACGAAAAATAGAATCGATCAGGGTGGTCTTTCCGTGATCGATATGCGCGATAATAGCCAAATTACGGATCTTTTCAACCTTATGCATTATGACTGCATCTCCCCGAAGCACAAAAATACTGTAAGCGGCCCTTTTCAGGCCGCACAGGAAAGGTATGATACAGCCTGTGGCGCATAAATACAATAGACCGCTACGGATTATCTGCTACGGGAACTAAGGATTGGGGGTATCTACTTCGAGAATTCCTCTCTGGCCGCATCATAGGCTTTCTTCATCCTGTCAAATGTCGAAAGGGTGGATTCTACGATCGACTGCCACTGATCAGTTCCAGCGGCCGCTATCCTGTCCATTCGCGATCTGGCCTCACTCCATTCGGCTTCCAGATCCGCTATCTTGCGTTCCAGTGTTTCCTTTCCTTCTCCGGTTTTCAGCGAAGCCTGTTTTTTAAGGTCTTCTATGCCTTTCCTTATCTGTTCCAGCCTTATCGAAAGATCCGCGACAATTGCGTCCCGTTCCTTCTCCAGGGTTTCCATGTTTTTCTGTTCCGGAGGTTTGGAAAACCTTATATCTCCAGTGTAGACGAGGTAACCGGCAGCAAGCCCTACGATGACAAGTATCCATAAAAGTTTCCTCATGTTATTGTTGCCCCTTCCTTGTTTCATTTTTTTCCCGGGATTAAACACGACATTAGTCCCTTGCCCAAAGGTGTTTCCAATACTACACTTTCTCTTGAGTCTGGCACAACAGGATCAGAGTATTTTCGGGGGGTAATTTCAAATGATAAACAACTCATCGGGCAGGAGATACCTGTCCCTGGTTTTGTTCCTGTTCATGACCGTTTCTCTGGCCGCCGTTTTTGCCATTGGTCCTCTTTGGGCCGAGGGGGAACGATACGACAGGATGGAGGTGCCTTCTCCTGCAGAAATTGCGAAGGAGGGGGAGTACTGTGTCTCATCGGCCAGGATCCAGGTAATTGTTTCGGCTTTCACGCGCGTTAACCGGGGTCTCGATCAGACCATTGCCGCCTCCTACGCCACCCATGTACTTGAGGCGTCCGAGAGCTTTGGCATCCACCCTTTCATGATCGCATCCATCATAATCAGGGAATCAACGGTCAAGCCCAACGCACGGTCCAGGTATGCCTATGGGTTGATGCAGATAAACTGGAAGGCTCACAGGAACGGCCTGAAAAAGGCATTCAGCCAGATCCAGACTCTGGATGACCTTCTCAAGCCACGCAACAACATCCTTGCCGGAACGTGGATATTTTCCTGGTATCTCAAATCCAGTGATGGGGACATAAAGAAAGCTCTCGCGAAATATCTTGGAAGGACGGGCAGTAAATATATCAACAGGGTGCTGGCCGGTTACAATGCCATGCTTCAGGAGTATGAGAAAAATCAGGACCTGGTCAGGACGCAGATCGCTGATATTTCACCTTCCATGGCTTATGCTGTAGAATAGGCTGGTTTTTCGTTTTGAAATTGAATCCAAAGGAGCGGTTATCTTGCCTGAAAGTCTGCCCATTCTTTCTATCGGAAAGCACACACCCAGGTTCCCGCTTATCCAGGGTGGTATGGGAGTACGTATCTCCGGTCCGGGCCTCGCTGCTGCTGTAGCCAAGGCAGGAGGGGTCGGAACCATCGCAAGCGTGGGACTGGCAGTTGCCTCCGAAAGTTTCGATGGGAGGAACTATTTCGAGGTTAACCAGGTTGTCCTCAGGGAAGAGATCAAAAATGCAAGAGCCGCATCTGATGGCGGCATAATTGCTGTTAACGCAATGGTTGCCCTTACGGATTATGATCTCCACATCAAGGCTGCCTGCGAAGGTGGAGTGGATATGATCATTTCCGGTGCGGGACTCCCCCTCCGTCTCCCTGAACTGACAAAAGATTTCCCCGATGTAGCCCTGGTTCCCATAGTCAGTTCCACCAAGGCAGCCAACCTGATTGTCAGACGCTGGGACAAACTCTATGCCCGCCTTCCCGATGCATTTGTGGTTGAGACCCCTCTTTACGCCGGAGGTCATCTCGGGGTAACAAAAATGGAACAGGTAATGGACGAGGCGCTCTCGCTGGAAAGCGTAGTGCCGGAACTGGTCTCCTATATCCAGGACGAGGTAAAGGCGGATATTCCTGTGATCGGTGCCGGTGGGGTATGGAATCGTGAAGACATGAACAAGGTCTTTGCTCTTGGGGCGAAGGGGGTTCAGATGGGGACCAGGTTTGCGACTACCTTCGAAGGTGATGCCGATATAAGGTTCAAGCAGGCCCTCATAGATGCCACCGATGAAGATGTTGTCATTATCAAGAGCCCGGTCGGAATACCGGGAAGAGCTCTGAGATCCCCTTTCATTGAAAAATATCTTGAAGGCACAGTGGAAAGCAAGCCATGCTTCGCAAACTGCCTTTCCCACTGTTCCTACCGAACTGACAAACAGGCCTTCTGTATAGCCCAGGCTCTTGTGGACGCGTACAGGGGAAACTGGGAAGAGGGACTTTTCTTCTGCGGTTCCAACGTTGGCAAGATAGAAAAAATGGAGAGAGTGGAAGAGATATTCAAGGATCTGTTTGGAGAAGACTGGTAAACAGTGAACAGTGAACAGTGAACAGTAAGAACCAGGGAGGCAGACGACAGGAGGCAGGAGACTGGAGATCAAAACCATAAACCCCGTGAATTGTAATGCTTGTCATTCTGAGCGAAGCGAAGCGGATCCCGCCAGCAGGCGGACGTTCCGCGCCCTTTGCCTACCGGCGGAAATCTGGGTCAGAATCAGATCCTCACGTCACTTCGTTCCTCAGGATGACAGACAGAACCAAGGAGGCAGGAGATTGGCGACAGGAAACAGGGAAGGCAAGATCTTGTCATTCTGAGCGAAGCGAAGAATCTGTTTTTGATCTTTCGGTTCACGATTCACGATTCGCGATTCGCGGAAACAAACCCAGATCCTTCTCCGCCAGCCGGCGGATCAGGATGACAGCAGGGTCAGGATACTTTAAGGGCAAGTGCTTGTCATCTGATTTAGGTTTCGGTTCTCACAAGAAAGGTTTTCTCTCTCTTGCCCTTCTCTGTGCTCCGTGGTGAGAAGTTTTTCTCTCTGTCCCTACCTGTTTCGCCGGATCTTCCCTGCGAACTTCCAGCCCGCTGCGGCGCAGACAAGCCCTCCCACAAAGAATGTAACCGGAGCCCCGGCAAACCTGGCCGCGGTCCCGGCCATGAGGCTCCCCAGGGGGCCGGTTCCGATAAGGGACATCACGTAGAGACTCATCACCCTTCCACGCATACGGTCGTCAACCAGGGTCTGCAGCAAGGTATTGCAGGAGGAGACGGTCAGGACCATCCCGAAACCCGCTATTGCTATAAGAGGGAACGAAAGCCAGGGAGTTCCGGAGATCGAGAAAAGGGAGAGCGCGACCCCGAAGATCATCGTCGCGTAGGCTATCACCTTTCTCAGTCCGACGGCGCTCCTGCGGGATGCCAGGAAAAAGGTTCCTCCAAGGGCGCCGATGCCGGAGCAGGCCATCAGATATCCCAGGGTCATAGGTCCTCCGCCCAGGACATCTCTTGCGAAAACCGGCAGGATAACCAGGTAGGGCAGGCCGGCCAGGCTGATGAGAGTCAGCAGGAGAAGCAGTGCCCGGATCGGGCGATTCCCCGCGGCGTACCTGATTCCCTCCAGTACTGCTGACATGCCGGTTCTTTTCTTTTCGGTCCTCTCGAGAGGTTTCGTCCTTATCGCACGAAGGGCTACGATGGTTCCGAGGAAAGATATCCCGTTCACGAGAAAACAGACACCCTCCCCGACGGCCGCGATGGCTATACCCGCTATTGATGGCCCTATCAGCCTGGCCCCGTTGAATAGAGACGAGTTTAGCGCTATCGCGTTTCCCAGGTCCTCCTTGCGGTTGACAAGATGGATGACGAAGGCCTGCCTTGCGGGCATGTCGAAAGCGTTTACTATTCCCAGGAAGGCGCTCAGGAAAACTATCTGCCTGTATGTTATCGCTCCCGAAAGGGTCAACGCTGCCAGCACAAGGGCCTGCGCTACCGCAAGCCACTGGGTAACGATAAGCAGCCTGCGCAGATCCATTCTGTCCAGCCACATCCCGGTAAAAAGGGTAAGGCAGAATATGGGGAACTGTCCGATAAAATCCACGAAGCCTAAAGAAAGTGGCGAAAGTGTGATCCTGTAGACAAGCCATCCCATTGCTACCCGCTGGATCCACAGTCCTATCAGTGAAACGCTCTGCCCCAGGAAAAAGAGGCGGTAATTCCGCGAGCGAAGAGCGCGAAGTCCATTTCGCAGGCCTCTGTCCGGATGTTCTTCGGAACCTGTGAATCTTGTCCAGAAATATTGCAAGGTGCTCTATCTTCCTTTCCCTCCCTGGTGTCAGGAGACCATTTTTTCGAACTCATCCAGCGTGGTCCGGAACAGGTCAAGGGTTTTATCAACAGGGTCCGGCAGAGTCATATCTACGCCGGCATCACGCAGGACATCTATTGCAGGAGCCGACCTGCCCCTCTCAAGAAAGCGTAAATAACGTTTTGTTGCCTTATCCCCTTCCTGAAGGATCAGCCTCGAGAGTGCCGTGGCGGCGGAGTATCCTGTCGCGTACTGGAAAACATAGAAGGGAGAGTAAAAGTGAGGTATCCTTGCCCACTCCATCTCGATTTCTTCATCCAGAGAGATGCCGGGTCCATAATAGTCGGAGTTCAGTTCTTTCCATACGGAACAGAAAGTCCCGGCGTTTGGTGCCTCACCTTTTTCGACCATCCCGTGAACGATCCTCTCGAACTCCGCGAACATGGTCTGTCTGAATACGGTCGTCCGGATCTGTTCCAGGCGATAGTTGAGGAGGTAGAGACGTTCTTCCCTGCCGGAGGCGGTCTTGAGAAGATGCTCAAGAAGAAGGGCTTCGTTCGTGGTTGAAGCCACTTCGGCAATGAATATCGAATGCCCGGCATAAATATAAGGCTGGTTCAGATCGGAAAAGTACTTGTGAAGAGCATGTCCCATTTCGTGAGCAAGAGTGAAAACGTCCCTGAGTCTGCTACTGTAATTCATAAGCACGAAGGGGTGCGTCGGGTAGGATCCCCAACTGTAGGCTCCCCCGCGTTTGCCTCTGTTCTCATAGACATCGATCCACCCTCCGCTGAATCCTTCGTCGAGCGCGGCCAGGTATCGAGGCCCCATAGGGCGGAGGCCTTCCCTGACCATGGATACCGAGTCACTGTAAGGGATGTCCTGTCTTGATTCCGGTGCTATCGGGACGTACAGGTCGAACATCCTAAGTTCGTCCAGACCCAAAACCCTTTTCCTGATATCAACATAACGGTGCAGAAGGTCGATATGCCTCCGTACCCCGTCGATCAGGGAAGAGTATACCTCCCTGGGGATATCGTCTTCATAAAGCGAAGCCTCAAGGTTTGAGGAAAATCCCCTGGCTTTTGATTGGAACAGTTCGCTTCGGATGGCCGCATTAAGGGAGGCAGAGAGGGTGTTGCGATATTTTCCGAAGGTCCCGTAAAGAGTGCTGTAGGCGCTCTGCCGAACCCTGCGGTCTTTTGACTGGATGAAGACGGCGTAACGTTCCTCTGAGAAAGGGGTTTCCTCTCCGTTTTCGCCCACGATGGGTGGGAACGTCATATCCGCGTTGGTCAGCATGGAAAAAATAGTCTCTGGAGCTCGAGTCACCTCGCCCGATGCAGCGAGAAGCGACTCTTCTTTTTGGGAAAGGATATGCTTGCGCTTCCGGGATATCTCATCCAGGAAAAAGGAGTACATTTCAAGCCCTTTCTCTCTGGCCACCAATGCGGATATCTCACTGTCGGTCATGGACAGAATCTCCGGAACGATAAAGGAACCTGCTTCCGATGCCATTACGGCAAGGGATTCCGCCCTCGATGCCATAGATTGAGAGTCCTGCTTCCTTGTATCTTCGTGGTTTTTCATGTGAGAGTAGACGTAGATCCTGGAAACGGATTCTCCGATCCTGTCAGACAGGCGCAGGCACTCCAGAAGATTCGCTTGCGAGGTGGAGATATTACCCGAAAAGGATCCAAGAGAGGGGATAAGGTCCAAGACTTCAGCGAAAGATTTTTCCCAGGCCTTGTCATCCTCGAAAAGATCGGACAGTCTCCACATGAAACGCGGGTCAAGATCTTTCCTCTCGGGGATCTCTCCGGCTGTTGTTGTTCCCTCAAGAGTCATGCTGAAATTATTCATTAATATTCCTCCAGAAGAGCCGTTATCAGAAGGGCTCGAAATTTTTGTATAGGAAAGATCCATTTCTCATCATGGATGCTAACACAAGAATGGGCTTAAACAGAAACTCTGTGCCGGAAAGGAGTAGATGAAAAAGAGCCTCCACGGGAAATTGACAAAAAACTATTGACAGACCGGTCAGTCTATGAAAGAATCTACTAAACCGGCTGGTCGGGTATCATGGCCAGTAGCTTGAGCCGAAAGGGATGATGAAAATGAAGAGATCCGGATCTTGCTTGATGTTTGCGGTTGTTTTTTGCCTTCTTGCTGGTATCACGTCACTTGCTGAAGCGGCCACGGTAACTTGGTGGTATGATGTTCAGGTAACCGGGACTAGGTATCTTTTCAATCCGGCCACCGGCAACGTAGATCAGACTCCCCTGTCATCCTCGGGCCTTGCAAAGATTGAGTTCAATGACGCGATGCGGGGAGGTCCGGTTGTAATTCAGACTCCAGTCCTGGGTTATACCGAGGGGAAGAGAACCGGCTGGAATTTTTCGGGGGAAAGAGCCTACGCCGGGATGCTTTTCAAGACATCCGGGGTCTTTGGCCCGGGGAACATAAGCGGGACAATTGTTGTTGACGATTTATCAAAGTCAGGCAGCAAGGGGCATTACGAATACCAGTTTCACGGAGTCAGGAAGAAATAGATGCAATTACGGAATAGGGGAGAGTGACGGGAGATGAGAAAGACAGCAATCGCAACATCAGTGGTTCTTTTGATTCTGGCATTTGCGGGAGCGGTTTCGGCGGCCGATATCTCGGGAAACTGGGATGTCAAGGTTCACGGGTACAACTATTTCACGGACAGGACACCCTCCAGGGTTCCGATCGCGGAGACCGAAACCACAATGAAGATTGAGCAGGACGGAGACAGGGTGTCGGTCACTTTCGGGGCTTTTGCCGGAGTACATTCTGCAACCCTCTTCGCAGGTTCTTTCGGGCAGAACAGGATCGTGGCCACCTGGTGGTACCAGGGTTACCCACACGAGACAAAGGTCATTACCGGGCAATACTCGCCTGATACCGACAGAATTTCCGGCAAGATGCTTTATCCCCGGGCGGCAGACAAACCGGGACTCGTTCCCGGTTGGGTCGAGGTCAACTTTGTGGCCACCAGGAAGGTCGAGGCGGTCCTTCCTCAGCCGATACAGCCTGTCAAACCCGTGATCCCCGCGGTTGTACCACTTCTCCTGAAGGAAGACTGTATCTCCTTCAACCCCGCGACTACGGAGGTCAAAAATATAAGCGGAAGGTGGAAAGTGGTTGACGGAAGCCACTGGATCCTGGATTTTGGTGCCAACAAGGGCGAAGCGGACAAGTCCCTTGCGATAATCAAGCACTACGGAATGGACAGCGTCTGTTTCGTCGGTCGTCCAGACCCCTCGATGACCTACTGGAGGGTCAACGGCCAGGCACCGGCCGGCCCCGTTTCGGGAGAGGATGCAATCGGATTCAATCCCGACACTATCGAGGTCAGGGAGATCAACGGCCGGTGGAAGATAGTGGACGGGAGCCACTGGATAATGGATTTCGAGGGGAACCAGGGAGAGGCAAGGACGGCTTTCCAGGTCATAAAAAAATATGGTTTCCGCTACATCTGCTTTGTGGGCAGGCCCGATCCTTCGATGACATATTTCAGAAAATAACTATCCCTTCAGGGAACCACAAAACAAAAACAGGGAGCAGCGGCGAAGTTCTTGCCGCTGCCTTTTTCTTGTTCTTTACGTCCGGGATTTGACCGTTACTGTCCCTGGCCGGGGTAGTAGGGCTGGCCTGCTGCCTTGGGAGCGCGAGATGACCTGGAGAAGAATACCAGGGCCATGAGAGTGACCGCGTAAGGGAAACTTTTCAGCAGCAGCGGCGGAATTACCGCCAGTTGAGGAATGACCTGGGAAACGTTGGCAATCGTGGCCGCCAGGCCGAAGAATAGCGTGGCTCCCAGGATCCCCAGAGGTTTCCACTGGCCGAAGATCAGGGCGGCAAGGGAAAGGAAGCCCAGCCCTGCCACCGTCCCGTTGAATTCTCCCGAGTAGGTTACGAGGATTATTCCTCCGCCAAGGCCCGCGAACGCTCCGGATATCATGACCCCCATGTACCGCATGAAATAGACGTTGATGCCCGCCGATGCAGCCGCCGATGGGTGTTCGCCGCATGCTCTCAGCCGGAGACCGAAAGAGGTCTTGTAAAGCAGAAACCACGATACGGCAAGGATGAAGATAACCAGCCATGTGCTCCAGTAGGACTGGGAAAAAAGCATCTTTCCGATCACCGGTATATCCGAAAGCAACGGAATATCCTGCCTGATGATGCCGCTCCGGATGCGTATGTTGCCGCTGCCGGTAAAGGTCCGGGCAAGGTATACCGTTATTGCCGAGGCCATCATATTTATCGCCGTTCCGCTGATTATCTGGTCCGCATTGAGGTTGATCGAGGCGAAGGCGTGGAGGATGGAAAAAAGCGCCCCGCCCAGGGCTGCCGCTGCGAGCCCCAGCGGGATCGCCCCCGTTCCCATGCTGTTTTCCAGGCCTTTGACGGTTATGGCGGCGGCGAAGAAGCCCATGACCATGAGTCCCTCCAGCCCTATGTTGACAACGCCGCTTCTCTCACTGAACAGTCCCCCGAGGGAAGTAATAAGAAGAGGTATGGTGAATGCGACCGCATAGGGAAAAATCTGGATGAAAATGTGCCAGAGTTCCATTTCAGATGCCGTCCTTTCGCGTTTCCGTGTCCGCCGCGCCAGTTTTGTCTCTGCCGCGTTGTTTCCAGAGATCCCACAGCCTTCCCACAAGAACGCTTGTCGCCGTGAAATAGATTATGGTTGCGATAATTGTGTCGGATATCTCCGGAGGAATGCTGGTCATGGCGTTCATGAAACCCTTTCCCGAGTGGAGCATTCCGAAGAAAAGGGCCGAGGCGAAAACACCGGCGGGTTCGGTCGCTCCGAGAAGGGCCACGGCAATACCGTCGAATCCCTGGGACGGGAGGACTCCTATCTGCATGTTCGAGGCGTATCCTGTGTAGAATGTAGTCCCGGCAAGGCCTGCCAGCCCTCCCGCTATCATCATTGACAGTACCATGTTCCGCTCCACCCTTATCCCCGCGTTTTCCGCAGCGTCCCTGTTGTATCCTACCGCTTGCAGTTCGAACCCAAGGGTTGTTTTCTTCAGGATCACGTGGATCACGATCACGGCCGCCAGCGCGACGAATAATCCCAGGTTGATATAAGACCCCTGAAAAAAAGTGTTCATCCATGAAGTCTTGAGGGATGCCGTCTCGGAGATGAGGGCGGATTCTGTTTCTAGGAAAGCTCCCTTTAGCCATGCGGGGACAGAATAATAAACGACCCAGTAGGCGATCCAGTTCATCATGATCGTCGCTACGACTTCGTGGACATTGAACCGGGCCTTGAGATAGCCTGGGAGGGATCCCCAGATTGCTCCACCCGCAAAACCTGCCAGGACCATGAGGATGAGAAGCAAGGGTCTCGGTGCCGCAACCTTGAGGGCCACTGCCGTGGAGCATAGTCCACCAACAAGCATCTGTCCCGCCGCGCCTATGTTGAAGAGACCGGTCTTGAAGGCAAAAGCAACTGAAAGGCCCGTCAGCGTCAGGTTCGTGGCCGTGGCCAGGGTGTTGCCTATGCGCTCGATATTCATGAGACCCCCCCTGATAAGATAGTTGTATCCTTCCAGAGGGTTGCTCCCTATGGCGGCCATAAGGACCGCGCCCGCAACAAGGCCAAGAAAGACCGCAGCGAGTGCTCTTGCGAGAACGTTCTGTCCCTTTTTCATAGGGCCTTCTCCTTGCGTATGCCCGCCATCATGAGGCCTATCTCTTCTTCGACGGTCTCCGATGTCTTCACGATATCGACCACCTCGCCGCTGTTGATAACGGCTATCCGGTCGGAGAGGTTGAATATCTCGTCCAGTTCCAGTGACACCAGCAGGACAGCCTTTCCCCTGTCTCGCTGTTCTACCAGTCGATGATGAATATATTCAATGGCGCCGACGTCCAGACCTCTTGTAGGCTGGACCGCGATCAGCAGGTCGGGGTCACTGTCCAGTTCGCGTCCCACAATTGCCTTCTGCTGGTTCCCTCCCGACAGATCCCCGGCCAGGGACTCTGTGCCTCTCCCCGCGCGTACGTCAAAAAGTTCCACTATCCTCCTGCCATTTTCCCGGATATTGTTGAATTGCAGAAAGCCGTTTCTGGAAAAGGGTGGCCTGTAGTAGTTCTTGATGATCATGTTCTCCTCGATCGTAAATTCGAGCACCAGGCCGTGTTTCTGCCTGTCCGCGGGGATGTGGGCAACACCCAGTTCTATGCGTTCCCGCCTGGTCAGGGGAGTGATCTCAATCCCCTTCAGCATTATCTTTCCGGACACAGGTTTTCGAAGACCCGTGATGGCCTCCACCAGTTCTGCCTGGCCGTTCCCCTCGACCCCTGCCAGCCCGACGATCTCCCCGCTTCTGACTTCGAGAGAGAAATTTTTCAAGGCTCTGTATTTTCTTGAGTCAAGGACCGAGAGGGACTCCACTGCAAGTACCACATCACCGGTTTTGGCGGGTTTTTTCGCTACCTTGAAAGAAACTTCCCTTCCCACCATCATCGATGCCATTTGTTCCCGACTCGTTTCTTTTACATCCACTGTCCCTATGTATTTGCCGCGGCGAATAACGGTACACCTGTCTGCCACAGCCTTGATCTCTCTCAGTTTATGGGTTATCAGGATAATGGATTTTCCCTCGCGGACCAGGTTCTTCATGATTTCCATCAGTTCTGATATTTCCTGGGGGGTGAGCATTGCGGTGGGCTCGTCGAAGATCAGAAGTTCCGCGTCGCGGTAGAGCATCTTGAGTATCTCCACTCGTTGCTGCATCCCTACGGAGATCTCCTCGATAAGGGCGTTTTCGTCGATATTTAGCCCGTAACGTCTTGAAAGTTCGCGGATCCTCCTGGATGCTTCTTCCCTGTCAGGGACGAAGGAACCCTCCTGGCCCAGGATAATATTCTCTGTAACAGTAAAATTGTGAACGAGTTTGAAATGCTGGTGGACCATCCCTATGCCAAGGCTGTTTGCCACGTTGGGGTCGGCTACGCGGACATCAACGCCCCGTATCCGGATCGTGCCGCTATCCGGGTGATAAAGGCCGAAAAGGATGCTCATCAGGGTTGATTTTCCTGCGCCGTTCTCCCCGAGGATCGCGTGGATCTCCCCGGGCCTTACCTGGAGCGTGATGTTGTCGTTTGCCACCACACCGGGAAATTCCTTGCGAATGTCAAGCATTTCGACGATGTGATCCATATGCGGTTATCCCCTCCGTGTGGTATTGATATAATTCTGCAGCTGGGGCATAGCCCAGATTATCATATTCCACGGAGTCCTCTTTCAAAAGACCGGTTTCGGACTCCTTTCATTAATGCTTAAATTATAATGCTGAAATTATACTTGAAAAAGTCAGGAAAACGTTGGCATCGAACCTGGGCGGTGGTAGGATTGCAACGGGAGTGTGTTCGCCGGTTCGAAAAGGTGGATCGGGCTCACGTTATCAAAAACATGAAATTAAAAAACAGAAGGAGGAGAGTTAATGAAGAAGTTCTGGCGTTCAGGAGGAACAGCTCTACTGGTGGCGGCCCTGGTATGCGTTGCTTTCGGGAGCGTGGTCTTCGGAGCGGCCCTCAAGGTCGGGATGGTGACCGACGCGGGGACTATCGACGATAAATCCTTCAACCAGGGGACATGGGAAGGTGTTTTAAAAGCCGAAAAGGAACTCGGAGTTCAGACGAAATACCTCAAGCCCGGCGGCACAACCGAGGCGGATTACCTCAAGGAGATAGGCAACCTCTATGACGCGGGATTCCGGTTCATAGTGACCCCGGGGTTCAAGTTCGAGACCAGCATATTCAAGGCTCAGGAGAAGTACTCCCAGGCCAGATTCGTTCTTCTCGACGGATCGCCCCACAAGGGTGACTGGAACTCCGTGGTCGGTGACAACACGGTCTCCATATTCTTTGCCGAGCATGAGGCGGGGTTCATGGCTGGCCTGGCCATGGCTCTGCAACTCAAGGAAGGTCCGGTTGGTTTCGTAGGCGGAATGGAGATACCCCCGGTTCAGAAGTTCAACTGGGGATTCCAGCAGGGAGTGGATTACGCCAATAGCAACTTCGGGACAAAGATCACCATGGCCCAGGAGAACTTCCTCTACCAGGGGTCCTTCGACAACGTCGCGGCCGGCCAGCAGATAGCCGCTTCGATGTATGATCGCGGAGTTAAGGCCATATTTGCCGCTGCCGGTGGAGTGGGCGTGGGTGTCATCAACGAAGCCAAGTCCCGCGCCGCGGCGGGCAAGGAGGTCTGGGTAGTTGGTGTTGATGTTGACCAGTTTGCCGAGGGGATATATGCCGATGGCAAGTCGATAATACTCACATCTGCCATGAAGAGGATCGACCAGGCCGCTTATGACATGATAAAGGCGGAACTGGAGGGCAAATTCCCCGGCGGGCAGACTCTTGTCTTCGATGCCGCCAACAACGGTATAGGGATCCCGAAAGAGAACCCGAACCTCTCTGACGAGGTTCAGAAAAAGGCCGACGAGATATTTGCTTCCATGCAGAAGGGCGAGATCGCCGTATCCGCGGAGCAGGGAAAACTCATCAAGTAGGTATCCTTCCTCTGTCCGTGCCCCCTGTGGGGGCACGGATCCTTTTACAGGTTTTTGCTTCTCCTGCCAATGAACTTTTTTCTGCTGTCGCTATGGCTGCCGGATCTCATGGGGATAAAATAGTGTCGCCGGATAGGGGAAATCGATGAAAATAACGGTAGTAGTGGAGAATTTTGCGGATTCACCGAATGTGATTGGGGAATACGGTCTGAGCATGCATATACAGGATGACAGGACGCAGGTACTCATGGACACCGGCCAGGGGGAAGCCTTGATCCCCAACATGTATGCCCTGGGAATAAGGCCGGACAAAGTGGACCACCTTGCCCTCAGCCATGGGCATTTCGACCACACCGGAGGCATGCAGAAATTTCTGCTTCGGTCAGGAAACATCCCCATCTGGGCCCATCCCGATGTGGAGATATCTCACACCAGGGCCAGGGGGGGCATGAACCGTTTCATAGGATGCCACCTCAACAAAGATGCCTTCGATTTCAGGCCTGTAACGGGTCTTACCGAAATATCCGATGGGATATGGGCCCTGGAGATCCCCATGGATCGTCGGGATCCTGCTTTCCTCAGTTCCACAGATCACCTTGTGCTCCCATCAGGAGAGGGCTGGGTTCCCGATACCTTTCCCGATGATATATCTCTCGTTGTCAAGGGGGACAGGGGCTTGAGTGTTGTTCTCGGGTGTGCCCATGCCGGAATAGTCAATATTCTGGAAGAGGTGTCTTCGCGTTTCGGAACCAGAGAGTTCCATACCGTGATCGGGGGTATGCACCTTGGAGGCCAGCCCGCGGAATTCGTGGAAAAAGTGACCGGTGAACTGGTTTCCCGCTTCAGCGTCACAAGTTGGAAACCCTGTCATTGCTCGGGTATCGCCACAGCCATATCGCTTTCCAGAAAATCGGCAAACGTATCCTGGGCCGGAGCCGGGACTTCCCACGAGATCTAGTTCGACCAGGTCAATCTGACTGGATCTTTTCCAAAGAATTTTTTGGGCCTCGTTGCAAACACTGAACGGGGCCTTTTGTTTTATCTCTTTTGCAGAGTAGATGTGGTATTGTATCAGTGAGATGTGGAGCAAGATCTGCGATGGGCGATGAAACCATGCCGAAGGACGGTGGGAAAAATGCCGCGAATAAAATTGATAAACCTCTTGCTGGCGATCTTTCTGGTTTTTGTCCTGTTCCCCGTGGAAAGGGCGGAGTGTGAAGAGCAGCCCGGAATAATGTTTATTCTCGATGCTTCGGGAAGCATGTGGGGTCAGGTCCAGGGCAGGGCCAAGATCGATATTGCCAGGGAGGTTCTCAGAGATCTGCTTGAAAAGATGCCCCAGGGGCTGGATCTTGGGCTTACGGCCTACGGGCACAGGCGGGATGGAGACTGCAATGACGTGGAGAAGATTGTTCCCGTCGGGCCGGACAGCAAAAACGAAATATTAAAACATCTGGCCGTAATCCAGCCAAAGGGTAAGACCCCGATAGCGCTTTCCATCACCCGGGTCGCGGAGGATCTCAAGACCCGGGAAGAGGAAACTACGATAATTCTTATCAGCGATGGCCTTGAGACCTGCGGTGGAGAACCTTGTGAAACTGTAAAAAAACTGAAGGAGACCGGCATCAAATTTATCATGCATGTGGTGGGTTTCGACACAGGTAAAGAGGAATTTGATGAATTGAACTGCATAGCCACCGAGGGCGGGGGACAGTTCTTCGAAGCCAAAGACCCGGAAGCGCTTATGGAGGCTCTGGAGTCAGCCAGCAGCCAGGCTATCACGAAAGTGGAGCCGGCCGTAGCTGCGACAGTTACGGCAGTGCCTTCAATCGGGAAACTGGTTATCGAAATTCCTGAAGCAGGCTTGAAAAGCCTGGCCAACATCCAGATACTCAAGGGCGAAAGCCCAATGAAAACGATCGAGTCCCTTTCACCCAGTTCGGAACATCCCTTGCCTCCAGGAACCTACACCCTGGTGTTCGGGTACGCGAATCCCAACTACAAGGACCCATCTTCGGTAACGGTGGCGACCTTTGATGTGGAAAAGGGATCGGAGACGATCATTGCCTTCGGGGTTCTCTTGTATAACCTTGCGGAGGGGCTCGACGAAGCCGTCGACTCCGTAATAATCCACGATCAGGCTCGCGAAGCGGATCTTGTAGTCAATGAGTACCATGGCAACGGTTACTATTTTTTCACTCCAAAACCACTTCCAGGGGGCACTTATTCGGTCCTGCTGACCCACTCACGCAATCCGGGCAGAGTGACCGTAGCCAGAGACATGGAGATAGTCTCCGGGAAAGAGACTGTTCTTACGCTGGATTCCGGTTTTGCCGTAAAGAAACCAGGGTCATCGGAGATAGTCGGGTGGGATCTGCTGCCTGCCGGTGGCTCCATGCCGTTCCTTTCTATCAGGCGTAAGAGCGACAATGATGAACCGCTGTGGAGACGTTTCATGGTCCCGCCGGGCAATTACGATCTGAACCTCATCATAAAGGGGATGGACCAGCCCCTTGAGATCGGCCAGGGTATATCCATAACACCCGGATCCATCGTTGTCTTTGATACGGGTATGTAAGGGGTTCCCAATTTCGAATGAGTGATGAACCATTGCAGGTAATAAAAAAAGAGAAACTTGAAAAACCGGGGAAAAATGCCCAGATGCCCATGGCGGCACAAGTTTTCGTGGGAAAGGTTTGGCAAAATGCTGCTTGCCCTGTGCGACTGTAACAATTTTTTCGTTTCCTGCGAGAGGGTGCGCGACCCCTCACTAGAGGGAAGGCCCGTGATAGTCCTTTCCCACAATGACGGTTGCGTAATAGCCAGGTCGAACGAAGCCAAGGCTTTGGGCATAGGGATGGCTGTGCCCTTCTTTTCGGTAAAGGGGATGTGTGTAAACAGAAAAGTGGCTGTTCTGGGTGGGGATCACCGCTACTACAGGGAGATGTCAGGCAGGGTGATGGCTCTGCTTATGACGATGGTGCCCGAAGTGGAAGTATCATCAATAGACGAGGCCTACCTTTTGTTGAGCGGCTCTCACGAAGAGAAGGTATCCGCCTTTTGCGGCTCCGTAAGAGATTCCGTCTGGAAGAGTCTGGGAATACCCCTCTCCGTCGGCGTATCCAGCACAAAGACTCTGGCGAAGGCTGCCAGCCACTTCGCGAAGAAAATTCCGGAACTGAACGGGGTTTGCGTTCTGCTTCCCCATACCGGAGAAGATATGCTATCCGGTATGGATGCCAGGGATGTATGGGGTGTCGGCTCGCGTGGGGCGGAAACCCTTCGCAGGTCAGGTGTCAAAACCGCACTGAAACTGAGGGAGTTCGATGAAGACAGGGCGGAGAGAATTTTCCCGCTTGGGATAAGGCGCGCGATTGCGGAACTCAATGGAAGGACCTGTTACCCATTTGCCAGCGAAGGGGCCAGGCGCAAGACCGTGCAGGTCGCGCCCTCTTTCAGCGGGCAATGTGGCTCTCTGGAGGAACTCCAGGACGCGGCTGCATCCTACGCTGCCGAAGCCGCCGCTACCATGCGGTCGGAAGGGCAAGTCTGCCGCACGGTGCAGGTGGGCCTTGCTACCGATCCATTTTCCCGGAATCAGGCATACCTCGAGGATACAGGGGAAGTATCCCTGGAGGAACCCACGGATTATTCGCCTGATATTGCCCGTGCCGCCAGAAAGGGAGTGGCCGGTATCTTCAGGCCGACAACCATGTACAAAAGAGTCTCGGTGATACTGAAGGACCTGGAACGATCCGACATGATGCAGATGAGTCTTTTTCGCGATGAAAAATGTGAGCGAAACCTTCGCCTGATGAAGGTTTTGGACAGGATCAACAGCAAACTGGGAAGCGGAACTGTAAAACTGGGTTCACAGTACACTGACCCGAAAGAACGTGGTATCACCCCGGCGGAAAAGCCCGGCCGCAAGGTGCTGGATCCGGAATGAATCAGTTTTTTGCCGATAACACTGTTCCCCTGCCGTTGGGTAGGCTTCTTGGGGAACTACTGTCTGATGGGCAATGATGCCTTGCAAGCGGCGCTGACGATGGGGTACATAATCGGAGAAGATGTGAGCGCCGGATGGGTCCCAATGTTATCCATCAGATCGTTCGGAGGGCTGTGGCTACGCAGTCGCAATCGAAGACCTGTCTCCAGTAATAAAGATCTATTACATGGCAGCCCCTTTTTGGTGATAACAGCAATAATAATATTTAATTAACCATAGAAATGTTCCTTTTATGGCAACAATGCTCCTCCTGCCTCCAGGGGAGTAATGTAAAGCGGGTGAAGGCGGCACATTTCCAGAACCTCTTTTTTATACCCGTCGTGGTCGTAGTCGTCGCCCTGCCTGAGAACCTCTCCAATAATCGCCGCAATTTTTCCGATGTCTTTTTCAACGAAACCACGGGAGGTAACGGCGGCTGTGCCTATACGGATACCGCTTGTCACCGTCGGTTTGGCCGTATCAAAGGGGATCATGTTTTTGTTTACGGTGATTCCGATCTTTCCGAGGGCCCTTTCAGCCCTGTCCCCTGTCTGGTTCCAGGGGCGAAGGTCCACCAGCATCAGATGGTTGTCCGTTCCTCCTGAAACTATTCGCAAACCCATCGATCCAAGGATTTCTGCCATACACCTGGCGTTGGTACGGACCCGGGCTGCGTATTCCCTGAAGCTTTCCGTAGATGCCAGCCTGAAGGTCACCGCCTTGGCCAGGACGTTCTGAAGGATGGGACCACCCTGGGTTCCCGGGAAGATGGCCTTGTCGACCGCGGCGGCGTATTTTTCCCGGCACAGGATAAAGCCTCCCCGGGCGCCCCTCAGGGTTTTTGTTGTGGTACTGGTGACGACATCGGCCCATGGCACGGGGCTGGGGTGGATGCCCGCAGCGACAAGGCCGGCAATATGTGCCATATCCACCATCAGGAAGGCTCCGACGCTGTCCGCGATCTTCCTGAACCTCTCAAAATCGATCGTCCTTGAATACGCGCTTCCTCCGGCGACGATAAGTCTTGGCCTGTGTTCTTTCGCGGATTTCTGGACCTGGTCGTAATCGATCTGTTCGGTCTTTTCATCAACCCCGTAGGCAAAGGTCCTGTAGTACTTCCCGGTTATGCTTGCCTTGCTGCCGTGCGAGAGGTGTCCTCCGTGGCGGAGGTCCATACCCAGGACGGTGTCCCCCGGATCAAGAAACGCCATATAGACGGCAAGGTTTGCGTTAACGCCCGAATGGGGTTGAACGTTCGCATGTTCTGCGCCAAAGAGCGCCTTCGCCCTTTCGATAGCAAGGCTTTCGATCTCGTCGATCACCTCACAGCCTCCGTGGTATCTCCGCCCCGGATAGCCTTCCGCATATTTGTTGGTAAGGACCGATCCCTGGGCTTCCATAATGCACTCCGGGACGAAATTCTCCGAAGCTATCAGTTCGATGGTGGAACTTTCGCGAACCAGTTCTTTTGCGACAAGTCTTGCCGCCTCGGGATCGACCGCTGTCAGCTTTACCACCCTGAGCACAACCTTTCTCTGTTAAGGTTCTGGGCATTTGGTGAGGAGCCAGGACAATACCATTTTACAGGTCAATTTTCTTTACTACATGGTAGAGTTTGTCCAGATGAACGAAAAAGGAGAGATCAATACAAAATGACCGGGCATTTCGACATGGTTATCAAAAACGGGCGAGTAGTCGACGGTACCGGGAATCCGTCCTTCATTGCGGATGTAGGTATCAGTGACGGACAGATATCAGGGATAGGTCACTTTGATGGGAATGATGTCGAATCTTTTGATGCCACGGGGCTTGTCGTTTCCCCGGGTTTCATAGATCTTCACAATCATTGCGACCATACAATACTTGCCTTCCCCGATGTGGAGAACTACATAATGCAGGGAGTCACAACTTCCCTTGGAGGCAATTGCGGTATTTCGATGATGCCGGTCAACTCCGGGTTCGTGGAATTGACAAAAAGTTATCTTTCTCCATTTCTGCATCCCGGTCACGATTATGGCTGGGACTGGAAAAACACTGGTGATTTTTGCGACAAGGTGCAAAAAAACGGTACGACCCAGAATGTGGGTTTCCTCATCGGTCATGGAACCCTCAGGATCGCGGTCAAGGGCTTCAATAGCAGCCCCGCAGCACCCGGAGAAATTGACTCCATGAAAAAGATCCTTTATGAGGGGATGGAAGAAGGTTCTTTTGGTCTTTCAGCTGGACTCATATATTCTCCCGGGAGTTATGCTACAACCGACGAGATGGGCGAAGTGGCCAGTGTCCTCAAGGAGTTCGGTGGAGTTTTCACGATCCATGTACGCAACGAGAGTGATCATCTGATCGAATCCATCGAAGAAGCCATTCAAATAGCGGAGAAAGGCGGGATAACCCTTCATGTATCCCATCTCAAGGCCGGCGGAAGACCCAACTGGGGCAAGGTCCATGGTGCACTGGCTGTAATGGAGGAAGCCCGGGGGAGAGGGGTCAACGTTACCTTTGACGCATATCCTTATAATGCCAGCATGACTACCATTACAGCCCTGCTCCCGCCCTGGACCCTTGAAGGCGGTGTCGGCAGGATGCTTTCCCGCCTGGCGGATCCCGGGAAGCGTGAATCAATAAAAAGTGATCTGCGGGCTGTTTCGACCGGTTTCGAGAACTGGCTGAAGAACATTGGATGGGCCAACATAATGATCGCCGGGTGCCCGCCGGAAAGAAAATACGAAGGGATTACACTCGAGGATATCCTTGGAGAAAGATCCTCTGATCCCTACGAAGCATTTTTTGACTGGCTTCTCGAGATTGGCGGGAATGCCACAATGGTGATGTTCAGTATGTTCGACGACGATGTTGATACTGCTATCAAGCATCCTCTTTCCTGTGTCGTATCCGATGGGTGGATAACGTCCCCAAGAGCTGGAGGTAGGCCTCATCCGCGCAGTTACGGAACATTTCCCAGGCTCCTTGGCAGATACGTCAGGGAAAGAAAGATCCTCAGGCTCGAAGAGGCGGTCAGGAAGATTACCTCAATGCCTGCCTCGATAATGGGGTTGAAGGACAGGGGAATGGTGCGGGAAGGGTTCAAGGCAGACGTGGTTGTTTTCGATCCCGCAACGATCCTTGACAGGGCAACTTACGAGAATCCTCATCTTTTCCCCGAAGGCATAGAACTGGTGGTTGTGAACGGAAAGACAGCAGTCCGGAAGAATAAACTGACAGGTTTGCGGCCGGGGGAAGTTCTCAGAAAATAGGGCACCAATATTCTTGACTTGCCCGGGAAAGGGAGAACCTCTCCCGGGCCTGACTCTCATGCTCCTATTTCCGCACAAGGTACGGTTCGGGGGGATCCAGCCTTGCAAGGATGCTGTTCCCGTCTTCCGAAAGGTACATGAGGCACGATTCCACGAACTTTCCGTTTTTGGGATCCATATACCCCAGACGGTAAACCAGGTCTTTCCCCGTTTCTTTCCATGCAAGTTTGCTGACGGAGCCGTTGTTGAAATAGACATCAACCATACCGTCGGGCTTGAAGACCAGCTGCCGGGTAAGATTCTCCGGGTCATATTTTGGTGTGTATTCCCAGGTGCCCACGATGGTTTGCGGTCCTGGAGCAGTTTTTTCTATCGTCAGGCTCTTGAGGCTGGTCATTACAGGTTTTGACAGGATGTCTGCCATTGACGAGCGGTAGACCCCGAGACCCACGTACCACACCCCTTCGCTGTAGGCGCATATTATGGCGGCATCCACCTTTTTGCCCTGGACCTCACCGGTATATCTGCGAAGTGATGCCTCGACCCCGTTTGGCAGAGTTACACTGCCTGCCGATCCGCGATTTTTCAGGTAGGGTTGCCCTTCAAGAAGTTTTTCAACGCTGTTGGCATAGGCTCCCAACCCTGTTTTTTCTCCCTTGTTGGCATAAAGTTCCAAAAGGGCGTTCTCCTCGTGCCCCAGGACCTGCAGTTTCGGGTTATCGCCAGGGTTCTTCCTGATATCCCATGTCGATGGAACATCCATGCTGTATCCGTCGAATGATATCCTGGTTTTCTCGAGATCCGGCACAAACTCCTTCAGTTGCCGGGCAATGTCCAGCAGATCCTTTTCGGCCTGCGGTTTAACCTTGTCGGTCGTTGATTTGAACTTCTCCGCCGCTTCCTTCGCGTAGCGGACCTCAAGCATTTGACCGATGTATTCTTCGGCCTCCGCGTCCAGTTCGGGACCGATGTCCCTGTCCTTAAGTTCCTTGAGCATGTTCCCGAGTTTGCCCTCAAGTTCCTCCATCTGGGCAACGGTGAAACGGTTCTTCAGGTTCGGGTATTTGATGTCATTGAGCTTGTAGAGATCGGTCATAATGTCCAGCGTGAGTCCATCTATGTCTTGCAGGTCCCAGACCTCTATATCTATGGCTGTCTCGAAAAGGGGCGTTGTGCCTTTGCCCTTGTGCCTTATGTAGACCTTCTGTGTTTCACTGTAGGGCCAGTTGGACCTGTCCATGCAGGTGACCTTCACTGCCTTCGGGCCGACTTTGGAAAGGACCCATCTCGTGGCCTTTGACTTGTCGTCTCCCATGTTTTTGAGGTTATGCCGTGGATAGATGACCTTGTCCTTGACCTCGGCCTTGATCGGCTGTATGAAGTAGGTCCCGAAGTTCTCCCATACTGCCTCGTGGGTCTGACCCTCGTCTCTTTCCGACTTGTATTTGCCATAGACGGAATCGACGAGAGAGGGCATGAACCACTGGCTGTGGATAAAATCGAGGGAGGCGTCATAAACGCTGAAGGCGGTCATCATGGATGCAAGGGGCCCGTATCCGGCGCTTTCCCATTCGCCCGATATGAATCCTATTCCGTAATCAAGGACGCTCTTTGCCGCGCCTGATATACTGCCTTTTGAAAGTTGCTGATGTATGGCTATGGCGTTCATGCTGTCCTTGGCCACCGAGAGAACCCCCGGCATCTGGCCGATGAATGCTTCCCAGGTCTTTTGAGATACGTCGGCGAGACCGCCCACGTATTTTTGCATGTCCGAAAGGGTCACGTCCCGCTTGAGACCGTCTCCCTGCAGGAGCACAAGTTCGTCCGCATTTGCCTGGCCATATAACAAGGCAGAGCAGATAATTGTAATGACAAGAGTTCGGGAAAGAAAGGATTTCATGTTTTGTTTTCCTCCGATGGATTTGTTTCCCTGAAAGAATACCATAGACATAAAGGGAAGCCCCATAAATTGGAAATGTGGAATAATCTATGCCATACTCGGATATATTGAAAACGACTGAAGGTGTTTTGTTCAGCCGTCGTGGTGATCCGCAACAACATGAGGGGGAGATCAGTTGTTCGGAAAGAAAAATCTGTCTGCGGCGATCATGCTGGGGTTCTTTCTCGCGGCGATCTTTTTGCCTCTATGTTGTTGCGTGCCTGTGCTGGCTTCTGACGCAACAGAGAGCCCCGATGGGGGTGCCTTGCAGCGACTGGCGGAGTTTGCCCGTAAATACCTGCTTTTTCAGGGAGATGAGGGCTCAAAAGAAGATGAGCCTTCAGGAGATAAAGAGGGGGTCTTTTCGAAGAACCCCTTTGTCTATATTGCCGCTTTCTGGACAGAAATAGTCAATGCTCCTTCGGAGCAAGGGTTTTTTGAGAGGATCCTCGCGTTTCTGGAGGCGGTAAGGAAGAATCGGTGAAACGTGAACTGAGGGAAACCCCATGGTCAACAGCGTCAATAGTGTCAATGGCGTCAAGAACGTGCCCTTGCCTTTATTGTCATTCTGGGGAATGAAATGACGAAGAATCCGGGTTAGGTTGTGTTTAGACCTTTCGATTCACGACTCACGATTTACGAAAAAAACCAGATTCTTCTCCGACAGTGGGCGGATCAGGATGATAGCAATATATCAAAGGCGTAAACGGTAAACAGTAAACATAAAAAGGAGGTAAAGCAGATGCAGGAGAAGTTCGAGAACGTAACGCTGGTTAGCAAGGCCAATGTTTACATGGACGGGAAGGTAACAAGCAGGACTTTCTTCACTCCTTCAGGAGAGAGGAAGACCGCGGGGATCTTCCTCCCCGGCGAATACGAATTCGGAACAGGGGATGCCGAAATAATGGATGTTGTCCAGGGAAGTGCCACAGTGCTGCTCCCGGGAGAAGCCGATTGGAAGACTTTCAGTCCCGGTGAGAGTTTCAACATCCCGAAAAACAGTTCGTTCAAACTCAAGATCGACGGCGTTTTCGATTATATCTGTTCCTATATCAAGGAGTAGCGCAAAGGCGGGGGCCGGGGTTCATCCCCGGCCTACCTGTTGGAGAAATAAATGAAAAACATCACTCCCATGAAGAAACCCGCGGAAATGGCCTTGACCAGTCTTGCGTTGTCGATCCTGTCATCTTTTGACGGGTCGTAGTACTCCTCTCGCCTGATGTTTTTTTTCTTTTTCCCCGTGATCTTGTCGGCATAGGAATACATCAGAAAACCGGCGCCCAGTCCCATAAAAATGGCCCCGATAGCGGCCTGCAGCAGAGATCTTTCCATTCATGAATCCCCTTCCCGTAAAAAATCGGGTATCCTTGTACAGATGCTATCCCCAAGGGGATCGACAGGTCAATACCGGTGGTTTCGGGTTTCCATCGGAGAGGGAGTTACATAATGAAAAAATTTGTTCTTCTTCTCGCTGGATTTTTTGTTGTCTTTTCCCCTGCGTCGGCTTTCTCCTCGGAATGGGAGAGGGTCGGAGACGCTGCCTGGGCCGAAGTGAGTTCGATCGAAGAGTTCGAAACGGTCCTTGAGGAGATGCTTGGATCCTTCGAGGAGCACGCCGTGATCCGTCTCCCCCTGAAGAGGTGTCTGGAGGAGGACGAGATCCAGGGAATGCTGCAGGGGATCTATTACCGTCGGGATCTAATCGCTGCTTCGATAGTGAGGATGGAGGCCACAATCAGGTATGCCTCCGGCATGAACACCGTGGAGTTCCTCTTCCAATGGATAGACAGCAGACAACAGCGCGACGAGGTGCGGGAAATGGTTCCCCGCATATTGTCGTCGATCCTGGTCCCAGGGATGTCGGAGAGGCAGATCCTTGAGGCGATCCATGATCATGTTGTTTCATCGGTCGTTTACGATGAGTCAAGGATGGGGCGCGGTGCCTGGGAGGCGATCCATGGTAGAGCCGTCTGCCAGGGGTATGCCCTCCTCACCGAGGCCCTTCTTACGGGGGCTGGCTTCGAGAACCGCGTAGTATTGAACAGCGACCACGCATGGAACCTTGTTTTCACACAAGGGACATGGCGGCATATCGATACGGCTTTCGATGACCCCATCATAATCGGGGGAGGCAAACCGGAAGGAATATCCCGGGAGGCTTTCCTGAAAACGGATGCCGAAATGAGGGCATTGGGTCATAACTGGGATGAGAAACGATACCCGAAGGCCAGGTGAGGTCAGAAAAGCGACGGGAGGCCGGAAATACCGTAACTCGTGACTCACGAGTCACCGTTTATGTCTTTGATCTTTCGATCCCCCTGGCTACGTCGACCTTTTGAAGCAGAAAAATGCCCGCCGCGAACAGAACGATCAGAGAGGTAATGCCTAGCCGAGTTGACCCCGTCAGTTGTGTCAGTACTGCGAATATGGTTGGTCCTGCCACTCCCGAGAACTTGCTGAAAATATCGTAAAATGCGAAAAACTCCCCAGTCTGAGCCTTCGGGACCATCATCCCGTAGGTGCTCCTGCTTATGGCCTGGACGCCCCCCTGGACCATACCAACGGCTAACGCAAGAATCCAGAAATGGACCGCCGTCTCCAGAAAATACGCGCCGATGGTCACCATCATGTACCAGACCAGTCCGATGGTAATGGTTCTTTTTCCGCCGAGTTTCACCGATAGCCTTCCGAAGAGTATGGCAAAGGGGGCTCCTATAAACTGCGTCGCCAACAGTGCCCCGACGAGGTGCATCATTCCTATGCCTTTCTCGGAACCAAATATGGCAGCCATCTTCATTATGGTCCCGACGCCGTCGTTATAAAGCCAGTATGCCCCCAGGAAAATGATCATGTCCCTGTAGTTGCGCATCTTCCTGAACGTTTGGGCCAGTTGACTGAAGCCGCGGGTAATAACATCTCTTCGTTTAAGGGGGCGGGGCATGACCGACGGGGGCTCAGGTATGAACAGCATAAGGGGGATCGTGAATACGCCCCACCAAATCGCTACCGACAGAAACGATAAACGTACACCGAGGGTTCCCGGTATTATCGCGGCGGCTGCGATGTTTGCAGCAAGGAGGATCCCTCCCCCAAGATAGCCCCATGCATATCCTCTCGATGAGACCATGTCCATCTGGCCCGGTGGTGCTACGTGGGGAAGAAGGGCATCGTAAAAGATCATGGATAGCGAAAACCCAAGGCTTCCTCCTCCATAAAGCATGAGAGCCAAAAACCAGTCTCCCTCTTCTACAAAGAAGAGCAGGGCCGTGGAGATCACACCGAGAAGGGTGAAAAAGGCAAGGAATTTCTTTTTGGCCTCTCCGACGTCGGCCATGCTCCCCAGTATCGGGGCGATCAGGGCTCCGGAGAGGAGCGCTACGGATGATGTATAGCCCCACAAAGCCGAGGGCATGTTCGGAGACAATCCCGCTGCTGCTACTTCCCTGAAGTAGACAGGGAGCATGGCGGCCATTATGGTAGTGGCGAAGGCCGAATTACCCGCGTCGTAAAGGCACCAGGCGTTGATCATGCGATGATTTTTATTTTCGGGTCTCATGAGGCTCATTTTAACCTGAACCGCCATGGGGGGACGAAAAGATTTTTTAGCAAAGACCGGGGGAGCGTTTTTTGGTATCCTTGTCCGGGTGCTTAATATGGTTTTCGGGAAGAGCCCCCGAAAAAGGATCAAGAGGTGGATCTATTGAAGATAAGAACTTTGGATGGGCCCCGCCTTCACAGGGGTTTCACCGCCGGAGCCAGAAACATTCAGATAAGGCAGGAAACACTGAACATGATGAATGTTTTTCCCGTCCCCGACGGTGACACGGGATCAAATCTGGCCGCGACCGTACAATCCGTCTCGGAAGGTACGGTGATAAGCCGTTCGATATCAGAGACCAGTGCTTCGATGGCGGATGCTGCCCTTCTCGGGGCGAGGGGGAACTCCGGGCTTATATTTGCCCAGTTTCTCTATGGTTTTGCCCAGGAATCCAACGGGAAGGAGGATATCACCGCCCGTGATTTCGGGGAGGCCGTTTCCGGTGCCATACCCTATGCCAGAGAGGCGCTCAGCAACCCCGTGGAGGGGACAATCCTGACGGTAATGGAAGACTGGGCCTCGGAGGTCAAAAACATCACAAGAAAGTCCAATGATTTTGCCCTTCTTTTTCCCGGGTCGCTCGAAGTGGCTCGCAGGTCGCTGCAGGAAACACCAAAAAAACTTGCCGTGCTGGCAAGAGCCGGCGTAGTCGACGCAGGGGCACAGGGGTTCGTAAACTTTCTGGAGGGGATCGTCGCTTTCCTGGAGAGCGGTAACCTGAGGAACTTCTCCGGACAGATGGAACTCCCGGTGATATCCCACGTCCATGATGATTTCTCCGAAGGTGAGCCGTCCCACCGTTTCTGTACCGAGGCGCTCCTCTGCGGAGAAGGTCTTGACAAGGCAAAGATCAGGAAAGAGATGCACCCCTTTGGGGATTCGATCATTGTCGGGGGTCACGGGAGCAAGGTAAGGATCCACATCCATACGGATACTCCAGACCGGCTCTTTTTCTCAATGAGAAAACATGGCGCACTAAAACAACAAAAGGCCGATGACATGAAGAGGCAGGTGGATGTCTGCAGGCGCAAACTTCATTCAGTTGCCATTCTCACGGATTCAACCTGTGACCTCCCCGCGGAATTCATGGACGAGAACCAGATACATACCGTTCCCCTTCGTCTTGCCTTCGGTGACAGTGTCTTTATCGACAAAGTCACCATATCACCTGACCAGTTCTATACTCTCCTTGATGAATCCAGGGAGAAACCGGTTAGTTCACAGCCCACGATTGCCGATTTCGAGAGGACCTACAGGTTCCTCCTGGAACATTACGATTCTGTCGTTGCGATACACCTCTCATCCAGACTTAGCGGTACCTGGAACGCAAGCCGTGCAGCAGCAGAGAAGACGGGCGGGAAAATATCGGTTATTGATACCAGGACCACTTCTGCCCCCCTGGGTCTTCTTGTGATGAGGGCCGCCATGGCCCTTAACGATGGTAAAAACCACGAAGAAGTGGTCAAACTCGTGGAGAGTGGGATCCCTGGCGCCAAGGTTTTCGTCAGCCTGAAAACCCTCAAGTATATGGTCCGGGGAGGCAGGTTGAGCCCGGTAAAGGGATTTTTGGCCGAGGTGCTCAATCTGAAACCCATCATAAGTGTTGACGAAGAGGGAAAAGCCTTTGCCTTCGGCCAGACCAGGGGATGGGATGCCAACATAAGGAAGATAGAGAAAGTGATCTCGGAGATGCAGGGCCAGGGTCGAATATGGAACTACTGTGTGGTTCATGCCCATTCTCATGAATCCGCCCAACTTGTGGCCGCCGGGCTCAAGAGGATAGTGGGCAAGGCCCCAGCCTACACGATGGATATTTGCCCCGTTCTAGGGACACACTCCGGAATAGGCTCGGTTGCCGTTGGCATCCTGATGGAGTAGACGGGCAATGTCCAAAAAGAAGATGGATGAAAAGAACGCGGAAATGAAAAAGGATACTCTCGAGAGGCTGGCTGAAGCGATGGAGCGGTCTAAGGTCCTGGAGAATATCGAGATGATCCTCGACCGGCGAAAACTGCTATGGAACAACTTTCTGGCGGGGCTTGCCAGAGGTCTGGGTTTTGGTGTCGGGTTAACGGTCCTCGCCGCGGTTTTTATCTACATTCTGGTTGTGATCCTGAAATCCATAGTTGCCCTCAACATCCCGCTGATCGGCACATACATCGCCGATCTTGTCGAGATAGTACAGGAACAGGTAAGCAATCATCGCTGATGATGTCATAATAACGGAAAGCGGGGAATAGGTTTTGTCCAGAAAGATCGAACGGGAAGGGACCATTTCAACGATAGGCAAAAAGAGCGTTATTCCGAAAATGTTCATGGCCGTTGTGGTTCTGTTTGCCCTGGCTTCTGGTGTGTACATAGCCGTGGATCACGGGAACACGTCTGCGGAAATGACAGGGAATGGATCCGAAACTCCCCCCGCAGCGGTGGAGGGACCTTCGCAGGTTCCGCCCCTGGCGGATCCAGGCATCGTCGCGCCATTTGTCGAAGAGCATGGACTTTCCGGCAAGTTCTGGATAATGATCGACAAGAGCGATTTCCTTCTCACCACGTGGGAAGGTGACCGGTTCATTTCCGGTTACACAATAGCAACAGGGGAGAATCCGGGCGACAAGGAGCGTGTTGGTGACAGGAGAACTCCCGAAGGCGTCTTCAGTGTGAAAAGTATCCACGATTCCAGGGCATGGGTCCATGATTTCGGTGACGGGAAAGGCCCGGTAGAACACGCCTATGGGCCATGGTTCATCCGGCTCGAGACGGGCTGGAAGGGGATCGGTATCCACGGGACACACGACCCGTCCACCCTGGGGCATATGGTGACCGAAGGGTGCATAAGGATGAATAACGAGGCCCTGCTGGAGATAGTAGAAAGGGCGGTGCCCGGTACTGTCGTTCTGATCGAACCCTAAAAAGGAAACGGGGTGAGTTTTCAATGAAAGACCGTAAGGTACGGGTTTTTTCGCTGGTGCTCGCAATACCCCTTTTTATTTCTGCATCCTGGTTCTTTCCAGTGGAGGCGGAGTCTTCCGATGATCCGGCGGAGAAACTTTTCCAGGCCCTGAACTGGGTCTCGGAGTCGCCGGACGGGGCGTGGGCCAGGGTCGCCCTGGGCGACGTCTACGTCTCGATGGGAAGGCATGAGGATGCGATAAAGGCCTACAAGACTGCCCTGCGTTTTGAGCCGGACAACGCCTTTGCCATGAACGGCATGGGGTATGCCTGGCTTGGTCTGGGAAAACCCGAAAAGGCCCTGCAGTTTTTCGTTGACGCAGCCGGGGCGGATCCCAAAAAGGCGGATCTGAAGAGCCTGGGGTATACCTTGATGGCTCTCGGCAAGAACGCCGAAGCACTGGAGACATTCAACTCGGTTCTTGAAAGAGAGCCTGGAAACACGGAGATCCTGAATGCCATGGGGCAGGCTAGCTACTCCATGGAAGATTTCGCGAGAGCAGTAGATTATTTCGAAAAAACTATCCAACTCGACCCCCTCAAGGGAGACTACGCGAGCCTGGGCTACTCATATAGCGCTCTCGGTATGGAGGACAAGGCCAAAGAGGCATTCAAAGAAGGAGTGAGGCTTCGTCCGAAAGACCAGGAATCGCTCAATGCCCTCGGCTTCAGCCTGTTCTCCCGCGGAAGGCTGGAAGAGGCCAGAGAAATATTTTATGAATCACTCGAGATAGATCCCGATAACGTCTATGTCCTGAACGGCCTGGGTTACGTATACAGTGCCGAAAAAGACCACGAAAAAGCGATCGGATTCTTTGAAAAGGCTGCCAGGGCAGACCAGTCCCAGGCGGATTATGTGACCATCGGTTACGAATACGCCGCTCTCAAAAGGCATGAAGAAGCTGCTGCGGCCTTCAGGCGAGCTATTTCCAGGGATCCTTCTTCGGCCGCCGAAGCTTGGTACGGCCTTGGCTATACCCTTATAGCGATGGGGAGCAACGTCGAGGCAATGGATGCCTTCAGGCGTTCCTACATGCTGATGCCGGAGCCACGGACACTCAACAGTCTTGGCTATGCCTACATGGTGGTCAGGAACTACCCCAATGCCATAGAGGCTTTCAACAGGGCTCTCGGGATAGATCCCGAGGACGCGCAGGCCAGATTCAACCTTGCGCTGGCCATGCTGGACCTGGACAGGAGGGCCGAGGCCAGGAAATATTATGGAGAACTGCAGAAAATAGACGAGGAACTTGCGATGGAACTGAAGAGGATCATGGACGAGGCCTGGAAATAGGATCCAAAATCTGTAAGGAAGAGGGTGGAATCCGTGAAATACGAGATCATCGGGGAGGGTGCCTATCCTGCGGTGAAACTGACTTTGGCGGAAGGAGATGTTGTGACCGCCGAGGCTGGGGCAATGGCAAGCATGGATGGCTGTGTCGAGATACAGACCCAGATGAAGGGTGGTCTGCTGGGAGGGCTCAAGAGATCGATGCTTGGCGGCGAGAGTTTCTTTATGAACCACTTCACCTCCCGTGTTGATGGAGGGGAACTGGTACTTGCTCCAACACTCCCGGGTTCTATCAGGGTAAGGGAAATGAAGGGTGAGACGATCTTCCTGCAGTCGGGCTCCTACCTCGGTTCCTGCGGAGATGTGGAAATCGATACCAAGTGGAAGGGTTTCAAGGGTTTTTTTGCCGGAGAAGGTTTTTTTATGCTTCGTGTAACCGGCAACGGGACATTATTCTACAACAGCTTTGGGGCAATGTACGATGTTCAGGTAAGCGGGTCACCTTACAGGGTGGACACTGGCAATATCGTAATGTTCGAGGAGGGACTCGATTACCGTGTTGCGTCTGTAGGGGGTCTCAAGTCCCTGGTGCTTTCGGGTGAGGGACTGGTGGCCGAGTTCAACGGCCACGGGCTCCTCGTAATGCAGACGCGGAGTATTCCGGGATTCATTGGATGGATAACCGGAAAGATGCCCAAAAAAGGCGGCAACTAATGAATTAGCACCGCATGTGTTTCTTAATAAACTAAGGAGAGTGGTCGCTCTTGAGCCTGCAACCATGGGATGATCTTTATTCAGAGGTAGGCAACGAACTGACTCCTTCCCCGATAAGGGAACTTGTCAAGTACATGAAAAAACCGGGGATGATATCACTTGCGGGCGGAAACCCGGATCCCGAAATATTCCCCGTGGAGGAGTTTCAGGAAGCTGCCTCAATCATTACCGAAAGAGGCAAGGAAATCCTTCAGTACGGCGCAACGGGAGGATATGACCCTCTGAAGGAATTCATCTCCGGATGGATGGCTCCCAGAATGGGAAGGATCACGGCCCTTGACGAAATGTGTATCACAACAGGGTCTCAGCAGGTCATGGATCTCTTTGCCGCAGTCATGCTGGACCCGGGGGACGTCGTGATCGTAGAGGAGCCGACGTATCCCGGTGCCACCCATGCGCTTAAAAACAGAAAGGCCCGTTTTATTACCGTTCCCTGTGACGAAGAGGGAATGCGGGTGGATCTTATCCCCGAAATCCTCGAGCAGGCCAGGCAGGGAAGAGACAGGGTCAAATTTATATATTCCATAGTCAATTTCCAGAATCCCTCAGGGTATACATTGTCAGCTCCAAGGAGAAAAAAACTTCTGGAAATAGCCGTCGAGAACGGTATTCCCATTTTCGAGGATGATCCCTACGGGCATCTCCGGTACGATGGTTCCCATGAACCGACCATCTTCTCCATGGACAACGATGACATGGTCCTCTACGCCTGTTCGTTCTCAAAAATTCTTGCTCCGGGAACCAGGGTGGCCTGGGTCACAGGACCGAAGGAAGTCATCAACAAGATGGTGATGGTCAAACAGGGATCGGATCTCTGCACGAGCGTGCTGGCCCAGGGACTTGTATACGAATACTGCAGGCTTGGCTACCTTGAGTCGTTCCTCCCGAAGATACAGGCACACTACAAACAAAAGAGGGACGCGATGGAAAGCGCTTTCAGGGAACACCTTCCCTCGAGTGCCATATTCTCAACCCCTGCGGGCGGTTTTTTCTACTGGCTCACCCTGCCCGGGACCAATACAAGGGATCTCTTCTTCAAGGCCATCGACAGGAACGTCTCGTTCGTCACGGGCGATGCTTTCTATCCGACAGGTGGGGGAGAAGAGGAACTTAGAGCCTGTTTCTCCTATGCCAGGGCCGAGGATTTCCCCGAGGCTGCCAGGCGCCTGGCCCAGGCCATAAGTTCATGAAAGGTGGTGTTCCCTCACTGTGAAGATCGCCCTTTTTTCTGCCCTTTCAGGTGGTGATCCCCTGTGGGGAATTATCGATGAGGAAATGGTCCATATTACGGAGGGCCCGGGAGGCAAAAAAACGGGTGAGAGATATCCCCTCTCCGCGGTCAGGTTTCATGCTCCGGCTTATCCTGGAAAGATAGTCTGCGTTGGAAGGAACTATTACGGCCATATCCGTGAGATGGGCAACGATTCCGAACCCCTTCCGGAGGAGCCCGGACTTTTCCTGAAGGGGGCCAACTCCCTTGCGGATCCTGGTCTTGACATACCCTATCCTCACTTCACCAATGAATTCCATTACGAGGGGGAACTGGCTGTCGTGATCGGAAGCCGGATCCTTTCGGGAACCGGTGATCCCATGAAACACGTCCTGGGTTACACTGCCGGGATAGATCTGACGGCACGAGACAGGCAGAGGAAAGACCTCCAGTGGACCCGTGCCAAGGCTGCTGACGCTTTCTGCCCCCTTGGACCATGGATCGAGACAGATATGGATCCTTCTTCAACGGTTGTCAGGACCTTCGTTAACGGCGCAATGAGGCAGGAGGGACGAACCTCGGACATGATCTTCCCTGTGCCGGCGATCCTGAAATACATCACTGCCTTCATGACCCTGGAGGCGGGTGACGTGGTCCTGACGGGAACGCCCGAGGGAGTTGGAGAACTTTTCCAGGGTGACCGGGTCGAGGTGACCGTCGAAGGTGTCGGGGCGCCTCTTGTTATGACAGTTTCCGGAGAGGGAGCCTAGTTCGGCATGGTCATCGGCAAGAGAGATATTCCGGATATTGGGCACCTTTTGTCCCCCCGTTCGGTTGCCGTGGTCGGGGCCTCGGGGAATCTGGAGAGCATCTCTGGTCGCCCTGTCAAACTGCTGCAGCGTTTCGGCTACAAGGGAAGGATCTTTCCTGTTAATCCGGGACGGGATGTTATATCGGGCCTGGAATGTTTCCCCGATGTATCTTCTCTTCCGGAGACGCCCGACGTGGTTCTCGTGGGAGTAAGGGCAAGCCTTGTGCCAGGCGTCATGGAACAGTGTGCCGAAAGAAAGGTTCCTTTTTCTGTAATATTTTCCTCCGGTTTCGCGGAGAGCGAGGACACTGACTCGCAGAAAAGGATAAGGGATATTGCCGCAAGCGGCGGTGTTCGGATATTGGGGCCCAATTGCCAGGGGATAGTAAATTTCGCGGATTCGATCCCCCTGAGTTTTTCTGCTTCTCTGGACAGTGACTCGCGCCCCCTTGGGGGTGTTGCCTATGTTTCCCAGAGCGGAGCCTTTGGATTTGCTTCTTTTGCCATGGCTGCGGAAAAGGGCGTCGGTTTCCGCTACGTTGTCACCACCGGAAACCAGTCCGACCTTGATGTGGTTGATTTCGGAATGGCCTTCGTTAACGACCCGGAGGTGAACCTCGTTGTCCTTTACATGGAAGGGCTGTCCGATGGCAGCAGGTTCACGGAGATGCTTCGTTTTGCAGGGGAGCGTGATGTTCCCGTCGCTGTCCTTAAAGTTGGCAAAAGCCCCACGGGGCGAGTCGCTGCCATGAGCCACACCGCCGCCCTGACGGGAGAAGACGAGGCCTGGAGAACCATATTCAGACAGTATGGTGTTATCGAGATAGAAGACTCGGAAGATATAGCCGACCTCGGAAAAATAGTCGGCCGCCGGACCAGGGTTTCGGGAAAAAAGCTGGGTATCGTTACCACGTCAGGAGGAGCTGGAATAATAATGTCGGACAGGGCGTGGGACATGGGTCTCGATGTCGAACCCCTTCCGGATGATGTGCAGAAATCTTTGGCAAAGTATGTTCCGTCTTTCGGTTCTACTGCCAACCCGGTGGACCTCACCGCCCAGATAATAAACGAGCCCGAAGGGTTCAGCGCTTGCCTTGAGGCTGTCCTGGGATGCTCCGATGTGGATATGGTTGCCGTGCTTGTATCCATGATAACCGGTGATTCGGGGTCCTACGTCACTAAAAAAATAATTGAGGCTGCGAGATCAACTGACAAACCCCTGGCCTGTTGCTGGCTAATTAACCGGGAACAGGGTGGAGCCTTCCTTGACGAACTGCGAGAGAGCGGTGTCCCGCTTTTCAGGAGTCCCAAAAGATGTGCGTGGGCCCTTTCCGAGCTTGTCAGGTGGAAATACAGGCCCGGACTTCCTTCCCGTGTTCCCGAAAACCTCGAACAGCCTTTCCTTCCGGAACTGCCGTCGGGACTGACGGAGTACGACTCAAAGCAACTGCTTTCGAGGTGGGGAGTCGCAGTCACAAGAGAGATACTGGTATCATCACTCGATTGCGCGATATCTGCCGCCGGGGAGATAGGTTACCCCGTGGCCCTCAAGATAGTCTCTCCGGACATAATCCACAAGACCGAGGCCGGAGCCGTCGCGTTGCGTCTCAGAGATGAAGAAGTTCTAAGAAATGCCTACGGAAGGCTGATTGAAAGGTCGACCAAGGCCGTTCCGAATGCGAGGATAAGAGGGGTCCTGATCCAGGAGATGGTTTCAGGTGGAGTAGAGTGCATGATAGGAGTAAAAAGAGATCCTCTTTTCGGGCCTCTTGTGGCGGTCGGGCTTGGTGGAGTCTTTGTAGAGATACTTGGCGACGTTTCCCTTAGGCAGGCTCCTGTCGACAAGGGAGAGGCCATGAAAATGATAGAGTCCCTTCGAGGGTACCCCCTTCTGACTGGAGCGAGGGGGAGCAATCCTGTGGATGTGGAAGCACTGGCCGAGATGGTGTCAAAGATATCGCTGATGGCCTGTGCCGAAGAGACCCTTGCAGAACTGGACGTCAACCCTGTTTTTGTCCTCGAGAAGGGTGCCGTTGCAGTTGACGCCATTGCCATAAGGAGTGAAAGAACATGAACGCCCTTTTCTGGGTGATTGCGGGGTACCTTTTCGGATCCGTTCCGGCGGGGTTTCTCGCCGTAAGGGCTCTCCTTGGCAGGGATATCAGGGAAATGGGTTCAGGCAACATCGGGGCGACAAATGTTTCCCGGTTTCTGGGGAAAAAATGGGGAGTTGCGGTTGCCCTTTTCGACATGGCCAAGGGCGGAATTGTTGTACTGGCGGCAAGACTGTGTGGTGTTCAGGATCCCTGGATACTTGCCGCGACGGGTCTGGCAGGAGTTTTGGGACATAACTTTCCCCTGTGGCTCCGTTTCAGGGGGGGCAAGGGCGTAGCGACCTCCTTCGGGGTTATCTTTTTCTGGAACCCTCTTCCTGCCCTTGTCGGAGGGGTGGCCTGGTACCTGGTGATCCGTTTCTCGGGGTATGTTTCGGTCGGTTCCATGGTCTCTCTTGCGACTGTTCCTGTTGTGTTTCTGATCATGGGGCAGCCATCGGCCTATTTTTTCATGTCAGTGGCCCTCACGCTCCTTGCGGTGTTGAGGCACAAGAGCAACATTGCCAATTTGCTTCAAGGAAAAGAGGGACGGATCGGAAGCGGAGAATAGAAGGGTTTTTGTCTTGACGAATATTGACCTTAACCCTATAATTTCACTTGTCAAAGAAGGTCAAAGGGGGAAGGGTCTTGTCAAGTCTTACGATGATCATAGAAAAGCACATCCAGGAAATGCTGGAAACAACCGACGAAGAGTCTGTTTTCCTTAGCCGGAAGAACCTGGCTGAGCATTTCGGGTGTGTCCCCAGCCAGATCAACTACGTTATCAGGAGCCGTTTCACTCCGGAACGGGGCTATATAGTCGAAAGCCAGAGGGGCGGTCATGGATATATAAGGGTCATTCGCCTTTGTCTTGATATGCCGGAAGAGAGAGCGAACCATATAGATGAGCTTGTAGGGGAGACTGTCAATGAGCAGGAGATAAGGCGAATATTGGCCAATCTCCAGCACAGGAAAATGCTTACATCCCGGGAGCGTCTTCTCGTGGAAGTGGCTATAAGGTTCCAGGAGGAGATAGGTCGCGATCTTCTGGATCTTTCTCCCTACAAGCGTGACTCCCTCCACGCCGAACTTCTTCGGCGTCTCCTTCGCAGCCTTGCCCTTGGATAGGACGTGGGGCCATGAAATGCGAGAGGTGCAATGAACGCGAGGCGGAAATCCACATAAGACACCAGAAGGGCAAGGAAACAGAAGAGCACCATCTCTGCCGGCAATGCGCGGAACAGATGGCCAGAGACGGGCTTATTCCCGATATGACCTTTGATTTCCCCGTTGAAAGTTTCCTCGGGGGGCTCTTCCCGGTAAATGGACAGATCTTTCCCGATAGCGAAGAAGGACACGGATCTGACGAAGGTATCACCTGCGGAAGGTGTGGCCTTGATGCCGCGTCGTTCCGCAAAACAGGCAAGTGGGGATGTCCCGAATGTTTCTCGGTCTTTCATGAAAGTGTCGGACCGCTCCTGAGAAAGATCCACGGATCGGAAATTCATCGCGGTTTAAGGCCCGCAAAGGCATGTGTCAAGGAATCGTCCAGGGGTGACGTCGATTCCCTCAGGAAGGCTCTGCGCGAGGCTATCGAGATGGAAGAGTACGAGCGAGCCGCTATCCTGAGGGACAGGATAAGGGAGTCAGGAGAAAACAATGAAGACCGGGGCTAGGGATCTTGCCGATGCCCACCTTGGATGGCTTGAAGGAACAGGTGAGTATGCGGACGTTGTGATCTCATGCAGGGTCAGGCTTGCCAGAAACCTGTCCGATTTTGTGTTTTCGTGGCGCGCTTCGCCTGATACGCTGCATTCTATCGCTGATGTCTTTCGCCTCAGGGTATCGAATGGAGATTTTTCGGATATTTCCGAAAGCCTTGTTATTGATTCTCTCGATCCCCTTGCGAGGGGGATCCTCGTTGAGAAGCATCTCATAAGCCCGGCCCTTGCCAGAGGCGGCCCCGGCCGTGAGGTCGCGATCAGCAGGGGAGGAAATATCTCTGTCATGGTCAACGAGGAGGATCACATCCGTATCCAGGCCTTTAGTGAGGGACTTGGGGTCCGTGATGCCTGGAAAGAGGCAAGGAAGATAGACCAGGTTCTCGAGGAGTCAGGTTATGCCTTCGATCGCAGAAGCGGTTTTCTGACCACCTGCCCGACCAATATTGGTACGGGGCTAAGGGCTTCGGTAATGATCCACCTCCCCGCCCTTTCGGTTCTTCGCAAAATGGGGAAAATTGTTGCCGATTGCGGAAGAATAGGCCTTACAGTCAGGGGAATGTTCGGTGAGGGCAGTGATTCAGCGGGCTCACTGTACCAGATATCCAACCAGGTCACCCTGGGACAGACCGAGGAGGAACTCCTGGACAAAGTTACCGGGGCGGCCTCGGGGCTGGTCACACAGGAACGATCTGCCAGGATCAGGCTTTCGGACGAAAAGGGCTCGGAGCTTGAGGACAAGGCATGGAGGGCCTGGGGGCTTCTCCGTTATGCCAGAAGCATTGACCGAAGAGAGTCTCTGGAACTGCTTTCGCTGACCAGGATGTGTTCCGCGACGGGTATCCTTCCGAAGGTGCCGTCGGGGACCTGGAACAGGCTCCTCATGGATGTACAGCAGGCCCATATCCAGGCACGGGCTGACCGTGTGCTCGACGCGGCGGAACTGGACCGCGGGAGAGCCGATGTGCTGAGACGGCTTTTTGAGAACATTCCCGAAAACGGTGCAATTTAATAATGGAGGTATTGCCGGATGTGGCAATTTTTTACTGAAAGAGGGAAAAAAGTAATACAGCTGGCCCACAGGGAAGCCCTCAGGCTGGGGCACGATGTAATAGGTACAGAGCATATACTGCTTGGACTCGCGGTGGAGGGGGAGGGTGTGGCCGCCCAGATACTCAACTCTTCTGGAGTCACCATAGACGAACTGAGGGGAATGGTGGAGCAGTATGTCGGTCGGGGGGAACAGAAAAACAAACCTGTCGATCTGCCCCTCAGCCCAAGAGCGAAAAAGGTCCTGGATCTCTCTATGAGAGAGGCCAGGAACATGTCTGTCAACTACGTCGGGACCGAACATATTCTACTTGGCCTGATCTCCGAGGGTGAGGGTATAGCCGCCCAGATGCTGAACACTATAGGAATAACTCCCGAAAAGATCAGATCGGACATAGCCGCTGCCCTTTCCTCTGGGGACGGATCATCTCCGGAAGGGTCTGACGTATCTTCCGATGATAACAGCGGAAAAGGTTCCGTCCGCTCAAAGACACCGACACTGGATCAGCTTGGAATAGCTCTTACCGAGATGGCCCAGCGAAACGAACTCGATCCGGTCATAGGAAGGAGCAAGGAGATCCAGCGGCTCATACAGATCCTCTCCAGGCGCACCAAGAACAACCCGGTCCTTATCGGGGACCCGGGGGTCGGCAAGACGGCCATTGTCGAGGGTCTCGCCCAGAAGATAATAGCTGGCGATATCCCGGAAGTCCTCAGGGGGAAGCGCGTGGTTCAACTCAACGTGGGCAACCTTGTTGCCGGAACAAAATACCGTGGAGAGTTCGAGGAACGGATGAGGAAGCTGGTCAAGGAACTGAAAGACTGCCGTGACGTGATCCTTTTCATCGACGAGATCCATACCATTGTGGGCGCGGGAGGCGCCGAGGGTGCTGTTGACGCGGCCAACATTCTCAAACCAAGTCTTGCCAGAGGGGAGTTTCAGGTCGTAGGGGCTACCACCCTTGAAGAATACCGAAAAAACATAGAGAAGGACGCCGCTCTCGAAAGACGCTTCCAGCCGGTAACGGTGGAAGAGCCCAATGTCGAAGACTCCATAAGCATTTTAAAGGGGTTGAGGGACAGGTATGAGGCTCACCACAGGGCAAAAATAACCGATGAGGCCCTGGAAGCGGCCGCGAAGCTTTCGGCCAGGTATATCACCGAAAGACACCTTCCAGATAAGGCCATAGACCTGATCGACGAGGCGGCCGCAAGAGCGAGACTCAAGACTATGGAAGCTCCCGAGGAGATCAAGGAGATGGAAAGGCGAATGGAGCGACTCCGCAAGGAGAAGGAATCCTTCGTGGCCTCCCAGGAGTTTGAGAAGGCAGCGTCACTCAGGGATGACGAAAGAAAGCTTGGCGAGGAGATAGAAGACCGCCGCAAAGAGTGGCAGAGAGTCAGGAACCAGGAAGAGCCCGTCGTGGGGGCCAACGAAATTGCCGGGATCGTCTCCGAATGGACCGGTATCCCCGTTCTGCAACTGACAGAGGAAGAATCGGCCAGGCTTATGCGCATGGAGGATGAGATCCACAAGCGCATGATCAACCAGAGTGATGCCGTCAGCGGTGTTTCGAGGGCAATAAGAAGAGCGAGAAGCGGGCTCAAGGACCCCAAACGGCCGATAGGGAGTTTCCTGTTCCTTGGCCCGACCGGGGTCGGTAAAACGGAACTTGCAAGATCCCTTTCAGAATTCCTCTTCGGAGGCGAGGAGGCCATGGTCCGCTTTGATATGAGCGAATACATGGAAAGGCACGAGGTTGCCAAGCTGATCGGGGCTCCTCCCGGCTATGTCGGTTACGAAGAAGGCGGAAAACTGACGGAAGCCCTGAGGAGACGCCCCTATTCGGTGGTTCTCTTTGACGAGGTTGAAAAGGCTCACCCCGATATTTTCAACATTCTTCTGCAGATTCTGGAGGATGGACGATTGACTGACGGGCAGGGGCATACGGTTGACTTCAGAAATAGCGTGGTCATAATGACCAGCAATATTGGGGCCAAGGACGTGATGAAGGGGACCAGCCTGGGTTTCGCCGCTCCAGGTCAGGGAGAATCGCCGGATTGGGACCGGGTTCGCACAGGCATACTCGATTCGGTCAGGAAGACCTTCAGGCCCGAGTTCATCAACAGGGTGGACGATATGATAGTATTTGAACCCCTCGGTCGTGAGGATCTGCTCAAGATCCTTGACCTCATGCTTCTGGAAGTCTCGAAACGACTGAAGGAACGGGGGATCAACATAGATGTTTCCGACGAGGCAAGGGTGCTGCTGCTTGAAAAGGGGTACGATCCCAGGTATGGGGCGAGGCCCCTCAGGAGGGCCGTACAGAGGATGATAGAGGATCGCCTGGCGGACATGATGCTGGAAGGGCGGATCACCGAAGATAGCCGCATAGGTGTTTCTGTTCTGGACGGCGATCTTTCGCTTGTTCCCGAAGAATCACGTCCAATATCAGAAGAGAGCTGACCCGGGATCTTTTTCCGGCAGTAAAGTGACGGGAGTGACTGAGGTGTTCAAGATCGATATTTTCTGGATAATGCTGCTTTTCTTCTTTGTTTTTCCGATGGCAAAGCAGTGGACACTGGAGAGGTCCAGGGTTTTTGCCATAAGGAATCTCGAAAAGAAAAGAGGCAGCCGCCTTATAACGCTGATACACAGGCAGGATAACGCCGGTTTCCTGGGGATGTTCACGAGGAACTTTATCAATATCGAGGACTCGGAGCAGGTACTGAGGGCGATAAGACTGACCTCTTCGGATACTCCAATAGACCTGATAGTCCATACTCCCGGGGGACTTCTCCTGGCCGCGTCCCAGATAGCTGCGGCCCTCAACAAGCATGAATCTAAAGTAACAGTTTTCGTGCCCCATTACGCGATGTCCGGAGGGACCCTTATAGCACTGGCTGCCGATGAGATAGTCATGGACCGTCATGCTGTCCTTGGTCCCGTCGATCCCCAGATCGGCCAGTATCCTGCTGTCTCTATCCTCAAAACCGTAGAAGAAAAGCCCGTTGCCGAGATCGACGACGAGACCCTTATACTTGCGGACATTTCCAGGAAGGCCATAGAACAGACCAGAAAATTCGTGGTCAATCTTCTTGTCGATAATGTGCCCAGGGAAGAGGCCGAACGTCTCGCCCAGATCCTGACCGAGGGTCGGTGGACCCACGATTACCCCATAAGCAGTGAAGAGGCGGCCGAGCTGGGCCTTTTCGTAACCACCGACATGCCCACCGAAATATGCGAGGTCATGGGTCTTTACCCGCAGGCGGGACAGCGCAGGCCTTCGGTACAGTACGTGCCCATGCCCTACCAGGGAAATCCGGGGAAGTCATCCGGCAGTGGCTCCATTCAGCACGGCCGGAATTATTAAGGAGTGATAGAATGAGCCGTTTCAGCAAGAGAACGATCCTTCTGGGTCTGGTAGCGCTTCTGGTCTTTTCTTCAACGGGGCTGGCAGCCGACAGGGGCCCTGTGGTAACCGTAGGTAGCGAGAAAGTTGCCGAGTCTGAGATGATCCGCCTTATTGTGGAGCAGGCAGGGTCCAACGAAATGATGGCTCCCTTCGTGCTTGCCCAACTGTCCCTGGAAGACAGGAATTCCTTTGCGGACCAGATGGTTATGGCCCTTCTGCTTTCGGAAGCGGCAAGAACAAAGGGGCTTCACCTCGATCCGTCGGTTGCCTCGCAATTGCGCTGGAATGCCGTGAACATTCTGGCCAAATCCTATGTTTCCAATGTTTCGGGCAAATGGGATCTTGGCAGGCCGGCCCTTGAGGCATGGTTTGCTGAACACGAAAAAGACTATGCCACTCCTGAATCGGCCCACGTAAGGCATATTCTCGTGGAGACAGAAGCAGAAGCGACCAATGTTCTTCTCGAGGTGTACGGCAGGGATTCCGATTTTGGTGCCGTTGCCATGAAGAACAGCAGGGATCCCGGCAGTGCCCAGAAAGGCGGGGACCTGGGCTGGGTTTTCAGGGGACAGACTGTGGGAGAATTTGACGAAATGGCTTTCTCCCTGGAGCCGGGCAAGATAGGTGGTCCGGTTGAGACGAAGTTCGGATGGCATATCATACAGGTTCTCGATCGAGCGCCAGCCAGAACGCCGGTTTTTGACGAGGCCATCAACCAGGTAAGAGAGGATTTGCAGCAGCACTATCTTGCCAAGGAGGTCGAGCGCCTCGGCAGTTCCCTGGGTGTCGAGGTGGACAGGGATATTCTTTCCACTCTCGGTGGTTTTCCCGCATACAGCGTGACCGAGTAGAAAGTTCGTTTGCGAAGACGGGGCGGCCGAAAGCAGGTCGCCCCGTCTTTTTTATATCTGGAGCTCTCCCCTCAGGACCACACAGGCCGGGCCTGAGATACTGACCCTTTCGCCATAGAGAGCGAGATGCAGTTCCCCGCCGCGGCGCGAGGCCTGAAAGGCACTGAAATCTTTTTTCCCAGTGACGCCGGACCAGTAGGGAGCCAGTACCGTGTGAGCCGACCCCGTCACGGGATCTTCGTTCAGCCCTTCCCACGGACCGAAATACCTTGATACAAAGTCGTACCGTACGGAGGGGGATGTGACTATGACCCCCTCATATTTCTCGGGGCCCCTGTCGGATCGAAGCATTGTCTCGAAATCGGGGGACAGGTTACGGACAGTGTCCTCATCGCCGACCCTGACGAGAAGCATCAGCGCTTCCTTTGCGATTAGGACCTCTTCCGGCCCCGTTATTCCCATTGCTGCCATGATCTCTACCGGCTGCTCTGCCGGAACCGGCTTGTCCGCCGGAAAATCGAGGGTGATTCCCTTCATCGAGGTTTCGGCAAAAAGGGTGCCCGACGCGCTCTCGAATGAGATCTTCCCGCCGCCTTTTCTTTTCTCGTTGAAAATGACATGTGAGGCCGCGAGGGTAGCATGTCCGCATAGAGGGACCTCCACGGTCGGAGTGAACCACCTGATGCTGAACGAATCGGGGTTATCCTTCCAACCACTGCCCCGTGGGACCACAAAAGCCGTCTCCGAGAGATTCATCTCCATGGCGATGTTTTTCATGATCGCTTCTGAAGGGAACTCTTCCAGCAGGCACACCGCGGCGGGGTTTCCCCCGAATGGGGAGGAACTGAAAGCGTCGACCTGGAAAAGAGGGATCTTTATTCCTTTCGATCCATTCCGCATTTGACTGCCCCCTTTCATGTTTTCCACGAGTATAGCCCACGATGATGGCGTCTGTCCCCCGGTTTGGGATATCATTCATGGAGGGGGAGGGGACGGCATGATTCTGGAAAGAGCGCGCTTCGATGTGGCAAGGTACGGCAAAATAATGTCCGAAAAGGGACTCGTCACGGGGACAGGAGGCAACTTGAGCGTGAGGGAAGGGAACCTTGTAGCGGTCTCGCCGAGCGCGGTGGATTACTCCCTGATGATGCCCGAAGATGTGGTGGTAACGGACATGAAGGGCGTGGTGGTCGAGGGAAGGCTGAAACCTTCAAGCGAGATCCCTCTGCACCTTGCCGTTTACGGCTCCAGGCAGGATGTCCTGTCGGTGGTGCATACTCACTCACCGAAGGCATGTGTCATGGCCTGCCTGGGGTGGGAAATACCTGTTTTTCACTATCTCGTGGCCCTTGCGGGGAAAAAGGTTCCCGTTGCTCCCTATGCACTTTTCGGGACAGATGAACTGGCACGCAACGTCGTCGATTCCCTGGGAGAAGAAAAAGCTGTCCTGATGGCCAATCACGGATTGCTTGCTGTCGGGAAAGACCTTCCCGAAGCATTCAGGCTGGCCGAAACGGTGGAAGTCGCCGCCGGGATATATGGTTCAGTAAAGTCCCTTGGAGAGCCAAAACTGCTCACGGAAGCAGAAACGGAAGCCCTGACCAGAGCTTTTGCCGAATATGATTCCGTGAGCAGGGGAAACAAACCGGGCCGTATCTAGTTTCTGAACATGGATTCCAGGCTTTCCCTGATGGATTCCATGAAAGAGTTCGTTTCCTTCGGAGGAGTCGTAGCAAGGCTGACCACAACGAATACCGTCCCGGAGAGAAGAAGCCCCCACAGGGGCGGCCAGTGGCCAAGGGGTTTGAGCCCCCGAACGTACATGTAACCGACGACCAGGCCTCCCGTGACCATACTGGAGATAGCTCCCGCGGCGGTGGCCCTTTTCCAGAAGAAGACCCCCAGTATTGCCGGCAACTGCATCAGCAGCCCTCCAGAAGCCATCGACGAAAGTACGGCGATCAGCCCAAGTTTCATTTTCGCGAAGAAAAAGCATGCCACTGTAATGACCGGAATGAGGGTCCGGCATATAGCCAGTTCAGATCTTTCAGTGATACCTGGGACCAATGCCTTTACGACATCCCTTCCGAACATGGAACTCAGGGTCAAAATTACCGAGTTCATGGTAGAGACCGCTGCCCCCATGATGCTCAGCGTCACGAGAAGAGCGATAGGGACGGGGACAGAGCCCAGAAGCATTGCCATGGCATTGTCCGGTTTGTCAAGCCCCGGGAAACGTGCCGCCGCGGCCAGTCCGAAAACCACGCAGAGAACGGTGTATATGAAGCCGAAGGCAGAAAAGCCCAGAACCATCTTTCGCAGGTTGGCCGCGCTGTCCGGAACGTAAAGCCGCTGGACCACCTGCGGGTTGGTTACGGCGAAGAAGGCCCATGGAAGGGTCAACCCGACGAACAGGGGGAAGGACCACTTCAGTTTCAGCAGGTCGGAGTTCATCGCAAGGGCGTTGGAGAAACCCTCCGGGAAAAGGCGGAAGGCTATGAAATAGAGGAGGGTCAGGCTTGCGAAAAGCATGATAACGGCCTGAAGGGCATCTGTGATCGCGACGGAGCGCAATCCGGCCCACCAGGAAAAGACAAGGGACACAGAGGCAGCTATCAGCATGCCGGTAACGAAAGGGATGGTCCCGCCAGAAAGGATCTCGAAGAGATAACCTATCCCCATCAATTGAACCGAAGCATAGGGGATAAGCATGACTAGACACAGAATCGCCGAGACCGCTCCCGTTGCCGGGCTTTCGTATCTTTTGGAAAGCAGTTCAGAAGGAGTCACCAGATTGAATATTCGTCCTGCTGCCCAGTATCTTGGGGCAAAGAGCACCATGAGAATGACCGTCATGGCGAGATAAGTCATTTCGAAACCGAGGGCTCCTACCCCGGATGAATAAGTGAGGCCGACGAGCCCGACCATCATGAAAGCGCTGTAGGTCGTCGCGCTGTAGGTCATGGCCGAGATGAATCCCCCCAGCTTACGGTTAGCCAGAAAATACTCGGACATCCCCTGGCCCAGTTTCTTTCGGGCATGCCAGGAAAGAAGAGACCCTGCAACGAACCAGACGGCGGTACCTGCAAGAATCAGAGAAGCGTTCATTCTGATGCTCCGCTTCGGGGGGTACCGCTCCAGGATGATGTCACCCATGCTCCCGCAAGCAGAACCGCCAGAGTTATGACGTTCCAGAACAAGAAAGCGCCCCTGAGAGATGACACCTCGCGGAGAAAGGCGAAGGGAATTGCCAAATTTGCCGTTCCATAGACCAATGCGAAAAATACCCAGATCTTTTCACGCCTGTTCATTCTGTTAACCTCCCTGGGCTAAGCTTCAAGAAAGCCCTTTTCTGAAAGAGCGGCCTCGACCGCGTCGAGGGTAATTTCATCCGGAGCCTCCACCATGTGGAGGTGGAAGCCCTTTGACAGGGAAAGAAGGGGAGACTGGCCCGAACTATTGAAAAGATTGACGAAACGGATGATGTCCTCGCGGGTTGCAAGATCGAGGTTCCCCCGTATCTCTCCGTATACCGGATGGTCGACAACAACGTCCAGGACCCTTCCTCCAGCCTCGATTATCGTGTTGAGTTCTTCCGGTATCTGGTCTGTGCCATGCCTCACGGCAAAGACCCTCCGGCGACTGTCGCCTCTAAGGACATAACCCCGGCCTGTGGCCATGATCCGGGCTCCCCGGTCTCTGAGGAGTCCGATATCCTGTACTACCGCCTGGCGACTGATGCCAAGCTCCTCGGCCAGATGGATCCCGCTTACTGGTTCTTCGGATTCTTCGAGAATATGGACTATCTGCCTGAGCCGGTTCTCCCTGGAAAGCAAAGGCTCACCTCCATAACTAGTGCAAGTAGCAGCCACTAGCGGATAATAGCATAGAGTCGCAGGCTATGGCAAGCTGATTCCGGACTGGGCCTTGAGGAACAAGTAGGTTAACATGTGTGAATGAGGGATTTGCAGAAAGGTGACGCCCCGGCCTTCAGGTGGAGCAGAGTCCCCTGATGGAAATAGCGTCCATACTTGACCGTGACGGAAGAGTTGATGGCGGCAGGCTGCTGTTTTCCGGCAACAGGATCGGGGAATCTCTGGATATCTCCGGGATCGAAAGAAAGATCGCGGACTTTGCCGAGCCTGTTCCTGCTCCAGGGTGGAAGGATATGTTCCTGGGATGGATATCGAACATAAAAGTAATCATTGAAAAAATCCGTGGCTTCTAGATGCTGCTGGCAGGTCAGACTACAGGGCAGGGAGATGAAGACCTAATGAGAACCATGACCGAAATGGAAAAGATGAACCCCTTTGAAGCGAGGGAGAAGATACGGCTGGGGGAATGGACAGGACCCACGGCGGGGATCTCCGGCGGGTTTGTCCAGGCAAATCTTGTGGTTCTTCCCAGGGACTGGGCTTTTGATTTTCTTCTTTTTTGCCAGAGGAACCCGAAACCGTGCCCTCTTCTGGATGTGACCGAGCCCGGTGAACCTGTACCGCGCCTTCTCGCTCCCGGGTCCGACATCAGGACCGACCTGCCGAGATACAGGGTCTTCCGGGACGGGATCCTTGATGACGAACCGCTGGATGTAAGATCGATATGGAGGGATGACCTGGTGGGTTTTCTCATCGGGTGCTCCTTTACCTTCGAGGGAGCCCTGATTGAGGCCGGTGTACCGGTACGCCATGTCGAAGAGGGGGTCAACGTTCCGATGTACATCACATCGATCCCATGCCGACCGGCAGGAAGGCTCTCGGGGCCGATGGTCACGAGCATGCGCCCCGTTCCCCCGGAACTGGTCGCAAGGGCTGTTACCGTCACAGCCATGTATCCATCCGTTCATGGCGCTCCGATACATGTTGGATCGCCGGAAGGGATAGGGATATCTGACATCTCGCGCCCGGACTTCGGTGACCCGGTAACCGTCAGGGAAGGGGAAGTGCCCCTTTTCTGGGGTTGCGGAGTTACCCCCCAGGCAGCCCTGATGGCCTCGAAGCCCCCCTTCGCGATAACCCATTCGCCAGGGCACATGTTTATATCCGACAGAAGGGACAGCGACCACTCGGTATTTTAAAAACCAGTGAACGGGAAGGGCAGAAACCCGATTCCCGCCTTCCCGTCCGCCGTTTACGCCCTTGATCCTTCTGTCATCCTGAGGAGCGAAGCGACGAAGGATCTGGGTATATTTTTCGTAAATCGTGAATCGTGAATCGTAAATCGAAAGGTCAAACCCAGATTCTTCGCTACGCTCAGAATGACAGACCATTGCCCCTGCCTTTTGGCCTTCCCTGCCTCCAGAGGTCTGCTTCCAGTCTCCCTGCTTAATTCGATTCACGACTCACGGGGCTTGCCCCTCCGCTCCCAAAGTTTGACACTCCCCGCGCCCTTTTATATACTGGTCATTGCATACAAATACAGGCAATAATACAATTGTCGCGCTCGAAAAGGGGGATTATCTATGAAAGCGGTACAGATAGGCGGAGGCCTTGTCGGACAACTTATCGTTGCCGACATGATGAAAGATTTCGATGTGACCGTAGTCGACATGAACGAGACTGCGCTCAGGGAGATCGAGAAGAAATATCCCGGGGTAAAGACAGCAGTAGCATCGGCCACCGACCCTGCATCCATCGGCCCGGTTCTTGAAGGAGCGGACATCGTCACGGCAGGAGTTCCAGGCAGATTCGGCTTCGAGATGATGAAGACGGTCATAGGGCTCGGGAAGAACCTCGTTGACATCTCGTTCATGGCCGAAGATTTTGAGGAACTCGACGGTCTGGCCAGGGAGAAGGGTGTCACGGTGATCCCCGATATGGGTGTCGCTCCGGGCATGTCAAATTTCCTGATGGGCAGGGGTGCCGCCCTGCTGGACGAAGTTGAGGACGCGACTATCTATGTTGGTGGCATTCCCACCTGTCTTGTCCCCCCATTCAACTATCAGGTCACATGGTCCCCCAAGGACTGTATCGAGGAATTCACTCGACCGGTGACAATAGTCACCGATCATAAAAAACAGGTATTGGAGGCAACTTCTGGGTTGCACCTCAGGGATTTCCCCGGTGTGGGGACCCTCGAGGCCTTTTACACTGACGGGCTGAGAAGCCTTGCGAAAAACATCAAAGCCAAAAATCTCGGAGAAATGACCCTGAGATGGCCAGGTCACGTCGAGCAGATGCGATTGCTGCGTTCCATGGGTCTTTTCGAAGAGAAACCCAGAAACCTGGGAGGCAAGGAGATAGTGCCCCTTGATGTGGCTGCCGACCTTCTCTTCCCCATGTGGAAAATGGAGCCCGAGAAGGGAGACAGGGACCTTACTGTCATGGAGATAGAGGTCCACGGTTTCAAGGGTTCCGACGAGATCACCCATTCGTGGTACCTGCTCGACTATTTTGACGAGGAAAGCTGGAACACCTCCATGAGCCGCTGTACGGGCTGCTCCTGCTCCATATTTGCCCGTGCCGTCGCGAAGGGCCTCGTAAAAACCAAGGGCGTCCTTCCGGCAGAAAAGCTGGCCGCCGATGACACCCTGTACCAATATGTCATATCGGAGCAGGAAAAAAGAAAGATCATTTACCGGGAGTCAGTCAAAAAAATAATGAATATCAGGTAGACAATGGTTTCTCAAATATCATCCCGCTGATCCGGTAAATGATGTATAATTATGATAAAAGCAAATAATGTCCGTCAGGATTACACCGGTTTATTATTTCCCTGCTTTTGTCACGGAGGTGCGGGTATGGGTCCGGTCGGAGTATTTTTATCATCGATCTTTTATGAACCTGATCAAGGGGCCGGTTTCCTTTTTGCTATCGGCATTATTGCTGTGTCCGGCTGCCCCGGTGTTGCTGTGGTTGCCTGTGGAGACAGATGCCTGCTTTAAAAAAAGACCTCTTTTGAAAAGGGGTCTTTTTTGTTTTTATGGGGTACCATAAATAGAGAGGGCAAAACAAAGGGGAGGTGTTAGAGAAGGGAAATACAAAGGCAACAGCTAAGTCCAGCTCCAACATCAAGACAATCTGAAAATGGAGGAGGTAATTCCATGTCTGCAAAACAGCAGGTCAAGCCAGGCCTGGGGCTTTCGATCGGAGTATTCGTAGCCGCAGCGTTTATTATCAGTTATGGTGTTCTCAAGTTGGGTGTGGATGCACACATCCCGATAGTCTTTTCCGCCGTCCTCGTATGTATAGTGGGTCTCACCGTCCTCAAAATGCCGTGGTCCCAGATCGAAGAAGGTGCAATTAACGCCATCGCGGTGGCTCTTCAGGCCATTGTCATCCTGATGATCATAGGTATGGTCATCGGAGTCTGGATCCAGAGCGGAGTCGTGCCGAGCCTTATCTACTACGGGCTGGATATTCTTGCGCCCTCGATCTTCCTTCTCGCCACGCTACTTATTACGTCCGTGGTCTCCATTTCCACAGGTTCTTCCTGGACGACTTCCGGAACGGTCGGCATAGCCCTTATGGGCATAGCCCACGGCCTGGGTATCCCCGCACCCCTTACCGCTGGTGTGGTCATTTCCGGAGCCTACTTCGGGGACAAGATGTCGCCCCTCTCTGATACCACCAATCTTGCCCCGGCCGTCGCCGGAGCTACGCTGTTCGACCATATCCGGGCCATGATCTGGTCCACCGGCCCGACCTACCTCATCGTTGCCGCCATCTGTGTTGTTCTGGGTATGAACTATGCCGGCGGTTCGATCGACGCGGAGAAGATTTCCGCAATGCAGCAGATGATGAAAGCCGAGTTCAACATCGGCCTTCTCGGTTTCCTTCCCCCGGTTCTTGTTATAGCTCTTGCGGTCAGGAAGACGCCGGCCATTCCCGGACTCTTTGCCGGTGTTCTTGTTGCCGCACTTATGTCCGCTTTCCAGGGTAACGGTCTTGGTGACATCATCGATGCCGTCCACTATGGATACGGCGCAACCGTTTCCGCAGAGATCGCCGGCGCGGAGGGCGATGCCCTCATGAACCTCCTGAGCCAGTTCAATCTCAGCATCGCTCCGGAGATGGCCACAGAAGTCGGTGAAATGCTTGACAGCCTCGTCTCACGCGGCGGTCTTGACTCGATGATGTGGACGATCTCTCTTATCTTCTGCGCCCTTTTCTTCGGCGGCGCAATGGAAGCCTGCGGTTTCCTCGAGACCATCGTCGGCTCCATCACCGACAAGGTCAAGAGCGTCGGCGGAATGATGGGGGCCGTAATAGGAACCTGCTTCCTCGCAAACCTCTTCCTTGGTGACCAGTACCTGTCACTGGTTATTCCGGGCAGGATGTTCAAGAGTGCCTTCGAGGACAAGGGGCTCGCTCCCAGGATGCTTTCCCGTGCGACTGAGGATGCCGGTACCCTTACCTCGGCCCTCATCCCCTGGAATACCTGCGGAGCCTTCCAGAGCAGCGTTCTGGGAGTTCCCACCCTTGAGTATCTTCCCTATGCTTTCCTGAACTATCTCAACCCGATAGTCTCCGTTGTGATGTCCTACATGAAGATAGGCATTTACTGGAGGAAGGCCGACGGCACCGACGTTGTCGCGAGGGAGAAACCGTAACCCGCGAAATTGTCTCGCAGCTTTTTTTGATCGGAACCATAGGAGGGCGGGGTTTTCCCCGCCCTTTCCCTCTCCCCCGTTCACCGTTCACCGTTCACTGTTTACTGTTGACTGTTCACTGTTCACGCCTTTGATCCTGTTGTCATCCTGAGCGAAGCGAAGGATATGGGTTTGAATTTCCGATTCACGATTCACGACTCACGGGGCTTGCCCTTCCCCGTTTGACACCCCTCTTTCTGAAGGTGTAGGATAAAACCGCGATTGTGCATACAAGTCGGACTAATTTATTTTTGGCAGGAGGGAAAGAAATGCAGCCACGGGACAGAAGAGAGATACCCCTCTGGAAAGGGGTAAGCGACACCGAGTGGAACGACTGGAAATGGCAGGTCGAAAACCGAATCACCACTGTTGAGCAGCTCCGTCAGGTGATCGACATCGACGACGAAGAGGCCGGAAAAGTCAGCAGAAGCCTGGGCAAGTTGCGGATGGCAATAACTCCTTATTACGCCTCTCTAATGGATCCAAAAGATCCAAAATGTCCTGTCCGCATTCAGGCAGTTCCTACAGAGAAAGAGACCATCATTGCAAAGGCGGATCTTCACGATCCGCTGCACGAAGACGTGGATTCCCCGACGCCGGGACTGACCCACCGATACCCCGACAGGGGACTCCTGCTTATCACCGACCAGTGCAGCATGTACTGTCGCCACTGTACGAGAAGACGCCACGCCGGGGAGACAGACAAGGCCTATGGCGAAGACCAGATAAGGAAGGGTATCGAATATATCAGAAACACTCCTACCTTCCGGGATGTTCTTCTCTCGGGCGGTGACCCGCTTACTATAGATGATGACAGGCTGGAGTGGGTCATATCCGAACTGAGCAGCATTCCCCACGTGGATTTTGTGCGTCTGGGGAGCCGGATGCCGGTAGTGTGCCCACAGAGAATTACGGATAAACTTTGCTCAATGCTCAGGAAATATCACCCGATCTGGCTGAACATGCAGTTCAACCATCCGAAGGAAGTTACCCCGGAGACGACAAAGGCCTGCGCAATGCTGTCCGACGCAGGGGTACCACTGGGCAACCAGAGCGTGCTGCTGAAGGGTGTCAATGACTGTCCCTATCTCTTCAGGGAACTTAACCAGAGGCTGCTCAAGATCCGGGTCAACCCCTACTATATCTACCAGTGCGACCTCTCCGAAGGGATAGAGCACTTCAGGACGAGTGTGGGGAAGGGGATTCAGATAATCGAGTATCTTCGCGGGCACACGACAGGAATGGCCCAGCCCCTTTTCATCGTAGACGCCCCGGGCGGCGGCGGGAAGATTCCTGTGGGACCGAACTACGTTCTCAGCCAGTCCGACAGGAAACTCATATTAAGGAACTACGAAGGTGTACTGACGACATACACGGAACCGGAAGATAACATCAGCCGTCCGGAGGAACTGTACCACTGGGAGGAATATACCGCCAGGCAGAGGGCCCTGTCCCGCGAGGGTCTCATAAAGCTTTTCGAGGGCGAACTCCTGTCCCTTGAGCCGGCGCACCTGGATCGCAGAGAGAGGAACGAGAAGGGGAGATAGTACCGCGAAACGCGCATTTTTGCAGGGGGTGCAGGGTTTGGAAGAACTTCTGGTCTCACGCTCGGAAACACCGTTCCCGAAATGGATGAAATGGATGGCCCTGGCCGTCGGGATGCTTCTCGTGGGAGATGGCATGAGGAGTTTCATGTTCCACAAGATACTGGTTGGTTCGGTCCTTGCTTACGTCTCGGGGTACGAAAAAAGGATATTCCTTTCGCCTGAAGGAATAGTCCGGCAGACCAAGACATGGATCGGGGCTCACTCTACGGTCTTGCCGTGGGATGAAGTAAAGTTTGTGAATTTTGCTTACAAGGGCAGCAGGATGCTCTGTTTCTTCGAAAGGGATGTGACAGGTCTCAAGGTGCTTTTCGACAGGGACGATGAACCGGAGGTACGCAGGATTCTCGATCAGTACATTCCCGATGTTGAAAGAGGCGTCGTAGGGGAAAACTGAGAACTGTCCCGTAGTATCATGACGTCGTTAGATCAAAGGCGGGATTTTCTCCCGCCTTTGATCTGTTATTGAAGTTCAGTTTTTCATTTTCTCCTCAACGGAACGGATCTTGCCCTCCATCGTCATCTCCTTGTCGCGCCTTTCGTCGATTTTCAACGTGGTGCTTACCCTGAGAGCTCCCTGGCTGAAAGGAATCTCGTGGGCGGCTCTCACTGCCTCGAGAACGCTGTCGAGATCTCCCTCAAGAATTGTTCCCATCGGGGTAAGCATTGTCTTGAGGCCGAAACTCCTCAGAGTCTTCTCAACTTCCGCAACATACTTCCCCAGGCTGGGGGAAGCCGTGCCATGAGGAGCAATTACCACTTCGGCGATGACCTTGCCCATTTTCACCAGTCCTTCCGATTTGGCCGGTCCCTGTTTTCAGAGACTTTAATGCCATCAAGTATAATCAATAAAGATCAGCGTTCACAGCAAGTCGATATTTTTTGGAGGGAGGGTTTTAAATGAACTGGGTCGAGATGGAAAGATACTTCGGAAGATTTCTGATGCCGCTGGTTGTTCTCGTCGGTTGGTATGTTGCGGATAAACTGCTTGTCAAGATCTTGGGAAAGGCCTTTGAACAGGGCATCTCCAAGGTCAGGAACGGAAAGGACAAAAAGATGAACGCCCATGAGCGCGCTGCCAGGGTAAAGAGACTTGAGACCCTCAAGGGCCTTGTGGTCGATCTGTTCCGGTGGGGGTTTGGGGCCGTAGCAATATTAACCTTCCTGAGCACTCTTGGAGTGAACATCATGCCGATCCTTACCGGTCTCGGTATTGCGGGGCTGGCGATATCCCTGGCCGCACAGAACATAATCCGCGATTTTCTCAACGGAATATTTGTAGTTATCGAAGACCATTACGCTGTGGGGGACGTGGTCAAGATAGGCGAATATTTTGGCCTTGTAGAGAACTTCACCCTCCGGACCACCCACCTTTCGGATCTGGACGGCAACTACATAATCATTCCCAACAGCAACATCACCGACCTCGTGAACGCGACAAAATACTGGTCACAGGCACAGGTCATTGTGGGCGTATCCTATGACACCGATGTCAGGAAGGCCCTGGGAGTGATGGAAAGAGTCGCAAAAGAACTCAGGGAGGCTTTCCCTGACAAGATCAAGGAAGAGGCTCAGGTCCAGGGGATCCTTTCCTTTGACGATAGCTCCGTATCTCTGAGAGCACTGATCAAAACCTTCCCGGGGGAACACTGGTTCGTCGGGAGGGAGTACAGGCTTCGCCTCAAGGAAGCCTTCGATGCGGAAGGTATCGTTATTCCCTTCCCGCAGATGGACGTATGGATGAAAGACACCGGGGGATTGAACCTTGCTCCTCAGAAAACCAGTGCGTAAGGAACAGGTCTTGAGACACCCCCGGGAGGAGATGTTACGGTCTTTCCCATCCACCATATGGATGAAGAGCCGCCTCCGTCCAGGTTCAGCGCGTCCGTAAGGCCCATCCTCCGTAACAGTGCCGCGGTCTCCGGGATGGTCGTGCCGGCGCTGTGCCATGGATCCCTTCCGTCGATAACGATGAACCATAGACGAGATCCGTCCCAGCCCAGTACGGATCTCGGGTGGGGCACCGAAAGAGTCCTGGGGCCAAAGCCCTCGGCGCTGTTCTGGATACTCCCTCCCTTAAGGAGCATAGGGCCCGCCTGAAGGACATAGTCCAGGCCCTGAAAGGCGGGTTCGTTCCATTCTGTTCCTATCGAGACTGGAGTGCCCTCAGGCAATCCCTGCAGATCCCGGGCAGGGTATCCCCTGGCAATTACCAGGAACCCTTCGCGGGTGACGAAATGGTTGGATACCGAAGAAGGGCGGATCCCCGCCACTTTGCTGTCCTTGACGGTGATCTCCAGCCCGTCGGGGGGCGCTCCCGTGACGTAGCCCCATACATCGGGAGTAAAGACGGCGATCCCTCCCTGGGGGGGAATGCTGTTCATGGCCGAAAGAGGCAAGGTCTTCTCTCCCAGGGTTATAGCAGACCGGAAATCTCCCCTGCCGAAAGTGATACCGGTGCCGTCAAGGTCCCACCCGGCAGCGGAACGGTCCCCGTAGGGTCCGCTCAAGGGCCGGGAATTGATCACCAGGGAACCAATGATCCTGCCCCCGCTGAAAAAACCTCCGTTGATAGCCCCTTCCGCTCCCGAGTTTTCAGCGATGATGTTGATGGGCAGCCTTCTTCCCGAGACGGATGCGGCAGTGACTATCCTGGGGGGAGTTTGGACAGGGTCAAAGGCAAGAGCTGCTACGAAAAGGGCATGACTGGTGTTCTGGGAGAAAGGAACCACCGTCATTTCCGGTGAGGGAATCTTCATTATCGTTTCCCATGCCTTCAGGTAGTGGGAAAACGGGCCGATCCTCACGACCCATGTCCACTCAAGGGCATGGACAAGGGCCGAAAATCCCATGGCCCGCAGTCTGTCTGAGGCCGTTCTTGCCTCGTCCTCGCTTCCGAACTCCACGGACTGGACCCCCCACTCCGAGGGGGGAGTTCCGACATTGTTTCTGGAGAGAACAAGCACCGATCTCTCTCCTTTTATCTCTTTTCGCCACTCCATCCGCTGCCGGCAATTTCGAAGCCACATCCCCAGGGAGCGAAGGTCGCCGGGGGAGAGACTCCCGGCCGGGTCGTCCAGGAACTGCGAGGGCGGTGCAGGCTCCATCTCCGATGCCAGCGAGAGATAGGGTGCGATATACAGTGGCATCGAAGGCCAGGCTCCACTGTCGAAAAGGGCCGCCAGCGAAGCCTCGTGTCTCAGCCCCATGGCTTGCAGGGAGAACATGATCGCCTCGGCCCTGCTGGCCTCGATATCAGGATAGAACTGCTCCGAAGGGTGAAGGATCCCCAGCGCCGCAGACGTCTCAACCGATGCCGCGAAGGGATGATCGGGAGGAAGATCCGTAAAATGCCTTCCGCCTCCCCACATGGGGAGCCCAAGGGCCTGGATAACCCTGTGGACCGTCTCTCCTCTTGTCGCCGAGTAGGAGGTTCCGGCGCTGAATAAAACCGTCAGGAAAACCGCGGCGATCATTGCATAAAGGCGTAAAGCCTTGCGGGATCTCATTTTTTTAACTCCTTCAAGCATGGCCGACCCTCCCGGAAAAAATGGGCATATCGAATATCATTTACCCTATTGTATTGCAAAAAATGGGATGTATAATCCGCAAAAGAGAGGATATCTACAGGACAGGCGATCTTTCAGCGCGTCTTTCGGACACGGCCAGCAAGCCCCTTAAAAGGCCCCCGGGTCAGTGTCCCTTTCGCAGGATCAATGCGTTCAAAGACGCGCCACAGGTTCTTTTCCTGGAGGAGGTGAAGTCGGTCGAAGGACTGGATAAAGGGGCATCCCACCAGTCACGACATTGCCCGTTCGGGCAGTGTATCAATAACACCAGGGGGCGAAACAAGTGAAGAAGGAAGATCCTGGATCATCCTTCACTGATGCGGGGCCGGTCCGGCGGATCGGCATTGCCTTCAATCTGAAGAAAAAAACCGCTGCAGCAGAAGAAACTGATGACCGCTACGAAGAGTACGACTGTCCCGAAACGATACAAACCCTCGAAAGGGAGATCCGCCGGCTCGGTTTCGAGACGGAACTGTTCGAGGACGACGAAACGTTTCTCGACCGGATTTCCAACAATCCGCCAGATTTTGTCTTCAACATAGCCGAAGGTCGAGGCTCCACGAGAGGGAGGGAATCCCAGGTTCCCGCTGTTCTCGAGAGTCTTGGAATACCTTTCTCAGGTTCCGATTCAGTAGCCCTTGCCGTAACGCTGGACAAGTGGCTGACCCATCATGTGCTTGCCGGGTGCGGTGTGTTGGTGCCGGACCTCTTCATGTTTTCGAAGCCATCCGACCTTGGCAAAGCGATGGGTATCTTCGAGAAACATGACAGGTACATAGTCAAACCAAGGTGGGAAGGTTCCTCCAAAGGGGTATTCGACGACTCCGTGGTTGACAACCCCGTAGATCTCGCTAAAAGGGCGAGAAGAATATGGAAGAACTACAGGCAGCCGGCCCTTGTCGAGGAATACCTGCCGGGTTCTGAAATTACCGTAGGCGTCATGGGCAACAAAAACCCCGTTGCCATAGGCATGATGATGATACAGGCCGAGGCCAGGGGAGAAAGTGCCGTCTATTCGATCGATCACAAAAGGAACTGGGAGGAGAGGGTGCGGTATCTAGGGCCCGAGAGCATGGAGCCCGAACTGCGTGCCAGGTTGGCCGCGGACGCGGTGGAAGTTTTCAGGGTGCTGGAACTTCGGGATATTGCGCGGGTCGATTTTCGCCTGGACGGCAACGGCGTCCCAAAAGCGATAGACATCAACCCCCTTCCGGGAATATCGGAGTCCTACAGCGATCTTCCCATTCTTTACCGTATGAGCGGAGGGACCTTTCCTTCCCTCGTGAAAGGCATACTGAAAGAAGCCTTCGGCAGGCAGGGGCTGAGAATGCCCAGGTCGTCGAGGACGAGGCGGGAAAATGCGGCCTGACATAAATATCGCGGTTGTTACAGGAAGAGAGGACACGGGCAGAGAGGACGTTCTGGATGCCCTCAGGTGCAGGGAGTCGGTCATCGAAGGTCTGACATCTCGCGGAATGCGGGCCTGGCCCATCGACATAACCAGGGATGACCTGCTGGACGACAACAGGGTGGCCCGAAAGATCCTGGCGAAGTCGCCGAACTGTGTGTTCAACCTCTTCGAAGGTTTCAGCGACGCATCGTGGCTTGAGATAAGGTTTGCAAATATCCTCGAACAGACGGGCATACCCTATACTGGAAACAGGCCGGGAACGTTGGCACTCTGCCTCGACAAGGATCTGGCCAGGAAAAAACTTCGCGAGGCCGGGCTCCCGGTAGCTAAGGGGACCTGTGTGCTTCCCGGGTACGAGCCATCTTTTGTCAGGAGTCTGGAATTCCCCCTTTTCGTCAAACCCAGGATGGAGGACAGCAGCGTGGGGATAGACTCCAGGTCCTTTGTGGAAGACAGGGAGGACCTTTTCCGGCTTCTTGACGAAAGACTGGTCCATTATCCCGACGGGCTTATCGTCGAGGAATTTCTCGAGGGAAGAGAGTACAACGCGGGATTCGCGGGGTACCACCCCTACGAACTGATGGCCGTATCATCCATAGACTACCGGCTCCCGGAGGGAGAACCGGCATTTCTCGGGTACGATTCAAAGTGGGAACCCGAAAGTAGCGATTACAGAAACACCGCCTCGGTGGCCGAGGAAGGCCTGGATGCCACGACAAGAAAAGAGATCATCAGGGTCTCGAGGGTGGCGGGGAAGGTCATGGGATGCAGCGGCTATTTCCGTGTTGATCTTCGGGAACACAGGGGACGGATCTGCATCCTGGAAGTGAACCCCAACCCTGATATAAACACCGACAGCGGTTTTGCAAAACAGGCCGCAAGAAAAGGGTCCGGCTACGGAGAGATAGCAGAAAAACTTGTGAGGATAGCTGTTGACGGGAGGATCCCTTATGGAAAAAGAGAGGCGCGAGAAAGTGAAAGGGTGCCTTCTCATGGCGGAAAGGACGGGTGCCTTCTCTCGGTCTGAACTGGACGTCCTGGAGGAGGTACTCGGGGAGTGGGCCGTCAAACCGGAGCAGGGTTACCGGTTTGACGAGGTCACGGGCGAAAATAACCCGGCGGGGTTCGTCCTCTGGGGAAGAACCCCGATGACTTGCCGTGGCTACGATATCTACTGGATAGTCGTCGATCCGTCGTTTCAGGGAAAAGGGTTTGGCAAAAAACTGATCGCCCTGGTCGAGGATCAGGCCTCGCAAGAATCTCCGGGCTGCATCATCAGGCTCGAAACATCCGGCAAGGACGAATACCGCACCCAGAGGGCCTTTTACCTCGGGTGCGGCTTCATCGAGGCAGGAAGAATAAAAGATTTCTACCGCGACGGCGACGACCTGGTAACGTATGTGAAGACCGTGAGTCGTAAACGGTAAACAGTAAACAGTAAACAGT